>Ga0308392_1000589_pt1 | contig 15242 bp, 9 predicted proteins | sample Hotspr20Samplem2_FD_202361 | JGI IMG/M metagenome (GOLD analysis project Ga0308392, IMG submission 202361) | Hot spring phototrophic mat microbial communities from Octopus Spring, Yellowstone National Park, Wyoming, United States - 20050624_m2 ... | reverse complement strand
AGTCCCGCTGCGCGCCGCACGGTCTCATTGGTGGTGGGTGGAAAGGTGCTCGAGACGCGCCTGGTCGAGCTACCCGAAAACGGCCGCGCCACCGTGGAGTTCCATTCCCTCGCCGTCCCATACGGCTTCACGCGCTGCGAGGTGCGTCTCGATCCGGCCGACCGGCTCCGCGCCGACGACCGGTTCCAGTTCGCCGTCGAGCGGTCCGACCCGCGGCCGGTTCTTTTCGTCCACGAGGCCCGCGATCGGCGTTCGCTTCTGTACTTCCGCTCGGCGCTCGAATCGGCCGAAACGCCGGCTTTCCGCCTTCAGCCGGTCACAGCGGATCAGTGCGAGACGGTCGATCCGGCCCGGTTTGCCGTCGTCGTGCTCTCCGACGTCGAAGCCTTGCCCGCCGCCTTCGAGCAGAAACTCAAGCGGCACGTGCGCGACGGCGGCGCGGTCCTCATCGCCGGCGGCCCGGCTACGGCGCGGCGTGGTAGGGTTCCGGTGCTCGAAGAGAAGGTTCTCGAGTCGCGCTACGCCGCGCGGGCCGGCGAGCGATTCCAAACCGCCGTAACCGCCGATCCCGCACACCCGTCGCTCCGGCTGGCGGCCGGCTGGGAGGCGGTGAAGTTTTTCCAGGTGATGCCGATCGAGCCCGGCGGCGGCCGTGTCGTCGGACGCCTGGCCGCCGGCGCCCCGATCCTCATCGATCGCTCGCTGGGCGAGGGGCGCGTGATCTACTTCGCCTCAACCTTCGATAACATCGCGAACGATTTTCCTCTCCATCCGTCCTTTGTGCCCTTCGTCGAGCAGACGGTGAACAGCCTCGGCCGCCTCGAGCAGCGCACCTCGAGCGTCACCGTGGGCTCCTTCGTCGAACTGCGTTCCAGCGCCGAGCAGGGGCAGGCGGTCGAAGTCATCGGCCCCGAGCAGGGGCGCGCCCTGTCGCTCGAGGAAGCTGCGCGGGCGCAAAGCTTCCAATTCACCCGAGAAGGGTTCTATGAACTGCGCCGGGCGAGCAACCGAAATGAGATGGTGGCCGTCAACGCCGACCGGCGCGAGAGTGACCTGGCGCCGATTCCGCGCGAGACGCTGGCGCTCTGGGAAAATACGGCGGAAGGCAACCCGGAGGCTGTCGCGGAGGCGGGCGCCGTTCAGCAACCCTGGAATCTGTGGTGGTATCTGATGCTGCTGGCGCTGGCGGCGGCCGTAATCGAGTCGCTGCTCGCGGTCAAATATCTCAGTGTCGAAAGGGAGGTGGCATGAGCGCACGGGATCGCTTGAACGATTACCTCGGTCGGCTCGAGCAAAGGCTCCGCTTCCGCGAAGCTTCTCGCGGCGTGGCGGCTCTCGGGGTGGCCGCACTGGGTCTGACGCTCCTGCTCGTGGTGATCTTAAACGAACGCGCCTTCGCCCCGCCGCTGGTCGCCGGCGCGCGCGTCGTGCTGTTTGCCGCGCTTGTCCTGATTGCCGTCTTCGGCCTCATCCTGCCTCTCGTGCGCCTCAACCGCGCTCGTGCGGCGCGCCGAGCCGAAACGAGTTTTCCCGAGTTTGAAGAGCGCCTGCTCACTTATGTCGAGAATGCGCGCAGCGCCCGAGCCGATGCCTTCCTCGAGCTGTTGGCCGACGATGCCTTGCGGGTGGCCGAGAAAGCGGCGCCGGGCCGCCTGGTTTCCTGGCGCCGGGCTTCCGCGTGGCTGGCGGGAGGCGTCGCCGCCGGCGGTTTTCTCCTCTGGCTGGCCCTCTCGGGCCCCGGCTATCTCGGTTACGGAACCAGCCTGCTCTGGGCCGGCGCCGCACGCACCGGCAAACCGCTCTACGACATCCGTGTCGTGCCCGGCGATCACAAGGTGCGCCGCGGCGCAGATCAGCTCGTCAGCGCTTATCTGGCCGGCTTCGAGTCGAGCGACGTCCGGCTGATGGCTCGCTATGAGGGCGCCTCGAAGTGGGAAGAGGTGCGCATGCGACCGGAGGCGCAGGGGACAGGCTACGAGTTCCTCTTCGCCGGTCTGCCCGAATCGGTGGATTACTACGTCGTGGCGGGCGCGGTCCGCAGCCGCCAGTTTCGCCTGGAGGCTGTCGATCTGCCGCGCGTCAAACGCATCCGCGTCACCTATCGCTATCCCGCCTGGTCGCGCCTGGAGCCGGCCGTCGAGGAACAGGGCGGCGACCTCCGCGCCGTCGATGGCACCGAGGCGGAGCTGGCCATCGAGACGGACCAGCCCCTCAATGACGGTGCCATCGTGATGGGCGACGGCCTTCGCATCCGGCTCACGCCGCTCGAGGGCACGTGGTCGCGCGGCCGCCTCCGCATCGACAAGGACGGCGTCTACCACATCGCCGCCGTCTACGAGGGCGAGCCGGTCCGGCTGACGGAGGACTATTTCATCGAAGCCATCGAGGAACGCGCGCCGGCGGTCCGCATCCGGCGGCCTGGCCGCGACTACCGCGCCAGCCCGATCGAGGAGGTCACCGTCGTCGCCGAAGCGGAGGACGACTTCGGTCTGGAGGAATTCAACCTGTTTTATTCGGTCAACGGCGGGCCGGAGCGCAGGATCAGCCTGCTCGAGCGCCGGGGCGCCAAGGAGGCCCGCGGCGGCGCCCTGATCGCGCTCGAGGACCACAAGCTCGTTCCCGGCGACGTGGTGAGCCTCTACGCCGTCGCTCGCGACGCCCGTACCTCCTCGCGCACCGACATCTTCTTCATCGAGGCGCAACCCTTCGAGCGCGAGTACTACCAGTCGCAACAGTCCGCCGGTATGGGTAGCGGCGGCGAGCAGGACCAGAACCAGATCTCGGCCCGGCAGAAGGAGATCATCGCCGCCACCTGGAATCTGCTTCGGGATCAGAATCTGAGCCGGGCCAAGGCCGCCGAGGATGGCAAGTTCCTCTCCGAGGTGCAGTCGGCCCTCAAGGACCAGGCGCTGTCGCTCGCCCGGCGAATGCAGGCCCGCCAGCTCGCCGGCGCCAACGACGAGTTCCAGCGTTTTTCCCAAGACATGCAAGCGGCCGCCGCAGCCATGGCCGAGGCCTCCGACAAGCTCAAGGCGCTCGCCTGGCGCGAAGCGCTTCCGGCGGAGCAACGGGCGCTCCAGCATCTGCTGCGCGCCGAATCGCTGTTTCGCCAGATCCGGGTGGCGCGCTTGAGCCGCGGCGGCGCCGGAGGCGGGGGCGCCAACATGGGTCGGGACCTGGAGAATCTTTTCGATCTCGAGCTGGACACCGAGAAGAATCAGTACGAGACCGGCCAGCGAGCCGCCCTCTCGGGTGCTGAGCCCTCGCGCGAACTCGACGAGGCGCTTCAGCGATTGCGGGAGCTCGCCCGCCGCCAGCAGGAGCTCGCTCGCCGGCAGCAGCGCGAGCCGTCGCTCGAGCAGCGCTGGCAGCAGGAGATGCTCCGGCGCGAAGCCCAGCGGCTCGAACGCCGGATCGAGGAACTGGCTCGCGGCCGGAACTCCCAATCGGGTGGATCGGCCTCGTCGCAGTCCGCCGCGCCAAGCCGCTCTGCGCAGGGCGCCGCCGGAGGCGAGCGCCGTCTTCAGGAGGCGCTCGAGCGGCTTCGCCAGGCCACCGAGGAGATGCGCCGAGCCTCCGCCGCCGGCCGCAATCGCGAGGAGGCGTCCGCAGAATCCCGGCGCGCCGCCGAGCGCCTGGAGGAGGCCAGCGAGCTTCTGAGCGGTCTGCGCCGCCAGGAGGCCGACCGCCAGCTCGGAGCCATCCGCGAGCGGGCCGAGCGGCTCGCGGCCGAGCAGCGAGAATTCGCCGACAGGTTGAAGAGCCTCTATGCCAACCACCAGGCGCTGACCGGCCAGCCTTCCCCCGCTCGCCAGCCCACCGTCGATCCGCGGCAAGTCGCCCGCCTGGCGGAGCAGAAAAAGCAGATGGCCGACGAGCTCCAGCGCCTGGAGCGTGACATGCAAGAGGCGGTACGCGATCTGGCCGGCAGCCAGCAAAGCGCCTCCTCCAAGCTCCGGGAGGCTCTGGCTGAGATGCAGCAGCGCGAGCTGGCCCTTCGCATGAACTATCTGGCCGAGTGGATCCGGCGCGGGCTCGGCGCCTACGCCTGGCTGCGGGAGGCGCCGGTGACGGAGGGCCTGGATCGCCTGAGGCGCCAGCTCGCCGAGGCGGAGCGCGCCCTCGGCGAAAGGCCCAAGCCGGGCGAGGGGCTCGAGAGCGCGCTCGCCCGCTTGGAGGAGCTTCGCAACCAACTCGGGCGCCTCACGGAGGAGATGCGCCGCGCCGGGCAGAGCCGCCCCGGGGAGGCCCGCAGCGGCCAGCGCGATCCGGGCGGCGCCCAATCCCCGGGCGATCAGCCAGGTTCTCCGCAAGGGGGGCAAGCTCCGGGGCCAGGTGACCGCTGGTCCGGCGGCTTCCAGTATGGCGGAACGGGTCCGCACCGATCCTTCTCCGCGATGAACACCGGCGAACGCCTGCCTCCTGAGTTCGGCCTGGAGCCCCCGGCGACTGATGCGAGGGCGGTGGAGCAGGCATACCGCCAGGGCTTGCGGGAACTCGCCGAGCTCCGGCACTCGTTGCGGGATCAGCCCGAGCTTGCCTCTGATGTACAGGAGCTGATTCGCCTGATGCAGCGGCTGGACCCGAAACGTTTCCCCGGCAACCCCGCGCTCATCGAGCAGCTCCGCACCCAACTGCTGCCGACGCTCGAGCACGTGGAGCTGCGCTTGCGCCGCCAGCTCGAGGGGGACTCGGACGCCCAGGCCCGCAGCGGCCTGGCGCTTCCGATTCCTCCCGGCTACGCCGATGCGGTCGCGGAATACTACCGGAGGCTGAGCCGGAGCCGCTGATCAGGCCAGATATTCGTCCAGGTGGCTCAAAAAGCGCTGGGGGCTGATCTGCTCGCCGCGGTTGAGCCGCTCGACAAGCTCGTCGATGATGCGCTTGGCCTCCTCCTTGGTGTAGTTGCGCAAGAAGCCGTCCACGTAGTGGTCCCCGGCAAGCGCCCGGGCGATCTCGATCTCTTTGTTGTGCTCATCGAGTTCGGTGAAGTAGACGACGCGGTACTGTCCGCTGTAGGCGGTCTCCCGGTACACCTCGAACATCGTCTTCTCCGATTCGATCCCAGCCATATCTCCACCGAAAATAGCACAGCGACGCCTCGAGGCGGCTACCGTTCGAGCAGTAGGTTGCCCGCTCCGTCCTGCCGCAGCGTCCAGCCCGCCGGCGCGAGCGTCGTAGCGCCGTATTCAACAATGAGCGCCGGGCCGCGTGCGGGCGCAGAGGGCACATCCTGGCGCCGCCAGACGGGCATCCGGCGCCACTGGCCCGAGACGTAGATTCGGCGGCCGGCGGCAGGCGCTGCGCCTGCGCGCGGCGGACGCCTCGGCCGCCACCGGCTCACCGCCAGGCGCGCCCGAACCCGCAACGTCACGACCTCCACGGGCCGGTCCGGGTTGGCGTAGCCGTAGACGCTCTGGTGCTGGCGGTGGAAGGGCGCGGCCGGATCGTCCTCCCGCCAGGGAACGGTCAGCTCGTAGCTTTGCCCCTTGTAACGCAGATCGGCGAAGCGTTCGAGCTCGGCGCCGGGAAGATCCTCATTGGCCTGCCGCTCGAGTTCGCGGAAGCGGCGTTCGAAGTCGCTGCGGCCAATGACGGCGGCCGCATAGTCCCGCACGCGGTCGGCCAACAGCATGCCGAGCGCCGAGAGCGCTCCGGCGTGCTGGGGCACGATCACGGTTCGTATCCCCAGCGCCTCAGCCAGCTCGCAGGCGTGCAGCCCGCCGCAGCCACCGAAGGCCACCAGGGCGAACTCGCGCGGATCCCAGCCGCGTTCGATCGACACGGCGCGGATGGCCCGCTGCATGTTCGCGTTGGCTACGCGGAGAATGCCCTCCGCCGCGGCGATGCAGTCCAGGCCGAGCCTCTTGGCGAGGCGCTCCACGGCCTGCACCGCCCGATCCGGATCGATCGTCATCTCTCCCCCCAGGAACTGCTCGGCCGCGATCCGGCCGAGCACCACGTGCGCGTCAGTCACCGTGGCCTCGGTCCCCACACCGTAGCAGGCCGGTCCCGGATCGGCGCCGGCACTTTGCGGTCCGACGCGCAACAGCCCGCCGGCATCGACCCGCGCGATCGAGCCGCCGCCCGCCCCGACCGTGTGAATGTCGAGCATCGGCATGCGCACCGGAAAACCGTCGATCAAGGCTTCGGTCGTCTCGCGCGGTCGGCCGGCGGCGAGACTCACATCCGTGGACGTGCCGCCCATGTCGAAGCCCAGGATCCGGTCAAAGCCCGAAACGCGCGCCATCTCGAGCGCCCCCACCAGGCCGCCGGCGGGTCCGGACAAGACGGTCCGGACCGCATACCGCCGCGCCTCCGCCGGGCTCATGAAGCCGCCGTTGGACTGCAAGATCCAGACGCGACGGCCGGCGCCGGCCTCCAGTTCCTTCAAGTAGGCGTCCATCAGCGGCCCGACGTAGGCGTTCACCACCGTGGTGCTGGCGCGCTCGTACTCGCGGAATTCGGGCGAGATCTCGTGCGAGCAGCACAGATAGCCGAGTCCTTCAAGCGCCGCAGCCACCGCTATTTCGTTCGCCGGGTTCTGGTAGGCATGGAGGAGGCAGACGGCGATCGATTCGATCCCGTCCCGCCGCAGCCGTTCCCGCAAGCGGCGCAAGGCGGCGGCCGAGGGCCGCTGCGCCACCGTGCCGTCGTAGTAGGTTCGCTCCGGCACACCGTGACAATCGGCCCGCGCTATCAGCGGACGTCGCGGCGGCGGCGTCAGGTCATAGAGCCGCTCGCGGTTCTGCCGGCCGATGTGAATCAGGTCCTCGAAGCCCTCGGTCGTGATGAAGGCCGTCCGAGCCCCCTTGCGCTCGAGCAGTGCATTCGTGGCCACCGTCGAGCCGTGGACTACCTCACAGGACACCCCTGCCGCGGCGCGAGGATCGGAGCGCAGTTTGAAGCTTTTGAGTCGCCCGTCGGCAGAGAGGACGGCGAAATCCGTGAAAGTGCCTCCTGCGTCGACTCCGACCCGCAAGGCCGCGGCGCGTTCATCTCTCACGTGCGCCGCGCCCGTTCTCAGTCGGTCCTCCGGGCCGACCACAGGATCGCGTTATGCACCAGCCGGCGAAACCCCGGGTGCCGCATTGTCGCATCGGTGTGGCCCGGCTGAATATAGACGACGCGCGCTTTGGGATGCGGTCCGATATAGACCACGGGACGGTCGTTCAGGGGATGGTCCGTCTCCATCAGCACGGTGATCCTCTCGGAGTGCCACATGTAGCGGTACACCTCATCGTGAAGGGGGAGCGGGGGCACGCCGCGCAGCACGGGATGGCGCGCCATCGCCGCCACCGGCTTCACGAGGAAGTCCACGCCCTCCTTGTATTCGCTCGCCCGATGCCCGTCGGCCGGCTTGATGAAGTAGAAGCCCCCGAGCGCCTCCTCGCGCCACCAGCGCCAGTCCGGGTAGGAGGCGATCGCATGGTGCAGGGAGACCACGCCCCGGCCGCTTTCCAGAAACGCCCGCAGGTTTTCCCGTTCGGCCTCCCCGATCTGCTGGTGCATATCGTGCAACAGCAAGACGTCGTATCGCTCGGCCATCTTCGGCCGGAAGGCCTCCGAGGTCGAAGTGGCGTGCTCCCAGCGGATGTCGCGCCGCCCCTCGAACAGCGTGTAGAACGACATCGGATACCTGTGTGCGCCGGTCACCACCAGCAGCCGCACAGCATCCTTGTCCGGCCCGCGCACCGCCGATGCCACGGGCCCGATCGTCACCTCGCCCGTGGCCGCCCATTCGGCGCCCCGCACGAACGCCGTTACAAAGCCCGGCTGGTACATCGCCGCCAGGTCATGCCCAAGCGTCATGTGCACCACACGGCCTTTGCCGAAGCTGACCGTCCAGATTTGGGGCTCCTCCCGGCCGGTCCCTTTCATCGCCGGATCGCTGTAGGCTCGAGCGATGACGCGCGCGTTCTCTCGAAGGTCGAGCTTGTGATAGAGCTCGTCGTTGGCCAGGAACGTGGGGGCAAGCCCGCGCGCGATCGGGTGATCCGGATCGACCCACCTCACCGGAAAGACGTGCCGCAAGGAGTGGCCGATGTTCTCCGGCTTCCAGCGCGCCCCGAGCATCTCGCTGTAGGCTGCCCACCCGGTGTCGCCCGTCGGCGACGCCCGCCAGCGGCCGTCCCGGAACTCCATGCCGAAAAACTGGCCGTAGCTGACGCCATGCACCGCGATCATCCCCTTGCCGTTGCGCACGAACTCCTCGACGGCTCTCTCCGAGTCGGCGCCCCAGCGCGGTCCGTTGTAGTGCAGCACCAGCACGTCGTAGCGGGCGAGCGTCGCCGCCGTCATTCCGCGCGGCTCCTCGAGCAGCTTCACTTCGAAGCGGCCCGTGTCTTCGAGGATCTGGCGCAGAAACGGCGCTGTCTGGCGCCAGTCGTGATACGGCAGGTCGCTCTGGCCGGTGATCACCAGCGCGCGCAATCCCGCCGCCGGCGCGGCGCCCGCCAGCATCAGCGCCAAAACAAAAGCTTGCAACATCAGCATGTGTCCTCCTGCGACCGAGCGAAGACTCTATTCTACTGAGCTCGGCCGCGGAAGCCGGCCGCGCCGGGAATTTGGGGATTGAGTGTACTGTCCCCCATTTCCGCTATCATGCGGAGCGGAGGAGCCAATCCCATGTATGAATCGTTCGGCGCGGTTGTCGACGGCTCACGTGTCGAGTTCCGCCTGTTTTTTCCTGACAACGCCATTGATCCGTCCCAGTATGTCCGCGGGGGCCTGCCGCATATCCGCGAAATCCGGGTCCGCGGCGACTTCCAGAGCGCCATCGGAGGACGCGACTGGGACTTCGCCTCCGCACCCGTCATGAGCAGGGAGCCCCACCCGAGCGGCTGGCTGTACCGCGCCGAGATCGACGGGCTCGCGGAGGGCTACTACCAGTACAAGTACTTCGTCACCCCCGAAAACGAAACCACCCGGTGGTGCTCGGACCCTTCGACGCGCTATGGCGGCAGCGATGAGCACGAAAACGCCGCCTTCGTCATCGGCGGCAACTTCACGCGGGTCCGCCCGCTCGCGCGCCCTCTCCCGCTCAAGGAACTCGTGCTCTATGAGTTGATGATCGACGACTTCACCGCCGACCACCGCGGCGCGCTCGCCCCGGTCGACGCCGTCGCCCAGAAGCTCGATTACCTGGAAGAACTCGGCGTCAACGCCGTGGCCTTCATGCCCTGGACTTCGTGGCCGGGCGGCGGCTTCAGTTGGGGCTACGATCCCGTACAGTTCTTCGCCGTCGAGTACCGCTACGTCCACGATCCGGCCACGCCCGCCGACAAGCTGGTCAAACTCAAGAGCCTGATAAACGCCTTGCACGAGCGAAACATCCATGTCATCATGGACGGCGTCTTCAACCACGTCAGCGCCGGCGTCGACCCCAACCACGGGTTCCCCTACTTCTGGCTTTACATGAATCCCGCCGACTCGCCCTACATCGGCCCGTTCGAACGCGGCGGCTTTTTCGAGGAGTTCGACTATCGCAACGGCTGCGTGGAACAGTTCATCCGCGACGTGTGCCTCTACTGGCTGGACTCGTTCGGCGTCGACGGCATCCGCTTCGATTACACGCTCGGCTTCTTTCGCCGCGGCTCGCCCGAACTCGGCATTTCAAAGCTCATCTCCGGCCTCAGAGAGGCGTTAGCAGAGCGGGGCCGGCCGGAGGTCGCGCTCATCCTCGAGCACCTCACCGACGACCGCTACCAGGCCATCGACGACACCAACCGCATCTGCGCCACTGCCTGCTGGTTCGATCCTTTCATGTTCGAAGCCCAGCGCTCGGCCGGCGCGGGCGTCGTCGACGGGCGGACCCTGCGCGTCCTGAACGCCTCCCTCGACTTTGCGCCCCGCAAAGGCCCCGTCACTCACATCGAGAACCACGACCACTCCGCCATCGTCCACGAGGCCGGCGGGCGCAGCCGCTGGTTCAAGACTCAGCCTGCGGCCATCACCCTGCTCACTTCACCCGGTACGCCGATGATCCACAACGGTCAGGAGTTCGGCGAGGACTACTGGCTGCCGAACGAAGGCCCGGGCCGGGTTCAGCCGAGGCCGTTGCGCTGGGCCTCGCGCGCACCCGGGAGCGGCGACTTCGCCGGCGAGCGCCTCTACGATGTCTACCGGCGGCTCATACGCCTCCGCCGGGACCATCCCGCGCTTCGCTCGGCCAACTTTTTCCCCTACCCGTTCAATCACCCCGACGGCTACGGGGCCTTCCCGGAGACGGGCGTGGTCGTCTATCACCGCTGGGATGAACAGGAACGCTTCATCATCGCCGTCAATTACTCGGACTTCGACCGGTCGGTGGACATCCCATTCCCCACCAACGGCCCCTGGCAGGATCTTCTCAACGGTCAGACCGTCACGGTTGCCGGCTGGCGGCTCGGCAGCTACCGGGTGCCGTCCAACTGGGGCGCGATCTTCTTTCAGCGCCTCTGAGGCGAAGGCTCACCACACCTGCGCTTCATCTCTCAGCGGCAGCTCCACCGGCGCCCCCTGTTTGGCCGACTGGTACATGGCCAGCGCCCACTCCAGCGTCGGCCGGGCGCTCGCCAGGGGAATCATCGGTTCGCGGTCCGTTTCGATGGCCTCGATCATGTCCTCGATGAGCCTCTGATGGTCCTCGAAGCCGAGCTCCGCCGCGCCGCCGGCGCCCGTGGCCGCCCCCGCCCTGCCGTAAGTCCGGATGAGGTCGTCCTCCGGCCGCTCGTCACGGAAGCGCCAGGTCTCGATTCGCTCGCCCGCCATGATCGCCGTGCCGTTTTCCCCGTTGAGCTCGATGCGGACGTCGGTGCCGGGCCAAAGCGCCGTTGAGGCCCGAACGACGCCCTGCGCCCCGCTCTGGTAGTCCGCAAAGGCCAGCAGCGTGTCTTCGAGCTCGATGCCCGGATGGGCCAGATTGCTCATCCGCGCCTCCACGCGCGCAACCGGCCCCGCCAGGTAGTTGAGCAGGTCGATGTAATGGAACGCCTGCTGGATGGTCACGCCGGCACCGAACCGCCGCTCCAGGCGCCAGGCGTCCATCCGGTAATAGTCCGCCGACCGGAACCACTTCATGTACGTGTCGGCGTGCAAGAGGCGGCCGAAGCGCCCCTCCTCGAGAGCCCGCTTCATCGCCTGGATGGCCGCGCGCGTGCGGCACTGGAGCACCACGCCCGCCTTCACGCCCGCATCGCGGCAGCGTGAAGCCATCAGGTCCACCTCCCGCAAGGACATCGCCGGAGGCTTCTCCACCAGAATGTGCTTGCCCGCCTCGGCCGCCTTCATCACCGCGTCGAAGTGCAGATGATTGGGCGTCAAAACGTTGACCACGCGGACGCGCGCGTCGGCGAGCAGCTCCTCCAGGCTCGAATAACCCGTGCAGGGAAACTCGGCCACGAATCTCGCCCGGCGCGCCGCGTCCGGCTCGGCGACCGCAACCAGCTCCCCTTTGCCCGAGGCAAGAATCGCCTTGGCGTGAAACGGCGCGATCAGTCCCGCGCCCACCAGACCGAATCCCACTTTCATCGCTTGCTCCCTAAGCCCGCCCGCACCAGGTCGCGGCCAGACGCACCAGAACCGCGGCGGCCTCTGCCATCTGGGGCCAGGAGATGCGCTCTTTGTTGGAGTGCGCCACCGCCAGGTCGCCCGCCCCGAAGACCACCGTCGGAATCTTGAGCTGATTGTTGTAGAACCAGGAGTCGCACGAGGCGGTCATCGCCGTCACCTCGCCCGCCAGGCCCAAATCGCGCGCCGAGTCTACGAGCGCCGCCACCAGCGGGTGGGACGGCTCGAGTACGTGCGCGTCGTGGCGGTACATGAACTCGAGCGCAAAGTGCTCCCGGAGCCAGGCGTCGCCTTCCTCCAGAATCGCCTGCCGCAGCTCGGCCATCACTTCGTGCCGCGTCTTGTTGGGCAGCAGGCCGAGGATGCCCTCGAGCACCGCACGCGAGGGCGCCGCCGCCGGCCAGTTGCCCGCCTGGAGTTTGCCGAACGTGATCGGCATTGGATTCGGGAACCGGTCAAACAGCGGAATCCCGCGCGAGGCCGCCAGCAGGTGCGCATGGTAGCGCTCGAAGATCTCCATGACGCGGACGGCCATCTTGAGCGCACTGATCGTCTCCTGCGCCCGGCCGCTGTGGCCCGGCCGCCCGGCAAGCGTCACCTGGAACCATACTGCACCCCTCACCGACGGCAGGATCTGGAGCGAGGTCGGCTCGAGCACGACGCAGGCGTCGGCCGACTCGCCGCGCCGTACCATCGCCAGCGTCCCGTTGCCGCCCACCTCTTCCTCAACCACCAGATGCACCAGCATGTCGCCCGCCGGCTCGATGCCGAGCTCCGCCAAAGCCCGCAAGGCGGTGTAGATCACGGCAATCTGCCCCTTGGCGTCGCAGGCGCCGCGGCCCCAGATCTCGCCGTCGGCGATTCGAGGATCGAAGGGCCGCTCATGGCCTTCCGAAGCCGGCACCACGTCGATGTGCGTGTTCAGCAGGAGCGACCTGCCGCCGCCCGCGCCCGGCCGCGTCAGCCGCAGGTTGAACCGCCCCTCGTAGTCGAGGTTCGGGATGGGGTCCGAATAGTCTTCGTCATCCCGCAGCGCATTGCTGAGCGGCACGCGCTCGATCTCGGCCCAGGGCGCAAAGTGCCCGGCGGCGCATTCAAGCGCTTCCGACTCCTGGCCGGGCAGGGAAGGGAAGCCAATCAACTCGCACAAGAACTCCTCGGCCGGCCGCCGCGCCGCCTCCACCGCTGCCCGGATCTCCTCGGTCGAGACCGCCCCCACGTTTTCCTCCATTGCCCCGCCGCCGGTGGCCTCACGCCGCCTCCGCTTTGGCGACGTAGCGCGGCGGCAGCCCGGCTGCGAACCGGTCGATTTCGAGCACGATCAGCTCGCGAATCCGCCAGGCGGCGTCCTCGCTGTACCAGGCCAGATGCGGCGTCAGGATGACGTTCCGTGCCGAAAACAGCGGATGGTCCGGCGGCGGCGGCTCCCGCTCGAGGACGTCGATCGCCGCGCCGGCGATCGTTCCCCGGTTGAGCGCCTCGGCCAGCGCCTCGGTGTCCACCATCGGCCCGCGCGAGGTGTTCACCAGATAGGCCGTCGGCTTCATCATCGCCAGCGTCCGGCGGTTGACGATGTAGTCCGGGATGTAGCAACAAGGGATACCCGCCCGCTCGAGCGCCGCCAGGTCGACGTTGTCGTAGCCGACGCCGTGCCGGATGAGCAGCCGGCAGCGCTCCCAGCCGGAGACGATCTCAGCCGTCACCGGCACCATGTTCACCACCACCACGTCGGCGTCCCGCGTCGCTTCGATCACTCGTTCGGCGCTGGTGAACTTGAGCTGGTAGGCGGCGAACTCGATGCCACGGCGCGCCATTTGGGCCGCTTCCCATTCGAGATCCGGTTCGATGTAGTCGGTGACGACAACCTTCATATCTGGCCGGAAGCCTCTCTGTCCTGTTTCGAGCCGAGCCGGACCGTGCGCCCGGTTTCGGCCGACTCGTAGATGGCCTCGGCGACCTCGATGGCTCGCAGGCCGTCTTCGGCTGCGACCGGCGGGGCCGTGCCCGAGCGGATCGCCTGCGCGAGTGCACGCAGATACTCCACCCCCATCACCCCGCCGTAGCCGTCGACGGGCTCGAGCTCGAAGTGAATCTCGCGCCGCGGCGCCCAGGCGAACTCGGCGGCGTCACTGCACACGAAGAGCTTCTCCCGCACCCCCTCGAACGACGGGCTCCAGGCGAGCACGCCGCGCGTGCCCCGCAGCCCGAGGTAGAGGTCCCGCCCGTGCGGGTAGGAGTCCGGCACGGTGTAGCTGATGTCGAGCGCCGCCACCGTCCCACGCGAGAACACAACCAGTGCAAATGAGTTGTCCTCGATGTCGTAGGCCGGACTGACCTTGACGTTCTTGGCGGTGACTTCGACCACCTCATCCTCGAGCAGCCAGCGGAACAGGTCGATCCAGTGCACGCCGAGGTTGAACATCGGACCCCCGCCGCTCAGACGCCGCTCGAGCATCCATCCCGCTTTGCCTTCGATGTAACGGTGCACGCGCCCGGCGGCGCAGCGGCCCTCGCAGCCCACCACCTGCCCGAGGACGCCGCGTTCGAGAAAGCCTTTCATCTGGCGCACCACCGGGTGGCAGCGCCAGACGTAGGGCGCCGTCAGAATCACGCCAGCCTTGCGCGCCGCCTCGATCGCCCGCACGAGATCGCGCGAGGCCGCCGCCATGGGCTTCTCCACCATCGCGTGGAGGCCGCGCTCGGCGCAGACCGCCGCGGCCTCCGGACACTCGGCATGCGGAAGAAAGATCGCCGCCAGGTCGAGCTCCTCCCGCTCGAGCATCTCGCGCCAGTCCGGATAGGCGGCGACTCCGAAGTCTCGGGCGAAGCCCTCCCGCACCTCCGGGTCGGTCTCGGCTGCCGCGCACACCTGCCAGCCTCCCGCCGTGCGAAAGGCCGCCATGTAAGCCCTGGGATGCAGGTGACGCAGTCCGATCATCCCCACTCGCAGGGGCCGCGCTGAGAGTTCGCCGCTCATCGGTTCAAGCCCGCCAGTGTATTCCGACGGCGCGCCGCGGTGCAAATCAGCCGTGCCGGTTGGCGGCCCGCCACACCAGATAGCCCGCCGACGGCAAGGCCGCCGCAAGGCCAAAAGCCGTCGCGTAGCGCTCCTGATCGAACAGTCGCCCGAAGACGGGCATCATGACAGCCACCGTCGCCGACCAGGCCGCCGAGCCGATGCCCGAAATCAGGCCGGCGTAGCGCGAGGAGTACAAGTCCGTTGCGTGCGCGATCGAGAGAATGATGAACCCCGCGGCGGAGAGCATTGCCAGGAAGAATCCGGCCATCGCCAGCCACAAGGTTCTTGTCCAGGGGACTGCGGCCAGCGGCAGCGCGAGCACGGCCACCGCGGCCAGCAGCCGCTTAAGAAGCGCCGCGCGGCCGCCGCCGGCCGCGCCCCGATCGGCCAGCCATCCCCAGAAGAAGTAGCCGATCTCCCAGCCGAGGGGCGGAATCCAGAGCAGCTTCCCGATCAGGGCCTGGCTCGCCCCGAGCACGCGGTTGAGGTAGAGAGCCGATCCGTAAATGACGAAAGCGATCGGCAGAGCGCCGACGGCGTAGAGGAGCGCGAAGCTCCACAGGCGCGGATCGCGGGCGCGCATCCGGCCGCCGCCTTCCGCCTTCAGCACCGCCTGCGGATGGGCGCGGATCTCCGGCCGGCGGCTGACAAAGGCCCACAAGATGAGCCAGGC
>Ga0308392_1000581_pt1 | contig 15294 bp, 13 predicted proteins | sample Hotspr20Samplem2_FD_202361 | JGI IMG/M metagenome (GOLD analysis project Ga0308392, IMG submission 202361) | Hot spring phototrophic mat microbial communities from Octopus Spring, Yellowstone National Park, Wyoming, United States - 20050624_m2 ... | reverse complement strand
GGCGGCACGGGTGGCACCTATTATCCGCTGGGCGGCATGCTCGCCCAGGTGCTCTCGAACAACGCCACGGTCGGCGGCAAGAAGCTCGCCGCCACCGCCGAGACCGGCAACGCCTCGGTCGCCAACGCCAAGCTTTTGGGCCGCGGCGAGATCGAATCGGCCTTCGTGGCAGCCGACATCCTCGATGCCGCCTATCGCGGCGTCAACCAGTTCAAGGACGGCGCACTTACCAATCTACGAGCCTTGGGTGCCCTCTATCCCGAGACCGTCCAGCTCGTGGTCCGGGCCGACTCGGGGGTCACGAAGTTCACGGATCTCAAGGGCAAGTCGATCTCCTCGGGCTCGCCCGGCTCGGGCCAGTGGCAATTGCTGGGCGACCTGCTCGAGGTCCACGGGCTGAAGCGCGAGGACGTGAAGGAGGATTTCTCCTCCTTCGCCCAGTCGGTCGACAAGATCAAGGACGGCAACCTCGTGGCGAGCCTGATCACGGCCGGCGTGCCGACCGCTTCGGTCGTCGACCTCGCCAACGCCACGGCGATCCGGATCGTGCCGCTCGTCGGCCCGGAGATCGACGAGCTCAAGAAGCGCCAGCCCTATTACGCCTCGGTCACGCTCGAAGCCAACACTTACAAGGGTCAGACCGAGCCGGTCGAAACCTTGGCCGTGATGGCGATCTGGGCGACGCATGCCGCGGTGCCGGAGGAGATCGCCTACGCGGTGACCAAAGCGGCCTACGAGAACACCGAAACCCTCGCCAAGGTCCACGTCCAGGGCAAGAACATCCGCCTCGAGAACGCGCTCCGCTCGGTCTCGATCCCGCTCCACCCGGGCGCCGAGCGCTACTATCGCGAGAAGGGCCTCCTCGAGTGAGCGGGGTGGTGGCGGGCCGCCTCCGGTGAGCCGGGCGGGCCGCGCCCTCGCGCTCGCGGCTCTCCCGCTCCTCGCGGCCGAAGGACGGGCCGAGCCGGCCTGCCCGGACGAGCTCGTCCTGCTGGCCCGCCCGGCGGGCGTCGAGCTCGCCCGGGTCGGGCTCGACGGGTCGGGCGGCTTCGCCCTCTCCTTCCGTCATTCGGTGACGCTGCGCACCGTGGTGGACCGCTACCGGATCGAGGACGGGACAATCGTGCAGGTCGAGCAGCTCTTCGACGCACACGGGCCGGGCCTGCCGGACGTGGCCGGCCCGGGGCTCGCCTTCGAGCGGGAGGGCGACCGCTTCCGCGTGCGTCTGCACCGGCCGATCGAGCGGCTCTTGCTGCGGGTCAATCCGGAAAGCGAGAACCGCCTCGAGGCGGCGGAGCGGCTCGACCTCGCGGCCCTCGGTGCCGCCGCGCTCGAGCTCACCGCGGCGCCTTGCCCCGCCGTCCCGCCCGATCGCGCCCGGCCGTGAGCGCCCCGACCGCCTGCCGCGTCGAGCCGCCGAGCCGGGAAGAGATCGACCGGCTCGTCGAAGAATACGACCCGGAATCGAATTTCCGCCGGCTCGTGGGCTTGGCCGCCGGGCTCGTGACGCTCCTCGGCGTGGCGCTCTCGCTGTTCCACGTCTGGACGGCCGGCTTCGGCCTGTTGAACGAGATCGTCCACCGCTCGATCCACCTCTCCTTCGTATTGGGGCTGATCTTCCTGGTCTTCCCGGAGCAGCGGCGGGCCCGGCCGCTGCGCGAGTGGACGGTGAGCCTGGGCTTCGCCGCCTTCTACCTCTACATGGCGGTCGATCTCGTGCGCGCACTCTCGGCCCGCGGCGAGGCGCAGGGTGCGGGCTGGTTCCTCGCCGCGATCGCGGTCCTGACGCTCCTCACCCTGCCGATCGCGACGCTCTCCGGCCACCGCGACCGGATCCCGCCGCGCGATTGGGTCCTCGCCGCGGCAGCTGCCTCGGTCTCGCTCTATTTCGTCCTCTTCTTCGAGGAGATCTTCGTCCGCCGGGTCGGCTCGCCGGTCGCGACCGACTACATGATGGGGGTGGTGGCGATCCTGGTCGTCCTCGAGGCGACCCGGCGCACCATGGGCCTCTCCTTGCCGATCATCGGCGTCGTCTGCCTGCTCTACGCCATGTGGGGGCCCCATCTGCCGGGGCCGCTCGCCCACCGCGGTTATTCGATCCTGCGGATCGTCAACCACATCTACATCGGCACGGAGGGGATCTACGGGATCGCGGTCGGCGTCGTCGCCACTTACGTCTTCCACTTCGTGCTGTTCGGCGTGCTCATGCAGCAGACCGGCGTGGGCCGGCTGTTCATGGACCTGGCGGCGATCCTGGCCGGCCGGCGGGTCGGCGGGGCGGCCAAGGTGTCGGTGGTCGCCTCGGGCCTCTTCGGCATGATCTCCGGCTCCTCGATCGCGAATACCGTCACGACCGGCGCGCTCACGATCCCGATGATGAAGCGGACCGGCTTCTCGCCGCGCTTTTCCGGTGCGGTCGAGGCCTCGGCCTCCTGCGGCGGACAGATCACCCCGCCGATCATGGGGGCGTCCGCCTTCGTCATGTCCGAAATGCTGGGCGTGCCCTACAACGAGCTCATCGTGATCGCGCTCGTACCGGCCCTGTTCCACTATCTGGCCATGCTGCTCATGGTCCATTTGGAAGCCCGCCGGCTCGGGCTCGCCGGCATGGACCCGGCCTCGATCCCGACGCTCGGCGCGGTGCTCGGCCGCTCCTGGCACCTGTTGATCCCACTGCTCGTCACGGTGGGCCTCCTGTTGCTCCGCTACACCCCCTTCCTCGCCGCCTTCTGGGGCATCCTCGCCACCGTGGCCTGCTCCTACCTGCCGCTGCTGCTGCGTCCTCTGGGCGTGCGCGGGCTCGACGCCGGTTCGGCCCTCGGGCCCAAAGCGCTCGTCCAGGGGCTCGAGCTCGGCGCCAAATACGCCCTCGGCATCGGTGCGGCCTGCGCCTGCGTGGGCTTCATCTTGGGTGTGGCCACCTTGACCGGCGTCGGCTTCAAGTTCGGCGCAGCCGTGCTCGAGCTCGCCCGGGCGATCGCCGCCTCCCTGCTCGCCCTCGATCCTCTGGGCATTCTGGGCGAGCGCGGGGCCACACTGTTCGTGGCCCTCCTGCTCGTGGCCCTCGCCTGCATCGTGATGGGTGCGGGCCTGCCCACCACGCCCACCTACATCATCTTGGCCTCGATCGCCGCGCCGGCGCTGCTCGACCTCGGCGTGCCGCAGCTCGCCACGCATTTCTTCGTCTTCTATTTCGGCGTACTCGCCGACGTGACCCCACCCGTCGCACTCGCCGCTTTCGCGGGTGCCGCGATCGCCGGCTCGGAGCCGATGCGCACGGGCCTCGTCGCCTTCCGGCTCTCGATGGGCAAGGCGCTCGTGCCCTTCATGTTCGTCTACGCGCCGAGCCTCCTCTTCCTCGACTTCGCCTGGGACGAGTTCGCCACGGCGCTCGCTTCGGGGGTGCTCGCCGTGGTGGCGCTCGCCGTGGCCTTCACGGGCTTCCTGCGCCGCCGCGTGGCGATGCCGGCCCGCTGGGCACTTGGGCTCGCCGGCATCCTGCTGGTCGGCAACGACACGACCGCGATCCTCGCCGGGGCCGCGATCGCCTTGCCGATCCTGGTCCTGCAATTCCTGGCGGCTCCGCCAGCCGGCGAGCCCGCCCGAGCCCGCGGCGAGGCAGCCGGCGCCGGCTCCTAGGGGGTCGGCAGGGCCGGCTCGCTCGGGCGGGCGGCGACCGGCTCGGCGGGGGAACGGGAGGCGCCCGTCGCGGCCATCACGTCCTCGAGCAGGCCCAGGAAGCCGAGTGTGGCACCCGCTTGGTCGAGATGCGGGTCGTGGGCCCGCGGCGGCCGGGCGAGCAGCCGGCCGATCGCCTCGGCCATGGCGCCCGCGACCGCGGCCGGAGCACCCGGCGGGACGAGCAGCGCGCGGCTCGGATCGGTCCCCCAGCGCTCGACGATTTCGGCCGGGCCGCTGTGCGCCAGGACCACCACGGGCGCGCCCAGGAGCATCGCCTCGACGAGCGCGCAGCCGCCGTCCTCGTTGGTCCCGGCGAACAGCACGCAGCCCGCCTCGCGGACGAGCTCGAAGCAGCGCGCGCGGGGTACCCGGCCGAGGAAGCGCACCCGCCCTTCGAGCCCGAGCTCGACCACCCGGCGGCGCAGGCGCGGCTCCTCCGGCCCCTCGTTGGCGAACAGGAGCTCGGTGCCGGGCGGTGCTCGGCGCAGCGCCTCGAGCGCCAACATCGGCCCCTTGCGCGCGTCCAGGGTCGAGGGGAACAGCACGAACCGGCCGCGCTCGCGCGGCGGCACGGGCGGCACCTCGGTGAGCACGGCGCGGTTGAAGATCTGCGCCCGCGCGGCCACGTCGGCCGGCAGCACGGGCAAGGTCGCGCGGCACTCGACGAGGACGAGATCGGCCCGGCGCATGGTCCGCAGGGTCGAGGGCAGGCGCGCGCCGAGGCCGAGGACGAGGCGCTCGAGCGCCCGCTCGGCGAGCCCGCGCGCGCCCAGCACCGGCAGGAGCGCCGGTGGCGTGCGCGTCGCACCGCCGACCGGCCCCCACACGCTCGGCACACCGAGCTCCGTCACCGGACTGGGTAGCCAATAGCAGCCGAGGGCCGCGTGCACCGCGAGATCGAGCCGCTGCCCTCGGGCCAGCTCCTGCGCCACCTTCTCCGCGGCGTCGAGCCAGACGAGATATTCGAGGAAATGGCCCTTCGGTAGGAACCGGGCCAGCCTTTGGTGCAGTCCCGGCGGCGAGTCCACCGGCACGGGCTCGATCGGCACCTCAGGGTGCCGCTCACACCAAGCACGGATCGCGGGCGCGCAATCCGGACGAACCAAGAGGAACACCCGGCCGAGCCGGGCCGCGACCCGGGCCATGCCCCAGGCGGCGGCCCATTCCGAGCCGCGGTCGGGTGCCGCCAACCAGGCGAGCATCAAGATGCTGCGCGATGTCCCGCTCGACCTGGACACGAGCCCGCCTCGCGCTTATGCGCCGCAATGTGCATGCATACGCCCGGGCGTCACGCCTGTCAGCCGAAAAAGTCGCGACGATGGACAGCTGGTGCGCAAACCGCGTCGATTCCGCGACGGTCCGCGCCGTGCGATGAGCCGGCCCGAGGCGGATTCCTCCCCCGCGCCGTCGGCCCCTCCGCCCCGGCGGCGTGCCGCGCGCCTCGCCCAGGCGGGGCTGTTGCGCGGCCTTTGGGGGGTCGCCGGGCGGCTCGGTCCGGATCGTTCCGGGGCGCTCGTGGGGGCACTCTTCGCCGCCCTCGGACCGCGCACCGCCGACCACCGGCGCCTCCTCGCCAATTTGCGGGTCGTTCGACCGTCGGCCGATCCGGCCGAGCTCGAGCGTCTCGCGCGGGCCTCGTGGCGCCAGTTCGGAATGGTGGTCGGTGAGTACCCGCACCTCGCCCGCCTCGCGGAGGAGCCGGGCCGGGTCGTGCTCGTCGACCGTTTCGGCCTCGAGCGGGCGGCCGCCGGCCGGCCGGCGATGCTGGTCGGTGCGCATCTCGCCAATTGGGAGCTGCCGGCCGCGGTGTTGGTGCGGCGCGGCGTCCCGATGACGGTCGTCCACGCGCCGCGCGCCGACCCGCGGATCCAAGCCCTGCTCGAGCGGCAGCGCGCCGCCCTGGGCTGCGGTTTCCTCGCCAAGGATGCGAGCCCGCTGGCGCTCGTGCGGGAGCTCGAAGCGGGCCGCTCGATCGGCCTCCTGCTCGACCAGCGCCACGACGGCGGCGATTGGGTGCGCTTTTTCGGCCGGCCGGCTTCGGTGCCGATCGCCCCGGCGGCGATTGCCGCCCGACTGGGCGTGCCTTTCGTCCCGGTCCGGGTCGAACGGCTCGACGGCGCCCGGTTCCGGCTCACGATCGAGCCGCCGATCGAGCCGCTGCGCACGGGCGAGCCGCGCGCTCGGGCCCGCGACATGATGCAGCGGCTCTATGCATTCTTCGAGGCCTGGATCGCCGAGCGGCCCCAAGAGTGGCTGTGCATCAAGCGCCGCTGGCCCGATCCCGCCAAGGCGAAATGGCGGGCGCGCCTTGCGGACCTCGGCCGAACACCGGACCACGTCGAACCGGCTGCGGACGGCCCGGCCGGCCTTGATCGGCACGAGCCCCTCCCCTAGGTCTGCCTTCGATCGGGCGCCAAGGGCGAAGGCGGCGGCCCGGATCGACCGGCCGCGGACCGGCCGAGGAGCGCCTCGAGCGAGCGATGACGAGCCTGTTGTTCGAGCCTCGAAGCGGGGCGTCGGTCGGCCACGCGGGTCGTCCGGCGGCGCGGTTCCATCCCTGCCCGGTCGACCCGGCTTGCCCGCACTGCCGAGCGGCAGCCGGCGAGCCCGATCCCTGGAGCTTCGTCGACCGGGCTTATTGCATCTCGCTCGCCGATCGCCCCGACCGGGCGGCCCGGGCGGCCGCCGAGCTGCACCGGGTGGGGCTCTGCCGGCGGGTCCTCTTCTACCGCCCGGACCGCCACCCCCACCGGGTCATCGAGGGCATCTGGGAGAGCCATCGAGCGGTCGCGCGCCACGCCCAAGAGGCCGGGGCACGCAACGCGCTGATCCTCGAGGACGACGTGACCTTCGCCCGCTGGGTCGGCCCGCGCACGCTCGCCAAGGTGGCCGCCACCATGCGCGAGCTGCCGCCCGAGTGGACCATCTTCTTCTTGGGCCATTGGCCGCTCCGCGCCCGCTTCGTCGGCCCCCGGCTGTTGCGCACCGCCTCGGCCTGCGCCCACGCCTACGTCGCGAGCTCGCGGCTGTTGGCTTGGCTCGCCGCCAACCCCTTCTCGAAAGAGGAGCGCGAGCGCGAACGGATCGCCGGCGGCGGGATCGACGCCTCCTACGCCCGGCTCCCCGAAGCCTATGCCTTTTTCCCCATGCTCGCGACCCAGGCCGCCCTCGGCAGCGACCACATGGCCGAGAAGAAGCGCACCAAGCCGATCAAGAAGCTCAAGCACCTCGTGACCCGCACCGACCTCGGCGAGCTCCTGCTCGCCCGGATGATGCGGCCGAACGAGCTCGTGATCGCCGCCGGGGCGGCCGGGGCCGCGCTCGGCAGCTGGCTGCGCCGCCGGCTCCTGCCGTCGCAGACCGAAGCTCGGCGCTAGATCTCGGCGGCCTCGTCCTCGAGCGGCGGCAGGCCGAGCTCGGCCGCCACGAGCTCGGCCAAGGGCCATGACGCGGTGAGCCCCGGGCTTTCGATGCCGAACAGGTTGACGAGCCCCGGCACACCGTGGGCGCGCGGCCCCTGGACCAGGAAGTCCGCGGCGGGCGCGCCGGGCGGGGTGATCTTGGGTCGGATCCCGGCATAGCCCGGCTCGAGTGCGCCGTCCGGCAGGGCCGGCCAATATTTGCGGACCTCGGCGTAGAACCGCTCGGCGCGCTTCGGATCGACGTCGTAGTCGATCCGCTCGACCCATTCGACGTCCGGGCCGAACCGGCACTGCCCGGCCATGTCGATCGTCACGTGCACCCCGAGCCCGGCCTGCTCCGGTACCGGGTAGATCAAGCGGGAAAAGGGCGAGCGGCCGGAAAGCGTGTAGTAATTCCCCTTGCAGAGATAGCCGCGCGGCACCCGGGCGGGATCGAGCCCCTCGATCCGCCGCGCGAGCTCCGGGGCATGCAAGCCGGCGCTGTTGACCAAATAGCGTGTGAGGAGCCGCATCGGCTCGGCGCCCCCGACCTCGAGCTCGATCCCGTCCTCCCGCACCCGCGCCCGCTCGAGCGGGGCGTGGAAGGCGATCATCGCCCCGCGGGTCTCGGCATCGCCCAGATAGGCGAGCATGAGCGCATGGCTGTCGATGATCCCGGTGGTGGGCGACCAGAGGGCGCCCGTGCAGAAGAGTTCGGGCTCGAGTGCCATCGCCCGCTCGGCCGGCCAGCGCTCGAGGTCCGGCATCCCGATGGCCTCGGCATTGGCCTTGATCTTGTCGAGCGTGGCGTTCTGCTCCGGGTTCGTCGCCACGATGAGCTTGCCGCAGCGGCGGTGCGGCACACCCTTGGCCGCGCAGTAGCGGTAGAGCCACCATTTGCCCGCGATGCAGCAGCGCGCCTTGAGGCTGCCCTTGGGGTAGTAGATCCCGGCGTGGATCACCTCGCTGTTGCGCGAGGAGGTCTCGGTGCCGATCGCCCCCGCCTTCTCGAGGACGATCGTCTCGACCCCGCCGAGGGCCAGCCTGCGGGCGACCGCGAGGCCCACGACCCCGGCGCCCACGACCACCGCCTCGACCGTCTCCATCAGCCCTCCCCGCGGGCCGTCGCGGCGAGCCGCACCCGGTCGAGCCCGAGCGCCGCCCCGGCCTCCAGGATCTCCTCGAGGCTGCGCTCGTCGATCGGGACGCCCTCGGCGAGCCGACGGGCCCGGCTCTCGCGCTCGGGCTCACCCGGCAGCCGGACCCGGTCGAAGCCGGGCGCCGGGCGCGCCGCGCGGATCCAGCCCGCGACCGCCGCGACCGCGGCGGGGCCACCTTCGCCCGCGGCGAAGCGCGCCGGGTCGATCAGGATCGCGAGCATGTTGTTGACGATCCCGTGGCGCATCGGATCGGTGATCGTCTGCCCACCCGTGAGCGCCGCCCCCAAAAGTTCGCACAGGATCGCGAGGCCCGAGCCCTTGTGCAGGCCGAAGGCTGTCAAGGCCCCTTCGAAGCGGTCGACCATGGGCGCGGGATCGGTCGTCGGCCGGCCCTCGCGGTCGATGAGCGTGCCCTCGGGCACCGGCAGACCCTTGTTGCGCGCCACCCGCGCCTTGCCGAAGGCGATCGTCGAGGTCGCCATGTCGAGGAGCATCGCCGGCTCCTCGCCGGCCGCCGCCGGCACCGCGGCACAGAACGGGTTGGTGCCGAGCCGCGCCTCGGCTGCGCCGAAGGGCGCTACGACCGGGTCGTGGTCGGCGACGTTGACGAAGCCCAAAAACGCCATGCCGGCAGCCGCCGCCTGCTCGCCGTAGGCGCCGATCCGGCCGATGTGGCAGCTGTCGCGCAGTGCCACGACCGCCGCACCGAGCGTGCGGGCCCGCTCGATGCCCCGTGCCACGGCGAGCTGCGCCATCCGCTGCCCGACCCCGCGGTCCGCATCGAAGACCAGGACCGCACCCGCGTCGGCCACCGTGCGCAGCTCGCGGTTCGGCACGAGGCAACCCTGGCGGAAGAGCCGCACATAGGTGGGCAGCATGCCGACACCGTGGCTGTCGTGCCCGGCGAGGTTGGCCTCGACCAGATGGTCGGCGACGATCGCCGCCTCTTCTTCGGCGCTGCCCCAAGCACGGGCGATCGCGAAGGCGAGTGCACGGAGCCCTCGAGCGGGCAGGTTCGGCATCGAGACGGCACCTCCCTCCGGCGAGCGGTGGCGGGCCCGGAGCTAGCACGGGCGGGCTCGGGTCTGAACCGCCCCTCGCGCGGAGCGGTCAGGCGCAACCCGCGGGCCGGTCAGGGCGTTGGCGATCGCGCGCTGCCGCTCCATTTCCCGGAAGGTGGAAACGCGGAGCGAACCCTCATGGCCGAGAAAGTCGTCAAGAGCGAGGCGGAATGGCGTCGCCAACTGAGCCCCGAGGAATTCTACGTCACCCGCCAGCACGGGACGGAACGGGCCTTCACGGGCCGCTATTGGAACACGAAGACACCCGGCACTTATGTCTGCGTCTGCTGCGGCCAGCCGCTCTTTTCGAGCACCACCAAGTACGACAGCGGCACGGGTTGGCCCTCCTTCTGGGCGCCGATCGACCCCGCGGCGATCACTACCCGCGAGGACCGGAGCTGGTTCATGGTTCGAACCGAGGTGCTCTGCTCGCGCTGCGACGCCCATTTGGGCCACGTCTTCCCGGACGGTCCGCCGCCCACCGGGCTGCGCTACTGCATGAACTCGGCGGCGCTCCGGCTGGTGCCCGACGAGCGGCGCGATTGAGCCCGTCGGGCCGGCGGGCAAGCGTACCCGCCTGTGTCCGCGCGGCACATCGGGGGGGATGGCCGGCCTGCGACCCTGGTCGTCGGCCGGCCACCGGTGGCAAACCCGGCCGTGCCGATGGCGACCTTCGCGGAGCCCCGCCGATGCCCGAGCCGCGCGTGTTCGTCTCGCTGTCCCGTCGTCTCCGGGAAGCCCTCGAGCGGGTGGCAGCGTCCTTCGGCTGCCCGCAAGAGCGGCTGATCGACGAGGCGGTCGAGCATTATCTGCGCCGCCTGGGGGTGGCCGCGCAGCCGTCCCGGGGCGCCGCCGATCCGGACCCGGCGCGCCACGCCGACGCCGCCTGGACCTCGGTCCTGCGCTGATCCCCCCTGGCGCCCCGCCCGCGCCGCGGCCATCTTGACGGTCGCGAGCGGAACGGGAGGGGTGCCATGGCCACGGCCGAGATCCGACGCACCGTCGAACCGGCTGGGCCGGCCGAGCGGAACACGGCCGAGCGCGCCGCGCACGTCGCGCGCCGCGAAGCCCTGGTCGAGCAAATCCGGCGGGCGTCCGCACCGCCCCGGCTCGAGAAGGAGATCTCGAACCTCTTCCGCGAGCGCGAGCGGGTGCCGGCGGCGCGCATCGACACCCGCGCCTTCCGCCACGTGCTCGCGGTCGACCCGTCGGCCGGGACGGTCGAGGTCGAGGGCATGTGCCCCTATGGCGAGCTCGTCGACGCGACCCTGCCGATGGGCGTGATGCCGGCGGTGGTCCCCGAGCTCATGGGCATCACGATCGGCGGGGCCCTCGCGGGTGTGGGGATCGAGTCCTCGAGCTTCCGCTACGGCCTCGTCCACGAGACCGTCCTCGAGTTCGACATGGTGACGGCCTCGGGCGAGGTGGTCACCGCCCGGCCGGACAACGAGCATGCCGAGCTCTATTTCGGTTTCCCCAACAGCTACGGCACGCTCGGCTACGCGGTCCGCATCCTCGCCAAGACGATCCCGGTGAAGCCGTACGTCCGGCTCGAGCACCGCAAGTTCCGCGACCCCGAGGCCTACTACGCCTTCCTCGCCGCATCTTGCGACGACCCGAACGCCGATTTCGTCGAAGGCGAGATCTTCGCTCCCGATCGGCTCGTGGTCTCGGTCGGCCGATTCGTCGACCGGGCGCCCTGGACCTCGGATTACACCTTCGAGAAGATCTACTACAAGTCGATCCTCGAGCGCGAGGAGGATTACCTCACGGTCCGTGACTACATCCGCCGCTGGGACACGGACTGGTTCTGGTGCTCGAAGAACCTCGGCATGGAAATCCCGCTCGTCCGCCGCCTCCTGGGTCGCGAGCGGCTCAACTCCCGGACCTACACGCGCATCATGCGCTGGGCCAATCGCTGGAAGCTCGGCAAGGTCTACGATCTCTTGGGCTACCGATCGGAATCGGTGATCCAGGACGTCGGCATCCCGCTCGCCAAAGCCCCCGAGTTCCTCGCCTGGTTCCACGAGACGATCGGGATCTTACCGATCTGGAACTGCCCGTTCCGGGCGATCCATCCGCACGGATTCCCGCTGTTCCGCACCCCGCCCGGGGCGCTTTACGTGAATTTCGGCTTCTGGCAGCCGATCCGCCGGCGCGAGGCCAAGCCCGACGGCTGGTACAACCGTCAGATCGAGAAGAAGGTCGCCGAGCTCGGCGGGGTGAAGTCACTTTATTCCGACAGTTATTACCCGCTCGACGAGTTCTGGCAGCGCTACGACCGCGAGGTCTACGACCGCTTGAAGCGGCGCTACGACCCCGACCGCCGGCTGCGCGATCTCTACGAGAAGTGCGTCCTCAAGCGCTGAGGCGATCCGGCCGCGGCGCGAACGCGAGCAGCAAGGCGCTCGCGAGCGCGAGCCCGGCCCCGGCGAGGAAGGTCGCGGGCGCCCCGTACAGGTCCCACAAGGCCCCGGCGAGGATGCTCGCCACGAGTGTCGCCACCCCGGTCGCGAGATGGAACACGCCGAAGGCCGTGCCGCGCCGCTCGACCGGGGCGGTATCGGCCACGAGCGCGGCCAAGAGGCCTTGGCTCGCCCCCATGTGCAGCCCCCAGACCGCCACGCCCAGAAGCGCCACGGCCGGGCCGCCGGCCGTGGCGAGCAGGAGGTCGGCCGGCACGAGAACGAGGATGCCCGCGAGCAACAGCCGGCGCCGGTCGAGCCGGTCGGCGAGCCGGCCGGCGGGCCAGGCCGTGAGGCTGTAAACGAGGCTCATCACCACCATGACGAGCGGAACGAGGCCGAGCGGCATGCCGACGTCCTGCGCGCGGAGCACGAGGAACGCCTCGGAAAAGCGCGCGAGCGAGAGGACCACGGCGACCGCGACGATCCACCAACAGGCGGCCCCGAGCGCGGCCAGATCGGCCCGCGCGAGGCCGAGCCAGGGCCGGGGCCGGGCGGGCGGGCGGCTCGCCTCCGGCTCCTCGACCCCGAGCCAGAGGACGAGCACGCAGATCACCGCCGGGATCACCGCGAACCAGAGCACGGCCCGCACGTCCTCGGCGAAGACCCACATGAGGCCGATCGCCGCGAGCGGGCCCGAGAACGCGCCCACCGTGTCGAGGGCCTGGCGGAGCCCGTAGGCCGAGGCGCGCAATTCCAAGGGCGTGATATCGGCCACGAGCGCATCCCGGGGCGCGCCGCGGATGCCCTTGCCGAGCCGGTCGAGGAAGCGGGCCAGGAACACAGCACCCACGTCGGCTGCGAGCGGGAAGAGCGGCTTGGTCGCCGCCGCCATGCCGTAGCCCAGGAGTGCCAAAGGCTTGCGCCGGCCCATTCGGTCCGAGAGCGCGCCCGAGACGAGCTTCGCGAAGGACGCGGTGGCCTCGGCCACACCTTCGAGCAAGCCGAGCAGGAACGGGCTCGCGCCGAGGGTCACGACGAGGAAGATCGGCAACAGGCTGTGGATCAGCTCGGACGAGAGGTCCATGAAGAGCGAGGTGAGCCCGAGCGCCCAGACCCCGCGCGGCATCCGCGCGACCGGGGCGGCGGCGAGCCGCTCCGCTCTCATCCGAGCGCTTCGCGGTAGAGCCGGGCGCAATCGGCGGCGGCCACCGGGCGCGGGTCGGCGGCGTTGCAAGGGCCGCGCTCGGCGCGCTCCGGCAGGCCGTCGAGGTCGGGCTCGACCACGCCCGTCGCCCGCAGGCTCGCGGGCAGGCCTAGCCGGCGGTTCAGCCCGCGGATCCACTCGGCGAGATCGGCCCCCGTGCGGAGCCCGGCGACCCGACGGATCGCGAGCTGGTCGAGCGCCTCGCCCAGCCGATCGACCGCGCCGAAATCGAACCAAACGGTCGTGAGACAGGAGATCACCGCGACCGCTCGCCCTACGCGCAACCGGGACGCCCGCGCGCGAGTATGCCGCCCCCTCCCCGCCGCGTCGAGCGCGCCCCTGGCTACCCTGCCCCGCTTCCGCTACCGCTCGCTCGCGGGGGGCCGCGGGGGGACCGGCTTTGCACGCGCTCGAGGGCTTCGTCCGCGCCGTCGATCGACTGAACCGCGTGGTCGGGATCGTGGGCGCGGCGTTGATCCCGGCCGCGGTGGTACTCTGCGCCGCGGTGGCGCTGCTGCGCTACGGCGCCGCCTTCGGCCGGGTCTGGATGCAGGAGCTCTACGTCGTCCTCGCCGGTGTCTCCTTCATGATCCTCCTCGCCCGGGTGCACGGCCTGGACGGCCACGTCCGGGTCGACATCCTCTGGCGCCGCTGGAGCGAGCGGCGGCGGGCGCTCGTCGACCTTCTGGGCAATCTCCTCTTCGTCCTGCCTTGGACGTTGGTGCTGATCTGGTCGTCTTGGGGCTTCGTGCGCCTTTCCTGGTCGGTCCTCGAGCCCTCGGCGCAGGCCGGCGGCCTGCCCGGGCTCTTCCTCGTCAAATCCGTGATCCCGCTCGCCGCGCTCCTGCTCCTGCTCCAAGGGCTCGCGGGTGCCGCCCGGGCACTCCTGCGCCTCGCCGGCCGCCCCGACCCGCTCGGGCCTGCCGGCACCACCCCCTGAGCGGAGCCGGCCTTGGCCGAGGCGCTCGCGATCGCCCTCTTCGCCACGCTGATGGCGGCCCTGCTGCTGGGCTTCCCGGTGGCCTTCACCTTGGCCGGGGTCTCGCTCCTCTTCGCCGGCATCGGCCACCTCCTCGGCCAGTTCGACCTCGTGCTCTTCCTGGGCCTCGCACCCCGCTGTTTCGGGGTGATGACCAACGAGACGTTGGTCGCCGTGCCGCTCTTCATCTTCATGGGCATGATCCTCGAGCGGTCCGGCATCGCCGAGGACCTGTTGACCACCATGGGCCGGCTGTTCGGGCCGCTGCGCGGCGGCCTCGGCTTCTCGGTCGTGCTCGTGGGCGCGGTGCTCGCCGCCTCGACCGGGGTGGTGGGCGCCACGGTCGTGACGATGGGCCTGATCGCCCTGCCGGCCATGCTCAAGGCCGGCTACGACCCGCGCCTGGCGAGCGGGGTGATCTGCGCCTCGGCCACCCTCGCGCAGATCGTCCCGCCTTCGACCCTCCTCATCTTCCTGGCCGACATCCTCCAGGGCGTGAACCAGGCGGCCCAGCTCCAGAAAGGCAATTTCGCCCCCACCCCGGTCTCGGTCGGCGACCTCTTCGCCGGGGCGCTCCTGCCGGGCCTCCTCCTGGTCGGCCTCTACCTCGCCTGGGTGGCCCTCCAGGCCCTCCTGTTCCCCGCCCACTGCCCGGCCCTCGAGACGCCCCCCGAGGAACGCCGCGCCCTGTTCCGTTCGCTCGTCCCGGCGCTGATCCTCCCGCTCGGCCTGATCCTGGCCGTACTCGGCTCGATCCTGGCCGGGATCGCGACCGCCACCGAAAGTGCCTCGATCGGGGCGGTGGGCGCCGTGCTGTGGGCGATCCTCCGCCGCCGCTTGACTTGGGCGCTCTTCTGGGAAGCGACGGTCGGCACGGCGCGGACCACCGCCGTGATCTTCGCGATCCTGTTGGGTGCCTCGGTCTTCTCGCTCGTCTTCCGCGGCCTCGGCGGCGAGGCCCTCGTGACCGACGCACTCGCGGCGCTTCCCGGTGGGGCCACGGCCGCGCTCTTCGTCTGCATGCTCGTGATGTTCCTCTTGGGCTTCTTCCTCGACACCCTGGAGATCATCTTCGTCATGGTGCCGATCTTCGGCCCGCCGCTCCTCCTCATGGGGATCGACCCGATCTGGCTCGGCGTCCTGATCGGCATCAACCTGCAGACGAGCTTCTTGACCCCGCCCTTCGGCTTCACGCTCTTCTATCTGCGCAGCGTCGCCCCGCCCGCGGTCGCCACGAGTGCCATCTGGGCCGGGGTCGTGCCCTTCGTCGCCCTCCAGCTCCTGGGCCTCGTGCTCGTCTGGGCGGCACCACGGACCGCCACCTTCCTGCCCGAGGCGATCTTCGGCACGAGCTTCGCACGGAGCCCGCCCCCACCGGCCGGAACCCGCGGCCCGAGCCT
>Ga0308392_1000575_pt1 | contig 15448 bp, 12 predicted proteins | sample Hotspr20Samplem2_FD_202361 | JGI IMG/M metagenome (GOLD analysis project Ga0308392, IMG submission 202361) | Hot spring phototrophic mat microbial communities from Octopus Spring, Yellowstone National Park, Wyoming, United States - 20050624_m2 ... | reverse complement strand
AAATTCATCTTCACCCCCCATGCTTTATTATAGCATGGTGGAATATATTGAGCAATCACCTATTTTAATAGCGTTTTCAATAAATGTCAATGGTGAATTTTTCCCCAATTTTATCAGACCAACCAAAGGGGGCTCCGCCCCTTGACATTCTGAGATAAGAGAAATCAAATCTGATATATCCTTACTTCACAAAAGTATTGATGAGACAAATACACGGATTAATGAGAAGAGAATTTTTAATCCCGATTAGAAAATTAAGTGAATGATCTGTTTGAAGGATGAAATGAGCAATTACCTAAAGAAATTCAAAAGGGTAATAAGTCCTCCAAGAAGGGTAATTCCAATCCCGATCAACCACTGAAGAAAGTTTAGCCTTTTATCCAAAGCTTCAAACCTTGTATTCATCTCCTTGATTAAAGCTTCAAACCTTGTGTTTATAGCCTCAAACCTTGCGTCGCTTTCCTGTTTTTGGGCTTCAAACCTTAGGTTCATCTCCTTGATGACAGTTTCAAACCTTATGTTCATCTCCTTGATGACAGTTTCAAACCTTATGTTCATTTCTATCCTTAAGGCTTTTAACTCATCTTCTAAGCGGATTAATCTTTCAAGGAGTGGATTAAGATAGATATCCTTGTCCCTTTCCTCCTTATATTGAGCCAAGACCTCAGGAAGGAAAGTATAGACAAGCTGTTTGATGTATTCAGGAGTAATCTGTTGTTCCATATGCTTTAAGTTAAACAGTTTTTCTTAGCTGTCAAGGTGTCTCTCCCAGCACCTTGACAAGCTAAAAAGAAAAGATAATTTACCGCATCTTGAGAGACATGATTATAAAAACGCTCCAGAGAGTAAACCCCTCTTTTGTTGGCTACTTCTTAGCTAAAAACGAAAAGCTAATAGAAAACCATAAGATCTTTGCCCTTTTCCCAGAAGAACGGGATGGTCTTGATTTTTTGAATGTTTTTTCCTTTTTTTCCAAGCAAAAGTCAGCTTACTTTCCCCCAACTCCAGGCCTTCCCTTTTCCGAAAGCGTAGCCATAACCTCCGCACAGTTTGAAAGGTTAAAAGTCCTCTGGGAGCTCCCCACCCTTAAGGTTGTGGCTACAGCCATCCAAGCTTTGATGAGAAAAACCATTCCCCGAGAGGTCTTACGGAGCGAATACATCTACCTCATACCTGGAGAGGAAATTCTTCGGGAGACCTTAGTTCAAGGGCTTGTCAACCTTGGATACGAGAAGGTGGGAGTAGTTGAGGAAAAGGGTAGCTTTAGCGTAAAGGGGATGGTAGTTGATATCTTCTCGCCCCAGTATGACCATCCTACAAGGGTCGAATTCTTTGGCGACGAAGTCGTGAGCTTAAGGCTCTTTGATCCTCAAACCCAAAAGAGCATAAAACCTTTAGAAGAGCTTATCATTCTGCCCGCAAGGGAAGCCTTCTTCCCAAGGGAAACTAAACCCATCTATGAAAGGGTCTTAAGCTTTAAGGATAAGATTAACCCTGAGCGTTTAAGCGAGCTTCTATCGCAGGTTGAACATCGGAAGGTCCTTGAAAACGAGGATTTTCTCCTTCCCCTTTTCTTTACAAACCTCAAAGTCCTCTTTGAAAACTCTGAAGAAAAGCCCCTTTTTCTTTTGTATGAGCCAGAAACCCTTAAAGAAAAATCCTATGAATTCTGGGATAAGACCTCAGCGTTAGCCCATCGGGCAAAGGAAAGAGGACGGCTCATCTTTGAAAAATCCTTACTCTACATTCCTCCTCAAGAACTTTTCGCCACCCTTGAAAGAGCTGAAAACCTCATCGCCAGAGAAGCATCCTTTGCCAACGAGCCATCCCTAACCTTTGAAATAAAAGAAGTAAAAGACCTCTTGCTGAAAAAAGAAAGACCCCATTCAGACAGGATTGAAGAAGGCTTTTCCACCCTTCTTGAGCTACTTGAGGAAGGTTATAGCGTTTATCTATTCGTTGCCTCATCCCATGCCAAAGAGGTTATTCAAGCTGGGCTTGAAAGCCGGGGAGCCCATGACTTAGAGAGATTGACCTTTGTTTCAGGCGACCTGCGAAGAGGCTTTATCTTTCCTCAAGAGGCAATCTGCGTTACCTCGGAGTTTGAACTTTTTGGAAAGCGCTCGACTAAAACCCCTCAGGCAAAGCCCAAAGGAAGGTTTAGAAGGTTTGAGGACCTAAAGCCCGGAGACTTTGTCGTTCATCGAACCTATGGCATCGGGCTGTATCTTGGGCTAAAGACTTTAGCGATAAACGGAATGGAAGGAGACTTTTTGGAGATTGAGTATGCCGATGGTGATAAACTCTACCTTCCACCGGCAAGGCTTGATGAGCTCTATCCTTATGTAGGCGTCTCCGATAAAGAGCCAAGGCTTGATAAACTCGGGAAGCAAACCTTCCTTAAACGAAGAAGAGAGGTAGAAAAGCGCCTTACTGAGGTGGTTCAAGAGATCCTTACCATCTACGCCGAACGAAAAGCCATGCCTGGCTACTCTTTAAGCTTTCCAGCCCTTGCCTATCGGCAGTTTGTAAACACTTTCCCCTATGAGGAAACCCCAGACCAGGCAAGCGCCATCGAGGATGTCCTCTCTGACCTCTGTCAAGACAAGCTAATGGAGAGGCTTGTCGTTGGGGATGTAGGCTTTGGAAAGACCGAGGTTGCTCTAAGGGCGGCTTTTATTACCGCCTACAATGGGAAACAGGTTGCCGTGCTTGTTCCGACAACCATCCTTGCGGAACAGCATTATCAAACCTTTAAAGAAAGGCTAAGCCCCTTTGGCATTGAAGTGGGCGTTCTTTCCCGGCTAAGGACCCCGAAGGAAATTAAGGAAACCTTGGAGGGCTTAGCTGAGGGGAAGGTTCAGGTGGTCATCGGCACGCACAGGCTTTTATCTTCAGATGTCCAGTTTAAGGACCTTGGGTTGCTCATAATCGATGAGGAGCACCGCTTCGGGGTAAAGCAAAAGGAAAGGCTAAAGCAGTTAAAAAAGTCAACGAAGGTGCTCATCCTTTCGGCAACGCCCATACCAAGAAGCTTACAACTAAGCCTTCTTGGCATCTTTGACCTCTCAGTGATCGAGACCCCTCCCCAGGGCAGAAAGACCATTACTACCTATCTGGCAAGGTTTGACAGAGAAGTTATAAAATCGGCGATAGAGGCTGAGCTTAGCCGAGGGGGACAGGTCTACTTTGTTCATCCAAGGATCAAGGGGTTAACCTCCCTTGCCCATTTTATAAAAGAGCTTGTTCCTTCGGCTCGCGTTGAGGTTATCCATGGGCAGATGCATGAAGAGGTTTTGGAAAAAAACCTTTACAAATTTTTAAAAAAGGAGGTAGATGTCCTTGTCTGCACGCCCATCATTGGTAGCGGGGTTGACATTCCAACCGCAAACACCATCATCATCAACCGTGCTGACATGTTCGGGCTTGCCGACCTTTATCAGCTAAGGGGAAGGGTTGGAAGGGCTGATGTCCAAGCCTATGCCTATCTCCTTGTTCCTGACCTAAATAGCCTAACCGAGGAGGCAAGAAAAAGGCTTCGAGCCCTCTTGCAGCATACAGAGCTTGGCTCAGGTTTTAAGCTTGCGATGAGCGACCTTAAGATCCGTGGCGCAGGAGAGCTCCTTGGGCTTAATCAGTCAGGACATATAAACGCCGTAGGCTATGAGCTCTACCTTGAGCTCCTTGAAAACACGATAAGAGCCCTAAAAGGTGAAAGGATCGAGGACTGGGAGCCTGAGGTTAACCTTAGAGTGCAAGCCTACATCCCTCAGAGTTATGTCCCAGACCCAGAGGAAAGGCTTAGCCTCTATCGGGAGCTCGTCTTATGCAAAACCGAAGAAGACCTTTTTGAATTCAAGAGCCTGCTTGAAGATAAGTATGGAAGGATGCCAAAGGAGGCAGAAACCCTTCTTAAAATCTATCATCTTAAGCTTCTCATGAGAAGGCCTGGAATCCTTCAGGTAGAGGAGAAGGGTTCAAACCTCCTTTTAATCTTTAAGAACGCGGAGATTGTTCTTCGGCTTCGGTCTGCCCTAAAAAATGTAGAGGGAATTAAGGTTGGTAGGGTTGAAGCTCAGAAAGGCTTGATCAAGATGCAACTATCCTTTAAGAAAGAACCCCTTGATTTAGCCTTGAGCCTGATAGGTCTCCTTTAACTCTTTCTCGATAAGAGCCCAAGCCTCGGGCTTGAGACTAGTTAAAAAGTTAAAGTGTAGGGTGGTGTTGTCTTCCTGATAGGTAACATCTCTTAAGAGACTAAAAAGGGCAAACTTCATAAGCCTTTCCTTAGTTGGCACTTCGAAGCGAAGATAAAAGACTAAAGTATCTTCCGCGATGTTAATCCGACCTTTAGTCGTAACACAAGCTCCCGAACGAGAGAGGTCCTTCAAAATTCCAGTTAGGAAGACCCTCTGCACATGCTTTTTAAACTCCTCATCGACCATGGACTTTTCGTCGAGCACAAGATCGTAGATATAAATCTCTTTCTTAGATATAAAATCTACTTCCGAAGAAAAGTTTACCTCCCTCATCAAGTAATAATGCTCATTTTGTAAAAGTTTGTTCACATAAGCAGGTGGTATAAAAGAGAGGAAAGAAGGAATAGGTTTTGGAATTGAGAGCCTTGGTTCGCTCCGAGGGTCAAGAATGGAGACTATGTAGTTTTGACCTTCTTCTTTGCTGAGCCTTGCTTGAAAAATGTAGCGAACATCTCCTTGAGGGATAACGAGCAAAAGCACCTCAAAGGGTTGAAGGCTTGGTAAACCTTCCTTGGTTAGACTGAAGGTATGGTCGTCGAGGATTAAAATTTGAACCGGATAGATGTTCTTTTGGTAAACCAAAAGAGGTTTTAGTTTCCCTGATTTCAGCAAATCTAAAATGTTCGCAGGAAGTTTGGAAAAGGAGTTTAAACTTAGGTTTTTTCCTGATAGCCGCTCCCGCAACTTGAGAGAAAAGCTTAATTTTTCAATCATCTAAACTCCTTTTTAAGGGCTTAAACGCTCCAAGGTTGCGTATTTTAGATGAAGAAGCGTCGGACCCTTACCCACAAAGTATACCATAACTTTTTCTTGGTCGACAACCTTCATGACTTCACCCTCACCAAACCTTGGATGACGAACAAGGTCGCCTACTTTAAAGGGTATGTTTATCGAGGCTCCCTTTTCTTCCTTCTGAGCCTTAGCTATGGGTTCCTCTTGTTTACCATACTCCACATAGAGCCCTTTTGGCACCTCTTGCAAAAACCTTGAAAGCTTAGCAAAGGTCCTTCCTTCACCTGGGACATAGACGGTTAGCGGGGCAATTAAATAAAGCCTTCCTTTAGCCCGGGTTACAGCAACATAAAACAAACGTCTTTCCTCCTCAAGCTCCTCCGGGTTTAGAAGACTGTAAGAAGAGGGGAACCTTCCCTCGATCACCGAGAGGACAAAGACGGCATGCCATTCAAGACCCTTAGCTGAATGGATGGTTGAAAGGGTGAGAATTTCTTCCTTTCTTTCTCCTTCAACCTCGCTTGAATAGATGGGCTCAAGCACAAGGTCGGTTAAAAACTCCTCAAGGGTTTCGTATTTTTCGGAGAGGGCTATCAAGCTTTCAAGGTCTCGTTCCCTCCGGTGAGCATCCTCAAAGTAAGCTCTTTCAAAGATGGGTTCATAGAATGAAAGCACCTGAGAGATGGTTTCAAGAGGGGGCAACCTCTTTCCCATTAACTCTTGGGAAAGATGGAGAAGTTTTTGAAGCTCAGGCTGAGAAAACTGCCTTTTTATGTTAAAGATTGCACTTTCAAGGTCAGAGGTCTTTAGAAGGTTTACGATCCTTTCAGCAGACCTTGGACCCACCCCTTCAAGAAGCAATAGCACCCGGTTCCAGGAAAGAAAATCATAAGGGTTGGCCAAAATACGCAAGATGGATACTACATCTTTGATATGGGCAGATTCAAGGAGCTTTAACCCACCATACTTTACAAAAGGAATACCCCTTTTCGTTAACTCCAGCTCAAGGTCGTAAGAATGAAAGGCTGCCCTCATGAGGACCGCTATCTGAGATAGCGGGATCCCCTCCTCGTTCGTGAGCCTTAAGACCTCATCCGCCACAAACTCGCTTCCAGCATGGTCATCTTTTGCTCGAAATAGGATAGGCTTTGGTCCTTCCTTTTTTTCAGTGAAAAGGACCTTAGTATACTTGATCTTTGAGCGTTCTATAACGGCGTTTGCAAGGTCTAAGATGGGCTGGGTGCTTCGGTAGTTCTGCTCAAGCTTGATAATTCGAGCTTCTGGGAAATGCTTAGGAAAATCAAAGATGTTCCTATAGTTTGCTCCGCGGAAGCCATAGATGCTTTGAGAATCATCCCCAACAGCCATAACATTACGATGGGAAGAAGCCATGTAGACCACGATCTCTCCCTGAAGAAGGTTTGTATCCTGATACTCATCAACCATGATGTAGCTATACCTTCTTCCAACCTCTTCCCTCACCTGAGGATAATCCTTAAGGATGGTAAGCCAGTTTATCAAAAGGTCGTCATAGTCCATCATTTGATGCTCTCTCTTGTAAAGCTCGTATTCTTTAAAAAGCCTCTCAATCTGAGGAATAAGGTCTACAAAGTTTGGATACTCGGTAGTGATAATTTCTTCTAAGGTTTTGCCTTGATTTTTAATCTTGCTTAAGATGGTTGCTAAGGTTTCCTTCTTTGGGGCGTGCCTTTTTGCCCCAGGAAAACCTAAGCTATTCTTTAAAAGGTTTAGAAGGTCTTCGGAATCTCCTCGGTCAAGGACAGTAAAGTTTGGACTGAACCCAAGGAGATAACCATACTGCCTTAGCATGTAATGGCATAAAGAATGAAAAGTTCCACCCTGAACCTTACCGCAGGAATTTCCAACCAGGGCTTCAGCGCGGGTAATCATCTCCCGAGCCGCCTTTCGAGTAAAGGTCAAAATAAGGATCTTTTCCGCAGGAATTCCAAGGCTCACAAGATAGGCAAGCCTTGTCGTTAAGGTCCTGGTTTTGCCTGAGCCAGCACCAGCTATGACAAGAACAGGACCTTCTATGCTTTCAACCGCTTCCCTTTGAGCAGGATTAAGCTTTTCTAAGATTTCTTTGATGTTTGGCATGTTGAGAGATGCGCCCCTGGCAGGACTCGAACCTGCGACCTTGAGATTAGGAATCTCACGCTCTATCCTACTGAGCTACAGGGGCACATGTTAAATTTTATACACCTATCCGTGTTTGACAAGAGCCTTACTTCTTAAGCCCAAGCTTGTTTATCACGCTCTGGTAGCGAAGGAAATCCGTCCTTCTTAAATAATTTAGGAGAGCCCTTCTCTGCCCGATAAGCTTCATAAGCCCCTGGCGGGAATGAAAATCTTTCCGATGAACCTTAAGATGCTCCTCAAGCTGTTTGATCCTTGCAGTCAAAAGAGCAATCTGCACTTCAGGTGAACCCGTATCCGAAGAATGTCTTCTAAATTCCTCGAGGATCTTAGTTTTAACCTCATGGTCTAAAGGCATAGCCCAAAAAACCTCCTTTTTTTTATTTTTAAGCTCCAGATGGGATTACCCGCATCCAGAGCAAGCTTCTCTAAGGATAACATCCTTCACAAATTCTTCAAGCCCAGGGACATCAACCTTAAAGTCAAGAACAAAGATGTTGGGCAAAGGTCTAAGCTTGACAAAATCCTTAAGCGTCGTTAGATAAAACTCATCTTCCTTCGGGGTAAATCCTTTATAATCCCAATGGTCTGGGAAGCTTAGCCTTCCCTTAAGCTTTATCCCAAGCCCTTCAAGGGTGTTAAAAAATTGCTCATTATCTCCAAGGGCTGAAAAGGCGATAAACTCAATGCTGTTATGAGGCTCAAAGGGTTTTAGCTCGTGGTTAAGAAGACGGAAGTTTCTTCTATACATCTTGAAAACAGGCTTATTTTCTAAAGAAAATTCAAAAGGACAAATCTCCTGATAAGCTAAAATTAAAGCATGAGCCCTCTTTAACGAGACCTTCGGTTCCCTTAACCTACCAAAGGGCAAAAGCCTGTCAGAAAGGTCTTTTCTTTTGATGAGAACAAGGTCCAAATCTCGATAAAGCGCCCGATGCTGAAATCCATCATCAAGGATGATAAGGTTTAGTTCGACCTCTTTAAGGGCTTGTAGCGCGCCTTTATACCTTTTTTCGCAAACGGCAACGCTAACCCTTGAGTTTCCTTCAAAAAGCCTTGCCAAAAGATAGGGTTCATCTCCAGCCTCGTAAACATCTCCTAAGAGCCTCCCCTCCTTCAAAACCCACTTAAAGCCTTTACTCTTCCTGCGATAGCCTCGGGAGAGGATTAACAAAGAAGTATCCTGAGATAGCTTCTCCGCTAAAAAACGAACGACCGAAGTTTTACCCGTGCCACCACAGGATAGATTCCCAACCGAGACAACCGGCACGGGGACTTTTTTGGGTTTAAAGACTCCAAAGTCATAGAGCAAATTCCGAAGGCTCACGATATAAAAGTAGGGGTTAACGGCGTTGATTATACTTTGCCACATCTCTCAAGAGAAATACAAGAAAGATGATGCCTCCGATCAAAGCGCTTAGATATTGGCTTAAGCCCCTCCAAAGGATGATAAAAAGCCCAAGATACTCTTCGGAAAGATACTGAGAGAACACAGGGATCGCTCCAAACTCCCCTACCCCGCTTCCACCAGGAGTTGGGCTCATAAAGATGGCATAGAGTAGCGGTAGCTGTTGAATAAAGACCTCGACGATAGAAACTGAAGGGTTGAAGGCTTTTAGCAAGGCAGCACCTATGGCCAAAAAGGAAAGATAAAGGGCAATGCTCAAAAGCACTGAAAGCAAGAAAACCACCTTATGCTCCCGATAGAACCTTCGGCAGGTAGCCACATATCGTTTAAAAGACCTTTTAAAGGAAAAAATAAGCTCCTTTTCTCTCTTAACTATCCCTCGGCGTTCTTTCAAAAAAAGATAGGCAAAGTAAAGAATTAAGCTTAAGAAGAGTATGGCTAAAACTATGGCTAAAAGCTCCTTAGCAAGCTTGGACGATGAGAAAAGAGCCTTCAAAGTGAAGGGAAGAAAGAGCAGATAAAAAAGCAATCCTGAGAGCCCCTTTAGAGTGACCACAGTGGCGATTTTGTAGAGCTCGCCTCCTTTTCGAGTAAGGGTGTAGAGGGGTAAAAACTCGCCCCCAAGATGGGCAGGGGTTACGGTTGCTCCAAAGGTATTAACGAACGAGACAAGATATCCATAGGGGATAGGATAGTAAAGACCTATAGACCGGGCGATAACGATCACCCGAAGCATATCAAAGGTGTGATAAAGAAGCAGAAAAAAGAAGGCTAAAAAAAGGGATTTTCTGTCAAGGCCAAGGAGAACCTCCCAAACATCCTTAGGAAAGTAATGGTAAGCAAGATAAAGAAAGGATAAGAGGATGATAAAAGCGGTTATCAGAAGTCCTTGAAGTATCCTTTTAACCATTCAACCTATTATAGCATTTCACATGAAGCTCTGCCAGAATAAACTTCGAGCTCTTGACCGAGTTTGTTTTTGAGTTAATGTGAAGCTTAAACACTGGGACAACCATTTTTATGGCAGGCAATACATTTGGGACCCTGTTTAGAGTAACAACCTTTGGAGAGTCGCATGGCAAGGCTCTTGGTTGTATAGTTGACGGCTGTCCCCCTGGTCTTTCCTTATCCGAAGAATACATCCAAGCCGAGCTTGATAAACGAAGACCAGGAAAATCCCATCTTGAAACCCAAAGGAAGGAAAAAGACAAGGTCCAGATATTGTCCGGTGTTTTTGAAGGGCTTACAACCGGTCATCCCATAGCCTTGATCATCTTTAACGAGGATGTGCAAAGTAAAGCCTATGAACCGTTGAAGGATGTTTTTCGTCCCGGGCATGCCGACTTTACCTATTTTATGAAGTATGGGATAAGGGACTATAGAGGTAGTGGCCGGGCAAGCGGAAGGGAGACGGTAGCAAGGGTTGCGGCTGGAGCCATCGCCAAAAGGATCCTCGAAGAGTATAAAATTCAAGTTATCGGCTACACCCTCGCCCTTGGTGGAATAAAAGCTCAAAACATCGACCTTGAAGAGATAGAAAAAAACCCTCCTTTTTGTCCTGATAAATCGGTAGTTCCCAAGATGGTAGAGCTTATTGAGCAAACAAGGAAGGAGGGGGATTCCATCGGTGGGGTCGTAGAGGTTGTGGCGAAGGGCGTGCCAGCAGGGCTTGGAGAGCCCGTCTTTGATAAGCTTTCAGCAGACCTTGCTAAGGCTTTATGCAGTATCCCTGCGGTCAAAGGCTTTGAAATCGGAGCTGGCTTTAAAGCCCCAGAGCTTAAAGGCTCTCAGAACAACGACCCTATAGCTTCCTCTGGGTTTCTAAAAAACGATGCTGGCGGAATGCTCGGCGGAATATCAACCGGGCAGGACCTGGTTGTGAGGATTGCCGTAAAACCCATTCCAAGCATTGCCAAACCTCAAAGAACGGTCAACACCAAGGGAGAAGAGGTGGAAATAATCGTCGGCGGAAGGCATGATGTCTCAGCCATTCCAAGGATAGTGCCCGTTGCTACCGCCATGGTTAGAATTGTCCTTGCAGACCACCTTTTGAGACAGCTTGCCTATCTTGCCTTTAGAGCTCGTATACCCTTCCCAGACTTTTTCAAGAAAGATTAACCCAAGAACTTTCGCAAAAGCCCGCCTTCGACGATAAGGTCAGAAATTAAAGAAAATTGCTCGTTTTTTACCGCCTTCAAAACCCTTGTCGTTACATCCTTATGGTCAAGGTCAACGGATGTCTTTATGTCTAAAGAATTTATCAGCTTTAGCGAAGCTAAGAGTTTTTTCCGAACCTCTTCAGGTAGGAAATCCAGAGCTCTGGTGTTTAAATATCTTAAAGCTATAGAAAAATCTATCTCAAGGTTCCGATAGATGCCCTTTAGCTCTCGAATTTCCTCTGGGGTTAGCGCGGAAAGTCCAAATATCTCGGGAGGCAGTCCAATAGAGTAGCAAGCAGCACAAAAGCCAATAGCCCTTGGAAGCGTCACCCTACCTAAGGTCCTCGCATAACCAAAGAGACCCACATGAAGCTTTCTCATCCTGCGCCTTGGGACATATTTAGCCACAAGGTTTATCACGTCTGCTATCTTCTCCACTATTGCTTGATACTTTTTAGAGGTCTTTTCTATCACGCTTTTGGCAAAGGCTTCATCAAACTCCTCTAAGGGATGCCTAATAAAGCTTTTAAGCCTTTTGATGGCGGTTATCACATCCTCAATAGGATTATCATATTTGCAGGCTGATTGCACGGTGAAGGTCTCAACGCAAGGGTACTCGGAACAGACATAGTCAACTGTATAGGGGGTTAGATTTCCTCTAAAAGGAGGAGACCCTGCCCCAAGGATAGGGTAGATATCTTTTTCTAATTCTTGGGAAACTCTTTCTAAACTCTTTAAGGCTATCTTGTTGGCAAGGACTGCGGAGATGTTGCCGTAGTTTAAGGCTGGGTCTGACCTTGCCAGAAAAACCCGAAGATAGATTTCTTCCTTATCCTTAAGAAAATCTCTTACTGTATCCTCGCATGCAAGCATTGAGGGTATATCTTCAAAGAGGGGAATAACATTTATCTTTTCTGGCAAAAAGTCTCCCACCCATTCGGCAACGGTTATACTTCCGTTGTAGATGGGTTGATTCTGCTTCCCGGAGATGAAGTTTCTGTAGAAATAGTAGACCCGATTTAGGTCTTCAGCAGAGGTTGTCATGGGTAAAATGACCTCAAAGATGGGAGGCGGGCATAGCTCACCGTAGAAAAGTCTAGCCACATCCACACTTCTTGGGATGCTCTCTAAGGCTTCAACCAAGATCTTTGCTTCTTCTTTTTCAACGGCTGGGTTTGGAACCCTTAAAGTGATAAAATACTCAACTCCAAGGGGATGTTTTTTGAAGAAATGAGGATATTTTGTGAGTACTTTTTTCACTACGAAGTCGTCAACCTCTTTACCCTCGCTATCCCACATCTGCTCATCGCAGCCAAGATGAGAAAAGGCATAGTAGGCTTCTTGGATCTCGTCATCTCCAGACATGTCTTGCGTTTCCGCAAAGAAAGGAAGAGAGACATTGTCTGGATGTTGGGTTGACATTACCCTTGGGACCTTCCTCATGCCCTCTCCTTTTTTAGTTCATCAAAATGAGGTTTTAACATTTCATAGACCCGTAGGTAATGGTTGGAAACTAAACGGACATCGTCAAGGATGGTTAGAAAGTTTACATCACCAATCCAACGAGGAACAACCTGCAGATGGATATGCTCAGGATAGCCAGCTCCAGCCACTTTACCAAGGTTAAAACCCACGTTAAATCCATCAGGCTTTAGGCACTCTTTAAGGATCCTGATAGATCCTTGAGTAATCTTCATGAGGGCTAAAAGCTCCTCGCTTGAAAGGTCTTCAAGCTCAGCCACATGTCTAACAGGGCTGATGAGAAGATGCCCTGTGTTGTAGGGAAACTTGTTGAGCATTACTACTACTAAATTATCAAAGTAGATGATAGGTCTATCGTCCGGGGCTACTCCCTCGTAAGGGGGGCAAAAGATGCATTTATTTTCCCTTTTTCCGCTTACATACTCTCCTCTCCAGGGAGCCCAGAGTATTCTCCTTTCCATGCCATAGACCTCTTCTCTTCTTTAACCTTGCCCTTACCTTTTTATCAAAACTTCGATGGTCTTTACCTCTTCTATTTTGGGGACACCTTTTAGGCTTGCCAAGATCCCAAGCATGATGTTTTGGCAAAGGAGCTTCAAATGCGGTTTTAACGGAATGTCTTCATCATTTACAAAGATTTTTATATCCCCATTGTTTTGGGCTCCTAAATAATCCTCCACAAAGCTAAGGATCCTATCTTTATCCTTGGCTTCAGCAACCATCTGGATGTTTTCTATTCCTTCAGGGAGGGTCTCCTCATCGTTTCTTTTAAGCCAAATCTTAGGAACATCCCTCCATTCTTTAAAGCCCTCAAGGATTACCAAGTCGTAATCAAAAAAAAGCCTTTCAAAAATGGAAAAAACTTTATCTTTGTCCTTTGGCATGTCCTCAATAAAAAGGGTCATCCTGTCCCTCTGAAAAAGAACAACCTGCCTTGCTCCTGCCTTTCTGTATTTAAAAGTGTCAGAGCCCGGTTTATCAGTCTCTTCCGTAGTTTCTTTTGTAGATTTAATGACTCCAACCTTATAGCCCTTCTCTAAAAGCTTAGCAACGATATAGGTTCCAACCGTAGTTTTCCCAGAGTTGTGATATCCAGATAAGACAAGGAATTTGGGCATACCTTTTTCAAAAACTATTTAAGGATAAAGCTTTCTCCAGGTCTTAAAACTATAACCTCGGGTTGATAATCCTCTTCGCCAAGGAAGGCTTTAAACTCTTCAACCGTGCCGGTAAGAATTGGGAAGGTCTGGTAATGCATGGGGATTACGAATTTTGGCTTGATAAGCTGGCAAGCTTTAACTGCCTCTCTTGGACCCATCACATAGTGGTCTCCGATGGGTATGAGGGCTACCTCAGGCTGGTATAGCTCACCAATCAGCTTCATGTCGTAGAACAAACCCGTATCTCCAGCATGATAGACCCTAAGTCCATTTTCCAGAGTGATAACAAAACCGCAGGGTTCACCACCGTATAAACCATCGGGCAAAGATGAGCTATGAAGAGCCATAACCATCGTAAAGGTGAGACCGTTTGAACGGTAGCTCCCCCCAATGTTCATACCTATGGCATTTGGAACGCCCTTACTTAGAAGATACTGCTGGATTTCGTGGATGGCTATGACCTGAGTTACCGAAGTCCTTGCAAGCTTTATTGCATCCCCTAAATGGTCTCCATGGGCATGGGTTATAAGGATGTAATCATAGGGACCAAGGTCAACATTCTTTGGGGCTTGAGGATTGCTTACCCAAGGGTCTATAAGAATCTTCTTACCCTGAGGGGAAATTATTCTAAAGCAGGAATGTCCATAAAAGGTTAACTCCATGTGCTCACCTCAGGTTAGGTTTATGTAATATTTAAAATTATCACCAACTAAAAAATTTGACAAGCAACTCCTCCTAATCCTTAATCAGTATGTCCTGATTATTATTTTGACAATTATTTTAACAACGGCTGAGCCAATTTTTAACTGTACTACTAATGTTAATGCCACCTATAATTCTCGTTTTGGAATGTCACAACCCGAACCCCGTCCATATCACCCCGCAGGGCAACAAAATACCTCCGTCTACCTTTCACCCCGAGGCGTCCCATGTGTCACCCCGAACCCCTTTCTTTGTCCCTCCGAGCCCCTTTTTGTCACCCCGAGCGAAGCGAGGGGTCCCTCGGCGCTTATGCGCCTCGGGATGACAAAAAGGAAAATGTCACCCCGAACGAATTGAGGGGGGCCTCGCTACCTCTTTTTCATCCTTGACATGACCATCGGCAGGCTATAAAATTCTATTAACTTTTGAAATATTTAGCTAATAACCTACGGGAGGCAAAATAATGAAACGCTTGCTACAAAAATTTGGAAATTTAAAATTAGGCTACAAAGTAGGGATTGGTTTTTTGATACTTTTTGCAATTTTTATAGGAGTTTTAGGTCTACTCTGGTTATACCATCAGAAAGTCAGTCGTAATTATACTGAACGGTTAGAGCAAGCATACTTAAACCTTCTTGCCATAGAGGAAATAAGAAGCGACCATATTCGCTGGAAGGTTAACCTACTAACAAACTTCATCAATGAAGATTTTGCTGAAGTTAAGCCTGACGAAAGTTTGGAAAAGATCGCTCAGTTTAGAACCTTCAACTCCTATCAAATCTCCCCCGCCCTCTGGAACCAGCTTGAAGCCTACTTTAAGGAAATGAACGAGCAAGTCATGAACATTAAAAAATCTCGCTCAGCCGAAGAGGCTCATCAAGCCTTCAACAAGTTTCAAGAGGCTTCCAAAAAGTTCCTCTGGGACGGTTTAGAAAAATTCCTTGAAGAATACTTTGGTTTTTTGGAAAAGGAGAAAGAAAGGCTAAAGAGAGAACAAATGATCCTTGTAGGGGTATACATCTTAGCTATCGTTACAATATTATTAGTTCTTTTCTTTGGTATAGCCCTTATTAACAAAAGAATAAGCTTAGAGATGTCTAAAGTAATTCAGGCAAGCAGAGAAATAGCCCAAGGCAATCTCCGTTTAAGTTTGGTTCAGCATAGAGAGGACGAGGTGGGGATTATCTTTAGAGCAATGGACGAAATTAGAAGCTCGATCAACGAATTAATCTTGCATTCTCAACACATAGGAGAGAAAATGAAGCCCATCATTAGAGCCTTTACTGAACTAAGCTCCGAGGTAAAGGATAAAAGTCTAAGCACTGAAAAGATAATTAATGAAGTTTCAGAAGAGCTTTCCCGCATCGTTTCCAACATAGAAGACCAAGC
>Ga0308392_1000572_pt1 | contig 15481 bp, 7 predicted proteins | sample Hotspr20Samplem2_FD_202361 | JGI IMG/M metagenome (GOLD analysis project Ga0308392, IMG submission 202361) | Hot spring phototrophic mat microbial communities from Octopus Spring, Yellowstone National Park, Wyoming, United States - 20050624_m2 ... | reverse complement strand
TTGGATGCTGGGCTCGGGGATGGTGCCTTCGGCGGTGGGGCCCACGTTGAGCAGGTAGTTGCCGCCCTTGCTGGCGCACTCGACCAGGTTCCGAATCAGAGTGCGGGTGGATTTCCAGTTGTGGTCGTGTTTGTTGTAGCCCCAGTGGTTGTTCATGGTCATGCAGGATTCCCAATAGACACCGGGGCCGAAGCCGGTGGCGGGGATTTCCTGTTCGGGGGTGCCGTAATCGCCCACGCCGCGGCCGCGGTCCATGCCCTGCATGCCGGCGCGTCCCTTGCCCACGCGGTTGTTGATGATGATGTCGGGCTGCAGGCTGCGCACGTAGTTGTAGAGGTCGACCCCGCGCTCGTGGGTCCAGGGGGCTTCCCACTCGCCGTCAAACCAGAGGATGCCGAGGGGGCCGTAACGGGTGATGAGTTCCCGGAGTTGGGCTTTCATGTAGGCGACGTACCGGTCCATGTCGGGCGTGCCGGTGGCCCGATCATTCCATGGTCGGCGGGTGCCCCAGTCGGGATGGTGCCAGTCCATGATGGAGTAGTAGAAGCAAAGGCGCAGCCCCTCTGCGCGACAGGCCTCGGCCAGTTCCCGCAGCGGGTCGCGGCCAGCCCGGCCGAAGGGCGTGCGGCCGATGTCCCAGTCGGTTTGGGCAGAATCCCAGAGGCAAAAACCGTCATGATGTTTGCTGGTGATGACGATGTATTTCATGCCGGCGGCCTTGGCGAGCCGGACCCAGGCGCGGGCGTCGAACTGGACGGGGTTAAATTGGTCGGCGAAGCGTTCGTATTGGGAGACGGGCATGCGGGTTTGTTCGAGGAACCACTCGCCGTAGTTGGTATTGCCCTGCCATTCGCCGGCCGGCACGGCGTAAACGCCCCAGTGAATGAACAGACCAAAGCGAGCCGCGTCGAACCACGCCATGCGACGGGCCTTGGCTTGGGGAGATTCCTGCGTGTAATCCCGGGCCTGAAGGCCGGGCGCCTCCAGCCAGCTGCAGCATGCGAGGGTCAGCACGATCCAGAGGTTGCGCAGATGCATCGGTTTCATGGTGAACTGGTTCTGGTGTCCTTGGACGCGTTTGCGTTTTTGGGTGCAATGGCAGGCCCGGTTCGCCCTGCGCGGCCGCCGGCAAGCGCCCTGGACGGTTGATGGTGTAAGGCCGGAGGCGATCCGGAATCAACCGTTTTGAAAGCCGCCCGAGACGGGGAAGATGCCCTTGCGATCCCACACAGCCGTCCGCTTTCCGACTTCGGCCTTTGTCTTCTGGCCCGTTGGTTGCCGCGCCGGGAGAGCCGGCCCAAGCTCGCGCGCTTGGCTTACCGGGAGCTCCGGCAGCCTTTCTGGAACCGCGCCCGGATCAGGTCCCACAGCTCTATGGCCACAGGCACCTTGGCCAGCCAGGCCAGAAAGGCGTAAACGGCCGTGCCCGCGAAGCCCGGGACAAAGACTGCAGTGATACGCAGCCAGAGGGTGTCGTGACCTTGGTAACGTGTCCATATCCCTCCCGCGACTGCGGTCACCAGGGCCGTTGCCACTGCCATTGCCGCCAGACGCCAGCCCAACGATTTCAACGGAGCCCAATCCAGCCGGCGCAACTTCTTCCGCAGGGCATGAGCCAGAAGGGCGAAATTCAGGGCGGAGGTCATGGTATTGGCCAGACCGAAACCGGCCTGTCGCATGGGAAAGACCAGCAGAATCGACAGGGCCAGGTTGACCAGCAGGCAGACGACGCTGATCTGCATGGGCGTGCGGGTATCGTCCAGCGCATAGAAAGCACGGGCCAGGACGTTGACCAGTGAATAGGCCACCAGACTGGGGGCCAGGAATTGCAAGGCCCAGGCCGTGCGCAGGGTGGCGTCTGGACCGAACCGCCGGCCTTCGAACAGCAGGCGTATGATGGGCTCCGCCAGCACCACCAGCATCACCGTTGCCCACACATTCACCACCAAGAGATGTCCGACGCCCTGGCGCAGGGTATCCCGGAAATCGCCGTACTGTTTGGAGGCGGCCAGGCCCGAGAGAGTAGGCAACAAGTAGGTGGCCACGGAAATGCCGAACACGCCCTGCGGCAGTTCCATCAGCCGGACGGCATAGTTGTAAGGGGCAATGACGGGAGCCTGAGGACTGTCCACCCAGAGTCCGATCAATTGCACCATGACCACATTCAGGTGGAACGCGGCCACCCCGATCGTGCCCGGAATCATTCGCCGAACCACCTCCCGCACGGTCTCGTCCTGCCAAGGCGGGATCCATTCATACCGGAATCCTTCCCGCCGAAGGGCCGGCCACTGAAAGGCTGCCTGGGCCAGGCCCGCCACCAGCACACCGTAGGCCAGCGCGTAAATCTGCTCGTGGAGTTCCCGACCCCAGAAAGGAGCCACGCACAAGACCGAAAGAATCATCACCACGTTGAGCATGGCTGCGCCTATCGAGGGGATGAAGAAGTAGCCCCGTGCGTTCAGCATGCCCATGAAGACGGCCGTCAGACAGACCGGCAGCATGTAGGGAAACATGATGCGCAACAGCGACAGCATCAGGTGGATCCGACCTTCGAACCCACCCCACTGCAGCGCCACGGTTACTCCCAGCAGAACCAAGGCGATGATGACCCCGGCAGCCACGAACAGTCCCGAGATGACCGCGTTGGCCGCGCGCCACATGCCGGCAGCGTCACCGCTGCGTTCCTTTTGTTTGAAGATGGGGATGAAAGCAGCCGTGAGTGCGCCTTCTCCGAGCAAGCGTCGGAAGAGGTTGGGCATGGTGAAGGCCACCTGAAAGGCCCCCGCCACCCAGCCGTCGCCCATGAACCGCGCATAGACCATTTCCCGGGCCATGCCGAGGACCCGGCTGGTCAGGGTGGCCAATGCCATGGCGCCGGAAGACTTGAGCAATTGCGACATTGGCCCTGCAGTCTAGGTGTCCACGGTTACCGGCCAAAGTGGAAACTGGCGGATCACAGCCCAGTCCCCGCGGCCAGCAACGTCGTTTTTCCCCGAACTGCGCCAAGCAGCTCAGAAACACGAAAGGTGGCAAAGGACTCCAGAAGCGGGAGACAACCACGGGCTGGAAGCTCCAAAAACCGAGTCGCGCTGACCCAGCATCCACCCGGCTGGTGGGCCACCCCCTGTACGGCTCCGGGCGGAGACACCGCTGCGTGTCCTGGTCCGGCCATCAAGCTGCCCACCTGCACCAGAGCCATTGTCTGCGGAGCCCCGTCTCCGCCACGCCCATGCGAACGCCCCTTGCAGGGCCAGCTTCGACGGCGCGCCGGAGGCGAGGCAGAAGTTGGCCATCCCTTTCCGAATTGCACCAGCCGCATGGCTGGATCCGGTGTATCCTGCGTTGCACCTTGGAAGGGTTGCTTTTTCCGCCAACCTGTCTCTGGCCAAGAGAATTTCGGCGGTAGCATCACGCGCCCCACGGGGTTCGGAGCTGCCCACCTCCGCCCCACCCGCCTGCGCCGGGCGAGTTGTCTGCCTCCCGGGTGATGGGGGCGGGCCCCAGTGGCAGCGCGTGATCGCATGGGCGCCCTGGCTGATGACTCAGAGGCTGATCAAAGATCCCGGGGGGGACTGACCGCTGAGATCTTGGGCCCAGACAGGACAAGACGGCCTTCGGAAATCCGAAAAAGGTCCCGGCTACCCAAAAACCGAGCAGAAACGTCCATCCGTACCGCAACGCGACCGACAGCGTGCGCCAGCAGCCGGTCGCAGTCAAGGATGCGTGTGCCTAACAGCCCTTTTCCATCTCCCCTAAGCCCGCCGGCTAGCGTGGTGAGGCGGAGGGCGCCTTGCGGTCCGGGCCGGTGGGATTTACGGGCTGAGCGCTGCCTCTGCCCGGGCTGCGTGTTTGGCGGCCACTCGCTTCAGCACGTTGACCAGGGAGATCATCTTTTCCCGGGTGCACTCGCCCATGACGGCAATCTGGATCCAGTTGCGCTTGCGCAGATACTCGCTGTTGTAGCTGAGCAGGAAGCCGTTTTCTTCCATGCGTTGGCCGAGCTCGATGGAGGATTGTTCTGGCGGCAACACCAGCGTGACCACGGCCGGGGCGGCGACGGGCTCTGGGGCCAAGAGGCGGAAGCCGGCCTCGCGCAGGCGCTGACGCAACTCGGCACCCAACTCGGCCACGGTGGCAAAGCGTCGCTCCCAGTCCACATGCCGGATGGCGGCGTGAAAGGCGTGCAACAGGTTGGAGGAGAAAGTGAAGGGCACGCCGTTTTGACTGGCGTAGTAGCCGAGGTCCAGGTACCGCGGCAAGCGGTCGGGGGCCGGCTGCAGCTCGTGATGATGGAAGACCATGCACAGGCCGGGATAAGCCCGAAGGCCCTTGCCGCTGGCCCCGGTGGCCAGATAGACACCCCGCAGGTTTACGGGCACGGTGCCGAGGGAGCTAATGCAATCCAGACACAATCGCAGGCCGAATTCCGCCGCCAGGGCCTTCAAGCCGTCCAGGTCGTTGAGAACGCCGGTGGAGGTCTCGCAATGCACGGCCCAGAGCCAGCGCATTCCGGGCCGGCTTTCGATGCGCCGCCGCACCTCGTTCAGGTCCACCGGAGCCCCCCAATCAAACTCGCACGCTTCGAAGTCAAGGCCCCACCGGCGGGCATGATCCACCAAACGGCTGCCGAACTCGCCATTGCTGAGCACCAATCCGCGGTTTCCTTCCAGAGCCAACTGACCGGCTACGGCGTCGTTGGCCAGCGTGCCGGATCCCACCAGCAACTGGCACTGCGCGGCTCCGGTTAGCTCGCACAGGCAGCGCCGGGCCGCCTGGAAATCCATCATGAAGACCGGGCTCCGATGGGATTCCGGCGCTTGTTCGAAGGCGCGTCGCACCTCGCGCCGCACGGCCACGGGCCCGGGCAGGAAGTTGGCGGCCGAGGGATGGAACGAGCGGGCCGGCGCATTGCGGAGGAATTCCCGGGCCCGCACTTCGAAGGTTTCCAGCGTGATGTACATGGGCTGGAACTGGGCCTCGCCGGATCCCACCAGGGGGCCGAACGGCACGAAGCCGAGGTGCTGATACAATTTCCGCTGCCGGGTAGTACCAGAGATGATGGCCAGATCGTAGCCCTTTTCGATGCCATGCTGCCAGAGCAGCGCCAGCATGCCGGCCAAGATCTGTCCGCCGCGAGCGCCCCGGAACTTCTTGTCAATGGCCAGAAGGCGCACCTCGCAAATGCGGCGTCCCGGCGGCAGGTAACTGTCCAGGTTGGGCAGTTTCTGGTCCAGAGAAAACGGGCGGTTGCCCCGCACGGCCAGCATCCCGGCCAACTGCCGTCCGCACAGGCAGATGAGATAGGTGTTTTCGTGGTGGAACTTATCGACCAGACGCTGCGACGGGGAGCGTTCGTGCTGCGGGATTTCTTCCACGAACGTCTGGTAGTTGAGCCGGTGAATGGCCTCGAACTCCCAATCTTCGGAAGCGAATTTGAAGACCAACGGTTGATGTTCGGTCATAGGCACGCCTCACGATTTGTCCGGCTCCACCGCCGGACGGGTTCGCCATCCCAGTGCCGCCCATTCCTCGACCAGGTTGCGGCGGTGCGCAAACAGGACCAGGGCCGATACCAGCGCCACCACGGCCACTCGAACGGGCCCGTGGTCCAGAAACCAACTGGCCGCGGGCAACAGCGCGTAAGCGATCATCCCGGGCAGGATCGTCCGACGCAACAACGCCCAGGGAGGCAAGAACAACAGGCCCAGCGCCAGCAACAACTGGGGCTCGTAAACCAGCAGCCCGCCCAACGACGTGGCCACACCCTTGCCCCCCCGAAAGCCGAGTTGCACGGGCCACAAATGGCCCAGCAACACCGCCACCCAAGCGATCGCCTCCATGCGCGGGTCGCCAGTCAGCCGTCCTGCCGCCCAGACGGCCAAGGTTCCCTTGGCCACATCCCACGCCAAGGTGGCCAAGAACCCCTTGGCGCCCAACACGGTGCTGACGTTCCGGGCACCCACGCTGCCACTGCCAATGCGGCGCATGTCCAGGCCGGTCGTCCACCGAACCAGGTAATAGCCGCCGGCCACACAGCCGAGTGCGTAAGCACCAGCGACGACACAGAAGCCCTGCGCCCAGAGGCCGGGAACTCCCAGCGACGATTCCAGCCAACTCATAGACACGCAGCCGCTGTGGCGGCCAGTCCGCCGCAACCCGCGACAGCATCGCCACTGTAACGGTCCGACCGGCCTGGTGTGAATCGAAAAATCGGACCCCGGCCGCGGGCCACAGGAGGTTTGACCGGATCGGTCGGCCGCCCTGCGCAGCGGGACACACCGTCCGTTGCAGCAACCCACCCCGGCTCGGGCTCCGGACGTCCCATGCCTGGGTCCTCCCGTCGCACGAGCAGATTTGGCAGTTCCAGATGCAAGGGCCGCTCGAATCGGCAGCCGGCCAAAGAGGGCCAGAATCGGCACGCATCCCAGCTCTCCGTCGCAATCGTGGTTCGCGGATCCACCCAAGGGACAGCCAGGATCAAGGGAACCCGTAGCTTTGGCCGGCGGCTGAGCTCCAGCTGAACCGGCGTGCCGAGCAAGGTTTGGCCAAGCAAACCTTGGCTCTGCCGCAGGCTGTGAACTCCGACCGGCACTCGTTGCCGTTGAGAAAACCGCCCCCCCGGTGCGAAGGGCTATTCGGCGGAAAACTCGTCCCAGGGACGCAGTTCGCCAGGGCGATTCTTGTGTCCGTGGGCCTCAGGCGGTGCAGTGCCATTCGCCCCTATGCGAAGTTCCACCGAACCGGGCCTGCTGGACCGGAAAAGGTGCAATGGCCCCCAATCCTCGGCCCAAAGGGCCGGCCTATCGCGGGTCTATACACCGCACAAGGCCAGGACCGCTTGGGGAAAAACGAACCCAGTGCTCAGGTCCGGGCTGCCGGCCGGTCCTTGGTCATGTCCAAGATCTTTTCCAAGATGCTGGTGGGAACCGGCTCGAACCGCAGCGGCTCCATGGAGTAGGAGGCACGGCCTTTGGACAGCGACCGGATGGCCGTGGCATAGCCGAACATTTCGGCCAGAGGCACTTCGGCCATGATGACCATGGCGGTGTCCTTGGCTTCGATGCCGGTGATGCGACCGCGCCGACGGTTCAGGTCGCCCATGATGTCGCCCTGGTACTCGTCCGGGGTGGTGACTTCCACCTTCATGACGGGTTCCAAGATGATCACGTTGGCCTTTTTGCAGGCGTCCTTGAGGGCGAAGATCCCGGCCATTTTGAAGGCCAGCTCGCTGGAGTCCACCTCGTGAAAGGAACCGTCGACGATGGCGATCTTGAGGTCCACCAACGGGTAACCGGCCAAGACACCACCCTGGATGCCCTCGTGGAGGCCGTCGATGACGGCCGGGATGTATTCCTTGGGAATGACGCCGCCGACGATCTTGTTCTCGATCTCGATGCCCTTGCCGCGTTCATTGGGAGCGATTTCGATGCAAACGTGGCCGTACTGACCGCGTCCGCCGGTTTGCCGGATGAATTTGCCCTCGCCACTGGCCGGTTGGGTGATGGTCTCGCGATAGGCGATTTGGGGGGCTCCGGCGGTGGCCTCGACCTTGAATTCGCGGAAGAGCCGGTCGCGAATGATCTCCAGATGCAACTCGCCCATGCCGGCGATGATGAGCTGGCCGGTCTCCTCGTTGGTGAAGACACGGAAGGTGGGGTCTTCCTCGGCCAGGCGTTGGAGCCCCTCGCTGAGCCGGTCGCGATCGCCCTTGGTTTTGGGCTCGATGGCCATGCTGATGACCGGCTCCGGGAAGGTGGGCGGTTCCAGGATCACCTCGAATTTTTCGTCGCAGAGGGTGTCGCCGGTGGTGATGTTGCGCAGGCCGACCAGGGCGGCGATGTCGCCGGCAAAGACGCGCTCGACGTCAATGCGCTTGTCGGCCTGAACCATCATGACCCGGCTGACGCGTTCGCGTTTGCCGGTGCGCGGGTTGTAGATGATATCGCCCTTCTTGAGCTGGCCGCTGTAGACGCGGAAGAAGACCAGCTTGCCCACGTAGGGATCGCTCCAAAGCTTGAAGGCCAACGAACAGAACGGGCCGAAGTCGGAGGCCGGTACTTCCACGCGTTCCTCCGTGCCGGGTTTCCAGCCCACCGCCGGCGGGATGTCCAGGGGGGACGGCAGATAATCGACCACCGCCTCGATCAGGGGCTGGACGCCCCGCTTTCGGAAGGCGGAACCGGCCAGCACGGGCACCATTTCCAGCGCACAGGTGAGGCGGCGGATGGCCGCCTTCAGGACGTCGGGCGGGACCGGTTTTTCCTCGATGACCAGCTCGGCGATCTGGTCGTCCTTGTTGGCCACGGCGTCCACCAGCTCGGCCAGCGCCTGCCGGGCCCGATCTTGTTCGGCGGGCGGGATCTCGGTGATTTCGAATCGCAATCCGTTCTCATCTTCCGGGTCGTAGATGAGCGCCTTTTGATTGATGACGTCGATGACGCCACGGAGCTGGTCCTCCCGGCCCAGGGGCAGGACCACCGGCCAGGCGTAGGCACCCAGTTTGCGCCGCATTTCGTCCACGGCCTTTTCGAAGTTGGCCCCCACGCGGTCCATCTTGTTGACGAAGGCGATGCGGGGGACGCGGTACTTGGTGGCCTGGCGCCAGACGGTCTCGGACTGGGGCTGCACACCGGCCACGCCACAGAAGACGGCGATGGCACCGTCCAACACTCGCATGGATCTTTCGACCTCCGCGGTGAAATCGACGTGGCCCGGGGTATCGATGATGTTAATGCGGTGGGGGATACCGGTAAAGAGCTTGACCAGGCCATCCTGTTTGGGGGTCCAGTAACAGGTGGTGGCGGCCGAGGTAATGGTGATGCCGCGCTCACGTTCCTGCTCCATCCAGTCGGTCACGGTGTTGCCGTCGTCCACGTCGCCCATCCGGTGGATGAGGCCCGTGTAGAAGAGGATGCGTTCGGTGGTCGTGGTTTTGCCGGCGTCAATATGTGCGGCAATGCCGATGTTGCGCGTACGCTCCATCGGGTAGGGACGATCCGGCGAGTTGACCGGCAGATTGGATTGAACGGACTTATCCATGATGACAGTCGGTTGCATGGGCTCGTAACGACAATAAAAAGGCCCCGGTCAGCCGGGCAGCCGTCGGGGCGTGGGAAACAAAATGCTTACCAGCGGAAGTGAGCGAAAGCCTTATTGGCCTGGGCCATTTTGTGGACTTCGTCGCGTTTGCGGATAGCGCTACCCTGGCCTTGATAGGCATCCAAAATTTCGGCCGCCAGGGCGTCCTTCATCGGGATGCCCTTGCGGGCGTCGGCAAAGCCCACGATCCAGCGCAGGGCCAACGAAAGTTGTCGATCCGGCGGCACTTCCATGGGGACCTGATAGGTGGCCCCGCCGACGCGGCGGGCCTTGGTTTCGATGCGAGGCTTGGCGTTTTCCACCGCCCGCTGGAGCACGTCCAAGGGGTTGGTGCCGCCGCTTTTTTCGGCGATCTTCTCCAGCGCGCTGTACACGATGCGCATGGCCACACTCTTCTTGCCCCGGCGCATGACGGTATTGACCAGGCGCATGACCAGGGTGCTGTTGTAACGGGGATCCGGAGGGATCGGACGTTTGATGGCTCGACGACGTCGGGACATGAGTGAAACGACAGGTTAAGCTTGGTCCTGGATGACCGGATCACGAGGCCGCCGCGGCCGGTTTGGCCCCTGGCTTGGGTCGTTTGACGCCGTATTTGGAACGGCTGACACGGCGTTTTTCCACGCCGGCTGCGTCCAACACGCCGCGGACGATGTGATACCGCACGCCGGGGAGGTCCTTGACCCGACCTCCGCGGACCAGGACGATCGAGTGTTCCTGCAGATTGTGCCCCTCGTCCGGGATGTAGGCAATCACCTCATGGCCGTTGGTCAGCCGCACCTTGGCCACCTTGCGCATGGCCGAGTTGGGCTTTTTGGGGGTGCGGGTCATGACCTGAATGCACACCCCGCGACGAAACGGGGCCCCCTGGAGGGCCGGTGCCTTGCTTTTGGCCTTCAGTTTTTGGCGGCCCTTGCGGACCAGTTGATTGATCGTCGGCATGTTCTGCTTTCCAGACGGCAACGGGCTGAGCCGGCAAGCCCGGCAGCCCGAAGGAGCGCGCAGACTACGTCAACGCGCCCCGTTTGACAACTCCTAAGTATTGGTGCCAGCGGGAGCGGAGGCCGTTTCGCTGGCCGTCTCCGGTGCCTGCGGTTCCTGCGCGTTGCCCTCTGCCAAGAGGGCCTCTTCGAGCGCGTTGGGCTGCGCCTTCGGCTCTTCGGTCAGCTCGACCAGCGGCTTGACGCGCACTTTTCGGTAGCGTTCGAAACCGGTGCCGGCCGGGATGATGTGGCCCATGATGACGTTCTCCTTGAACCCGCGCAGGTAATCGACCTTGGAGCGGGTGGCAGCATCCGTAAGGACCCGAGTGGTGTCCTGGAAGGAAGCCGCGCTGAGGAAACTCTCGGTCTCCAGCGAGGCCTTGGTAATGCCGAGCAAGACCGGCTGGGCCTCGGCGGGTTTGCCGCCCATCTTTTCGACGCGCGCGTTCTCCTCCTCGAATTCGATCTTGTCGACCTGTTCGCCCCACAGGAACTGGGTGTCGCCCGGTTCGGTGATGCGCACTTTGCGGAGCATCTGGCGGACGATGATCTCGATGTGTTTGTCGTTGATGGTCACGCCCTGCAAGCGATAGACTTCTTGGACCTCGTTGACCAGGTGTTCCTGCAACTCCTGCGGGCCGCAGATCTCGAGGATCTCGTGCGGATCCAGCGGGCCCTCGGTGAGCTGCTGGCCTTTTTTGACCATGTCGCCCTTGAAGACGATGATGTGCTTGCCGATGGGGATGAGGTGTTCCTCGGTCAGGCCGGTCTTGGGGTCGCGGATGATGATGCAACGTTTGCCGCGGACGCTGGGGCCGAATTCGACGATGCCGTCGATCTTGGAGATTTCGGCGGCGTCCTTGGGCCGGCGTGCCTCGAACAGCTCGGCCACGCGCGGCAGACCGCCGGTGATGTCCTTGGTTTTGGCCTGCTTACGCGGGGTTTTGGCCAGGAGCGAGCCGGCCACGATCTCGTCGCCCTCCTCCACCACGATGTGGGCATCGGCGGGGATGCCGTAGCTGGCCACCGGTTCGCCGCGCTCGTCGAGCACGAGGATCTGCGGATGGAGATCCTCCTTGTGCTCGATGATGACCATGGCCTCCTGGCCGGTGGTTTCGTCCACCTCGTGCTTCATGGTCACGCCCTCGATGATGTCGTGGAACTTCACCCGGCCGGCCTTCTCGGACAGGATCGGCACGTTGTGGGGATCCCACTGGGCGAGGGTCTGGCCCTTGCGAACGCGGCCACCGGGCGGGACCATGATGACGGCGCCAATGACGATGGAGTGGGTCTCCAGCTCGCGGCCGTTCTCGTCCACCACGGTGATCGAGCCGTTTTTGTTGAGCACGATGTTATTGCCGTCCTGCAGGGTCACATAACGCAGGTCCTGATACTGAACGATGCCGTCGGACTTGGCCTTGATGATGGGCTGTTTGAACGTCCCGGCCGCCACGCCTCCGATGTGGAAGGTACGCATGGTCAACTGGGTACCCGGTTCGCCGATGGACTGGGCGGCGATGATGCCGACGGCCTCGCCCAGGCCGACCATTTTGCCCGTAGCCAGGTTGCGGCCGTAACAGAGCTGGCAGAGGCCGCGCTTGGTTTCACAGGTCAGTGGCGATCGGATCTTGACCCGCTCGATGCCCGCCTGCTCGATCCGCCGGGCTTTCTCCTCGTCGATCTCCTCGTTGGCGCGGACCAAGAATTCCTTGGGATTGGAGGGGTTCAGGATGTCCTCGCAGGAGACGCGGCCCACGATGCGTTCCGTCAGCGGCACCACTTCGTCTTCGCCCTCGCAGATGGCCTGCACCCAGATGCCGTTGGTGGTGCCGCAGTCGTGTTCGCGGACGATGACGTCCTGGGCCACGTCCACCAGCTTGCGGGTCAGGTAACCGGAGTCAGCCGTCTTGAGGGCGGTGTCGGCCAATCCCTTGCGGGCGCCGTGGGTGGAGATGAAGTACTCCAGCACGGTGAGGCCTTCGCGGAAGCTGGACAGGATCGGTTTTTCGATGATGTCGCCACTGGGCTTGGCCATGAGGCCGCGCAAGCCGGCCAATTGACGGACCTGCTGCCGGTTGCCCCGGGCGCCCGAGTCCATCATCAGCCAAATGGGGTTGTACTCGCGCTTGCCCTGGTTGGCCTCGAGGGTCTTCATCAGGGCCGCGGAGATCTGGTCGGTGGCGTGGGTCCAGATGTCGACGATCTTGTTGTACCGCTCGCCCGAGGTGATGATGCCGCGGCGGTGTTGCTTTTCCACCTCGCGAATCTGGCGCAGGGCCTCTTCGATCTGCTGCTGTTTCTCCTTGGGCACGATCATGTCGTCGATGCCGATGGAGACGCCGGCGCGGGTGGCCTCGCGGAAGCCCAGTTCCTTGAGCTTGTCGAGGGCCACGATGGTTTTTTCGTGGCCGCAGACCTTGTAGCAGTTCCAGATGAGGTCCCCGAGTTCGTTCTTGCCGGCGACCTTGTTGAAGAAGCCCAGTTCCTCGGGCCAGACCTCGCTGAAGATGACGCGGCCCACGGTGGTTTCGATGATCTTCTTGTCGGGCACGCCGTAGACGGTCTGCCGGGCGTAATCGGGGTTGGCCAGGCGGATGCGGTCGTGGGTGCGCAGGTCGCCCTCGGCATGGGCGAAGAGGACCTCGTCTTTGGAGCCAAACAGCATGAGCCGGTCGCTGGGTTTGCGCGGCGTGCGCGGTTCGGCCGTCAGGTAGTAGCAGCCCAGGGTGATGTCCTGGGTGGGCGTGATGATCGGTTTGCCGCTGGAGGGGCTGAAGATGTTCAGGGGCGACATCATCAGCAGGCGCGCCTCCAGTTGGGCCTCGACGGACAGGGGCACGTGCACCGCCATCTGGTCGCCGTCGAAGTCGGCATTGTAAGCCGTGCAGACCAGCGGGTGGATGCGGATGGCCTCGCCCTCGATAAGCACCGGTTCGAAGGCCTGGATGGACAGCCGGTGCAGCGTGGGCGCACGGTTCAGCAGGACCGGGTGGCCCTTGGTGACTTCTTCCAGAATGTCCCAGACCTCCTTGGTCTGGCGCTCGATGAGTTTCTTGGCGGAACGGACGGTGTGCACGTAGCCCAGCTCTTTGAGCCGGCGGATGATGAAGGGCTCAAACAGCACCAGCGCCATTTTCTTGGGCAGACCGCACTGGTGCAGTTTCAGTTCGGGGCCGATGACGATGACGGAGCGACCGGAATAGTCGACGCGTTTGCCCAGGAGGTTCTGTCGGAACCGGCCGCTCTTGCCCTTGAGCATGTCGGAGAGCGATTTGAGGGGTCGGTTGCCGGCGCCGGTGACGGGGCGGCCATGCCGGCCGTTGTCGAAGAGCGCGTCCACCGCCTCCTGAAGCATCCGCTTTTCGTTGCGGATGATGACTTCTGGGGTTTTGAGTTGCAGGAGGTTCTTGAGGCGGTTGTTGCGGTTGATCACCCGCCGATACAGGTCGTTGAGGTCAGAGGTGGCAAACCGGCCGCCCTCCAAGGGGACCAGGGGGCGGAGATCCGGCGGCAGGACCGGCAACACGGTCAGGATCATCCACTCGGGCTTGACCTTGGCCTGGACGAAGGCCTGCAGCAATTTGATCCGCTTGGCCAGCTTCTTGCGGGTCTGTTTGCTGCGCGTGTCATTCATGGCCTGCTGCAGCTCGTCAATGAGCTTGGGCAGGTCCACGCGGGCCAGAGCGTCCCGGATGGCTTCGGCGCCCATCTTGGCCACAAAGGCGTCGGCCCCGTAGGTTTCTCGCGCCTCCCGCAGTTCCTGTTCGGTCAGCAGTTGGTTGGGTTTCAGCGGGGTCTGGCCGGGGTCGACCACCAGGTAGTCCTCGTAGTAGATGACGCGCTCGAGATCGCGGGCGGTCATGTCGAGGATGAGCCCGATGCGGGAGGGCATGCATTTGAAAAACCAAATGTGGCAGACCGGCACGGCCAGTTCGATGTGTCCCATGCGTTCCCGCCGGACGCGTGCCAGGGTCACCTCCACGCCGCAGCGGTCACAGACCACGCCGCGGTGTTTGATGCGCTTGTATTTGCCGCAGGAGCATTCCCAGTCTTTGACCGGGCCGAAGATGCGTTCGCAGAACAGACCGCCCTTCTCGGGTTTGAAGGTGCGGTAGTTGATGGTTTCCGGGTTTTTCACCTCCCCCTTGGACCAAGACCGGATGGTTTCGGGGGAGGCGATGGAAATGGCCACGTATTCGACCTGGTTGACCTTTTCCAGGCCGAGCAGTTCACGGGCACTTTCTTTGGTGCTGATCATAGGTGGCAGCGTCGGATGACAGACATGCAGCCAAAAGGGTTCAGGGTTCAGGCGCCTACAGCGTGCTCAGAAGCCGGGCCGGTTCGGGCGGAGCCTCGATCGGCCGGGCGACGCCCACGCGGACGTCCAGGCCCAGGGCCTGCATTTCTTTGACCAGGACGTTGAAGGATTCGGGGATACCGGCTTCCAGGACGTTGTCGCCCTTCACAATGCTTTCGTAGACGCGGGTACGGCCCTGCACGTCGTCGGATTTGACGGTGAGCAGTTCCTGCAGGGAGTAAGCCGCGCCATAGGCCTCCATGGCCCACACCTCCATTTCCCCGAAGCGTTGGCCGCCGTACTGGGCCTTGCCGCCCAGGGGTTGCTGGGTGACCAGAGAGTAGGGGCCCACGGCCCGGGCGTGGATTTTGTCGGCCACTAAGTGGCCCAGTTTCATCATGTAGATGTAGCCAACGACGACTTCCTGGTCGAAGGGCTCACCGGTGCGGCCGTCGTAAAGAATGGCTTTGCCGGCCTCGTTGACCAGGACCGGTTCGCCTGCGGCCTTTTGCTTGGCGCCGGCCTGACGGAGGTACTCGCGGATCTCCTGTTCCTTGATTCCATCAAAGACGGGGGTGGCGAATTTCAGGCCGAGGATTTTGGCGGCCCAGCCGAGGTGGGTCTCCAGCAACTGGCCCACGTTCATGCGGGAGGGCACGCCCAAGGGGTTGAGGACAATGTCCACCGGGGTGCCATCGGCTAGGAACGGCATGTCTTCCTCGGGCACGATTTTGGCCACCACGCCCTTGTTGCCATGGCGGCCGGCCATTTTGTCGCCCACGGACAGTTTGCGCTTGGAGGCGATGTAGACCTTGACGGACTTGATGATGCCGGTGTCGAGGCCCTCGCCGGATTCCAGCCGTTCGAGTTCCTCGTCGTACTGCATCTGCAGGTCGTCAAACTTCTTTTTGTAGGCCCCAATGATTTCGTTGATCTTGTTGCGGATGGGGGAGGGATCGATCTCGATGCGATCGTAGACCTGGGCCAGTTTCCGCAACAGGGTTTTGGTGATCTTGCGATTGGCCGGGATGATGATTTCGCCGGTCTCGCTGTTGACGACGTCCAAGGGGATTTTCTCGCCCAAGAGGATGTTGCTGAGCGC
>Ga0308392_1000564_pt1 | contig 15570 bp, 9 predicted proteins | sample Hotspr20Samplem2_FD_202361 | JGI IMG/M metagenome (GOLD analysis project Ga0308392, IMG submission 202361) | Hot spring phototrophic mat microbial communities from Octopus Spring, Yellowstone National Park, Wyoming, United States - 20050624_m2 ... | reverse complement strand
GCTCCAGCTCGCCTCCTCCCGTCTGAGCCCGCAGTTGCTCGATGGTTGCCCGGTTGCGATCGAACAGGATTGACCCGGTGACCTGCTCGAGACCGTTGGGAAAACCTTTCAGGAAGAAGGAGGCGTTTTCGAAGCGGAGGCGGCCGAAAAGCTGGGGCTCGAGCAGCGATCCGCGCACGGTGACGCTGATCTGGGACCGGCCTTCGGCCAATAGCTCCGGCTCGAAGCTGCCCAGCACGGCCAAATCGAGCCAGCCTTCGACTTGCAGGTTCCAAGGGCTGCGCCGAGGAAAGCTCAGCGTGCCCGCGGCTGACAGATCGGTGTTGGTCGAGACCAGGCGCGCCCGCTCGATCGCGATGCCGCCCGGATGGATCGCAAAGATCAGCGGCCCGGTGTTGCGCAGGGTCAGATCACCCCGTTTGGCGGGATCGACCCGGGCCGTGGGGACAAGCTCGAAGCGGCTCACCCGCGCCATGCCGCGCCAAGCAGCAGGCCGCAACACCGGCCCGGTGAAGGCCACCTCGCCGTCCAGCACGGCTTCGACCGGAAGTTGGTGGCCTCGCTCGCCGAATAGCCCGACTTCAGCCAGGGCGCCAAGCGAAAGCCCACGGAAGCGGACCTCGCCCAGGCCGAACGACTCGCCCACCAGGCTCCACTCGGCACGGGCGGTGAGCCTGGCCGCCTGCAACGTGCCCTCGCCGCGCACCTCGAGCACCTCGTCGCGCGAGCGTGCCTGGATTCGCGCGTCTCCGAGCGGCCGCTTCTCCAGACTCAGCTCGCGCAAATAGGCCTCGCCGAGCAGGGCCGTCAGCCGAGGCCGAGGGCCGACCTCGACGGCGCCGTCGGCCCTCCAGCCGGCCGTGCCGTCCAATCCCTGCCGGAGCCGGCGCACAGCCTCGATTCGAGACAACCGGAAGCCGGCTCCCTGGGTGTGGAAGGTCAGCGCGCCGCGCCGCCAGTCGTCGCCCTGGGGACGGTACGTGCCGGTGAAACGGGCGGCGCCGGCGGCGCCGCTCACCCTCCCGTCGAGGATTTCCAGGCCCGCCGCCCCGTAGCGCACCTCGGCGTCGAGGGCGTCGAGCTGTTCGCCATAAACCGCAAGTCCGCTCACATGCAGGCGGGCAAGCAGGTGAGGTTCAGCCACGGTGCCATGGAACTTGGCGGCGGCCGAAAGCGTGCCGAGAGCGGGCAACTTGAGTGCCGCCTCTTGCCAAAGCTGTTCGAGAGAGAGACCGGTTATCGTCAGATTTCCGGCGAGTCGCGACTGGCGAACCGGTCGCCAGCCGACAAGCCCGACCGAGACATCGCCTTCCAGGCGCGCCCGGTCCCGCCGCAGCGTGAGGTTCCTCAGTCGCAGGGCCTCCGGCTCGAGTTCGAACTCTGCCGCGAGGCGGTCGATCGGGCGGCCCTCGTACTCCAAGGGGCCAGCCGTGAGGTTGCCTTCGAAATGGAGGTCTTCGAGCGGTCCGACAAGATGGCCGGATAGCCGCAGCTCGCCGCCGGCGAGCCGCAGTGGCAGCGACGCCGGCGTCTGCTCGGAAAACCAGGATGCCGCCTGACGCAACTCCTCGAGACTCCTCGTGGCCAGGGCGAGTCTCATCTTCCCGCCCAGCAGGCCGGAGAATTCCAGGCGTGTCGACTCGGTGGCGAGAAACGATTCGCCGAATCGCACCACGTTTCCGCGCTGCTGATAAACCGCCTCGACGGTCCCGCGCAGCGGACGGTCCCCGGCCGGCTCGACAGCCAGCTTGACACGGGCGCGCAGATCGCGCGGAGCGGGCCCAACCAAAGCGCCGCGCAAGGAGATGTCGCCCGAAACGAGGCCGGTCCAAGGCGGCTCGGCCGGGCGGAGTTGCGCCGCCAGCCGCTCCAAAGGAAGCGAGCTGAAGGACCCGCGGACCTCGAAGGCGCGGTCGGTTTCCAACCTTGCCTCGCCCTGGAAGCTGCCGCCTAGCGCGCCCACTACCAGCCGATGGGCGTGAAGCCGCCCGGGCGTTGCCTCGAAGGTCGCGCGCGCCGTCATATCCTCGAGCCGGAGACCGTCACGAGTGAGGGTCAACCCGGAAGCCTCCGCCGTTCCCTGAACCGAGAAGTCGTTCGGGGCGAGCGCGACGTGCACGTTGAAATCAGCGCTGCCGGCGGCGAGCACGGGGAGGCCGAGTGGGCCGGCCAGCTCGGTGATCGACGCCGTTCCGGCGCAGTCGAAATCCGCCTGGAAGGGCTGGAAGCTCCGAATGCCGCCCGCCACCTCCACCGCCGAGGAGCCCGAGCGCAGGCGCGCGCGGCCGATCTCAAGACGGTTGCCCTCGAGGATCCACGCCAGCTCGGAATCGATCGTCACCGGCAGAGAAACGGGCGCCCCCATTTGGAAACGGTCCATCCGAAGCGTGCCGAGATATCGCGCCCGACCGGCCTCATAAATTGCGCCGAGGCGGAAGTTGTGTGCGGAGAAATCGAGCGGCAGGCGGCGCGCCAGCAGCGAAAAATCGCCCTGGCGAAACTCCAACCGGCGGATCGCCAGTTTTAGGAACGGCTCAAGCGGATCGCCCTCAGAGGCCAACGCAAGCCGCGGCAGGTTGATCCGGCCGTGCTCATCCATCTCGAGGGAGACCTGCGGCGCCTCGATGGCGAGCAGCGCGACGTTAAAGTCGCGCCGTAGGAAGGAATCGACTCGGAACCCGATTGTGATGGAGCGAGCGCGAAACAGCGGCGGCCGGTCCGCCGGCTCCATACCGCGCAACTGGAACTCCTCGAGCCGGGCCTCGAGTCTGGCCCAGTCAAAACGGAAGGAGCCGAGCTGAACCCGGCCGCCGGTGATCCGCTCGGCCTCCGCCACAATCCTCTGGCGGACCTTTTCGTGGAACCAGGCCGAGCGTACCAGCAGGACTGCGCCCACGGCGGCCCCGAGAACCAGCGCCAACGCCAGCCCGAAGGCTGCCATGAGGCGTGAGCGGCGGCTCATTGGAAAGCCTCCTCACGATACTCGATGTCGGCCTGGGCGGCCGCGGCGGCCAGCCACCGGTCCAGGGCCCCATCGACACGACGGCCGATAAGGATCTCCTCGATCTCGTCGCGTGCCTCCTCAAGCGGCGGCGGCGAGCCGCGCCCGTTTGCGCCGAACCGGGGCAAAAACTCCTCCCGATAATACGCCTCGATTTCCGCCTCCGTCACTGAGACTCCGGGCCGGAAGCGGAAATCGATAAAGCGCAGCGTCATGATCTGGCGGAGAAGGCTCCGGCGGAGCTGGGCTTCGGTGACGCCGTACTGCTGGAGCCGGGCTCGGAAGGCCTCCGGAGAACCGTAGCGCCCGCGGAGCTGCTCCATTACGGCTTCGACCTCGCCCTCGGGCGGCGCCGGGTAGCGGAGAATCTCCATCTCGCGCTGCACGAGGGCGTGTTCGACCAGGCGCTGAGCCGCGGCCCGCCGCGCGGCAGGAGACAGATCCAGCGGCTCGTCGTTCAACAGAGCCGCGACGCGGACGTGGCTGACAATGTCGCTCGTCGTGATTACGATTCGGTCCACAGTCACCGCCACCCGGTCGATAATCTCTGCCCTAAGCCACAGCCCGGCCGCCAGAGTCGCCGCCACTCCGCTCAGGCGCCGCACGGCCGCCCCCATCAGAACGTTTGTCCGATAGAGAAGAAGAACTGGAACGGACTGATCCGCTGATGCGTTCGCTCGCCGCCGCCCAGCACGAGCTGCTCCGGAGTGCCGCGAAAGCCGAAAAATCGGGGCGAGTTGGGACCATAGGCCAAATCCAGGCGGATCGGGCCGACCGGCGTCCGATACCGGATCCCGAAACCGAATGCGTGCACCATGTAGTCGAAATCCCGTTCGTCCCGCTGGCGGTAGCGCAGGGAAATCTTGCCCAGCCTCGAGTAAATGTTGCCCGCGTCGTGAAACAGGACTCCACCTATATTGTCGCCGAGTAGGGGGAAGCGAAGTTCGAGGTTATGCATCAGCAGCGCCTGTCCGCCCACGACGAATCCGGTGCTGAGGTCTCGCGGGCCGGCTTGATTCTCCGGAAAGGCGCGCAGGGAGGCGGCGCCTCCGGCAAAGAACCGCTCGGCGAGCGGGATGGGTTTGTCGATCGGCTCCCGGGCGGTGTTCAACAGCCAGCCCATGGTAAATGCCCGAGCCAGCACCAGTTCTTTGCCCAGGCGGTGGTAGGTCGCGTTGCGCCCGCTCAAGCGCAGATACTCGGTCTCGGAGGCAAACACCTTCGAGGCCAGAGCGACCTCGATCGCGCTGTAAGAGCCGCGTGTGGACTCCAGCGGGTCGTCCCGGCGATCTTCCACCAACCCCCCGGAGACGAAACCCACCCGCGCGGCCTGAGCGAAGATCGGGATGAGCTCGCGGGAAATCTTCACGTCGCGAAGGTTCGTCTGCCGGAAGGTATAGCCGTACCGGAGGGTCCTGGCGCGCGACAGCCGGAGCGTGTTCTGAACCGCCCCCTCAGCCCGCGTGCTCGAAAAGGTGTTGATGTCACGGGAAAAGTCATAAAGCGCGGTGAAGGTAAGACTCAAATTCTCCCGCCCTTCAAATTGCGGGGCCAGATAGTTGGCCAGAGCTCGGCGCCGAATCTCGGAGGCTTGAGCCTGAAAGCCCAACGTATGCCCGACCCCGAACATATTCAGGCGGCTGACGCCGAACGAGACTCGAGGGCTGAAGCCGGCGCTGCCCGCCGGGTTGTCGAAGTTGGGCCGCCCTCCTCCGATGCGGGCGATCTGGGCGCCGAATCCCACGTTGACCGAGTGTCGGCGCGCCTCCTCGAACTGGTGCAGCACATACTTGCTCGGCTCGTTGCCGTCCGGATTCTGGATGGCCGCATCCACTCGGGCGAAAATGCCCAAATCGTAAAGCCGGCGCTGGGTTTGCACGAGGCGGCTCTGCGAAAGCGGATCGCCGGGACGGAGGGCAAAGCGACTCGTTACGAGGTCCGGGTCGGTCACTTGCAACCCGCCGATCAGCGTCGCGCGCACGCGCCGCTCTGGTCCCTCGTCGACAATCATCCGGACGCGCGCCTGCCGCTTTTCCGGAATCTCCTCGCGGCTCCACTCCAGCCTCGCCTCCAGATATCCGCGGCTGTAGTAATAATCCAGCACGTTATCGCGGTCCGCGGCGATGTTGACCTCGCTATACGGCTGGCCCGGCAACGACGCCAGCAGCGAGCGGACCACTTCCAGGTGTTCCGCGCTGACCCCTTCGAGCGACAACTCGGAAACCAGCCACTGCGGGCCCTCGTCGATTTCGACGATTACGGCCACCTCGCCGGCTTTCCCCCGGAACGGATTCTCGATCCGCGCGGTCACCTGGACGTCGCGGAAGCCGTTGGCGCGGTACAGCTCCCGGATGGCGCCCAAGTCCTCCTCGAGCATTGCCTGGCTGTAACGGCCCTTGCGGTAGCGCAGAAGGCTTGCCGGCATGATCGAGATCCGCTCGCGAATCGTCTCGTCATCGAAATACCGATTTCCCCTGACCTCGAGATGCACTAACCGGTAGCGCCGTCCCGGGTCGATAACGAATTCGATCAACTGAAAATCCGGAAGCGGCTCGGTTTGGCGAAAGGAAACGGAGGCATCGAAAAAGCCGCGGTCTTGAAAGTATTCGGCGAGGTTGCGCGCGCCCTCGGCGAGCAGGCTGCGGTCCACGGACTGCTCCTGAAAGACCGGCACCAAACGGCGCAGGGTCCCGGACGAGAGCCGGCGGCCGGTGGTCACGATGCGCACCCGGGGCCCTTCCTCAATAGCAAGCGTCGGGATAAGGCGGTTGCCCGCGGCGTCGTAGTCGAGGCGCTCCAGCGTGACCCGGTTCAGCAGGCGGTTCTCCTTCTGGAGCCGGCGGCGGATGCGCTCGAGCCCTTCCTGGAGCCGCCGCTCGGTCACGCTCCTCCAGCCCGAAAGAAACCAGCCGCGCTGCCAACGGGTCGCTTTGACGAGAGCCTTTGCCTTCTGGGGAGGCACGCCCCGAATAATCGGTTCGCCGAAGCGAGCGCGGGGGCCCGGATCCACCTGAAACAGGATGTTCACCTGGGCGAACGCCGGCTGATAATCGAGAAATCGGTCCACCTTCGCCTGGTAGAAGCCGTTGTTGCGGAGGGCGCCCAGGATGTTCTCCATCGCCGCTTTCGCCTGCTCCTCGCGGAACTCGCGTCCCAGTTCCAAGCGCGCGGCGTTGATGAGCTGGCCCCGGTTGGGCGGCTCGGGTACGCCTTCGACCGAGACGCGCCCGATGAACCACGCCGTGCGGGTCAGAAACTCAACGTCCACGCCGCCATCGGCAAATTCGACGTCGGCGGCGATATCGCGGTAGCGGCCGGTGGCATACAGCCGCGCCAGACTCTCGCGCAGAGCCTCCAGCCGCAGGGGCTCGCCGGCGCGAAGCGGCAGCATCTCCAAGAGCTCCTGCTCCGGCAGGGGCTGGAGACGGGGATCGAACAGAATGCGACGAATCGGTTTGCCTTCGTAATCCTGAGGCTCGGCGTAGAGGACCCCTCCCCACCAGCCGCACCAAACCAGGCCCACAGCGACGATGGCGGTCTCCCGGCGGCCCACTGGTGCCATCATAACCGAATCGATTGTTAGGATCAGGTTGAGCATGCACGAGCAGGCTTTGAGCCGCTACTCGCGCCAGATCGTTTTCGCCGGGCTGGGGGAAGCAGGCCAGCGGCGGCTGGGCGAAGCACGCGTGGTGATCGCCGGTTGCGGCGCCCTGGGCAGTTTCCAGGCGATGGCGCTCGCTCGGGCCGGGGTCGGCTACCTGCGGCTGGTGGATCGCGATTATGTCGAGTGGAACAACCTCACCCGCCAGTGGCTCTTCGAGGAAAGCGATGCGGAAGAGGGCCTGCCGAAGGCCGTCGCCGCCGCCCGACATCTGGCTCGCGTCAATTCCCTAGTGCGCCTGGAGCCGGTCGTCGCCGATTTGAGCCCGGAGAACGCCGGCGAGCTGCTCGGGGGGGTCGACTTGATCCTGGACGGCACCGACAACTTCGAAACGCGCTATCTGATCAACGATTTCGCCGTGCGCGAAGGCCTGCCCTGGATCTATGGAGCGGCGGTGGCCAGCTACGGCCTCACCATGCCTGTGTTGCCGGTCCGGACGGCTTGCCTGAAGTGCCTCTATCCGGAGCCGCCTGCGGGTTCGCAACCGACCTGCGAGACCGCCGGTGTGCTGAACGCCGTCACCGCGGCCGTTGCTGCGCTTCAGGTCGGAGACGCTCTGAAGATACTGGCGGGCAAGGCCGCCGAGCTCGCCAGGCGCATCACGACGGTGGATGTGTGGACGGGCCAGGTGCGACAGATCGCGCAACCGCCCCCGTCGCCCGACTGCCCGGCCTGCGCCCGGCGGCGCTTCGTGCATCTGGAGAAGACCCGGCGATCGGCCGTGACGCTCTGCGGCCGCAACGCCGTTCAGGTGCACGAGCGCTCCGGACCGCTGAATCTCGAGGAGCTCAAACAACGGCTGGCGCCGCTCGGCACCGTGCGCGGCAACGAGTTCGCGTTGCGCTTCTTCATCGAGCCGTTCGAGCTTACGATTTTTGCCGACGGCCGCGCCATCATCAAGGGAACAGACGACGCGGGCCTGGCGCGGAGCCTGTACGCCCGCTATGTGGGAGCGTGAGGCCGATCGATGCACGAGGGAGTCCTGCGAGAGGAACTGATCCGGGTAGCGCGCTCGCTGTTTGCCCGGGGCTACAGCTTTGGAACGGCGGGCAACCTGAGCGCCCGGTGTGGCGAAACGATCTTGATGACCCCGACCGGCAGCTCGATGGAGACCGTGCGGGCCGAGGAGCTGGCCCTGCTCCGACTGGATGGGCAAACCATCGGCGCGCCCCGGCCGAGCAAGGAGGCGCCCTTTCACCTGGCCATCTACCGCCGGCGGCCCGACGTCGGCGCCGTCGTGCACCTTCACTCGACGTACGCGGTGGCTGTGTCGTGCCTGAAGGATCTGGACCGCTCGGATGCGCTGCCGGTCTTCACCCCCTACTTTGCGATGCGCATCCGGCGGCTGCCCGTCGTACCCTATTTCCCGCCCGGCGACCCTGCGCTGGCCGCGGAAGTGGGCGCCGCTGCCGCCGACAGCAACGCACTGCTGCTGGAGAATCACGGCCCCGTCACCCTGGGCCGGAATCTGGCCGAGGCGGCGGCCCTGGCCGAAGAGCTCGAAGAGCAGGCCAAACTCTATTTCCTGCTCGGCGGACGCGGCCGCACGCTCAGTGCGGATCAGATCCGCACGCTCCGCGAGAGGTTCGGCTGAGCCATGGACCGCCTTTTGTTTGCCGCCATCGCCGACGACGACACGGGCGCCAGCGACTTGGCCGGCATGCTGGCCGAACGCGGCGTACGCACTCTCCTGATCATCGATCTGCCGGAGCCCGACCGGCTTACCGGCTGGCTTCGAGGCTTCGACGCCGCTGTGGTGGCCGTCGGAACGCGGAACATCGAAGCCGATGCCGCCCGAAAGCGAACGGCCGAGGCGATCCACCGGTTGCGACCCTTCGCTCCCCGCATGTTCGCCATCAAGTATTGCAGCACGTTCGATTCGACCGAACGGGGCAACATCGGCCCTGCCATCGACGCCGCCATGACCGAGCTCGGCGTGGATTTCACCGTCGCGGTGCCGGCCCTGCCCGTCAACGGGAGAACCACCTACATGGGCCACCACTTTGTTTGGGACAAGCTGTTGTCGGACTCGCCGATGCGCCACCACCCGCTGACCCCGATGAGGAATCCGAACCTGGTCGACTTCCTCAGCCGGCAGACCGCACGGAGGGTCGGCCTGGCGGCTTACCCCGCCGTGGACGCCGGAGCAGAGCGCCTGCGCGCCGAGTTCGATCAGCTTCGCGCCCGCGGCGTCGAGATCGCGATCGTGGACTGTCTGTCGGACCGGCATGGAGAGACCATCTGCCGCGCCGCCGCCGACCTCGAGCTGATTACCGGGAGTTCGGCCCCTGGCATCGGGCTGCCGCTGGTGTGGCGGGAACGCGGCTGGCTTGGCGAGGCGGGGCCCGAGGCGCCGGCAAGCGAGGTAGCGCGCCCGGCCGCAGGCTGCCTCATCATCGCCGGGAGCTGCTCGGAGGCCACCCGTGCGCAGAACGCCTGGCTCGTTGAACAAGGCTGGCGGGCAATCTTCGTCGATCCCCGTGACTTGATCAGCGGGCGGCTCGAGACCAGCCGTGTGGTCGCGTCGGCCGCCGAGGAGCTCGAGGCCGCGCGTCCGGTACTGGTGACCACCTCGGCCGCGCCCGAGCAGGTCGCCCAGGTTCAGGCCTGGGCCCAAGCTCAGGGCATGACCCCGGAGGAGCTGGGCCGTGCCATCTCCTCCGGCTTGGCCGCACTGGCGCACGAAATTCTCAAAAGGGCTCCCGCAGCGGGTCTGGTCGCTGCCGGCGGCGAGACCGCCGGCGCTCTGTGTCGAGGCCTCGCTTTGAGCGCACTCGCCGTCGGTCGCAACATCGAGCCCGGCGTGCCCCTGTGCCGCGCCCTCGGCCGCTTCCCGATTCCCGTGGTGCTCAAATCGGGCAACTTCGGCAGCCGAGACTTCTACGGCCGCGCTCTCGGCGCCATCCAGGGCCCGCTCGAAGGAGACGACTCGGTCAGGCCGGCGGAATCGTGACGGTAAAGACGGTTCCCTCCTCCGGGCTTGAGCGGAAGGCGATTGAGCCGCCCAGATATCGCTCCGTCAGGAGCTTGACGGAGTAAAGTCCGATGCCGCGCCCGCGGCCTGGCTTGGTGGAAAACGATCGCTGAAAGAGCTGGCAGCGGACCTCGTCGGAGATGACGCCTGGGTTGTGTACGGCGAAGGTGGCGCCGCAGGCGTCGCTTTCGAACCGGATCGTCACCGTCTCGCCGAGTTGCGAAGCCTCGAGCGCATTTTTGATCAGATTGCTCAAGACTCGCGCGAGTAGCATCTCATCGGAGCGGATCACCGGCTCGCCGTCCATCGGCGCGATCGCGATGCGCCTTCCCTGGGCGATGCCGTCGAAGCAGTGGCGCTCGCGCAGGCGCTCTAGCAGCGCACGCACGCCCAGGGGACGAATTTGAACCTCCAGGTCGCCTCGCTCCGCCGCCGCCAGGGCGCGCCCGGCCTGAATCTGCTCGACCAGCTCGCGAACCAGCTCTTGCGTCGTCGCCAGGATCTCATCCTCCTGGTCCTTGAGCTCCGGCCAGGCCTCGACCAGCCCGCTGAGGCCGCTCACCAAATTGAGGATGTCGTGAAAGAACATGCGCTCGAGCACGGCTCGGCGCTTCTCGTCGCTGATGTCCTGAATGGCGAAGACGGTATACGACTCACCCATCTCGATCGGCGTGGCCCAGACGCGCAGATCGAGCGCTTGCTCGGCGCCGGCGCGGCGGACGGTGATCCGGCACTCTTCGACGACTTGCCCGAGCGCGGCCTGGCTGGCAAGGATGGCGCGGCCCGCCCCGCAGTAACGGCAGAAGCGCGTTGTGCCGCAACCGGCATCTCGCATGCTCGCATGAATGCAGCCCAGAATCTCCCCAGGCCGCATTCCGATCAGCTCTTCGACCGCCCTGCCCGCCAGCCCGGCCGACCTTCGGTTAGCGAGCACGGCCTGGCGATGGGCGTTCAACACCAGCGCCGGCCCCGGAAAACTTTCGAGCAGCGGCGCCAACAAGGGTATCGCCACCAGCCGCCGGTAGGACTCCGTCGCCTGTTCAGCGGGCAGCCGCTCGGCGGGGGCGAACTCCGTGTTCACGCCGGTCTTCTCCATCACTGCTTATCGGCGCAACTCGCCGCGATTTGACTCCACCGACCGAGGCCGAGCCGGTCAAGTGGCCGGCGGCCGAAGGCGCTCATAAAGGATATTGGAACCATATAGTATGATGCAGAGGAGAAGTCCATGCAGGTTGCCACTTCCCGCCGTCGCTTCCTGGCGGCCGGACTGGCTCTGCCCGCCGCGGCCTCTTCGCAACCGGCAAAGATCGAGTATCGCCCGCTCGGCAACACCGGCCTGAAGGTGAGCTCCCTTGGCTTCGGCTGCATGCTCGCCTCCGATCCCCTGGTGGTCGAGCGTGCCGCGGAGCTGGGCATCAACTACTTCGACACGGCGCGCAGCTACCAGGGCGGCAACAACGAGCGCATGGTCGGCGCGGCGCTCAAAGGCAAGCGCGACAAGATCATCCTGGCCTCGAAGACGCCCGGCCGCAGCAGGGAGGACGTCTTGCGCGACCTTGAGACCAGCCTGCGCGAGCTCGGCACGGATTACCTCGACATCCTGTTCCTTCACAACCGCAATGAGCCGGAGGCGGTCACCGAGGAAGGCCTGGAGGCGCTCGAGCAGGCCAGACAGGCGGGCAAGATCCGCTTCCGCGGCGTCAGCTTCCACTTCAACATGCCGCGCATGCTCGAGCACGTCTTGAAGCTGGGTCTCTGCGACGTGGCGCTGGCCTCCTACAACTTCACCATGCAGCCCGAGGTCGGCGAGGCCATTCGGGCGGCTCGGCGCCAGGGCCTGGGCATCGTCGCGATGAAAGTGATGGCCGGCGGCTACGCCCGGATCCAGAAAGGCGACCGGCTCTATGGGCAGAGTCCGGAGCATCTGACGGCCCGACTGAAACGCCCCGGGGCGATGCTGGCGGCGCTCAAGTGGGTTCTCAAGAACGAGTCGGTCGATACGGCCATTATCGGCATCACCGATTTTGAGGAGCTCGAAGAAGACATGCGGGCGATGTCGGAGCCGTTCACGGAGGAGGACGCCCGGCTGCTGGCGGCCGCGCTGCGGCGGATCGGCCCGCTCTACTGCCGCATGTGCGGCGCCTGCGGCGGGCGATGCGAAAGGGGCGTGCCGGTGGCCGACGCGCTGCGCTGCCTCACCTATGCCGACGGCTATGGCGAGTTCGCGCTGGCGCGCGAGCGTTTCCTTGAGCTCGCGCCCGGACTCGAGCGTTCGCCGTGCCTCGACTGCGCCGTCTGCCGTGTCCGCTGCCCCAACGGGGTCCGCGTGCGCGAGCGCCTGCTGCGCGCCTGGGAGCTGCTGGCCTGAAGCAGCTCCTTTCCGGCATATAATCCCCCGAGAGTGGATGCCATGAAGCGATACCTCCTGCTTGGCTTGTGTCTGCTGCCGCTGGCCGTAGCGCAGCAGAAAGTGGTGGTGGTCGGTCTCTCGGAGGCCGAAATCGAAGAGCTGCGGCGCGTCGCGCCCACCCTACGCATTGTCCCGGGCGTTCCTCCCCGCGCCCACGCCGTGACTGCGGTCACGCCGGACTCGCCGGAAGCGCTCGAGGAGAGACAGCGGCTGCTTGAAGAGGTGGCCGACGCCGACGCCTTCATCGGCGGGCCGACGCGCGAAGTGATTCGAGCCGGTAAACGCCTGAAATGGGTGCAGGTTCTCAGCGCAGGTGTCGAGCCGTACCTCTACCCCGAACTCGTATCGAGCGACATCGTGCTCACCAACGCTCGGATCGTAGCCAGCCCGGGTATTGCCGATCACGCCTTCGCGATGCTGTTGGCGCTCACGCGCAAGCTCACCTACTTCATCTCCATCCGCGAGCAACAGATTTGGGAGCGCAAGCCATACGATCTGCTCGAACTGGAAGGCAAGACGGCCCTGGTCATCGGCGCCGGCGGCATCGGCTCGCAGGTGGCGCGCCGGGCCAAAGGCTTCGGCATGCGCGTCATCGGCGTCGACCCCAAAGAGTTCCCGCCCAATCCCCTGTTCGACCGGATGGTCTATCCGGACCGGCTGGACGAGGTGCTGCCGGAGGCCGACGCCATCTTTGTCTGTGCCCCCCACACGCCCCAGACCGAAAATAGGCTGGGGCCGGCTCAGTTCGAGAGGATGAAAAAAGGGGCGTTCTTCATCGCCGTCTCGCGCGGCAAGCCCTACCAGATGGAGGCGCTCGTGAAGGCGCTCGACAGCAGGCGCCTGGCTGGGGCGGGCGTGGACGTCACCGACCCGGAGCCGTTGCCCAAAGGTCATCCGCTTTGGCAGTTTCCGAACGTCGTCATCACGCCGCACATCGCCACCCAGGGTGACGGCGAGATGCCGCGCAAGCTCGAGCTGCTCAAAGAGAACGTCATGCGTTTCGCTCGCGGCGAAACGCTCCGCCACGTGGTGGACAAGGCGAAAGGCTACTGAAGACCGCGGTCGTCGCCGGCCGCTCCGGCGATCGCTAGCGGCCGCAACCCGGGGGAGCGGCGCCCGAGCAGTCTCTCTTCAGACCTGTAAATCCCCTTTTGCGCCCGAAATTCCACCGCTCGCTTCCAGGATATTGGCCTCGGAACCTCCGATGGGCTAGAACCTGTGGATGAGGAGGCCCACCGCATGGGTATTCAGACGCTCGGACTGATCGATCGTGCCGCCAAGCCGGAATTCGAGATCATCCAACCCGAAACCACCTATACCGGCGCGCCGATCCGGCCTGTTCCCAAGGGCTTGCCCAAAACGACGCAGTCGCTGTGCCCGGAATGCTCCTCGGTGATCGAGGCCCTCCTCAGCGAGGACGACCGGGGCCGGGTCATCATGGAGAAGACCTGCCCGGAGCACGGCTACTTCCGCGATATCGTCTATTCGGACGTTAGACTCTACCTGAAGATGGAGGAATGGACCTTCGGCGACAATCGCGGGGTGATGAACCCGGCGGTCCCCAACGCCGCCAAGTGCCCGGATGATTGTGGGTTATGCTCGATGCACACCTCGCACTCGGGCCTCGCCAACGTCGACTTGACGAATCGGTGCAACCTCACCTGCCCGGTCTGCTTCGCCAACGCCAACGTCGCCGGCTACCTGTATGAGCCGAGCCTCGAGCAGGTACGCTTGATGCTCCAGGCCCTCCGGGACGAAAAGCCGGTCTCCGGCCGGATCGTGCAGTTCTCCGGCGGCGAGCCCACGATCTACCCACACTGGTTCGAGGCGCTCCGGCTGGCCAAAGAGCTCGGTTTCTCGCACATCCAGTGCGCCTCGAACGGCATCAAGTTCGCCGATCTGGAGTTTGCCGAGCGCAGCCACGAGGCCGGCCTGCATACCATCTACCTGCAATTCGACGGCGTTAGCGACGAGATCTACCTGCGCACCCGCGGCCGGCCGCTCCTGGAGATCAAGCTCCGGGCGATCGAAAACATCCGCAAGACCGGTATGAAGATCTGCTTTGTGCCGACGATCGTCCGCGGCATCAACGACCACCAGGTGGGCGACATCGTGCGCCTGGCGATCGACAACATCGACTGCGTCAGCGCCATCAGCTTCCAGCCGGTCTCCTTCACCGGGCGGATCAACCGGCGCGAGCTCGAGCAGAGGCGCTACACGATGTCCGACCTGGCGCACGACGTGCACCGGCAAACCGGACTCTGCGATCCGTACGAGGACTGGTTCCCGCTGGCCTGCGTGACGCCGTTCTCCAAGCTCGTGAGCGCCTTGCGGGGCGAACTCACGACACATCTCTCCTGCCACCCGCACTGCTCGCTCGGAACTTATCTGTTCGTCAGCGCCGACAAGAAGGCGGTGCCGGTGACCCGCTTCGTCGACGTCGGCGCGATGTTACGCGACATGGACCTGCTGGCGCGGAAGGCGGGCAAGGTCCACATGAAGCTCTATTCCCAGATCAGCGCCTGGAACTCGCTGCGGCGCCATTTCCGCGAGGATCGCGCGCCCGAGGGATTGACCTTCGCCAAGTTCCTGGAGACCCTGCAAGGCCTCATGGACAAGCGCTACGGCCGCGGCGAGGCCGAAAAACGAGGCTTCACGTTCAAGACGCTGATGGTGGCGGGGATGCATTTCATGGATCACTACAACTACGACATCGAGCGCGTCAAGCGCTGCGTGATCCACTACGCCGCCCCCAACGGTCGCATCTATCCCTTCTGCGCCTATAACGGCGGCCCCACCTACCGAGAGAGGATCGAGAAGGAGTTTTCGGTGCCTCTCGGGCGGCCCGGCGCTTGTATCGGCGCCAACGGTTGCGGCATCTGCTGAGCGTTCCTTCCCGCCGGCCCAGCAACGGGCGGCTGAGCTGTGCTACAAGTCAGTCTTCAGGGAGGCCATCCATCGTCAAGGTCTGCATTCTGGCGTCGAGCAGCGCAGGAAATTCGACCTTTGTCGCCTCCGGGTGTACCCGAATCCTCGTCGACGCCGGCCTCAGCCGCAAGACCACCTTCGAGCGCCTGGCCGCCATCGGCGAAAGGCCGCAGGAGCTTGATGCCATCCTTATCAGCCACGAGCACGTCGACCACGTGTCGGGTCTGGCGCGGATCGCCGCTTCGCTTCGAATTCCCGTCTACATCAGTCGCTTGACCGCGCCCGCGATCGCCTGGGGCGACGACCGTCCCGAGCTGCGCCTCTTTGAGGCAGGTCAGAGCTTCCGCATCGGCGACATCGAGGTGCGGAGTTTCACCGTGCCGCACGATGCGGCCGATCCCGTCGGCTTTTGTCTTGAAGCCGGCGGCGTCAAGCTCGGCATCGTGACCGACCTCGGATACATTCCGGGATCGGTGCGGTTTCACTTGCGGGGAACGCACTTTCTGATTCTCGAATCCAATCACGATCTCGACATGCTGAAGGTCGGCCCCTATCCCTGGTCGGTGAAGCAGCGGGTGATGGGTCGCCGCGGTCAT
>Ga0308392_1000546_pt1 | contig 15814 bp, 11 predicted proteins | sample Hotspr20Samplem2_FD_202361 | JGI IMG/M metagenome (GOLD analysis project Ga0308392, IMG submission 202361) | Hot spring phototrophic mat microbial communities from Octopus Spring, Yellowstone National Park, Wyoming, United States - 20050624_m2 ... | reverse complement strand
AGGCGCGATGGTCGAACGTGAGCGACAGATAACACATCGGACGGATGACAATCGCGTCGCTCCCCTGATGGGTGATAACCACCGGACGCTTAACAATCGCGCCGACGCCAAGAATACCGCTCTGCCCGCGATTAAGAATAGGGGTTGCGAACAGGCTCCCGCCAACGCCATGGTTGGAAATGGTGAAGGTTCCGCCCTCGGTCTCATCCGGCTGTAACCGACGCATACGCGCACGTTCGGTCAGGTCGTTCAGCGCGCGCGCAATCCCCGCCAGGCTTTTCTCATCGGCGTCGCGCAGCACTGGTACGATCAGTCCATCATCGAGCGCAACCGCAATCCCGATATGGATACGCCGGTAGGTGATGATCCCATCGTCGGTAAACCGGGTATTCAGCGCCGGAACGCGGCGTAACGCGGTTGCAACCGCCTGCACGATGTAGGCGGTCACGGTCAGACGAATCCCCTGCTGCTCGAACGAACTGCGGTAGCGCTCGCGGTGCGCCAGCACCCGCCCCATATCGACCTCAAAGACCGTCGTTGCCTGCGGAGCATCGCGCAGGGAGCGCACCATGTGGTCGGCAATCACGCGGCGCATTGTGGTCAACGGCGTGAGGAGCGCATCATCGGGCAGCGGTTGAGCGACGGGAGTGCGCGGTGGCGTCGGTGGCGCTGCTGGTGTCGGTGGAGGCACAGGCGGCGCGACCGTTGTCGGGAGCGGTTGGGGCGGTGCAACCGGTGCGGGTGGAGGCGTGGCGGCAGCCTTCTGTCGCTCCTCGATATAGCGCAGCACGTCCTTCTTGCTGACGCGCCCGCCAGCGCCGGTGCCGCGGATCTGGCTCAGATCGATGCCATACTCGGCGGCGAGACGGGCAACAACCGGCGTGATCGGTGGACCGTCGCCACGGCGGGGACGCGCCGACTCTGGTGCATCCGTCGTCACCGTCGTTGCCGCCGTCCCGGCGCCTGCTTCTGGAGCGTTGCTCACCGCCGCTTCACCCGGCTCGCCGATCCGGGCAAGCAAGGCGCCGACCGGCACGGTGGCGCCTTCCGGCGTAGCGATTTCGAGCAGGACGCCACTGGTGATCGATGTCACCTCGGTCGAGACCTTATCCGTTTCGACTTCCACGAGCGCTTCGTATCGCTCGACGCGGTCACCGACGCGCTTGAGCCAGCGCCCGATCGTCGCTTCGGTCATGCTTTCGCCGATCTGCGGCAGAACAATATCAACCGCCATGGTTGCATTCCTGAATTTCACAAATGCGGATGATGACGCGCGGATGAGAGGTGCGCACTGTCTGAGAGCAATTATACCTGATCATTCGCTTCATCACACGCCATCCGCCTGCCATGCCTCACCTGTACGCCGGGAGATGCCGCACGGCATCCCGAACTTCATCCGTCGGATCGCCATCCCGTGCGACCGCCTGCGTGACTGCCCCCGCACTCGTTCCAACCGTGGCGACGACTCCCGGTGCCGCCGCCACAAGCGCCGCGCTCGTCGCATCGCCGTGCGCCAGGGCCATCAGAGCGGTGGCGCTGTCGAAAAGCGCACCGGCGCCGGGGATCAGTCCGGCGGTGTCACGCCCGGTCGGGGTCACGGCGCGGGCGCTCTCTACCCTGCCATTCTGTGCCAGCGGCGCGTCCCCTCGACCTGTCCGCGTCGCCCATGATCTCACACCAGGGCGCAAAGGCGCGAAGAATCAGGACGTGATGGACGACGGCGCCGGCATCCGCGCAGCGCCTGCACCTGCCATACCCCGGCGTCGCGCAGGGGCTATCGGGTCGCTTCGTCCGCAAGCAAGGCGCGATAGCCCGCTTGTTGGAAGTGCCGGTCCGCCGTGAGGGCGGCGGTCAGTCCACGATCGCGCATGACGACGAAGGAGACGCAATCGGTCAACCCCATTCTTTGTCCGACCGTTGGATATAGAGTTGGAATGCACGGGCGTAGCGATCATCGGTGAGCGCGACGATGTCAACGTGTGGATCCGCTTCCAGCGATGTCAACAGTTGCGCCCCCGCAGCGCGGTAGCGTTCTTTCGCCAGCACATTGCCAATTTCCAACAGGACGGCGCGGGTGGTGACCATGCGCGTCTGTTCGGCGTCCAACTGATCAGCCAGCTGGATCGCCCGTTGGTGCAGCAGATCCTTCGGATTGGCCAATGCCAGGGCAAAGGCGGTATCCAGGAACGCCTCATGCGGCAGCATCGGCGGGTGCACCATATAAATAAGCGTCGACGTTCGTGGCAAAATCGGCGGGTGCGTCGAGCTGCAACGATCGGGCGGCGCGCAGAAAGGACGTTGCGGGTGCAGCGGCTGGCTCCATCACCTCGATAGTGATGCGCACGCACATGTTGGGCGCAAGCGCTGAGGGTTGATCGAGCCGCAACACCTGCCCATCGAACACGGCTTCAATGGTGGTCGCCATCGGTGATCTCCGAGCGAACGTACTCGGGGATAGTATACCAGAACTGCGCGATGCGCCGCCAGCACGCGACGACAGTCGCAATTGGCGTCCAGCCAATCGTATCCGGTGCACACAGGATGGATCGCGCTGCGACAACCTCAACCGCCGCCGCCTCATCGCCGTATTGCGTTGCACGCTTCCCTGCCGTCGCTCCCGCGCTCGTGCCGGGGACTGGCTGCGGCGCATCGTGTGGCGCGCATGCCAGAGAAACCAGCACACTGGCGCCTTCAAACGGCTCGCCGACTCCCGCGAGCAGCTGAATCCCGTTTGAACAGCGTCGGACTATCAGGTCAGAGGGAGAAGGCTGCGTATCGGTCTGATGTTCCTCTCTTAGCGTTCAGGCATCTCGTTTTTGATCAATCCACGGATAAACGGTTGAATGCCGCGAGTGCGTTCGATCGCGCGGAGGCGGGCGATGTCGTGATCCTGGAGCATCGTGATCATGCGCGCCGCTGCAATATTCTCCTGCTGAAACTGGCGTTCACTGGCAAGCAAAGGTGCACTGGCAATCCAGGCGTCAAACGCGGGATCTACCGCGTGCACCGTCAATTGGGGATCGGTGACCCGATTAAGATAGGCATCCACTGCTGCCAGGGCGCGTTCAGCCACCTCGGCGGCAGTTGCGCTCTGCTGATCGAGGATGGTTTGCAGGGTCAAACAAATCGCGGATACCGTGATCAAGGCCAGTTCGGCATACAAGGACGTGTGCTCTTCAGTATCGGGAGCCACGTGCTCACATGTCGCCTGCAATTGCGCAATCGCCTCGCTGCTGAGTGTCGCGCCGCCGATGTACGCCCATATTGCATCAAGCGCATCAATGAGCAGGCTGGTTGAGCCGGCACGTTCCACCACCTGAAATGCCTGATAGGTGGGGAGCAGACGCTCGCAACAGAGTGCAGCGAATGCGGTTCGGCTGCGGGGCGGTAATGCATCAAGGTGCTTGAGGAGCTGATTCGACTCCATCATCATTCCTCCGTGGTTCCTGATCGTATTCTGCGCAACGGACTGACCGGATGCGCGCCTGATTCTGCAATCCGCTGCGCACATGCGGGACAGATAGGACGACTAGCGGCAACTTTCTGTGGCGTTATCCCATGACGTTGGGCATACTCAAGCGCTTTTACTTCGGCATGTCCAAGTCCAGACGCTTCAATCTCTCCTGGTTGCAAGGCTGCCCGTTGTCTGGGATCGAAACGTTGGTTACTAGAAGCGACAATATCAATCTGCTGTCCATTCCTTTCTCCTCAAACAATCGCGGTTGTCCGATGATTTTGTGCGTAAGGATCAAGAAGACGATGGAGCTCGTCGACGCGTTGCTTCAGCGGATCGACAACATCATCAACCCGCGCCGCGTCTGCCGCCTCGCCGCCCTGCGCCGCCGCCCGCGCCGCGTCTGCCGCCTCGCCGCCCTGCGCCGCCGCTCGCGCCGCATCCGCGACGTCATCGGCGTGGCCAGCGGCTTTCGCAACCGCCTGGCCAGCATCAACCATCTCATCGCCGAGGCTCGCTGCCTCGACGGCCGCCTTCGCCGCCCTGCCGCCGCGCACCGCCATGCCCACGCCGGTCAGCCCCGGCAGGAGCAGGCCGCCCACATCCGCCGCCAGCGCCAGCCCGTTGTCCCACGTCAGCCCGTTCTGGGGAATGTCCCAGATATCGTCGGCGATGCATGCAATATCAACCGCGCTCTCGATCCAGTGCCCCGTCGGGTCGGTGTACTTCAGCGGGTTGTTGTAAACATAGGCATACCGGTTGAGGCTCTGCGGGTCGCCCGGCTGCGGCGCCGACAGATTGAGGCTGAGAAACCGCCCGGTCGCCGGATCATCGTATCGGCTATGATACTACATCAACCCGCTGGCGTTCCGCCGCTGCCAGTGCAGTTGCGCATATCGGCGCACGGCCGGTGCACACCACTATCATCGCAGCCGCTAAAGGGTCTCCCGCCTCAGGAGCCGTAGATTCGGAATCCTGGCGGTCAGTATCCGCTCAAGCTCTTCTGGCCGCTCTGTTCCGTTGACGTAAAAAAGAATGCTAATCTCAGGAAATTCGCTCTTGTACAATTCCTCGTAAAAAGGATCGAAATTCCGCTGCAGGACGAAGTTTTCCTCACCTACTGTATCAAGCCGATAGTAATCTCCCCGATGTAAGCTTTCGTGTGGCGCTAGTTGGACGCCGAGCGCCTGCTCGACGGCCACCCGCGCCGCCTCCAGGTCATCGTGGTCGAATCCATAAAGGTCATACGTCTTCATGCTTCCTCCTTTGACCGAGAGAAGTCGTGAGAGTTTTGTATAATCGGTCGGGACAAAAGCCGCATCCAACTTGTAAAGCAAAGGGCAAGCGTTGATGTCCATCCGCAATCGAGCTTGTATCGGATACTGCACAGAATGACCAACTCCAGGGCACAACCTGTCGGGATTTGTATGGCTGCTCAATCGCCAGCGCTTGACCCGGCGCAGGATTTTCTCGGCTTGCCTGCGACTTGGCCTGAACGGTTTATGATTAGCGCACGATGATGTAAGGACCCCTTTGTGCGATGGACTCGATGGACTCGTAGATCATAAAGGTCACAGGTCTCCCGGCCATCTCATTAAGTTCTTGTTGTAAATCCAAGAGCCCCAGCATTTTGAGGTGTTTGTCTTTGAGCGGTTCGGTCCGTGTTCCGCCGCCCCGAAGCCCGATGCCAAGTTCTTTAGCGCGCTGCAGGAGAGTGGAACTCGCCAAAGCGAGATCAAAGTCACTCACGCGTCCGACGTCGAAGGGTGCACCTGTCTTGAAGCTTACGCCAGTGACGGAACTACCACGGAAGGCTGCCTGAACATCTCCGTACCCTGCATTTTGCAATCCTTGTTTTAGTCGAGCGCCAAATTGGGCGAATTCATCGGCGTTCTTGAAACCAAGAGGGAGGGTGCGCTGAGCTGCTTCCTGAGCCAGGTTCTCGGAAATCCTGGTTGCTGATCGGGCCAGGTCTGCGGCCTCATCGCCGTGGCTCGCCGCCTCTGCGGCCGCCTTCGCCGCCTTGCCGCCGCGCACCGCCATGCCCAGGCCGGTCAGCCCCGGCAGGAGCAGCCCGCCCACATCCGCCGCCAGCGCCAGTCCATTGTCCCACGTCAGCCCGTTCTGGGTAATGTCCCAGATATCGTAGGCGATGAATGCAATATCAACCGCGCTCTCGATCCAGTGCCCCGTCGGGTCGGTGTACTTCAGCGGGTTGTTGTAAACATAGGCATACCGGTTGAGGCTCTGCGGGGCGCCCGGCTCAGGAACAAGGCTATCCGGCGCGATGAACCGTCCGAGCGTCGGATCATAGTAGCGGGCATGGTAATACAACAATCCGGTCGCATCAAGCCGCTGCCCGGTGAAGGTACGCGCCGTCAGTCCGATGCCGCCGGTGCGCACCCGCCCCCACGGGTCGTAGTGCTGCATTCCTACGAGCGCGCCGCTCGCGGTCGTCGCTGCGCTCACGCTTCCCAGGTGGTCGCTGAAGAGATGCCGCGTTCCCTGGTCGCTGCGCCGCACGCCGATGACGTCGGCGCCGAAGCGGTAGAAGTGCGTCGTTGCGCCGCCGACGGTGCGCTCCCAGAGGTCAGCGACGGTGACGATGGTCGCGCCGTTGCTCGTGCGCGTCACCCGCGCGCCGGCGGCGTCATAGGCGTAGGTTTCGGTCACGCCCGCCTGGGAGACGCTGGCGAGCTGGTTCCAGCCGTTCCAGACGAACGTCCGCCCGCCGCCGCTCGTGAGGTTGCCATTGGCGTCGTAGGCATACGGCTGCCCGCCGACGCGGATGGGGGCGTGCGGGCGCGGCTGGCGCGCCGCCGGGTACTCATATCCCACGCCGGCTTTGACGCGCAGGTTCCCCAGCCGGTCGTAGGCATACGTCTCGCTCAACGTCGGCGGGGCGACCGCCGCAGGCGTGGGGGAGGGGGTGGCGGTGGCGGTCGGCGTCGGCACGCCGCCGGGCGGAGCGCCGCGCTCCGGCGTGACTTCGTCCCGCGCGGCGTGGGTCGCCGCTCCGGTCGTCGCTCCCAGGCGACTGTCGGAGGATGCGGTATGCGACGAGGACCGGATATCAGATGCACGTGGTACAATACCGCCGGGATACGGCGTGATGCGCGGGAGCCGCAATGCGGATCTATCTGGACACATGCACCCTGCACCGGCCGCTTGATGATCGCACGCAGCTGCGTATCGCGCTCGAAGCGGACGCGGTGCTCACGCTCTTGACGCTGTGCGCGCAAGGAACGCTCACGCTGGTCGTCTCTGCGGTGAACGCCTTTGAAACAGCGCGTAATCCCCGCCCGCAGCGGGCGCTGTTCGTCCAGGCGATCATGGCGCGGGCTGCCGAGTATATCCCGCTGACGGATGAGATTGAGGCGCGGGCGCAGGAGTTGGAGCGCGCAGGCGTTAAAGCGATTGATGCATTGCATTGGGCGACGGCGGAGGCGGCGGGGGTGGACCGCTTTTGCACCTGCGATGATCGCTTCTATCGCAAAATGAAAGCAGTGCCGGGCATGACGTTGAAAGCGGTCACGCCGCTCGAACTGATCCAGGAGGTCGTGCCATGCTGACAGAAACACCGCAGCCGTTGGCGCTGCTCACCGAACGAGCGTTGCGTCTGTTGCTGGCGGAGTTGGGACCGATCGACACCGTGCGGTTTTTGAGCCAGTATACCCTGGGCGAAGGCGACGCGGTCGCCGACAAGGATCGGCTGGTCGGGTCGCTGACGGTGGCGGAGATTGCTGCAGCGATCCGTCAGGCGCAGATGGCGGCTGGCGCGCCAGCCCGTGCGCCAGAAACAGACGATGCGGCGTGATGGGCGGACGAATGCGGTTCTGGTGCGGGGCGCGGTTCCCAATCGGCTGCCTTGGATTCGCCCCTGCCGCGCCACCGCATCGCGCGGCGCAGCGGTCGGCGCCCCCGCGCCGGGAACGATGCTATCCGGTGAGATGAACCGCTCGAACGCTGGGTCGCAATACCGCACGCCATAATACATCAACCCCACGCCAGGGTCAACGCGCTGGCCGGTGAAGGTGGAGTCGGTATGCCGGGCGCTTTCGCTGATGGTGCGCAGCGTGCCGTGTGGTTGACCCTGGCATCTTCGTCACTCCATCGTGATTCCCCGCATAGAAGGTCGTGCGTTACCGCTGGCCTTCGCTTCCTGATGGGGCAGTCGTTGAAGATAGAGTTGTGACATTTGCGGGCGCAGGCAATTGAGCAGCGCACATGGAGCGCGCATTGCTCTCCAGTCGCCGCCTGGGTATGGACGCCGAACTAAAGTGGCGGCACACGCCTTCCAAAGCCGCCCCACCCCTTTGTCTTCGCCACCAGTTCCAGCCATGCCTCCAGCGATTCCGCGACAGTATAGTAGGCTTCGATCGTACTTTCATCATGGGGAAAAAATTCGTACTCGTGATCGAGAAAGAAGACTTTGCCCTGCTCGGGCCCTTCACGCAAAATAGCTAAGTAGTTTCCATCATGGGCATCGCAGAAGGCTACATAGTTCAAAGTGTGTATGTTGCGATAGGCTGGGTCTAATCTGGCGAAATGACGGAAGGTCTCCAGCATCTCCCGATTAATCTTGACCAATTCAAGCGTGCTGAAGATGTGGTAGCGTTGATACTGAGCATTCGGAAATGTATCTAATAACCAGAGAGGGGTGAGGCAGTACAGTCTGGCACCGTTGGCGATTTGTAAGAATTGATGCAACTCCTCGGGCAGTTTGTAGCCGAGCTGTTCTTGTGCCATTTCAATCTCGACACGAGTTGCTGGCGGGTTGAGAATATGCCAACAGGGAATTAGCCATTCTTCTTCAGTCTCACCAGCGATCTGCCCGAAAGATTTGAGCAAATCATCTCGGTCGTACAGCCAGTCTTTACGAACAGCCCAGTAATTTTCATTTATTCTAAGCCGTTCGATATACTTTAGCAGCATGACTTTACCTCCTCAGTAGGGAAAAGGAATCCCCTCGCGCTGATAGAATTCGCGCAGTAGTGGAAGAATCTTTTCGGGGTTTTGTCTAGCCCACTTTCGCATATCGTCGAGGCTCATCTTCAGATGTCCCGTCAGAAAGTCATCGAGTTTTTTCTGGATTCCGCCAGCTGCTGTATGGTAGTTCCTCGCATAGACCACCCACCCCTCCTCGGGGCCGCCCAAGGCGATGGGCCAGAGGTGATGTTTCTGATACTCTTTGATTGTTTTGGCTGCGGGATCGGTGTAGAAGAACAACCCTGGCAAGATCGCCTCGCCTCTGGCGGCTGCCAACTCTGCAACCTCGAATGAGCCTTTTAGCCCTTCCCGAAGGACACGTTCTTCAGCTCTCTGGGCGGCTTCCAAGACAAAGCGTTGTGCTCCTTCTCCAACAGCACGGGTGGTGACTCGGCCTACCAGTCTGGCGGCTTCATCGCCGTGGTTGGCTGCCGCGACGGCCGCCCTGCCGCCGCGCACCGCCATGCCCAGGCCGGTCAGCCCCGGCAGGAGCAGGCCGCCCACATCCGCCGCCAGCGCCAGTCCATTGTCCCACGTCAGCCCGTTCTGGTGAATGTCCCAGATATCGTAGGCGATGAATGCAATATCAACCGCGCTCTCGATCCAGTGCCCCGTCGGGTCGGTGTACTTCAGCGGATTGTTGTAAACGTACGCAAAGCGGTTGAAGCTCTGCGGGTTGCCCGGCTCAGGAACGATGCTATCCGGCGAGATGAACCGTCCAAGCGTCGGATCGTAGTAGCGGGCATGATAATACAACAATCCGGTTGCATCAAGCCGCTGCCCGGTGAAGGTGCGCGCCGTCAGTCCGATGCCGCCGGTGCGCACCCGCCCCCACGGGTCATAGTGCTGCATTCCTACGAGCGCGCCGCTCGCGGTCGTCGCTGCGCTCACGCTTCCCAGGTGGTCGCTGAAGAGATGCCGCGTTCCCTGGTCGCTGCGCCGCACGCCGATGATGTCGGCGCCGAAGCGGTAGAAGTGCGTCGTCGCGCCGCCGACGGTGCGCTCCCAGAGGTCGGCGACGGTGACGACGGTCGCGCCGTTGCTCGTGCGCGTCACCCGCGCGCCGGCGGCGTCATAGGTATAGGTTTCGGTCAGGCCCGCCTGGGTGACGCTGGCGAGCTGGTTCCAGCCGTTCCAGACGAACGTCCGCCCGCCGCCGCTCGTGAGGTTGCCATTGGCGTCGTAGGCATACGGCTGCCCGCCGACGCGGATGGGGGCGTGCGGGCGCGGCTGGCGCGCCGCCGGGTACTCATATCCCACGCCGGCTTTGACGCGCAGGTTCCCCAGCCGGTCGTAGGCATACGTCTCGCTCAACGTCGGCGGGGCGACCGCCGCAGGCGTGGGGGAGGGGGTGGCGGTGGCGGTCGGCGTCGGCGTGCGCGTGGCGGTGGGGGAGGGCGTGGCGGTGGCAGTCGGGGTCGGCGTGCGCGTGGCGGTGGGGGAGGGCGTGGCGGTGGCAGTCGGCGTCGGCGTGCGCGTGGCGGTGGGGGAGGGCGTGGCGGTGGGAGTTGGAGCGCCGCCAGACGGCGCCCCGCGTTCCAGCGTAATGTTGTCGAGCGTTGCGTGGATTGCTACGCCAGTGGTGGCGCCTAACCGGAATCGTGTTGCAGCGGTCGTGAATGTCTCGCGGTTGCTGGCAGCAAATGGGGCGCCAAAAGGCGCCTCTCCTTCCGCCAGAAAAGCGGCCAACACCGCCGTGCTGCCATTGCCGCGCTTCTGGTGCAGCCCGACCCGGTAGCGCATTCCGCGCTGCAGAGGGGCGCTGGCACTGCCAATGGACGTCGTGTAGTTCCGCAGTTGCAGACGTCCATCGGTCGTCAGTTGCAGGTTGCCGACATTATCGCCATCGTTGCTGATCACCGCGATGCGCGTCGTGCTGGCGGGATAAGCATGCAGCACAATGCTGAAGGTGATGAATACTTCCTCTTCCGCTGCAAACGTTTCCAGCAGGTAGCTCTCCTTCGTATTTGGCACGCGCGCCGAGAAGCGACCGCTGAGCGGCGCGTTGGTCTCCAGCGTCATACCTGGGGCGCTATCAGCCCCGCTAACCGGATGGGTCAGACTGCCATCCTCGAAGGTTATGCTTTTGATCAGTCTACTGCTTTGGGCTGCCGGGGCGTCCGTTCCGCCAGACGGCGCTGAGTACTTTTCCGATCTCTCCCCGACCGCCCCCAGAGGCGCCGCTGCATGTATCACGTGGCCATTAACCAGTTCGCTCGCTGGGACCAGGAGTGTTGCCCAATCGTTGATCCTCCCGCTCCCGCTCAGACTCGCTCCGCCGTAGGCGAAGACCCTGGGCGCAATGGATGGCGCGTTCCCGCTCAGTGCGCCATAGGTGGCGCTTGTCAGTCGGTCGCGGTGGTCGTAGGTGAAGGTCTGGATTTGTTGCTGCCCGGGCAGGTGGTTCTGAATGTGTGTGATATTGCCAGCAGCATCATAGGTGTAGCTGCGGTCGAAGATTCCTGGCGTCTGCAACCGCGCCAGGCGCGCCATAGGATCGCTGTAGGTCCAGGTTGTCGTCAGCCCATTCCCCAGCGTGCGGCTCTGCGGCTGGTCGAGTGCGGTGTAGGTTGCAGCGCTGACCAGCGTTCCTGCAACGTTCGATGTCAGCGAGACCGGTCGCCCGAGCGGATCGTAAGCGTAGGAGACCATCTCGCCATCCGGGTAGGTCAGCGTGCGCATCCGATCAGCGCTGTCATACGTCCAGGCGAAACTGATCGTGCCGCCTGGCGTCGCGGCGACCATGCCAACCTGGCGCCCGCGCCCATCGTAATCCCAGTCGCGCCAGTCGATGCACCCGCTGCCGTTATAGACGCAGGTCGCCGTCAACCGCCCTTTCCCGTTTGTGGAAAACGCATCATCGTATCCAAAGCGACGCTCTGGATCGCCAGTGCTCACCGTCATCCGACGCACCCGATCAAGGTCATCGTAATAATAGTCGGTGCGCACGCCGCGAGCATCCCAGTGCGCCGTCAGCACCATGGCATCGTAAGCGTAGGTCCACGTCCCCAGGTTCGGATCGCTCAGGCGCGTCTTGCGCCCGAGCGTATCGTAGGTGATCGTCGTCTGATTGCCGTCGGCGTCGATGACGCCGGTCAACCGATCAAGGCGGTCGTAGGTGTAGGTCGTCACCGCTTCGAGCTCGTGCGGTTGCGCGGCGCTGCCATTGCCGCGCCATTCATAGGCGTAGCGCATCCGCCCCAACGGGTCGGTCTCGCTGCCGCGCACGTGGTTGCGGGCATCGTAGATCGCCGTGACCACGCCGACGCCGCCGAGCCAGTAGCGCGTCTGCGTGCGCGTCCCGTCCGGCGCGATCACGTCAAACACTCGTCCAAGGGCGTCGTATGTCCGCGTCGTCGGACGGTAGAGCGCGGCGCCCGGCGCAGTATACTGCCAGAAGGCGGATGCCGTCTCGTTGACGAGGCGCGGTTGCGACTCCTGAACGATGCGCCCCAGGCCGTCATAGCGCATATCGGTGACGATATTCTGCGAACTCCAGCCGCTGCTCTCGCGTTTGACCTGAATGAGCCGTCCCAGCCCATCATAGAACTGCTGCGTCTCGAACAGCGTATCGCCGGAGGCGCTCGTCCCACGCTGCTGGACGAGGAAGCGGAACGGGCGCTCCAGGTCGTAGTAATACACGATCCGGGTCGGTTCGCTGAGCGTGTCGCCGGGATGTGCCAGGCGCGTGAGCCGCCCGAAGGCGTCATACGCAGCACAACTGATTTCCACGGCGCTGTTCGGTGTCGTGCAGTTGAATGCATCAAAGGTCGCCTGATCAACATTCGGTCCGCCGACTTTGATCAGTGTCCCCATACGATAGTCGTAAGCAGCGCGCTCGACATGCCCGACCGGGTTCGTCACGCGCACGGGCCAGGCACGGAACGCTGGATCGTACTCGGTGGTCGTCGTGCGCGGCGCGCTGCCATTTCCCGGCGCACTGTACTGAAGGGCGCTGCCGGTCCAGGTACGCGATCCCAACCCGCGGTAGGTCGTGACCGTCGTGCGGTTGCCGACGGCGTCATAGGTGAAGACCGTATCGCGACTGCGCCAGGTGGATGCACCAGGCGCATCAGCATCGACATAGTCGCGCTGCACAGTGAGCAGCCCGCGCGTCCCGATCGCGCCGTAGGTCTGGTTAAAACCGTCATAGCCGTACTCGCTCAGGCCGAGCGGCACGGTCGTGTTGCTGCCAAACTGCGCGCGCTGCAGCACGCGGTCGACCATAAAAAGGGACGGCGTATCGACTATTGCATAGCTGAGGCGGGTGATACGCACCGGTGCGATGGCGGTTGTCGGTGAGTTGCAATCATCCAGCCCGCTGCGGGTGTCGACCGCCTGGTCGTACTCCAGGATGTGGGTGACCAGTCCGTACTGTCGCCCGCCGCTGACGCCGTAAGCGCCCTTCGTCTGCCAGTGCTGTGACCCGCCCTGAAACCAGGGCTGATAGCAGTAGGCGGTCGTGCGGCTGCGCGATGTCGCCTGACCTTCATGGAAATGCACCTGTTCGGCGCGCGGCAGCACGAAGGCGTGCCAGAGCCCGCTACTCAACACTGGTCCGTAACTCTGGAACAGCACGATATTGGTACGTAGCGTCGCCTGCAGCAGCGGACTGCCCGCACTGGCGGGTCCGCGAATCTCGGTTTTCCACTCGCGCCCCCGCTGAAGTTCGGCGTCACGCAGTTCCCAAAAACAGGGCTGCTGCAGGATATCCGGACCACTGTACGGATCGCCCCACGGGTAGCGCGGGTAACCGCACGGAGCGTACCCCTGGTGAAAGTAGCGCGTCGTTTGCGTGCCGCTCGGGTCGGTCACACGCACCCACGCATGCCCGCGAAACTCTTTCATCGGCGGATGCGCCATCAGGCGATGGTTGAGCGCAAGATCATGTGGATGACCGCTGACAAAGGTGGTGTAGAACAGGACTGCGGAATTGGGGTTTTCGTGCGCTGCATCGTCGATTGAGAAGAACCCGAAGTTCCTTCCTATGCTCCGTCCCAGTTCATTGACGCTGGGCGAGCCGTAAGCGTAGCTCCACTGCGCATGCTGCCCACGCCCGTCGCTCACGGTCGCGCTCGTCACCCGATGGCGGTTGAGAAAGTGGCTATTGTTGCCCAGGTCGCGCCCGATGTGGCTGTAGGCGAAGCGAACGCTGCCGCCATAGCCGTTGCGCACCTCCTCCAGGCGGTTCCAGCCGCCTAACGCAAAATACTCCGTTCCGCGTGTCGTCTGGTAGAAGAACTCGGTAGAGGGCAGGCGCGCATCCCTGCTGGCGCCAAAGGGTGAGATCCAGCGCAGGGTGAGTTTGGGTCCGCATCCACCACACCACTGATTATCAGAGCGCAGGGTATAGTCGTACCCCATGTCCCAGCCGCGCACCAATTCCCAGACGCCTGTTGCACGGCTGTATAACGCGATGGTGCGCAACTCGCGCGTCTCGCGCGGTTGCCCACCCGCACCCCAGTAGATCCCGGCCGGGGTCTCGAAGGCGGTATCATTGGCTCGCGGCACACTGAAGAATTCCAGGCGATAGCGCGCCGGCAACCCCTGATTGGGGTTGGCGCCCCATTCGATGGCGGTCAGCCAGGCGTCCTGATCGACCGTGCCGCGCATCCAGCGCCAGTGGTCGCAGCGCACCTCCCCGCCGGTCAGGGTCTGACGGGCATAGAAATACGTCATGGTGTTGCCGTGCGGGTCGACCACCCGACTGAGCAGCCATTTGTAAGGACGAAAGTCGAGACCATAGCTGCAATCTCCCCAGCCCCACCACAGGTCCTCCTCGAACTCGTAGCGCACGCCGTCGGCGGTCCAGAGAGTCCAGCGGTAGCGCGGCTGCCAGTTGCCGCCGACCACTCCACCGCGTCCGGGATGGCCATCCCACGCCCTGCCGATCCAGTCCGCCTGGATGCGCAGTGCGGCATCGCTTGTCGGGCGCCAGACCCAGTGGGCGGGGTTATTCGGGTCGGGGTTGCTAACGCCAGCGCGCGCCTCCTGGCGCATCAGGTCGTAGGCGCGCCCGTTGAGGGTCAACGCATAGTAATCCACCCAGTTGGCGGTGTTGAGATTGATGACGACGCGGTTGAGCGCGATGGCGCCGCCGGGGTCGAGGGTCCATCCTTTGCCGACCCAGCCGGCCTGCTGTTTTTCGCGCATACCGCTGGCGCCGTCGGTGGCGGCGCTGTCGTAGCGCAGCACAAGCGGCGGGCGCAAACCACCCGCGCCTGCGGGAACCTCGAGCGGATACTCATAGGTCGCCGAACCGATGAAGGGGCTGACCTGCCACCCCTGGAGCGAGGGCAGGTAGGCTTTGGAGGGCGAACTGCCATCGCCGAGGGTGAAGGCGCTGAAATGGTCGAGCGTCGTGCGTGCGGTGCGGGTTGCGGCATCAATGACGGTCGGCAGCGGACGCCAGACGCCCTGGCGCGTCTGTCCGGCAGTATCGGTGACGACAGCAGTGTCATCAAACCAGAGGATGGTCAGGTCATCGGGGGCGACGCCGAGAACGCGGAGTTGCTCCGGCGTCCAGTGGATGGTGAGGGTGAGCGGCGCGGTGAACTGATGGACGGCGTGACCCTGGGCGTCGATGGCATCGAGGGTGAAGGGGGACAGACTGCGCGGCGGTGGAGATGGCAGAGGCGTTGCCCTGGTGGTGCGTTCCATCGACGCCTGGGCAGAGAGTGGCAGGATCTGGTGCTGGATGGTCAGAGGGCGATCAGCGCTGCCAGGCGCAAACTCGACCACGACGGCGCCATCGGTGCTCTGGAGGGAAGCGCGCTGTCCAGGGACGACAGTAATGGATGCCTGAGTGCGATCGGCAGGAACCAGGATCGCACCGCCGCTTGTACCCACCGGCAAGGGCAGATCGCGCGCGATGACTTCGGGTTGGAGCAAAAGTGCGGCGCCGGGGAGCATGCGGGTGACGCGCAGTTCGGCACTAAGGACAACACGGGTGTGGGGCGGCAGGGTCGGCGTTGTCCAGGTCAGAACCGTCGCTGGCGCGGATGTGGACGTGGGTGCGCCGGGTGCGCCAGTGACGTCGGGGGTCGGCAGCAGGGGCGCGGCGCCGCCGTGCCCGTCGGCGTTGCCGGTCTGATCGGCGTCGCCGATCTGATCGGCGTTGCCAGTCTGATCGGCAACGCCGTGCCGGTCGGCGAGCGCAGAGGGCGCGCCGGTGACGTCGGGCGGCGGTGGACCGGCGGGCGCATCAGAGGAGACAATGACATGCGGCGCCGGGACGAACGGAACGGTGGGGTTCCAGGGGCGGATGACGGCGACGCCATCAGGCAACGGCAGCGTCAGGCGCAGGTCGTCAGCCGGAACGTCAGCGGCATTGGTGAGGGTCAGCGTAACGACGACCGTCTCGCCAACCGG
>Ga0308392_1000545_pt1 | contig 15818 bp, 13 predicted proteins | sample Hotspr20Samplem2_FD_202361 | JGI IMG/M metagenome (GOLD analysis project Ga0308392, IMG submission 202361) | Hot spring phototrophic mat microbial communities from Octopus Spring, Yellowstone National Park, Wyoming, United States - 20050624_m2 ... | reverse complement strand
GTTCCGGAGGACTGTCGAGACGACGGCAAGGGTTGCCCCCATCCCGGCGCCGGCCAGGGAAATGCGTGCGATGCCGGCGAGCTCGGGGCGCGGGTCCCAGCCGGTCCGGCGGACAAAGAGGGCGTACAGGCCGAGCCACTCCACCCACGACGCCGCCCCGACCGCGAACGCAAGGCCGCGGACGCCAAACGGCTCCCACAGCAGTGCCCCGAGCACGAGGTTGATCGCGACCGCGAGCACGGAGAGGGCCACGGGTGTCCGGGTATCGCCGAGGGCGTAGAAGCCGCGGCTGTGGATCTCGATGCCCGCCTGCGGGACGATGCCGAGGCAGTACCAGCCGAGCGCTGCAGCCGTCATCAGCGCGTCCGCCCGGGTGAAGGCGCCCCGCTCCAGGAGAGTGATGACGGCCGGCTCGCGCAGCATCGCGAGCCCCAACGCTGCCGGTACCGTGAGGAACATGATCAGGCGCAGCACGCGCGAGACCGTTTCGTTCAACGCATCGAGTTCGTCGCGCGCCACCTGGCCGGCAAGCCGCGGGAATACCGCCGTCGAGAGCGCCATGCCGAAGAGCGCGAGCGGCAATCCCGCAAGAAGCCACGCGTAGGTCATGTTGGAGATGGCCGAGGCGCCGACTTTCGATGCGAAGAACCCCGTCACGACGAAGTTGAGCTGGGCGGCGGCCAGCCCCACCACGCGGGGTGCCATCAGGCGGCCGACCTCCCGGACTGCCGGGTCGCCCCACCCGAGGGTCGGCCGGTAGCGGAATCCTTCGCGAATGACCCCTGGGACCTGCACCCCGAGGTGCATCCCAGCGCCGAGGACGACACCGAATGCAAGGCCGTTGACGCCCCAGCGGTCGGCGAGGACAACCGCGCCGAAGATGATGCCGAGGTTGTAGAGCATCGGTGCGAGCGCCGGCAGGAAGAACCGCTCGCGCCCGTTCAGCATGCCCGTCAGCATCCCGCTCACAGCAAAGAGCAGGGTCGATGCGAGCATAATGCGGGTCAGTTCCACCGCCCGTCCGGTGAGCTCCTCCGAGCGGCCGAGGTCGTCGCCCAGCCCCGGGGCGATGGCAGGCACGAGAACGGGTGCGAGCATGAACGCCGCCAGGCACAGCGTGGCCGTCGCGAGCACGACCAGATTGAGCACGCGGCTGGCCAGCAGCCAGGCTGCCGGCGGGCCCTCGCGCTCGAATTTCCTGGCAAACACGGGGATGAAGGCGCTGCCTAGCGTCGCCCCGGCGAGCACCTGGAAGATCAGGTCCGGGATGCGGAAGGCGACGTTGTACGCGTCGAGCTCCGGCGAGGCGCCGAAGGCGCTGGCGATGACGATCGTCCGGACGACGCCCAGCAGCCGCGATCCTACGAACCCGAACGCCACAATGGCCGCCGCGAGGGCGAGCCCGCCCCCGACTGCGGCCCGTCGGGACCCCGCGGCTCCGGGCGCATCGGCCATGCGCGCATGCTACGGCGGACGAAGGCTACGGGCGTTCAGCCCTCCCGGAAGGCGATGGTCGCAATCTCCCACGGACGAAGGTCGAGCTGCCAGCGGCCCTCCCGGCCATCGAACCCGGCGGGATTCCGTTCGAGGAGGTCGACCCGTGCCGCCTGCCACCCCGCGAGGGCTGGCGCCTCCAGGGTTACCGGTCCGGCCGCCGGCCCGTCGTACACCCTGATGAGGGGCTGGCCGGTCTCCTCGCTCCGGTGGGCAGCGCTGAGCGTCGCATCGCCTGAGATGCCGACGAGCGGGAGGGATGGCGGCAGCGGGCCTTCGTGGCCGTTGGTGGCCCAGCCGATTGCGGGAAATGCCCAGGCGCGGGCGAGGCGGTCGATGCCGGCGTCGTGCCACCCGCCTGTGTACGGGGCAATTGCGAACGCGAAGGAATGCCGCCCGGGGCACTGGCTGTCGAACGTAGCAACGGTTGGGCCGGCGCCCCCGCGCCGGGTTCGGAGGTCCGGTCGCGATAGCCAGCCCACGCACCGCAGGAGGGTTAGGGCAAGGGCCTTCCTGCCGTTCCAGTCGACGATTTCTCCCTCCGGCAGGCCGCGGTTGAACACCGCCACACCCAGCCCATTTCCCTCGGCAGCAGCGAACGTCTTCTGCAGGAAGGTGGAGGGCGGGAGTTCCGCGCTCACGCCGTTCCAGGGCACCGGTGCGAGGCCACGAACGGCGACGTGGAAGTGGTTGTCGGTTACGGCGCACGCGGGGTCGAACGGCAACGGAACGAGCGCGCGCAGCCGGTGGTCCCGTGCGCGGTTCTCTACCGTGAGCCGCAGCTCCACCAGGGGCAGACCGTGCCAGAGGCGGACCGCAACGTCGATGGGCTGGAGGACCCGCTCCCGGCGGGAACGCCGCTTCCGTCCCCGGCCCAGCCGTGCCGGCAGGTCGAAGGTGAGCGTGTACCGGAGCTCCTGCCAGGCAGGGGTGCTGACAGTCCCGGCGAGCGTGACCGCTGCGGGCTCGTCAACGCCGTCCTCGAGGATATCCGCGTTGTATTCATCTCCCCGGTCCCCCTCGGAAACAACGATGCACGCCGGGTCGAGCACCATGCCGGTTTCGCGGTCATGCACCGCCAGGCGCGCGCCGTACAGGCGGAGGTCGAACCGGTCATTGCGAAGCCGCCGGGCCGAGGGTGTTCTTCGCGGCCGGGCAATCGCCGAATTGACAGGCACCGCCAGCTCCAGCCCTGCCGCCGCAGCGGATGGGAGGACTGCAGAAAGTCGCGCGCGGGGGCTCGTTCGAACGATCACCTCGGCGGTGTCGGCCAGCCCTTCGCCCGCAATCCGGCGAACCGTCTCGCGCACCTCCGCCTCATCAACGACGGTGATGTCCGGCCCGACGGTCGTAGTCACGCGCAGGTGGCGGTCATCGAGCTCCCACGCCATGGCTTCGATGGCGTGGACGTCGTACCGCTGCTCGCGGAGGAAGTCCAGGTGGCGGAGAGCGCCGCGCGGGCTTACCTGCTCATGCAAAAGGACGTCTCCGCCGCCGGCGGGTTCGAGCGCGAAGGGCACCTCGGCGCCGCCGGGGAGGCGCAGGGCATCGAACTGCGCCCACGCCGCAGGGACATCTGCTTCGATGATGCACGGGGCGCCCGAGACCGGCCGCCATACGCCGAGGCCGCCCTGCGGCGGGACCTCGATTCGCCGCAGGAGGTGCCCGGCCGCCTCGCGGGCGACCTGCAGCGCGAGCTGTTCCGCCCGGTCGTACCGGGGCATCATCTCGCGGTGGACCTGGTCGACGCTGCAGCCGCAGATGGAGTCGTGGGGCGTGTTTTCGAGCTCCAGCCGCCACGCGTGGCGCAGAGCCGGCCCCCCATCGGGGCCGCCGTGGAGGCGGGCGAGCAGCTCGAGCGGCTCTGCGTACCGCTCGAGCGCGCGGGTGACCTCGAAGTCGCGCTGCTTGAGATACAACCGCGACGAGAGCACGCCGACGAGCACATTCGAGCGGTCCGGTGAGCGGAGTTCGCCGCGGAGCACCACGTCGTCGATCCCGGCGTCGAGGACGGCACGCTCATACTCGGCGAGGGTCGCCAGGACGAAACGGTAGCCGCGGCCCTCCGCCGCGGCCAGCACCTTCGGGACGTGCGGCTCCATCCGGGAATGGTCGGTGCCGTTCATCAGGAGGGCTGGCAGCCCCTCGCGGAGGTCACGCTCCTGCCGCCGAACCCGCTCGAGGAAGTCGTCGACCTGTTCAGGCAGCCGCCAGCCGCTGGAGTAACTGTTGCGGAGGTACAGAACGGGAATGCGCGTTCCGTCGGGCGCCTCCCACCAGAAGCTCCACCCGGGGACGTGATCGGGCACCCCCCGCCAGAGGCAGGCGCTTGTGAGGCCGAGCTGGCGCATAATTTGCGGCATTTGGGCAATGTGCCCGAACTGGTCGGCGCAGTGCCCGACCCGGAGGCACCCGCCCATCCGCTCCGCGAAGCGGATGCCCCGCTGGAAGCTGCGGATATGCGATTCGGCGGAAGGGAGGAATTCGTCCGGCTGGACCCACCACGGGCCGATAACGATGCGGCCAGCCTCGATGAGTGCGCGCAGCCGCCCCTCATTCTCGGGTCGCAGCTCAAGGTAGTCGGCGATCACGATGCTCTGGCCGTCCAGGTTGAAGCAGCGGAACGCTGCATCCTGCTCCATATGCTCAATAAGCTCGTCGATCATCCTGACGAGCCGCCAGCGAAAGAGTTCGTGGGGCTGGTACCACTCCCGGTCCCAGTGGGTATGCGGGACCACGTAGACCGTGCGTTCCATGGCGGGCCTCCCTCGACTCCGTTCCGGCGATTGTACGGGGCAGGCCGTTGCCGCTTGCACCTGCACGCTCGGCAGTGTTCCATCGGCCCGTGCCGACCTTCACCCACGACGCGCTCGAATTCGCACACGAAACCGCCGGCCACCCTGAGCTCCCGGCGGTGGTCCTCCTGCACGGCTTTACAAGCGACCTGCGGATGTGGCACCCCGTCGCCGAAGAGCTTGCCCGGCGCTACTTCGTCGTCATGCTGGACCTTCGCGGCCACGGGCGGAGCGCCGCTCCCGAGGACCTGAACGCCTACACGGCAGAGGCCCTGGCCGGGGACGTGCTTGCCCTGCTCGACCACCTCGAGCTGGAGGTTTGCGCCCTCGCCGGCTGCAGCTTCGGCGGGATGATTGCGCTCCAGGTTGCGGTCACTTCTCCCGGCCGGCTCGCCGCTTTGGCTGTCAGCGACGCAGGTGCAGCCTACGCGCACCCCCGCTACGACGAGCGCTACTGGCAGCGGGAACGTGCTCTCGATGCCTCGACTGAGGTTGTTCGGAAGTTTGGCACGGCCGAGCTCGGCCGGCGGGCGGCGCGCGGCCTGGCGGACCCGTTCCTGGCCCGCGGGCTCCGTGAGCGGTATGCTCGCCTCTCGGCTGACGGCTGGGTCGGGTGCGCCCGCGTGCGGAAGGAACGCCCTGACCTCCTTCCGGTGCTGCGGAGCCGGCTGACCATGCCGGTCTTGATTGCATACGGCGAAGACGACCCCGTTCGGTGCGCCGCAGAGGTGATGGCCGACGAACTGCCGGCGGCCCGCGTCCTGATGGTCCGCGGCGCCGGGCACGGCCTGCCCGTCGTCGCCCCGCACACCTACGCCAGGGAACTGCTGCGCTTTCTCGAGGACGTCGAGGAAGGGCGCGACGTGGCGGGCCGCCGCACGGCCGGCTGAACGGCCGGAAATCCCGGGAATTTCGAGGCGCCGAGCGAAATGGTAGAGTGTCGCAGGACGCGACCGGCCCCTAGCGCGTACCCGCTTTCGGAGTCCAAACGATGGGACGTTCCAGTGTCACAGCCGAGCGGCGCCGCCAGATTATCGACGCAACCGTTCGGGTGATGGGGGAGAAGGGGTGGCAGGAGGCCTCAATTGACGAAATCAGCAAGGCCGCGGGTGTCAGCCGCGGGCTGGTTTCCTACCATTTCGGCGACAAAGCGGCCCTCCTTGCCGGCGTCCTCGAGCGCTGCCGCGAAGTGTTTGTCGATACGGTCGCCGTCTCAGTCGGACCCGGGCTCGACCCGGTGTATCGCCTGCGGATGGTGACCCGGACCGCCATCCTGATGGCGCGGAAGGAATCGCTCACCTACGACGTCTTTTTGCACTTCACCGCCAGTGCCCGGACCGAACGGGCCCTCGGAGACCGCCTCCGCGAGCTCTACCGGGACTTCCGGCGCGGTATAGCCAGTGCGATTCGCGACGGGCAGCGCAGCGGCGCCTGCCGGCTCGACATTGACCCCGATGCGGCTGCAGCCCACCACATCGGCACCATTATCGGCATCGCCTTCCAGTGGCTCCTCGACCCCGACGGCTTCGACCTGGACCTTGCGGCGCGGAACGCTGAGGACGCCCTCGTCTCGCACCTGACCCGCAGGTTCCCCCAGTTCGCAGAAGCTGACGGCTGACAGGCGGCACGCCCCTTATTTCAGCGCGATAGCGTTCGGTGGAGATCCGATGCCGCCCGTTTTGTTGAGCGGCGCCGAAACGAGGAAGGCCTCGTAACGCCCGTCGGCGGCGCAATCGGCCGCCAGCCGCGAGAGGTCCCACAGCTCCCCGATGGCCATCCCGAACATTCCGAGGAGCCACTCGTGGAGGAAGCCGCCGTGCTCACGCCGCGGCGGCCACGCTTCGACCGACGGGAGGTCGCTGGCGATTGCGCAGATGTGCAGGTTCCAGAGATACGCGGCCATTTCCTCGCCCGCCGTGATGCCGGGCGCCCGGAAGGTGGCCATGTTGGCCAGTGCCGCCCGGGCGCGCTCATCCAGTCCCTCGTACCATTCGGTCCACCCGGTCCGGAGCAGGAGCACATCACCGGTTTCGAACGTGACGCCCTGGGCAGCCCGGCACGCTTCCAGGTCGTCCACCGTGAAACGCCGGTCACTGGCGAAGTCGATGGGGTCACCGCGGGAGCCGAGGAACCGCCCGATGTCGAGGAGAACAGCGCGGCCCGCAATCCCCCGGCGGGCCCAGTGGTCGATGCCGCCTTTCGAGCCCGGGCGGCCGGTGACCTCCTCCTTGCGGATGCCGTTGTAAAAGCCGTATTGCGAATTGCCCACGTGGACCAGTGTGTCCCACTGGCTGCTCGCCTGCGGATAGAAGTTGTCGAGAACGTCGTCGTGGTGGATGGCGCCGCCGAAGATGGTCTGGCGGACCGCCCCACGATTGAAGAGCGGCGGGTTCGGGAGCTCCATGTTCCAGTTCAGGGGGAACATCACCCCGCGCTGAATTAGCCGGGCCGCCCTCGCGATGCGCTCAGGCGTCTGGAGGTTGAAGAGCCCGACCTGGTCGTCTTTGCCGAAGAGCCACCACGCTGACTTCGGCGGCGCTCCTTCGACAGCCGGGAGCTGGTCAAATGTCGGAAGTGCATCATCGTGTGCCATGACCGCGGATTGTACGCGCCGCTGTCGTTGCGGCGACTTCAACGGTTGAGCAGGTAGCGGGCAAGCGTCTCGGCCGCATCGGATTGCCCGGCGAAGACGAGGGTGACCTCATTGCCCTGGGCTTCGAGCTGGACCACGGTGACGCTATCGCGCCGTACGGCCGTCAGCATCCCTGCCCCCGCGGTCAGGCGATCTGCGCGCCGCTCGAGGAGGTCGCGGTGCCGCGCAGCGAACTCGCCTGCCTCCTTCGCGTCGGAGAAGCGGATACGCCAGGCCATCGCTGCCTGCCCGCCGGGTGTCCGGTACAGCCGGAGGGCGTCCGCAGTCCAGCCTGAAGCGGCCTGGAGCGAAGGCAGGGCCGGCAGAGCGGATTGCAGGTAGCTGGCGATGAGGAACTCTCCGAGGGAGTCCGAATCGTTCGCCTGCCATCCTTCAGCCGGCACCCCCGGCGGGATCGCCACGCCTGACGGCGTCCAGCCGGTCCGGGGGAGGTCAGGGTGGAGCACCAGAGCGGTCGCAAGCGGCACCCCATCGCGCAGGAGGTGGTCGACGGCGCCGGCATCGTCCCCGCGAAGCAGCGCGACCCACTCGGTGCCGGTCACGTACTGGAAGCTGGATTCGCGTGCCAGCGCCGGGGGCGGCGCCGTCGGGACGGGGGGCGGCTCGACCGCAGCGCCCGGGCTGAGCCGGGGCAGGAGTACGCTTGCGGTCCAGCGGGACTCGGTCCAGGCGGCGTCGCCTTCGAGCAGGGCCCGCAGCGCAAGCCAGGCGTCTGTCGTCCCTGCGGCACGCTCCAGGGCCGGGATGTCGAAGTGGTAGTCCTGGAGCGCGTGGGCGAATTCGTGCGCCAGCAGCCGCTGCTCCCACGGCTCCAGCTCCGCCGGCGACCCGGGCAGGGGGCCGTCGCGCACGAGCCAGACTTCGCGCTTGCCGGGGACGTAGAACGCGCCGACGGCCGCGTCGAGCCCCGAACGGGAGGCCGCGGCGTAGTCCACGCCCTCGGGCAGCAGGCCGAGGAGCCGGTAGATGGTCGACAGCCGCGTGAGGCGGGCATCGTCGCCCGTCGAGGCGGCATCGAGCACGGCGGGCAGGCTGTCGCGCGGAACCGTGCCGATGCGCAGGGTAGACGGCGGGGCGAGCCCGCGCTCGGCGGCAACCTGCGCCAGCATCGCGGCGTAGTCCGGGGGAAGCGGTACGGCGGCAGGCCTGCGCTCGCCGCTGCCGTGAGCGCAGGCGGAGACCGCAACGAGTGCGGCAGCGACGGCGGTAATCGAAAACGAACGCAGCACCCGGGGCCAACCTTGCCCGAATCGTCGCACGTTGGCTATCCTCGTTGAAACGGCGCATTCGTCTAGTGGCCTAGGACACCGCCCTCTCAAGGCGGAGATCGCGGGTTCGAATCCCGCATGCGCTACCACGACAGTATCGCGGGGCCCGGCGTCAAAACCGGGCCCCGCGCGCTTATGATTGCCCCGTGCAGCTGTTACCGGAGGCCCGCCATGCGTTTCGCCGATGATGCGACGATCGAGGCCTACCGCGAGGCGTGGTCGGCCTGGCAGAAGCAGCTCGACCACCTCCACCGCGTCTTCCTTGATGGCGAGCCCATCCGTCCGGACCAGCTGAAAGGACTCCTTGGCCGCGAGGCGCGGGCGAAAGAGCGCTGGGAGGCGGCCCGCCGCAAACTGCTCGGCCTGGATTCACCGCTCGCTGAGCCCGGCGGCAAGCCAGCAGAGGGTGGAAACCCGTTCAAGTGACGGTCAAGACAGGGACTCTCGCCCGCGTGCCGGCCGGCGGCGTGCCCCTACAATGGACAATGGCATGGCACGACAGGGAAGCATCGCACACCCCCGTCTGAACCGGACGACCGGCTACCTGTTGCTGGCGCTCCTCGCAGCCACTCCAGTGCTCCTCTTTGCGGCCGGTCCGCTCTCGAGCGGCAGTTTCAGCCTGCGCGGCCCCGGAGGCCCGCTCCTGGCATTTTCCGCCGGTGTGCTCTCGTTCGTGTCGCCGTGCGTTCTGCCGCTCGTCCCCATCTTCATCGCCCAGATTTCCGGCGCCAGCATCGAGAACGGCCGGGTGGTGGCCAGCCGGCGGGTCACGTTCACCCACGCGGTGGCGTTCGTTACCGGGCTTTCGGCCGTGTTCATCGCGCTCGGCGCAGCGGCCGGACTCCTCGGCTCGTACGTCCTCGTGGATAACCAGCAGCGGCTCGGGGAAATCGCCGGTGCGATGCTCGTCCTCATGGGAGAGCTGGTCATTCCGCCGCGCGGCCGTGCCGAACCCCTGCTGTCGGCGCTCCTCCTGCTGCTGTGCACGGGTGTCTTTGTCCTGCTCGCCGACCTCGGCGACCTGCAGAATGACCGGTTGCGACTGGCCGCGCTGGGTGTGGTGCTGCTCATTGTGTGGCTGCGCTTCGCCGGATATGTCCAGCTTTCTGTGCTGCAGCGGACCTTCGAGGTGCCGATCGCGCGCAACCACGGGGTTGGGTACCTCCGGTCGGCGTTCGTGGGCGGGGCCTTTGCGCTGGGGTGGACCCCGTGCGTCGGACCGATCCTCGGCTCCATCCTGACCCTCGCAGCCACCTCAGGCGAAGCGCTGCGGGGGACCTATCTGCTAACCTGGTACGCGGCCGGGCTGGCCGTGCCCTTCCTGATGGCCGGCCTCGCTGTCTCGGATGCGCAGCGGGTGATCCGGCGCATCCAGCGGTTCGGCCCGATCATCGAAATCGTCAGCGGCATGGCCCTGATCGTGGTCGGTGTCCTGCTGGTCAGCGGTCGGCTGACGGCACTCAACGACTTCTTCACATTCGCGGACTTCAACCAGGGCCTGTAGGACAGGGTGCCCCCTCCACAACGCTTGCGGGCGGCCCGGGGCCAGAACAGGTGCCCGGAAGCGGCCGGCATGGTAGCCTGTTCCGTGACGCACAGCGGCGCGTTCGTCTAGAGGCCCAGGACGCCACCCTTTCAAGGTGGAGATCAGGGGTTCGAATCCCCTACGCGCTACCAGCACCACTGGCGAGGCCCGACAGATGTCGGGCCTCTTGTTGTTGCACCCGGCCCGGCAGTTCGCAGCTGGCGCGGCCGCCGCCTCGTTGTCGCCCGGGCCAGGGCGCGGGAGCCGCAGTAAACCTCGACCGGGTGCAGTCGGCCGGAAGCCCGAAAGGTGAACGGCGTCCCATGCGGCGCGGCGGAAACGCGAACGGCCGGGGGATGCCCGGCCGTCCATGAGTGCGTTGCGTAACAGTTCCTGGGGGTTGGTGGAGCTGAGGGGATTCGAACCCCTTACCTCAACACTGCCAGTGTTGCGCTCTCCCGATTGAGCTACAGCCCCGCCCTACTCTCAATCCCGATGGTAGCAGCAGGCGCCCTTCTGCGCCAAACCTCGTCGCTCCAGGCTGCCCTACCGCCCCGTCCGCGGGTCGAGGGCGTCGCGCAGTCCGTCGCCCAAGAAGGTAAAGCAGAGCATCAGCGTGGCGACCATGAGCGTGGGCCAGACGAGCTGCACTGGATGGACCTGGATCGAATCCAGCCCGGCGCCGATCAACGAGCCGAGCGATGCGTTGGGGGGCGGCACGCCGAGGCCGATGAACCCCAGCGTGGCCTCGGCGAAGATGGCGAGCGGGATGCCGAACGTCGCAGAGACGATGACGGCGCTCAGCGTGTTCGGGAGCATGTGGACGCGCACGACACGCCAGGGGCTGGCGCCCATCGCCCGCGCGGCCGTGACATAGTCCTGTTCCTTGATCGAGAGCATTTGGCCGCGCACCAGACGAGCGACCGTCGTCCAGCTGACGAAGGAGATGGCGATGATGGTGACGAGCAGCACCCCGTTGAGGCCGGGGATCTGCGGGTCGCCCTCGCCGATAATGGGCCAGTTCCGGCCGAGCAGCACCTGCCGCAGGAGGATGATGGCCAGCACGTCGGGGAAGGCGTAGGCGAGGTCGGTAATCCACATCAGAACGGTGTCGCTCAATCTCCCGGCGAGCGCCGCGGCCATGCCGATGGTGACCCCAATCAGCAGAACGATGACCTGGGTCCCGATGCCGATCTTCAGCGAGAACAGGGTGCCCTGCAGAAGACGGGACCAGAGGTCGCGGCCGAGGGTATCGGTGCCCAGCCAGTGGTCCCAGCTCGGATTCTGCTCAGTTGCCTGGAAGTCCGGAACGGTTGGGTCGTACCGCTGCACGGTCCGGCTCACGTCGGCCGCGAAGGACACCGCGGCGATCACGAGCAGGATGACACCTGCCGCGACGGCGAGCCGGTTCCGGAGGAGCCGCTGCCATGCCTGGGCCCAGAGGCCGCGCTGTTTGGTGTGCAGCTGTTCGCTGAGGAAGTCGAATGGCTGGGCGATGGGTTGATCAGTGGCGGCCACGGTGGCAGTCCTGGCGGGAGGATGTTTCGAGCGTATCAGTACCGGATGCGGGGGTCGGCAAGACCGTAGAGCAGGTCTACGACCAGGTTCATGAAGGCGATGATGACCGCGTAAAAGACGGTCACACCCATGATGAGCCCGTAATCGCGGATGAGTACGGAGCGCACAAATTCGCGCCCGAGCCCGGGGATGGCGAAAAGTGTCTCAATCACGAGCGAACCTGTGATGAGCCCGGCAAAGATCGGCCCGAGGACCGTGAGGACCGGGATCATGGCGTTCCGCGCGGCGTGGCGGACCACCACAACGAACTCGCCCAGGCCTTTCGAGCGTGCGGTGCGGACGTAGTCCTGCCGCAGCACTTCCAGCATCGACGCCCGGGTAATGCGCGCGATGAACGCCATGGGCAAGAATCCGAGCGCGACGGTCGGCAGGACCACCTGCCGCCAGTTGCTGAAATCACCCCGGAACCAGTCCGTGAAGCCGTAGTCGGAACTGAGCACGTTGAACCAGCCGAGCTTCACCGCGAAGACGATCGTCAGGAGCGGGGCCAGGACGATCGAAGGCATGGCTGCGCCGATGGTCGCGATGAACACCCCGGCGTAGTCTCCGGGACCGTTCTGGTTCAGCGATGAAAGGATGCCCAGGGTCAGCCCGAACACCGTGGCGAAGAGGAACGTGGCGATGCCCAGCTGCACGGAGACCCGCATCCGCTCGCGGATGATGTCGGTGATGTCCCGGTTGTTCGCGATGGAGATGCCGAAGTCGAATTTAGCGAGGTTTGTCAGGTAGTTGACGTACTGGATCGGCAGCGGGTCGTCGAGCCCGTATCGGCGTTTCAGGTTCTCCAGCGTCGCCGGCGGCAGCGGCTTGTCGGTGTCAAACGGACCGCCCTGGACGGCATGCATCAGCAGGAAGGTGATGGTGGCGATAGCGATGATGAGCGGGATCATCGCAAGGATGCGCCGGATGGTGTAGGCGACCATAGCGGTGTCCTTCGAACGTGGCGGAGCCGGGACCGGGCCCGTTCCCGGCTCCGCTGCGATTCAGCCCGTGCGAGACGTTACTTCTTCGACGTCTTCCAGAGCTCGATGTACCAGTCGCCCGGGACGAAGGTATCGCCCGGCCGCTTGTTCTCGACCATCCCGGAGATGTGCGGCTTCACCAGGAAGGCGGCGAGGGTGTGATAGAGCGGAGCGATGCCGTTCGCCTCCTGGAGCAGGAGCTTCTCGGCCTCCCGGTACTGCTGGCGGCGCTGCTCGTCATTCGTGTTGAACTTGGCCTTCGCGATGATGTCGTCGAGCGCCTTGATGCTGGTCTTGGTCTTGTTGATCGAGCCGCCCGTCTCCCAGAGGCCGAGGAACCAGTTCTCGGGATCCGGGTAGTCCTCCTGCCAGCCGCCGGTGACCAGCTGGAAGTCCGAGCTGTTGAACCGGGAGGAGCGGGTCTTGGAGTCGACAAACTCGAGCTTGAGGTCGATGCCGAGGTGCTTCTTCCACTCGGCCTGGAGGAACTCGCCGAGGAGCTTGTTCGTCTGGTTATCGACGAGGAGCAGGGTGAGCTGGGGGAACCCCTTACCGTCGGGGTAGCCGGCCTTGGCCAGGTTCTCCTTCGCCTTCGTCGGGTTGAACCCAAGGATGGCGTCGTACTCGCCGCCCTTCAGTCCGTTGCGGGCCGGCGGCACCCAGCTGGTCGTTGGCGTGTTTGCGTCCTTGAAAACGACTTTGACCAGCGTTGCCCGGTCCGTGGCCTGGGACAGCGCAAGACGAACCTCGGGCTTATCGACCGGGCTCTTGGTGACGTTGAACTCGAGGCCGATGGTGCGCGTCGCCGGGTAGAGCTGGAGCTCCTTGGCGAACTCGGCCTTCAGCTTGTCGAGTTCGGGCTTATTGGCAGCAGTGGCATCGACTTCGCCCGTGCGGTAGGCGTTGTTCAGGACCGCCGCGTCGTCAACGTACTTCAGGACCACTTTTTCGACGCCGACCTTTGTGCCGGTCCAGTTCGGGTTCGGCTTCAGCTCCATGCTGGCCTTCTCGGTGTACGCGGCGGGCATGAACGGGCCGTTGTACACGTTCTCGAGCGGGCCGGGCCAGGGAGCGTCAACGCTGGCGAGCTTGTGCTTCGGCGCGGGGAAGGTGGGCCAGAGCGCCAGGATAATCGGGAAGGTCGGCTGTGCCTCCTGGAGCTTAACCTCGAGTGTCTGGGCGTCAACAGCCCGGACCCCGACCTTCTTCCGGAGCTCTTCCTTTTCGGCGGCCGACTTCTGGGCCGCGTTGTAGTAGTCGTCGCAGCCGACGATGTTCGTCAGGATGTACTGGTAGTGGCCCGCCACGTCAGGATTGCAGGTGCGCTGGATACCGAGGACGAAGTCCTCAGCGGTGAGTGGCTGGCCGTCCGACCACTTCAGGTCCTTTTTGAGCTTGATGGTGTAGGTCTTGCCGTCGCTCGAGACCTGGGGTGCACCGTCGGCCATGGCCGGCTGAGGCTTATCGTTCACGTCGAGGTGATAGAGGCCACGCCAGACATAGACGAAGTGTGAGATGTCCTGCGCGAAGTCGGAAAAGTGCGGGTCTCAGGTTTCAAACTGGGTCGCTCCGATGGTGATGGTGCCCGAGGGAGCAGCCGAGCCGCCTCCTCCGGTGCCGCCGTTGTCATCGTCGTCGCCGCAGGCGACGGCGGCGACGGCGATGGCAAGGATTGCAGCTGCGCTGAGCAGCACGCGCAAAGAACGTCTGGTCATCGGTCGTGGTTCCCTCCTCTTTGCGATTGACCGACCGGTAAGGTGCTCCCGGGTTTGCGTAGTGTCAACAAATCTTTACCGTTGCCCGCTCCTCTTCACCAGGCAGAAACGTGCGCGGGCCTCCGTCCTCCGGCTCAGGGCAGCGCGGCAACCCGCGGTCGGCACGCCCGCGACCCGGCCGAGGGATGGGCATGGCTCGCCCGGAGGTTCCGTCATCCCTATGCTGGTGCCAAGTACCGAGTCTCGGGAGCAGGCGGGTTGAGCCGAATTCTTGCCATCGTGCATGTGCAGGGGCGGGACCAGAAGGGCGTCGTTGCACGAATCAGCACCTACCTTGCCGAGCGGAACATCAACATTGAGGACATCGAGCAGCGGGTCGTCCGCGGTCAGTTCCTCATGGACATGCTCATCGACATCACGGAGGCGACCGCAACGCTCGACGAGCTCGTCACGGGTCTCCTTGCTATCGGGCGGGAGATCGGCATGGAAATCCGAGTGACGCTCCACAGCGAGCGCCAGCGCCAGCGGGTCGCGGTCCTCGTTTCGAAGGAGCCGCACTGCCTCGAACAGCTGATCGCCGACTGGCGGAGCGGCGACCTCCGGGGCGACCTCGTTTGCGTGCTCTCAAATCACGACGTGCTCCGCCCTGTCGCCGAAGCAGCCGGAATCCCCTTCGAGTGGTACCCCTCGGACGACAAGGCCGCGCACGAAGCCTTCCTGCTCGATCGACTCGCGCACTACCGGGCCGACCTGGTGGTGCTCGCCCGCTACATGCAGATTCTGACTCCCACAGTCGTTCAGCCCTATGCGGGCCGAATCATCAACATCCACCCCTCGCTGCTGCCGTACTTCCCCGGCGCGAATCCGTACCGCCGGGCGTGGGAGGACGGCGTCCGGGTGACCGGCTGCACGGCGCACTTCGTCACGGAAGAGCTCGATGCGGGGCCAATCATTCTCCAGGACGTATTCCACATCGACGTCGGCGTGGACACTGTCGAAGACGTGCGCCGGAAGGGCCGCGCGCTCGAGGGGGTCGTCCTGAGCCGTGCGGTCCAGCTCTACCTGAACGGCGAAATCGTCGTCATCGATGGAAAGGTCGTGTTCAAGCCGGGAATGCGGACCCTGCTTCGCGACCTTGGCGGGCGGCCGTAGCAGCGGGTGACTCCCCGGGGTTGAGCCGCCACGCCATCCGGACGCCGGGAATCCGGCCCCGGTAGATATCGACGACGTGCTCGGGGCATACCGGCACCATGACGTGCTCCTCTCCGTCGATCGTCCCGAGACGGGCCGTGGCGGCGGCCAGGATGTCTGCGCGCGAGGTTAGGAGGCCGACGGGGGTGATGACGGGCACGCGGGGCTGGGCGGAAAGGTGGCAGAGTGCGCAATGAGACAAGGGTCGCTCCTCCCTGGGGGCTGCGCCGGTCAGCCTAGCACGTGGCCCGGAATAACGGCGGTGTCGATTATCAAGATTCCTGCGGCGTTTCGAGCAGGTTTCGCGTCCGCCGATGCCGCCACCAGAACATCGCCAGCAGGGCCGGGCGGACAAGCAGCCACTCGGCAAACTCTCCGGCCGGCGTCGGTAGGAGGCGGAAGGCGACAGCATCTTCGAGCACGGCACCGCGCTCGGCAGGACGAAACCGGTGCTGGTGCCGCCAGCGCCGGAAGGGGCCGCGGAGCTGTGTGTCCTCGATGAGCCGCCCGGGTACGACCCGGCTGATTTGCGCCTCCCACGTCACGCCGAGCGGCCCCCAGCCCAGGCGGAACACCTGCACGTCGCCCTCCCGGGCAGGAGCTGTGCCGCCCTCGACCAGGCGGAACGGCGGAAACG
>Ga0308392_1000542_pt1 | contig 15855 bp, 15 predicted proteins | sample Hotspr20Samplem2_FD_202361 | JGI IMG/M metagenome (GOLD analysis project Ga0308392, IMG submission 202361) | Hot spring phototrophic mat microbial communities from Octopus Spring, Yellowstone National Park, Wyoming, United States - 20050624_m2 ... | reverse complement strand
GCGTGTCATAGATCTGCCTGGGGCGCTCCGGCCGCTCAGCCTCCCCCGACAAAGTGAACGATTTCAAGCTGTTCGCCGCCCGCGAGCAAAGTCGTGTTCCAGCGTTCGCGGCGCAGGATTTCACCGTTAAACTCCACGGCGACGCGTTCGGGCGAAATTCCGAAGCTCTCAAGCAGCCCGAGGACGGTTTGTCCCGCGGGCACGGCTCGCCGCTCGCCGTTGACCGTAATGTCGACGAAGGCGCCGCCGCTCTCCGGCATGCCGTTTGACATGCTCTTTGCGCCCTCATTATAGTCAAGGGAAGAGCCCTCATGCCAGCTTCTTACCCGGAGATCTACTTTCCCGTCCTGATTCAGGTACTTATCGCCATCGCCATCGCCGCCGGGATGGTCGTGGGCTCCTATGTGCTAGGCAAGCGGGTCCGCACTCGCGCAAAAGACATGGCCTACGAGAGCGGCATGGTGCCGGTCGGCTCGACGCGGGAGCGCTTCAGCGTGAAGTTTTACCTGGTAGCGATGGTTTTCATCCTGTTCGACGTCGAGCTGGTCTTCCTCTATCCCTGGGCGGTCGTCTACGGGGAGCTGGGGTTGTACGGCTTCCTCGTGATGTTCCTGTTCATCGATTTGATCCTTTGGGGCTTTTACTACATCTGGAAAAAGGGGGTGCTGGACTGGTCTCGGCAAGAGCCGGCCGGCAGCCAGGCGTAGAGGCCCCAGATGAGCGTACAAGCTGCTGACGTTGCGCCAATTGTCGAAGCGGTTGCGGCCCGCCTGCCGGGTGCCGTCGCCGAAATCCGCTCCGATCGCGGCCAGGCCATTGTTTACATCGCGCCTGAAGCGATCGTCGACGTTTGCCGGTTCCTCAAAGAGGAGCAGCAGTTTGAGCGTCTGGCCGGCATCACGGCGGTGGACTGGTATCCGCTCGATCCCCGCTTCGAAGTGGTCTACTTTCTGCATTCGCTGAGCCGGCAGCAACGGCTGCGGCTCAAATGCCGAGTCGCGGAAGAGCAGGCCGAGCTTGATTCCCTCACCGCGGTGTGGCGCTCGGCCAACTGGTACGAACGCGAAGTGTTTGACCTGTTCGGGATCCGGTTCCGCGGCCATCCCAACCTGCGCCGGATCATGCTTCCGGAAGACTGGGAGGGCCACCCCTTGCGGAAGGACTATCCGGTCCACGGCTTCAAGTACGGCTACAAGGACGAGTCATGAACGACGCCGCTTTGGAGACGCCCGCCGCGGCCGCCGGCCGCCGCTTGACGCTCAATCTCGGGCCGCAACATCCTTCGACGCACGGCGTGTTGCGGCTGCTCGTGGAGATCGAAGGCGAATTCATCCGCAAAGCCGAGCCGGATATCGGCTTCCTGCACACCGGCATCGAGAAGCAGTGCGAGGCGCTCACCTGGCAGCAGGCGGTGACGCTCACCGACCGGGTCGATTACCTGGCGAATCTCTCCAACAATCTTTGTTACGCGCTGGCCGTCGAGAAGCTGCTTGGCCTGGAGATCCCGCCGAAGGCCCAATGGATGCGGGTGCTGTTGGCCGAGCTGACGCGAATCAACAGCCATCTGGTGTGGCTAGGCACTCAGGCGCTCGATATCGGCGCCATGAGCGTGTTCCTCTACTGCTTCCGCGAGCGCGAGGACATTCTCCGGATCTTCGAGATGTTCTCCGGGCAGCGCATGATGACCAGCTACATCCGCATCGGCGGTCTGGCGCTCGAGCCGCCTCGCGGCTGGGATCGGGCGGTGAGCAAGTTCATTCGCGGCTTTCCCGCCAAGATTCAGGAGTACGAGGATCTGCTGACGCGCAATCCGATCTGGCTGCGGCGGACCCAGGGCGTCGGATGCCTGCCGCTAGCGGATCTGATCGATCTGGGCGTGACCGGCCCGGTGCTGCGCGCCTCGGGCCTGGCCTGGGACATCCGCAAGACGGAGCCCTATTCAAGCTATGAGAAGTTCGACTTCGCGATCCCGACCCGCACCGAGGGCGACGTCTATGCGCGGTATCTGGTGCGGCTCGAGGAGATGCGCCAGAGCGCACGCATCGTCGAGCAGGCGCTCGCCGGCATGCCGGAGGGAGCCTACCAGGCCGATGCGCCCAAGGTGGTGCTGCCGGACCGCGAAAAGATGAAGACGCAGATGGAGGCGCTCATCTATCACTTCAAGATCGTCACCGAGGGCTTCCAGGTGCCGGCGGGCGAGGTCTATCAGGCGGTGGAGTCGCCGCGCGGCGAGCTCGGCTATTACGTCGTCAGCGACGGCACGGCCAAACCCTATCGGGTGTTCATGCGCACGCCGAGTTTCGCCAACCTCCAGGCGCTGCCCCGCATGATCGAAAACCGCCTGCTGGCCGACACCATCGCCGCCATGGGCAGCCTCGACTTCGTCTTGGGCGACGTTGACCGTTGACGATGACTTTCTCCAAGGAGCTGGAAGCAAAATTCGCCGACCTGGTGACGCACTATCCGCCGGGGCGCGAGCGGGCCGCGCTGATCCCGATGCTTCTGTTTGCGCAGGACGAAGTGGGCGCCGTCACCCCGGAGTTGGTCGAGGAGATCTCGCGCCGCTTGCGGGTGAGTCCGCTCGAGATCGAGGAGGTGGTCAGCTACTACTCGATGCTCCACAAAGAGCCTCGGGGGAAGTACCACTTTCAAGTCTGCACCAACATCAGTTGCATGCTGCTCGGCGGGATGGAGCTGTTTGAGCACCTCAAAGCCAGACTGGGCATCGACAATCACGGCGTGACGCCCGACGGGCTGTTCTCGCTCGAGGAGGTCGAGTGCATCGGCGCCTGTTCGTGGGCGCCGGCGCTTCAGGTCAACTACGACTATCACCATTGGGTCACGCCGGAAAAGCTCGATCGCCTGATTGAAGATTTGCGAAAGGTCTCCTGACGGCGATGCTTTATAACGAACCGCATCCGCTCGAAGTTCGGGTCCTGACCCGGCGCTTCGGATTGCCGAATTCCCAATCGATCGACACGTATTTGGCCACCGAGGGCTATGTCGGGTTCCGCAAGGCGCTCGAGATGCCCCCGGAGCGCATCATCGAGGAGGTGAAGATCTCCAACTTGCGCGGCCGCGGCGGGGCAGGATTCCCTGCGGGACTGAAATGGAGCTTTGTGCCGCGGGAGTCGCCCCTGCCCAAGTACGTCGTGGTGAACGCCGACGAGGGCGAGCCGGGCACCTGCAAGGACCGGGTGCTCATGGAGAACGATCCGCACCAGTTGATCGAAGGGATGTTGATCGCCGCCCGGGCTGTGGGGGCCGAGACGGGTTATATCTACGTTCGGGGCGAGTACCGCTACATCATCGACACCCTGGACCGCGCCATTGCCGAGGCCTACGCGCGGGGTTATTTGGGCCGGAACATCCTCGGCACCGGGATGAATTTCGACGTCTACACGCATACCGGCGCCGGCTCGTATGAATGCGGCGAGGAGAGCGCGCTGCTCGAATCGCTCGAGGGCAAGCGAGGCCAGCCGCGCATCCGTCCCCCTTTCCCCGCCGTCTCCGGCGCCTTCGGTTGCCCGACGGTGCTCAACAACGTGGAGACATTCTGCGCGGTGCCGGCGATTCTGCGCGACGGGGGCGCCGCCTTCGCCGCGCTCGGCACGCCGCGGAACGGCGGCACGCGTCTGTTCGCCCTTTCCGGCCACATCAACCGCCCCGGGGTCTACGAGCTGCCGATGGGTTTCAACCTGTTGCGCATGATCGAGGAGGTGGGCGGCGGCGTCCGGGGCGGGCGAAAGCTCAAAGCGGTGATTCCCGGCGGCACCTCCTGCCCCGTGCTCAAAGCCGAGGAGTGCGACGTGGCCATGGATTTCGACTCGGTGGCCAAGGCCGGCAGCATGCTCGGCTCCGGCGGCGTCATCATCATGGACGAGACTACCGACATGGTCAAGGTCGCCGTGCGCGTCATGCGCTTCTACGAGCATGAGAGTTGCGGCTGGTGCGTGCCGTGTCGCGAGGGAACGATCTGGCTGCGCAAAATCCTGGAGCGCCTGGATGCCGGACGCGGGCAGTCCTCCGACATCGACCTGATCGCCGAGGTTTCGCGCAACATGCTGGGGCGCACCTTCTGCCCGCTGGGCGATGCGGCGGCGATGCCGACGATCTCCTACGTGGAAAAGTTCCGCGAGGAGTTCGAGGCGCGGCTGCCGAAGAAGATCCCGGTCGAGGCGCCGCTGGTGGTGGTGTGATGGAGCGATCGGTGAAGCTTACAATCGACGGCAAGCGGATCGAGGTGCCCGCCGGCACCCTGGTGATCAACGCCGCCAAGGCGGCCGGCATCGAGATCCCTGCATTCTGCTACTACGAGGGACTGGCCCTTCAGGCCGCCTGCCGCATGTGTCTGGTCGAGGTCGAAAAGACTCCGAAGCTGCTGACTGCCTGCACGCTCGTCGCCCAGGATGGCATGGTGGTGCACACCGAAACGCCTGCCGTCGTTCAGGCGCGCAAGGCGATGCTCGAGTTCCTGCTCACCAACCACCCGCTCGACTGCCCGGTCTGCGACAAGGGCGGCGAATGCGAGCTCCAGGACATGGTCTTCCGCTACGGCGCCGGCGAAAGCCGCTTCCTCGAGCAGAAGGTCCACACGGAAGAGAGACAGTTTTCGCCGCTCGTCTACTTCGATGCGCCGCGCTGCATCCTCTGCTACCGCTGCGTCCGCATTTGCGACGAGGGGCTTGGCGTGAAGGCGCTGGGGGTCGTGCACCGGGGCGTCTACACTGAGATCGGGCCGAACCGCGGCGATCACCTCGAGTGCGATGAGTGCGGCATGTGCATCGACATCTGCCCGGTGGGAGCGCTCACCAGCGGCCGTTACCGCTACAAGACGCGCCCCTGGGAGATGGAGCACGTCGGGACCGTCTGCGCCCATTGTTCCAACGGATGCAAGACGACGCTCGGCGTGCGCAACGGCGCCATCATCCGCGCCAACAACCGTGACCGCTCGGGGTTGAACGGGGAGTTTCTCTGCATCAAGGGGCGATTCGGGTTCGATTTCGTCGAGCATCCCGAGCGGCTCCGCACGCCGCTAGTGCGCGAGAGCGGCGAGCTCAAGCCGGTCAGTTGGGTCGAGGCGATCGGGCTGGTGGCCCGCCGTTTCGGCGAGATCCGGGCGGCCGGCGCCAGTATCGGCGTCATTGGATCCAGTCGGACCACGAACGAGGAGAACTACTACCTGCAAAAGTTCGCTCGCCAGGTGCTGGGTACGAACCACATCGACCACCACCGCACGGGAGACGTCGTGGCGCTGGTGGACGCGCTCGCCGGGCGCACGGGTGCGCTGGCGACGACGGGCGATCTCTACCGCATGCGCGCGGCGCTCGTCATCGCTTCGGACCTAGCGCAGCAGCAACCGTTTTTGGCCTTTCAACTTCGCGCCAACTGGCGCCATCACGGCCTGCGTCTCTATGCGGTGACTCCCGGGCCCGTGCGCGAGGACCAGTACGCCGTCCGCAGCGTCCGCTGCCGGCCGGGTGAGGAGCTGGAGGCGGTAGAGGCGCTTAGGGCCGAGCTCCGCAACGAGGCTGAGCTCGTGGTGCTGTTTGGCGACGCCATCCAGGGTGAGAAAGTCCATCGCCTGGTAGCCTTCGGCGACAGCCTGGGGATCCCTGTCAAGTACGTATGCCTGGTGGACTACGCCAACTCTCGCGGCGCCGCCGACATGGGCTTGCTGCCGGATCTGTTGCCGGGCTACCGCCCCGTGAGCGAGGCCGGACTGGCGCCCGGCATGACGCTTGCGGAGATGCTCGCCGCACCGGATCTCGGCGCTCTGTGGGTGGTCGGCGCCAATCCATTGGCCCGCGCTTCACTGGCTGCCGAGTTCGCCTTCGTCGTTGTCCAGGATCTGTTTCTCACCGAGACGGCCCGCCGCGCCGACGTCGTGCTGCCCGCCGCCTCCGCCTACGAAAAAAACGGGACCGTCACGAACGTCTGCGGCGAGATCCAGCAGCTTTTCAAAGCCCTCGAGATTCCCGGCACGAAGACCGACCTGGAGATCTTCGGCCTGCTGGCCCGGGCCATGCGCGCCGACACCGGCCCGGCTCAGCCCGCCAAGGTTTTCGAGGAGATCCGGCGCACCGTGCCTGGGTATAATGTTGCTCTGCCCATCCTGGCCGCCGGCGGGGCCGTACCTAGCTCGCCGTTGAACGGCCGGGTGCCGGTCAACTGGCGGCCGGGGCTGATCCGGTCGGCCCGAGATACGTTGTTCACATCCGGCTCGTTGGGTCGATACTCGCAAGCGTTAAATTCCGTGACGGAAGCCCCCGGTGAGTTGTACCGCGGCTGAAGCGCGGCAACCGGAAGCGGCCGGAGGGCGCTTGCCCTAGCCGGCACGCGGGTGAGGCGCTCGATGAACTTCTTCGTACTCAGCCTGCTCAAAGCGGCGATCGTCATCTCCGTCCTGATGGTGAGCCTGCTCTACCTGCAATGGGTGGAGCGCAAGGTGATTGCCCACATCCAGCTCCGCATGGGGCCGTATCGGGTGGGTCCGCACGGCCTGCTCCAACCGTTTGCCGACGTTCTCAAACTGCTCACCAAGGAGGGCTTCATTCCCTCCCACGTGAACCTGTTCTTTTATCTGCTTGCGCCGTTTCTGGCCGTCTCGTTGGCTTTGATCTCGATTGTGGTGATCCCGTTCGGTCCGGAGATCGAGCTGTTCGGCGTGCGCACCTCGATGCAGCTCACCGACCTCAACATCGGGATCCTGTTCATCCTGGCCGTCTCCTCGCTCAGCGTCTACGCGGTGACGTTCGCCGGCTGGGCGTCCAACAACAAGTACTCGCTGCTCGGGGGGCTGCGCTCGGCGGCGCAGATGATCAGCTACGAGCTGCCGCTGGCGCTCTCGCTGGCCGCGCCGCTCGTCGCCGCCGGCACTCTCAGCTTGCGCGAGATTGTGCTGGCGCAGCAGGGCGCCTCGCTCGGCGTTCTGCCCAACTGGATGATCTTTCAGTTGCCTGCGCCGCAACTGGTCGGCTTCCTCGTCTTTCTCATCGCCGCCTTCGCCGAGACCAACCGCATTCCCTTCGATCTGCCGGAAGCGGAAAACGAGCTGGTGGCGGGCTTCCACACCGAGTACAGCAGCCTGAAGTTCGCTTCGTTCTTCATGGCCGAGTACGCCAACATGATCACCATGACCGCCATTACGACGACGGTCTTCCTCGGCGGCTGGCTGCCCCCGTTTCCCGAACGCTACGGCTCGAACTGGGTGCCGGCCGCCGTCTTCGCCCTGCTCGGCGCCGTCGCCGTCTACTATGCCCGGCAAGCGCCGCGCCCGAAGGACCGATTCACGTTGCCCTGGGTGGGCCTGGCGCTCTTCCTGGTGGCGGGAATCTTCCTGATTCCGGCCCTGCACCCGCTGCTTGTGCCGCCCTTCTGGTTTCTCGCGAAGGCCGGTTCTCTGATGTTCCTGTTCATCTGGGTCCGCGGCACGCTGCCGCGCTTCCGCTACGATCAACTCATGCAGTTCGCCTGGAAGTTCATGTTCCCCGTCGCGCTGGCGAACCTGTTTGCGACCGCGCTTCTGGTGGCGCTGTTTCCGAGGTAGCCTCATGGATGCGCTCTTGTTTTTGATCTTCGCCGCCATCGCGGTGGGCTGCGGCATAAGCGTGGTCGTGCAGCGCCATCCGATCACCAGCGCGATTTCGCTCATCGGCGTCATGGGCGCGCTGGCGGTGCTCTACCTTCTGCTCGGCGCCGAGTTCCTGGCCGCCGTGCAGGTGGTCGTCTACGCCGGCGCCATCATGGTGCTGTTCATCTTCGTCATCATGCTGCTGAATGCGGGCGTCGAAGCGCCCGGCGGCGTTTCTTGGCCGGTTCGGCTGCTCGGGCTGCCGCTCCTGGTGGTCCTGGTCGGCTTGTTGAGCTTCCTCATCCACCGCTCCTTCGCCGGCGGCGAGGAGGTCCGTTTCGGCGCTTTCACGCAGGGCGGCCCCCGCCAGATCGGGCGCCTGCTGTTTACCGATTACCTGCTGCCGTTCGAGGTGACGAGCGTGTTGATCCTGATCGCCATTCTCGGCGCCGTCGTACTCGCCCGAAAGGAGATCGACTAGTGGATTCGGTGCCGCTTAGCTGGTATCTGATCCTCAGCGCCGTGCTGTTTGCACTCGGCGTGGCCGGCTTTCTGTTTCGGCGCAACCTCATCACGATCTTCATGTCGATCGAGCTGATGCTCAACGCCGTCAATTTGAGCTTCGTCGCCTTTGCATACAAGCTCAACCAGGTGGACGGCCACATCTTCGCCTTCTTCGTCATGGTGGTGGCTGCCGCCGAGGCCGCCGTGGGCCTGGCGATCATCCTGACGGTGTTCAAGAGGCGCCCCTCGCTCGCCGTCGACGAGGTCAACGCGCTGAAGTACTGAAGCTATGCAGCATCTCTGGCTCATTCCTGCGCTTCCGCTGGCCGGCTTTCTTCTGAACGGCATCTTCGGCCGGCGCGCTCCCAAAGCGGTGATCAACCTCGTCGCCATCGGCTCGGTCGCGCTCTCGTTGGCCTGGGTGGTGAAGACGCTCCTGGCGCTCGGGACCCTGGATGCGCCGCACGTCGAGCGGTACTTCACCTGGATCGAAAGCGGAATCCTGTCCGTTCCGGTCGAGTTCGCCGTCGATCGCCTCACGGCGGTGATGCTGCTGGTGGTCACCGGCGTCGGCCTGCTCATCCACATCTACTCGATCGGCTACATGGCTCATGAAGGCGGCTATCACCGCTTCTTCGCCTTCATGAATCTGTTCATGTTCTTCATGCTGACGCTGGTGCTGGCCAACAACTATCTGCTGATGTTCGTCGGCTGGGAGGGCGTCGGCCTTTCAAGCTATCTTCTGATCGGCTTTTATTTTCTCCGGCGGAGCGCCACCACCGCGGCCAACAAGGCCTTCATCGTCAACCGCATCGGGGACTTCGGCTTCTCGCTGGCGATGTTTTTGATGGTGACGCGCTTCGGGGGCCTCGACTTTCCCCGCGTCTTTTCGGCCGCTTCGGCCCTGCCTCGCGAGACCGAGGCGGGCCTGCTGACGCTCATCGCGCTGCTGTTGTTCGTGGGCGCCACGGGCAAGAGCGCCCAGATCCCGCTCTACGTCTGGCTGCCGGACGCCATGGAGGGCCCCACGCCGGTCTCCGCCCTGATCCACGCCGCGACGATGGTCACTGCCGGCGTCTACATGATCGCCCGTTCGGCCCCGCTCTACCAGCAGGCCCCCATCGCCATGGACGTGGTGGCGGTGGTGGGCCTGGCGACGGCCTTCGTCGCCGCCACCATCGGTCTCACACAGTTCGACATCAAGAGAGTTTTCGCTTACTCGACGGTCTCGCAGCTCGGCTACATGATGCTCGCCGTCGGCGTCGGCGCCTATGCCGCCGGGATCTTCCATCTCGTGACGCACGCCTTTTTCAAGGCGCTGTTGTTTCTCGGCGCCGGGAGCGTCATCCACGCGCTCGCCGGCGAGCAGGATCTGCGCAAGATGGGCGGCCTGCGCAAGAAGGTGCCCATCACATTTGCGACGCTCCTGGCCGCTGGAGTAGCCATCGCCGGCATTCCGCCCTTCGCCGGCTTTTTCAGCAAGGACGAGATCCTGCTGGCGGCCCACCATCATGCGCCTTGGCTGTACTGGGTAGGCGTCATGACGGCGGCCATGACCGCCTTCTATGTCTTCCGAGCCATCTTCTTGGCGTTCTACGGAGACTACCGGGGAGAGCATCACCCGCATGAGTCGCCGCCCTCGATGCTCGGGCCGCTCCTGGTGCTGGCGGCGCTTTCGCTTGCCGGAGGCTTCCTTCCGGTGTCGCGTTTTCTCGGACCGCTGTTTCCGGCCGGGGAGGCGCACCATGACCCGATCCTGGTGGCGGTATCGGTGGCCGCGGGTCTCCTCGGGCTTGGTCTGGCCTGGTACCTGTACGTGGCCCGCCGCGGCCTGGCCGACCGCCTTGCGGCGAGGCTCGGCGCGCTCTACCGGGTCGTCTACAACAAGTACTTCGTGGACGAGCTTTACCAGGCCGCCTTCGTGCGGCCTTTGGTCAAAGGCTCGGAGCTCGTTCTGTGGCGGCATATGGATGCCGGTGTGATCGACGGGGCGGTGAACGGCATCGGCAACCGCGCTCGCGCCGTCGGCGCCGTGCTCCGCCTCATGCAGTCGGGCAACATCCGCAGCTATGCCGCTTGGGTGCTGATGGGGTCGGTGGTGGCGCTGATCGCGCTCGGCTTCTCCGGAGGCGTGCGATGAATCCGATTAACTGGATCCTGGCGCTGCCCGCGGCGGGTTTCCTGGCGGTGCTCGTCTGGCCCGGCCGGGCCGAGGCGGCGCGCGCCCTTGCCCTCGGGATTTCGCTAGCGGTCTTCGCTCTGTCGCTCGCCCTGATTCCCGGTGTCAGGGACGCGGGCGCCGCCTGGCATTTCGTCACCGACGTGCCTTGGATCGAATCGCCCGCCATCCGTTACCACGTGGCCGTCGACGGCCTGAGCCTGTGGCTGGTCGTTCTCACCACGCTGCTTACGCCCATCTGCGTGCTGATCTCCTGGCGCTACATCGATCGGCGCATCAAGGAATTCTACGCTTTCCTGCTGCTGCTTGAGACCGGCCTGGTGGGCGTCTTCGTGGCGCTCGACCTGTTCCTGTTCTACGTCTTCTGGGAGGTCTCGCTCGTGCCGATGTATTTCCTGATCGGCGTCTGGGGGCACGAGCGGCGCATCTACGCGGCGGTGAAGTTTTTCCTGTTTACGATGGCCGGTTCCGTGCTGATGCTCGGCGGCATCATCTATCTGTACAACCGCAGCGGCACCTTCGACTATTCGATCCTGCTCGAGCAGATCAACTCGGGAGCGTTGCTGCTTACGCCGCTTGAGCAACTGCTGCTGTTTCTGGCCTTCTTCGTCTCTTTCGCCATCAAAGTGCCGCTGTTTCCGCTGCACACCTGGCTTCCCGATGCGCACGTGGAGGCGCCTTCGGCCGGCTCGGTCATGCTGGCTTCCGTGATGCTGAAGATGGGCACCTACGGCCTGGTTCGCTACTGCCTGCCGCTGTTTCCAAACGCCTCGCGGCAGGCCGCCGACTGGGTGGTGACGCTGGCCATCATCGGCATCATTTACGGTGCGCTGGTCTCGATGGTGCAGCCGAACATGAAGAAGCTAGTGGCCTATTCCTCGGTGAGCCACCTTGGCTTCGTCGTGCTCGGCATCTTCACCTTCACCCAGCTCGGCATGGACGGCGCCGTCTATCAGATGCTCAACCATGGCGTCTCCACCGGGGCGCTGTTCATCCTGGTAGGCTACCTCTACGAGCGGCGCCACTCGCTCGATACGGCGGCCTACGGCGGCGTCGCCACGCCGGCGCCCTGGCTGGCCGCGGTCTTCCTGATTACTTCGCTTGCCTCGGTCGGCCTGCCCATGCTGAACAACTTCGTCGGCGAGTTTCTGGTGCTTCAGGGCGCCGCACAGGTCAACTTCCGGTGGACGATTCTCGCCGCCACCGGCGTGGTGCTCTCGGCCTGCTACATGCTCTGGCTGTATCAGAGGGCCTTCCTGGGCGAGACGCCGGAGGCGGTGCGCGAACATGTCTATGATCTGCGGCCGCGCGAATGGGCGGCCATTCTGCCGCTTTTGGTGCTGATGGTCTGGATGGGGACGCTGACGCGCACCTTCTTTCCGCCCATCAGCGCCGCAAGCGCCCAAGTCCTCGAGCAGACGAAGGTCAACGCCGAGTTTCTGGTGAGGCGGCCTGCGCCGCCTCTTATCGCGGGGGTGATGTCCGATGCCCGCTAGCTACATCCCGCCTTGGGAAGATGTTCTCCGCGTACTGCCCGAGGTCGTGCTCACCGTGGGAGGCACCGTGGCGATGGTGCTCGAGCCGCTGCTGGCGCCGGAGAAGAAGCGGCGCCTGGGCTGGCTGGCGCTCGCGACGTTGCTCGTGGCGCTGTGGGCCACCGCGGTGGCGCACCTGTTCGCCGGGCCGGCCTTTCGGGCCATGATCCTGGTGGACGGCTTCGCCACTTTCTTCCGCGCCCTGGTGATCGTCGTCGGCGCGCTGGCCGTGCTCTGCTCGCTCAACTACCTGGAGCGCGAGCGAGCCGATTCGGGCGAGTACTACGCGCTGGTGCTGTTCTCGGTGGTGGGCCAGTGCCTCATGGCGGCCTCCAACGAGCTGATCATGATCTTTATCGGGCTCGAGATCTCCTCGATAGCGACGTACGTGTTGGCCGGTTATCTGCGCGAGGACGTGCGCAACAACGAATCGGCCATCAAGTACTTCCTGCTGGGTTCCTTCGCCACCGCCTTCCTGCTCTACGGCATTGCCTGGATCTACGGCCTGACCGGCAGCACCGATTTGAGCGAAATCCGGCGCATTCTCGCCAACCCCGAGCTCGCCCCCGCCGGCGCACTGGTCGGCGTGAGCGCCGCCCTCATGTTCGTCGGCTTCGCCTTCAAGGTTTCCGCCGCCCCGTTCCAGGTCTGGACGCCGGACGTCTATCAGGGCGCGCCGGCGCCGGTGGCCGCCTTCATGTCGGCAGGGCCCAAGGCGGCGGCCTTCGCCATCTTCCTGCGCGTGTACATGACGGCATTCGAGCCGGTCGCCCCGCGCTGGGAGCCGATCCTGTGGCTGTCGGCGCTGGCGACGATGTTGGTGGGCAACTTCGCCGCCCTGGTACAGGACAACTTGAAAAGACTGCTGGCCTACAGCTCGATCGCTCATGCCGGCTACGTGCTGGTCGCGGTGACCGCGCATTCGGAGATCGGCACAGCGGCGGCGATGTTCTATCTGGTGGCCTACGCCTTCATGAACGTGGGCGCCTTCGCCGTTGTCACCCACTTTGCGCGCGAGCGGGAACGCTACGTCCAAGTGGGCGATCTGGCCGGCCTCTCGCAACGCCAGCCGGCCACCGCGGCGCTGTTTTCCCTGTTTCTGCTGTCGCTGATCGGCATCCCGCTCACAGGGGGCTTCTTCGGCAAGTTCTACGTTTTCAAAGCGGCGCTTGAAGCCAATCTCTACTGGCTGACGGTGATCGGCCTGCTCAACAGCGCCCTGGCGGCCTACTACTACCTGCGGATCATCGTGGTGATGTACTTCGACGAGCCGGGCGAGGCGGCCTCGACGGCGCCGGAGCCGGCGCCGGCTTTGAAGATCGCCCTGTGGAGCTCGGCCGCCGCCACGCTGCTGCTCGGCGTCTTTCCGTCGCTGGTGCTCGATTTCGCGGGCAAGAGCGCGGCCCTGGCGCGCTGATCAGGCCGCAGGCCCGGCTTCTCCGAGCAGCCGCTTGGTGCCCTCCAGACAACGCCGGATGGCCTCCATCGGCGGGTAGGCGTCGCTTTCGTACTCGACGATATACCATTCAGTGCCGCCGATCGTCGAGCAGAGCTCGAAGATCTCCTTGAACGGCAGCACGCCCTCACCGGTGATCGCCTGCTTGAAATCCGCCGTCCGGTCCTTGACGTGGATCGACTGCGTCCGGCCCGGGAACATCTTGAGGTATTTCACCGGGTCGGGGTTCTCCGGCGGCATGTTGCCGACGTCGAGCTGATGGATCACCCGGGCCGAGGTGTTTTGAAAGAAGACCTCCCAGGGCACCTGGCCTTCCACCGGGAGGAAGTCGCCCGCGTGGTTGTGATAACCGATCCGCATGCCGTGCTCGGCGAGTTTGCCGGCCAGCTCGTCGAACCGCTTGGCGATTTCGCGCCATTCGGCGATCGTCTGATAGTGGGGAAGCGAGGCGACGATCAAGACGGTGTTGCCGAGCGTGTGGTTGTAGTCGAGCGTCTTCTTGAGCTCGTCGCCTTCGAGGTTCTTCAGGCCGATGTGAACATTGGCGCAGCGCAGCTTGTTGGCGTCCAGCGCCTTGCGGAAGCGCTCGGCGGGGATGTCCGGGTATTGGTAGTAGTGCGCCAGCTCGATGCCCTCGTAGCCCATTTGGGCGATCTGGGCGATCACGCCCTCAGGGTCTTGTCCGAGCAGAGTGCGCACGGACCAGCTCTCGATGGCGATCGGGATACGCTTGCGGGCATTCGTCTGCTCCGCACGTCGGCAGGAGGCCGTCCAGCCTGTCGCTCCGACCAGAAGGCCGGCCCACTCGCGCCTGGTAAGTCGCATACCTGCTCCTTTCGCTGGAGAAATTTCCTCCTCACTCTACCGCAAGGGCTCGCCGGAGCTTGAGCGACCCCTCAGGCGAAACTCGCCGTCTGAGCCCGGTTGCGCTCGGCCCGCTCGCGCTCGATGCGCGCCTGATAGCCGCTTGCGCGGTAGGCGGCCAACGGATCCTCGGCCAGGCCCCGGACGCGCCGCCACTCGGCAATGGCGCCGCGGACATCGGTGAAGAAGGCCGTCTTCAGGCACTGCTCGGCGTCGATCAGCTCGCAGGCCTCCTGATGGCGCGCGAGCGCCCCGTGATCGACCAGCGCGGCTTTGGCAAAAAGCTCCTGCGCCGCCATCACCGTCTGGATCGTCTCCTCGATCTTCGGCTTGAGGTTGTGCGACTGGTCGACCATGTAGGCGATCTCGGGCTCGCGGCCCGTCTCCCAGCGGTAGAACTCGATCTCATGAAAGATTCGAAAGATCTGGTACGGGTCGATGGAGCCGATCGTCAGATCGTCGTCGGCATACCGGCGGTCGTTGAAGTGAAACCCGCCGAGCAGGTCGTCGGCCAGCAGCCAGGCGACGATCTGCTCGATGTTCTGCGCCTGATAGTGATGGCCCGTGTCGACCAGTACCTTGGCCTGCGGCCCGGCCGCGCGCGCGAGATGACAGGCCATGCCCCAGTCGGCGATGTCGGTGTGATAGAAGGCCGGCTCGAAGGGCTTGTACTCGATAAGCAGGCGCTGCTGCCGATCGAGACGCGCGTGCACTTGTTGTAAGCCCTGTTCAAACAGAGCGCGTCGGCGGCGGATGTTGGCCGTACCCGGGTAGTTGGAGCCGTCGGTGAACCACAGCGAGATGTCGCGGCTCGAGGTCAGGCGCGCAATCTCGATCGAATCGAAAATGTGCTCGAGCGCCGCCTGGCGCACGCGCGGATCGGGATTGGCGAGCGAGCCGTACTTGTAGATCTGGTCCTCGAAGACGTTCGGATTGATCGCGCCGATGCGGACGCCGTAGCGCGCCGCCGTCGCCGCGACTTCCGCGGCGCTCGCCCGGCCGCCGGGGAAATCCCACAGCACATGCACGGCGACCGTGGGCGCGCAGCCGGTGAAATGGTGAACCTGGCCGGCATCGGCCAGCTTCTCCTCGATGGAGGTGGCCGCGCCCGGCTGAATGAACTTGCCGAAGCGCGTGCCGGTATTGGCGAATCCCCAAGAGGGCAGCTCGACCTGGAAGCGGTCGAGCGCCTTCCAAACAAGCTCTTGCTGGTTGTCTTTCATCGCCTCACTCCCCGCAAAGGGCGGCTACGCCTGCCGGCCGAGCGGGGCGCCGGAATTGGGGATTGAGTAGACTGTCCCCGATTTACCGGCTGCCTCGGCCAGCGTGTCAAAAAACAGATCGATATCGGTGGGGCGCGTGTGGATGTGGGTGGTGAGCCGGACGCTGTCCTCGCCCCCGCTTACCCAGATGCGCCGCTCGGCGCAAAGCTGCTTCACCCGGGACGCCAGGGAGCCGGGCAGCCGGAAGGCCACCATGCCCCGATACAGGCGCTCGTCCTCCGGCGTGAGCAACTCGACGTAAGGGCGCTCGGCCGCCAGGCGCCGCACCCGCCGCGCGAGCTCGTGAATCCGGGCGTAGATGCGCTCCGGGCCGATCGCCTCGGCAAACCGCTTGCCGGCCAGCAGCCCTTCGAAGATCGCCCGCTCGTTCGTGCCCACTTGCATAAACCGGGCCGCCTTGAGCTCCAGCTTGTCCCAGCCGCCGGTCACCACGAGCGGCCAGAGCCGATCCAGCCACTCCT
>Ga0308392_1000541_pt1 | contig 15858 bp, 16 predicted proteins | sample Hotspr20Samplem2_FD_202361 | JGI IMG/M metagenome (GOLD analysis project Ga0308392, IMG submission 202361) | Hot spring phototrophic mat microbial communities from Octopus Spring, Yellowstone National Park, Wyoming, United States - 20050624_m2 ... | reverse complement strand
AGCGGCGGCAGCCGAGGCCGCAGCGAGGGCATCGGCCGAGCGGACGGTGAGGAAGAGGTCGGCCGGGCCGCCGACGCCGAAGGTGGTGTGGCGGGCGAGGGGCTCGGCTGTGCGGAGCTCCCCGAGCCGGGCGACCTCGGCGGCGAGCCGTTCGATGGCGCTCATCGGAGGGCCTCCAGCAGCCGCGGCCCGACTTCGTTGACGTCGCCGGCGCCGATGGTGAAGACGACGTCGCCGGGCCGGGCGGTTTCAAGGGCGAGGCGGACGGCAGCATCGAAATCGGCGGCGTAGCGGGCGGGCGGCTCCGCGATGGCGGCGGCGAGGTCGGCGGCGGAACGCCCGGCCTCGGGGGACTCGCGGGCGGCGTAGGTTTCGACCACGACCAGCGCATCGAGCCCGGCGAAGCAGGTCAGCCACTCGTACCAGAGGTAGGCGATGCGGCTGTAGGTGTGCGGCTGGTAGATGCCGACGAGGCGCCGGCCGGGGAAGGCGGCGCGCGCGGTGGCGATGAGTGCGCGCACTTCGGTGGGGTGGTGGGCGTAGTCGTCCATCACGGTGATGCCGCTGGCCTCGCCGACGGGTTCGAAGCGGCGGCGGGCGCCGCGGAACACGGCCACGGCCTCGCGGACGGCATCGAAGGGGACGCCGAGGTGGAGGGCGACGGCGGCGGCAGCGGTGGCGTTGCGGACGAAGTGGATGCCCGGGACCCGGACCTCGAGCGTGCCGATGGGCCTGCCGCCGCGTTCGAGGGTAAAGCGCCCGCCGGCCGGGCCGAGTTCGATAGCGGCCGCGCGCCAGTAGCGGGTTCCTTCGGTGCCGTAGGTTTCGTGGCGGAGCGGTTGATCGCCGAGGACGTCGCTCACGAGGCGGGCCCCGGGGTCATCGGCACAGGCGAGGAGGAGGCCGCCCTGCCTGACCCGCCGGCCGAAGGCGAGGAAGGCTTCGACGTAGGCCTCGGGCGTACCGAAGTCGTCGAGATGGTCGGGCTCGACGGTGGTCACGACGGCGATGTCGGGCGTGTATTCGAGGAAGGCGCGCCGGTACTCGTCGGCTTCGACGACGGCGATGTCGCCCGCGCCCCACGCGGCGTGGCCGCCGAGGTCGGGGCATTCGCCGCCAAGGAGGTACATGGGCTGGCGGCCGGCGCGGGCGAGGATGAAGGCGATGAGCGACGATGTCGTGGTTTTGCCGTGGGAGCCCGCGACGGCCACGAGCCGCTTGCCTTCGAGCAGCCGGGCGACCATCTCGGCGCGGAGTAAGACCGGGATGCCGCGGCGGTGCGCCTCGACCAGCTCCGGGTTGTCGGGTTTGGCGGCGGCCGTGGCGACGACCAGGGCGGTACCAGGAGGCAGGTTGCCGGCGGCGTGGCCTTCGAATACACGGGCGCCGCGACGCTCGAGGCCGTCCGTGAGGTGCGACCGGCGGAGGTCGCTGCCGGTGACCGGGATGCCGCGTTCGAGCAGCAGGATGGCGATGGCGGACATGTGGATGCCGCCGATGCCGACGAGGTGGACCGGGCCGCGGAGGCCGGGGGCGGTCACCGGGCAACCTCCATGACCAGGCGGGCGATATCGGCGGCGGCCGAGGGCCGGGCGAGGGCGCGGGCTGCGGCACGTGTCGCCTCGAGGCGGGCCGGGTCGTCGAGGAGTTCGGCGATGCGGCCGCCGAGGGCGCCGAGGTCCGACTCTTCGAGGATGACGGCGGCGCCCTGGTCGGCAAGCCAGCGGGCGTTCTCGCGCTGGTGGGCGCCGGCGAAGGTGCCGGGCACGAGGATAGCCGGGAGGCCGGCCGCGGGCAGCTCACCGAGGATCGATGCGCCGGCGCGGAAGACCCCGAGGTCGGCGGCGAGCATGACGACCGGGAGGTCGGGGCGGAAGGCCGCGGGCCGGTACCGGCCGGCGAGGTGGGGCGGGAGCGCGGCGCGGGCCCGCTCCGCCATTTCGATGCCGGCCTGGCCGGTGACATGGATGAGGTGGGCGCGGTGCAGCACCGCCTCGAGCGCCGCGAGGACCGCGTCGTTCAGGACGCGAGAGCCCTGCGACGCGCCGGCGACGACCACGAGGGGCTCGGCGAGGGGGACGTCGACGGCGGAGCGAGCGGCAGCCCGGTCGAGGGTGAAGAACTCGGGCCGGACCGGGTAGCCGGTCACGGCGGTCCTGCCGGCCGGCAGGTGGGACAGGGCGGCGGGCGTGGTGGTCGCGAGCCGGGTCGCAAAGCGGCGTTCCGCGCGGACCGCGAGGCCGGGCGCGACGTCGGGGAGGAAGACCACCAGCGGCCGCCTGAGGAGCCAGGCGGCGAGGCTGACGGGGAAGCTCCCATAGCCGCCGGTGCTGAAGACGGCATCTGCGCGGAGGCGGCGGAGGCGCTGGAGCGCCGCCAGGGTCCCACGGGCGAGCGTTGCAAGGCTGCGGACGAGGCCGACGGGGGTTCGCCCGCGGATGGGCGCGGCGGGCACCTCATGAAATTCGAGGCCGGCCGCCTCGACGGTGGCGCGTTCGCCGCGATTGGCCGGGCCGAGGAAGACGAGGCGGGGCGGGGGCTCCATGGCCCGGAGCGCGCCGGCCACCGCGATGGCGGGGTAGAGGTGGCCGCCGGTGCCGCCGCCGGTGAGGACGAGCGTCGTCACGGCTCCTGCTCCCTGCGGATGATGGCGCCTCGCGGCCGGCGATCGACGGGGTGCTGGTCGAGGTAGCCGCCGCGGTCGTTGCCGTAGCGGGAGATGCTGACGAGCACCCCCATGGCGAGGAGAAGGGCGGCGAGCGCGTTGCTCCCGTAGCTGACGAACGGGAGGGGAACGCCAGTGAGCGGGATGACGCGGAGGATGCCGCCGATATTGAGGAAGGCCTGGACCGCGACCCAGGTGGTGATGCCGGTCGCGACGAGCTGGCCGAATTCGTCGCGGGCGCGGCGGGCCACCTGGTAGCCGCGGATCATCAGGAGGATGTAGAGAAGGAGGAGCGAGAGGCCGGCGAGGAGGCCGAGCTCCTCGCCGACGATGGCGAAGATGCCGTCGGTGTGGCTTTCGGGGAGGTAGAAGAACTTGGCACGGCTGGCGCCGAGCCCGAGGCCGGTGACGCCGCCGTTCCCGATGGCGATGAGCGCCTGGAGGGTCTGGAAGCCGATGCCGTCGGGGTCTTTTTCGGCGTGGAGGAAGGCGGTTATGCGCTCTGCCCGGTAGCCGGCGCCGAGGGCGAGCACGGTGATGGCGACGAGGCCGCTGCCGAAGAGCGAGAGCATCTGGAGGAAGGTCGCGCCGGCAACCCAGAACATGGTGACGGTGATGGCGAGGATGATGAGGGTGGTGCCGAGGTTCGGCTGGAGGAGGATGAGGGCGCTGACGGTGCCGATGATGAGGACAAACGGCACGAGACCGTGTTCGAAGCTCCGGAGGCTGCCTCCGCGGGAGGCGAGCCAGGCCGCGAGGTAGATGGTGACCGTCAGCTTGGCGAATTCGGCCGGCTGGAGGGTGAGTTCGCCGACGCCGATCCACCGGCGCGCGCCGCCGCCCTCGACGCCCACGACGATAACGACGACGAGAAGGACGATGGTCACGCCCATGAGCGGCACGGCGAGCGGCCGGAGGCGGCGATAATCGAGCCGGGCCATGACGAACATGCCGATGGCGCCGCCGAACGCCCAGATCCCCTGGCGGAGCACGAAGGAGTACGGGTCGCCGAAATCGACGAGGCTGCGGACGAACGACGCGCTGTAGACAGCGACGAGCCCGAAGGCCGTCAGCAGGGCGACGACGGCGACGAGGAGGTAGTCCGGGCGGCCGGGGTTCCATTCACCAGTGCGGGCAGCTATGGCGACACCTCCGGCGTGAAGCCCGGGAGCCGGCGGACCAGCTGGCGGAAGTGTTCGCCCCGGGCTTCGAAGTTGGTGTAGCGGTCGAAGCTGGTGCCGGCGGGCGAGAGGAGGATGACATCGCCCGGGCGGGCGAGCCCGGCCGCCGCCTGGACGGCATCCTCGAGCGCGTCGACCAGGAGGGCCGTTTCCACCCGGCCGGCGAGGGCGGCGTGGAAGAGGGGCCCTGCCTCGCCGAAGCAGACGACGGCCCGGCAGCGCAGCGCGGCAGCCTCCTGGAGCACGTCGAGCGGGAGATGCTTGTCACGCCCGCCGAGGAGGAGGACGACGGGCTCGTCGAAGGCGCGGAGGCCGGCGACAGTCCGTTCGGGGCTGGTGGCGATGGAATCGTTGACCCAGGTTGCGCCGCCAGCGCGACCGACGACTTCGAGGCGATGGGGCACGCCGGCGAAGGTGCGGATGGCGCGGGCCATTGCGGTGACGGGCCAGCCGGCTTCGGCGGCTATTGCGCAGGCCATCACGGCGTTGGCGAGGTTGTGCCGGCCGCGGAGGCGGACCTCGGCGACCGGTACGACCGGGGTGACCCGCGAGCCACGCCTGATAACGATTTCGCCGCCGTCGATGAAGGCGCCGTCGAGCTGGAGGGGCGCCTCGATCGAGGTAGCGACGAGCCGGCCGCGGACGGAGGCCATGAACGCGCGGGTGACGGCGTTGTCCTGGTTTAGCACGGCAATGTCGTCGCGGGACTGGTGGGCGATGTGGTTGCGCTTGAGGCCGACGTACTCGTCCCAGGAGAACTGGTCGAGATGGTTGGGGGTGACGTTGGTAACGGCCGCAATGTGCGGGGAGCGGTCGGTGTACTGGAGCTGGGTATGGCTGATCTCGAGGATGACCGTGGTGGATGACCGGATTTCGTCGAGGCGCGCGAGGAGCGGCTCGCCGATGTTGCCACCGAGGACGAACTCGATGCCGGCTTCGCGGGCCATGGCGCCGACGAGCGCGGTCGTGGTCGACTTCCCGCTCGACCCGGTGATGCCGATGGTGCGCCCCGGGCAGAGCTGCAGGAAGAGGCGCATCTGCGAGGTGATCGGGATGCCGAGTTCGCGCGCCCGGGCGAGCGCCGGGTTGTAGCGCAGGATGGACTGGGAGACGGCGACGAGCCCAAAGCCTGCAGGGTCGAGCAGCGGTTCGCCGGTGACGACCCGTTCGACGCCCTCTGGCGGAGCAGCACCCGCGGCGGCCAGCTCGGCTTCGCTTCGGGTGTCGGAGATGGTGACCCGGGCGCCGTGCGCGACGAGCCAGCGGGCGAGGTCGCGACCCTCGATGCCGAGGGAGTAGACGAGGACGGGCAGGCCCTGGAGGGGCGGGAGCGAGGTGCCGGCGGGCGCGGTCATCGTTCGGGCACCTCCAGCGCCAGGGCGACGCCGAGCATGGCGGCGGCGATCCCGATGGCCCAGAAGCGGGTGACGATTTGGGTTTCTGCCCAGCCGATGAGTTCAAGGTGGTGGTGGAAGGGGGCCCGACGGAAGATGCGCCGCCCGGTGAGCTTGTAGGAGCCAATCTGGAGGATGTTGGACCCGGCTTCGACCACGAAGATGAGGCCGATGAGCGGCAGGAGGAGCCACTGGCCGGTCATGAGGGAGACGACGGCGAGGGAGGAGCCGAGAGCGAGGGCGCCGGTATCGCCCATGATGACGCGGGCAGGGTGGGCGTTGTACCAGAGGTAGCCGAGGTTTGCGCCGGCGATGATGAAGGCGAAGGTGGCGACGAATTCCTGGCCCTGGATGAAGCCGATGATGCCGTAGGCGATGAAGGCGATGAGCGTGGTGCCGCCGACGAGGCCGTCGAGGCCATCGCTGACGGCCACGGCGCTGGTGGTGGCGACGATGATGGCAGCGGCGAGGGGGACGTAGAAGAGGCCGAGGGCGTAGCTGCCGACATAGGGGATGTTGATCGATTCGACCTCGATGTAGCGGTAGAGGACGATGGCCGCGCCGAGGGCAAAGACGGCGGTAAAGCCGAGCTTAAAGCGCCAGGAGAGGCCACCCTGGCGCCGGTCCTGGAGGGTGCCGAGGTCATCAACGAAGCCGGCGGCGGCGGTGACCGCGATCATGCCGAGCGGGAGGAGGATGGACTGGTGGTTCCACCAGTCGACGGCGACGGCGGTAACGATCAGCGTGGGCAGCCAGATGATGAAGCCGCCGAATGTGGGCGTGCCGGCTTTTTTCTGGTGTTCGGGCAGGTATTCGGAGATCTGCTTGCCGATGCGGCGGCGGCGCAGGTAGCGGACGATCGGTTCGCCCAGCGCCAGTGCGAGGAGGAAGGTGATGAACCCCGAGTAGAGGGCATGAATCACGGTTCGCCCTCCAGCAGGGGGATGAGCGTTTCGAACTCCTGTGACCGGGACGCTTTGAGGAGGACGGTGTCCCCGGGGCCGAGCATGCCGCGGACGAAGCGGGCGGCCTCGGACTTGTCGGCGAACCAGTGAACCTGGGCCATGCCAGCCTCGCGGGCGGCTTCGGCCATGGCACGGCAGGTTTCCCCGACGGCGACGAGCACGTCCGCGCACTCGGCGGCGAGGGTGCCGGCGGCGCGATGCTCCCGTTCCTCGAACTCGCCGAGTTCGGCCATCTTGCCGAGGAGGGCGATGCGCCGACCTGTGGCATCACGGAGCAGACGGAGGGCGCCGGCCAGGGATGCGGGGCTCGAGTTGTAGCGGTCATCGAGGATGGTGGCGCCAGTGTCGCTGCGGCGGACGGTGATGCGCCGGTCGGGGAGTTCAGCGGCGCCGACGGATTCGGCGACGGTCTCGAAGTCGAGGCCGAGGGCGATCCCGGCGGCGATGGTGAAGAGGGCGGCAGGGATGGTGTGGAGGCCGGGGAGCGGCGAATTGACGCGGACGGAGCGCCCCTGCCAGCTGACGGTGAAGGCGGTGCCCTCGAGGCCGCGGGCTTCAGCATCGGTAACGACGAGGTCTGCTCCGGAGCCGGGGCTGCCGAAGCCGATGACACGGCAGGGGAGCCGCCGCGCCTCGGGGGCGATGCGCGGGTCGTCCATGTTGAGGATGGCGGTGCCGCTGGCCGGCAGGGCGCGGGCGAGCGACAGCTTTTCCTCGGCGATGGCTTCGATGGAGCCAAGCTTCTCGATGTGGGTGAGGCCGATGTTGAGGACACCGCCGACTTCGGGGAGGGCGATGGAGGCGAGGTAGGCGATTTCGCCGCGGGAGTCCATGGCGATTTCGAGGACGGCGACTTCGTCGTCGCGACGGAGGCCGAGGAGGGCGAGGGGCAGGCCTTCGCGGGAGTTGTAGTTGCCGCGGCGGCTGTAGATGCGGAGGTGCTGGCCGAGGACGGCGGCAGCGAGGTCCTTGGCGGTGGTTTTGCCGACCGTGCCGGTGACGCCGACGACCCGGGGGTTGCAGGCGAGGCGCCAGGCGCGGGCCAGCTCGCCGACGGCCTTGGTGGTATCGGGTGCGACAACGATGGTGCGGCCATAGGGGACCGAGGTGGGCGGGCGCGAGCAGATGACCGCGACAGCCCCGGCGGCGAGGGCGGCGTCGACGTAGGCGTCGCCATGGGTCCGCTCACCCGGGAAGGCGCAAAAGAGTTCGCCGGGACGAACGGTGCGGGAGTCGGCGGAGCCGCCGGTGATCTCCGCGGGCAGGCCGGGAATGACGCGGTAACCGCGCCGGGCCATCTCCTCGGCAATAAAGTCGGTCGTGAGGTGGGCTGTCATCGTGCGGGACTCCTTGCGCCTTTTTCCGGGGGTACGCCAAGGTAGCGGAGAGCTTCGTCGACGAAGCGGGCGAAGATCGGACCGGCAGCCTGCGTCCCGGTGAGGAGGTTGCGGTTCTGGTCGAGGCGGACGAGGACGAGGAGACGGGGCTGCTCGAGCGGGGCGAATCCCATAAAGGAGACGATTTGCTGGTCGTCGGTATAGGTGCCCCAGACGGGGATGTTGGCGGTGCCGGACTTGCCGCCGGCGGTGTAGTGGACGGGGTTGCGGCCCCAGCCGTCGGGGTCCTGGGCGACGACTTCGCCGAGCATGCGGCGGACGGCGTCGCTGGCTGCGGGGGAGATGACGCGGCGGACGATGGTGGGCTTGAGGTCGATGCGGGTGCCATCGGGGCGAATGCGGCCTTTGACGACGCGCGGGGTGACCAGGTTCCCGCCGTTAATGCAGGCGGCGATCGCCTGCATCATCTGGATCGGGGTGACGCTGATGGACTGGCCGAACGACTGGGTTGCGACGTCGACCGGGGAGTAACCGGGGTCCTCGGGGCGGCGGAAGAAGCCGGCCGCCTCGCCGGGGAGGTCGATGCCGGTGGGCTTTCCGAAGCCGAAGGCCTCGAGGTACGACTGGAAGAGGCGGGTGCCGAGCTTCTGCTGCATGAAGACGGCGCCGGAGTTGATGGAGTGCTGGAGCACGCCGGTCATGGTCTGCGTGCCGTAGACGCCATCGTCCCAGTTTTTGAGGCGCACCCCCTCCACATCCACGACCCCATTATCCACGTAGGTGGTTTCCGGGGTGACGACGCCGGCATCGATGGCGGCTGCGGCGGTCACAACCTTCATGACGGAGCCTGGTTCGTAGGTATCGGTGACGGCGATGTTCTTGAATGCGCTCTTCTGCTCGGTGGATGCCTCCAGGTCGGCCTCGAGGGTGGAGTAGCGGACGGAGGGTAGCGTGGCGAGGGCGTAGATATCGCCGGTGTAGGGGTCCATCACGATGATGGTGCCGCCCGAGGCGCGGTGCTCTTTGACGGCAGCGGCGAGGGTCTCTTCGGCAAGGCGCTGGAGGTAGCGGTCGATAGTGAGGACCAGGTCGTCGCCCGGGACGGGCTCAGTGGCGATGTACTGGCCGTAGGGGATGGGGTCGCCGAGGGTGTCACGTTCGTAGACGGCCCTGCCGGGGCGGCCCTGGAGGATGTCGTTGTAGTAGGCTTCGATGCCGGCGAGGCCGGTGTTGTCGAGGCCGGTGAAGCCGAGGACGGCGGCTGCGAGGTCGCCTTCGGGGTGGATGCGGGCGGTGTTGGGGAGGAGGACGACGCCGGGGAGGTCGGCGTCGATGAGCTGGAGGCCGAGTTCGTAGTCGAGGTCGATGGCGATGCGAACCTCGACGGCATCAGCTGCGGCCAGCCTGGCTTCGATTGCAGCTTTCGGGATGCGGGTGATGGCGGCGACCTTTTCGATGACGCGCGCGCGGTCGGCGGGCTGGCGCCAGGCCCGGGTATTGAGGTAGACGTCCCAGGTATCGACGGAGACGGCGAGAACGCCGCCGTTGCGGTCGAGGATGGCGCCGCGGCGGGCGTAGACGGTGGAGCTGCCGAGGAGTTCGCTGCGGGCCTGTGCGGCGTAGGTATCGTGCTGGAGGACCTGGAGCTGGACGAGGCGCGCGGCGAGGAGGGCCCCGAAGAGGCCGAGGAACACCGCCGGGAGCCACACGCGGCGGGTGGGCCGCGCCTTTTGGATGGTCATCCGAACGCGCCTCCGGCCGCCGGTTGCGACGGCGGTTTGGTGCTGGCTACCAGGGCCGCCAGCTCAGCAGGGACTTCCACCAGGGTTCGGCCGGAGCGGGTTTGGGCTCCGGCGCGGGGAGATACTCTGCTGGAAGTTTCGCCGGCGCCGGGCCGGGTTCCTGGACGGTGACGTAGATGGGGTCGGATGCCCGGGCCATGCCGATCTCCTGGGCGCGGCGCTCGATGCGGGCCTGGGAGGTGAGGCGGGCAACATCGGCTTCGAGCAGGGAGATCTCGGCGCGGAGCCTGGCCTGCTGGCGCTGCGAGGCCTGGATATCGAAGCCCTGGGACGTGACGAAGCTGTTCTGGAGGACCGGGAGAAGGGCTGCGAAGAGCAGGAAGGCGAGGGCGGCGATGAGGCCCCAGTTGATGCGGAGGCCGCGGACCGGAACGCCGAGGGGACGGCCGATGCCGCCGAGGGGATGGTTGATGGCGGCCATGGTCAGCTCCTCCGTTCGGCCGCCCGGAGGACGGCGCTGCGGGCGCGCGGGTTGCGGGCGACCTCAGCAGGGGAGGGCCGAACGGCCCGGCGCGTGAGGATGCGGAGGGTCGGGCGGTGGCCGCAGCGGCATTCCGGGAGGCCGGGCGGACAGATGCAGGCCGCGGCCTCGCGCTGGAAGTACCGCTTGACGATGCGGTCTTCGAGAGAGTGGAAACTGATGACCACCAGCCTGCCGGGGTGGCGGTCGGCGTTTCCAGGGTCGAGCAGGCCGTGGGCGAGCGGAAGTACCATGTGAAGGCTGTCGAGTTCACCGTTCACCTGGATCCGGAGCGCCTGGAAGACTTTGGTGGCGGGGTGATTTGGGGTGCGTCTCCCCGGGCCCCCCACGGCCTGCCCGACGACACTGGCGAGCTGGGTGGTCGTCCGCAGCGGCTGGCGGGCGCGCGCGGCCACGAGGGCCCGCGCGATGCGCCGCGCCCGGGGCTCTTCGCCGTATTCGAAGAAGAGCGCTGCGAGCGACGCTTCATCCCAGGTGTTCACGATGTCGGCGGCTGTTGGGCCGCCGGCCGATGGGTCCATGCGCATGTCGAGGGGGCCTTCGAGGGAGAAGGCGAATCCCCGGTGGGCGCTCTCGACCTGGAACGAGGAGAAGCCCAGGTCGAGGAGGATGCCATCGGCGGACGTGACACCTGCTTCCGCGGCGACCCTGTCGAGTTCGCGGAAGTTCGCGTGGACGAAGCTGACCCGCCTCCCAAACGGTGCCAGCCTCGCGCGCGCGAACTCCAGCGCCTCGGCGTCCTGGTCGATGCAGAGGAGTCTTCCGCCGGGGCCGAGCCGGCGGGCGATGGCCTCGGCGTGGCCGCCGAGCCCGGCGGTGCAGTCGATGTAGGTGCCGTCCTCGCGGACGTCGAGCCAGTGGAGGGCTTCGTCGAGGAGGACCGGCTGGTGGATGGGGAGCGAGGATGTCATGACGACCACGTTACGCTCCTCCCCCTGAGCTGGCGGCCGCTGCGGCAAAGCCGGAGGCTGCGATTTCGGCGCGAGCACGCTTGCGGGATGCCTCCCGCTCCTCGTAGGCCGCCGCGTTCCAGATTTCGATGCGGCGCCCGACGCCGACGACTTTGACTTCGCGCGCGGACTGGCTGATGCCGGCGCGGGCCGCGAGGTCGTCGCGGAGGTTGACACGTCCCTGTCCGTCGAGCTGGACGGGCCAGAAGGTGGAGTAGAAATCGCGACGGGCATCTTCGGCGATGGGGTCGCCCTCGGGGAGGGCGTCGAAGATGGCGGCCTGCCGTTCGAATTCTTCGAGGGTGTAGACGTGGATGCACTCGTCGGCGCCGGCGCCGATGTAGGCGCCGGCTTTGAGGGCATCGCGGAAGGCCGGGGGGATGGGCACCCGTCCCCGGTCGTCCAGCGTGTAGTCGTAGGCGCCTGAGAAGCGCGTGAGCATGCCCTCATTGCCTTTCCGGGGGCTGCGGGGCGGGTAACCCCTGTGCAGGGCGGGAGCCGTTCAAGCTCCCCATTTCTCCCCACCTGACCCCCGCGAGCATGGTAGGTTCCCCCCGGGAGGCTGTCAATACGTTTTTTCGGCCCGCGGCGCGCGGCGAAGGGATAGGATCAGGGGGATGGCGCGCGTGGCAGTGCTGACGGTTTCGGACCGGGGGGCGGCTGGAGAGCGGGAGGACTTCGGCGGGCCGCTCATCGCGGAGCTGGCGCTGGCGGCGGGGCACGAGGTGGTAGCTCGGGCGATCGTGCCGGATGAGCGGGAGCAGATCGCGGCGACGCTGCGGGCGTGGGCGGACGCGGGCGCGGCGGACGTCATTCTTACGACGGGCGGGACGGGGCTGACGCCGCGGGATGTGACGCCGGAGGCGACGCTGACGGTGGCGGAGCGGGAAGTGCCGGGGATCGCCGTGGCGCTGGTGGTGAACGGGCTGCGGCACACGCCGTTTGCGGCTCTGACGCGGGGCGTTGCGGTGACGCGGGGCAGGACGCTGATCGTGAATTTGCCGGGGAACCCGAAGGCGGTGCGGCAGGGGATGGACGTGCTGCTGCCGCTGCTGGGGCACGTGACGGAGCTGCTGCAGGGGCCGGTGGAGCACGGCGGCTGACGGGGCGCGGCGAGCTCCCGCTTGCCAGCCGGGCCGCGCTGGCGGAATGTTGAAGGGGATGCGCATCGATGTGCTGACCCTGTTCCCGGAGGCGTTCCGCGGCCCGCTGGATGTTTCGATTGTGAAGCGGGCGCGGGAAGACGGGCTGCTCGACCTCCACATCCACGACATCCGGGAGCATGCGACGGACCGGCACCGGACGGTGGACGATTACCCGTTCGGCGGGGGCCAGGGCATGGTGATGCGGGTGGATGTGCTCGACCGGGCACTGGAGCACGTGCGGGCGCAGGCGCCGGAGCGCGGGCTGGTGGTGTACCTGACCCCCGCGGGCGAGCGGCTGAACGACCGGATTGTGCGGGAGCTGGCGGCAGAGCCGCGGCTGATACTCGTCTGCGGCCGGTATGAAGGGGTGGATGAGCGGTTCGTAGAGCACTGCGTGGACAGGGAGATTTCGATCGGGGACTACGTGCTGACGGGCGGCGAGCTGCCGGCGATGGTGCTGATCGACGCGGTGACGCGCCACATCCCGGGGGCGCTGGGGGATGCGGCATCGCCGGAGGAGGAGTCGTTCGCGGATGGGCTGCTGGAACACCCGCAGTACACGCGGCCGGCGGAATACCGGGGCTGGAAGGTGCCGGAGGTACTGCTGAGCGGGCACCACGCGAAGATCGCAGCGTGGCGGCGGGAGCAGCGGCTGGCGCGGACGCGGGAGCGGCGGCCGGACCTGCTGGAGGGCGCGGAGGGGGAGCGGGCGCCGGGGCCTGGCTCAGGCGCGGCGGATGAGGTCGACGAACGAATCGTTTGAGAGGGCGCCCCGCCGGGCTGCGCGGATGCGGGCGATTGCTTCGTCGGCGCCGAAGCCGAGGCGGCGGAGGAGGAGGCCGGTCACCAGCCCGCTGCGGTTCATGCCGTGGGAGCACATGATGTAGACGGCAGGAGGGGCCGCGCCGGGGTTGATGACGGCCTCGGCGAGGCGGTCGACGACGGGGAGGATGTGGCGGGAGGGGAGGAAGCGGGCTTCGAGGTCGGCGAAGACGCAGGGGAGGTGGGCTGCGGCGGCGGCCCGGTAGGGGCCGGGCATTTCACCCGCGCAGTCGACGAGCCAGGAGGCGCTGATGGCGGCGGGGTGAATGGTTTCGCCCTGGAGGGTGTGGGCGCCGCCCATCCAGATGGAGGTGTGGATGTAGGGGATGGCTCCGCCGGCCAGTACGAGACTGGCGCGCGGGCGGAGCGGCGGAGGCAGGCGTTCGATGGACGGGTCTTCGAGCACGGGCCCATGGTACGCGGGCGGTGCGGTGGAGGCACGCGCAAGCAAGTGCTTGCACGAGGTGCTACGATCGAGGGCGATGGATGCGACGGCCGAGCGACTGCTGACTGCTGCGCGCGAGGTGTTCGAAGAGGAGGGTTTCCGGGGTGCGACGACCCGGAAGATTGCAGCGCGCGCCGGCGTGAACGAGGTGACGCTGTTCCGGCATTTCGCCAGCAAGGAGGAGTTGATTGGCGCGGCGCTGGAGCATGGCCACCGCACAGCGATGGCGCGGCTGGATGCCGTCGCGCTGCCGGAGCAGCCGGAAGACCTCGACGCGGAGTTGCGGCCGTACCTGCGCCACGTGCTGGCGGCCTTCAGCGCTGCGGGCCGGGGTGTGCGGACAGCGCTCGCGGAATGGGAGCACCTGCCCGCGTACCATGCCTGGCTGCTCGGGCCGAGCGAGCGGGTGATGGCCGATCTCGAGCGGTACCTTGCGGCGGCGGCAGCCCGCGGGCTGGTGCGGCCGGGCGCCGACCCGGCGGCAGCGGCCCACCTGCTGGTGGCGACGCTGTTCATGCACGGGCTGCTGCCCCCGCTCATGCCCGCGCACTTTCCGCAGGGCGCGGGGGCAGGCGCCGACGGGTGCATCGACCTCGTACTCGCGGCTCTTCGACCACTGGAGGAGAACGAACGATGATCGGGTTCCTGGAGATTCGGCGGCGGAAGCTTCAATTCGCGCTGGTCGGCCTGATTGTGACGCTCATCAGCTACCTGGTGCTGATGATCAACGGGCTGGGCGTGGGCCTGAACGAGAAGGCGGGGCGTGCGCTCCTGAACTTCAATGCGGACGCCATCGCCTACTCTGACCGGGCGGGCCTCAGCGTGATCCGGTCGGAGCTGAGCGCGGAGACCGTCGCACGGATCACGGCGGAGTCGGGCGCGCGGGAGGCTGCGCCGCTGGGCTACATGGCCGTGAACTACCGTCGCGAAGATGGCAAGGTCAAGTCGGCGGCGGTGCTGGGGTATGACCCGGGCACCATCGGCGAGCCGCCGGTGGAGTCCGGCCGGCCGCTCACGCCGGCCGATGCGAACGGGCTCCTGGCCGACCGTGAGTTCCTAAAGGCGTCGGGACTGAAGGTCGGGGATACGGTCCGGCTTGCGGTCCGGCTGGAGGAGCGGGAGTTCACCATCGTGGGCGAGCTGAACGAGGGGTCGTTCTTCTTCCAGCCCGCGGTCTACATCCTGCGGAGCACCTGGCAGGAGATGAAGTACGGCAGCGCGAACCTTTCGGCGCCGGCCGCCTCCATCGTCCTGCTGAAGGGCGACGGACTGGCCGGAAAGCGTGGCCAGGGCTGGGAGGCCGTTTCGAAGCGTACGGCCTTCGCGAACATCGAGGGCGTGGCGGGCCAGCAGTCGACGGTGCAGGCGCTGCAGGTGTTCGGCTATCTGATCGGCGGGCTCGTGATCGGTGTCTTCTTCTACGTCCTGACGCTGCAGAAGACGCCGCAGATCGGCGTGCTGAAGGCGGTCGGGGCGACCACCGGGTTCATCTTCCGGCAGCTGCTCATCCAGGCGCTGCTGGTTGCGCTCGGCGGGCTCGTGATCGCGGTGCCGCTGGCGTGGCTGACGAACCGGGCGCTGCAGCAGGCGCCGGACGCGGTGCCGATTGCGTTCACCACGCAGACCTTTGTGGTGACGAGTGCGCTGCTGCTCGTGATGGCGATTGTCGGGGTCCTCTTCTCAGGCCGGCAGGTGGCGAAGGTGGACCCGATCATCGCGCTCGGCCAGCAGCAGTAGCAGCGGGCAACAGGCGGAAGGAAAGGAGCAGGCAGTGAGCATCCGGCTGAAGGTGCAGGACCTCGAGAAGGTGTACGGCGAGGGCGAGCGGGCGGTTCACGCGGTGCGGGGCGTGAGCTTCGCGCCCGAGCCCGGCGAGTTCGTGGCCATCGTGGGGCCGAGCGGCTCGGGGAAGACGACGATGCTGGCGATGATCGGCGGGCTGCTGACGCCGACGCGCGGGAGCATCGAGGTGAACGGGCAGGATATCGCCCGGCTGAAGGGGAAGGAGCTTGCCGAGTACCGGCGGCGAAAGGTGGGGTTCGTTTTCCAGGCGAACAACCTCCTCCCGTACCTGACGGCGCGGGAGAACCTGCTGGTGATGGCGCGGATCAACGGCACCGACCTGAAGTCGGCCGGGGCGCGGGCGGACCAGCTGCTGGAGGAGCTGGGCCTGACGGCCCGCCGCAACGCGCTGGCGACGGAGCTGAGCGGCGGCGAACGGCAGCGGTTAGCGATTGCGCGGGCGCTGATGAACGACCCGGAGCTGGTGCTGGTGGATGAGCCGACAGCGAGCCTCGACTCGGCGCGGGGCCGGCAGGTGGTGGAATCGCTGATCGCGGAAGTCAAGGGGCGGGACAAGCTGGGGCTGATGGTGACCCACGACATGGCGATGGCGGAGCTGGCGGACCGGGTGCTGGAGATGCACGACGGCCTGCTGGTGGGCCAGACGGTGGGCGCGCGGGGCTGACCTTCGGCCGCCGGCGGCGTACCATGCGCTCCATGCCGCGGGCGATGCCGGTGATGACGCGTGTGGCTTGAGGCCGGGACGGCACTGGCCGCGTTTGCGGTGGCGCTGCCGCTGACAGGGGCGCTGCGGCTGCCGACGAAGCGGGGCCGCCGGGGCGAGGTGATGCCGCGGATCGGCGGCATCAGCATCCTCGCCGGGTTTTTG
>Ga0308392_1000539_pt1 | contig 15873 bp, 16 predicted proteins | sample Hotspr20Samplem2_FD_202361 | JGI IMG/M metagenome (GOLD analysis project Ga0308392, IMG submission 202361) | Hot spring phototrophic mat microbial communities from Octopus Spring, Yellowstone National Park, Wyoming, United States - 20050624_m2 ... | reverse complement strand
GCGTCAATTGCCCTGCTGTCGTCGTCGTCGTCCGCCTTACCGACGACGGGCGGGTGATAGTGGAAGACCACAAGGAATGGCGGAACACAGGGCTGAGCGAGGTCTTGGATGAGGCGATAGTATGGCTAAGAGCGCAGGGGTTCACTAACGCAGGCGACCTGCCCATCTTCATCTACGACAGTGCCCTCAACGGCAGGGATACGACGGGCTATCCCCCTGCTTGGAAGTTTGGGGAGAAGGGGATAGCGTCCCTGCCCTCTACGAAAAAGGTAGCGGAGAGCATAGGCGTCCTCAACAGCCTTATGCGGGCGCACCGCCTGCTTTTCTACGACCGCGTTCTACACCGCACTATGCGAGGGATGGCGTATAAGCACGGCAAGGAACTGCCGAAAAAGGGCGACGACGCGGTAGACGCGCTCCGCTACGCGGTCTACCACCTTTACTCTACGGGGCTACTGCGCCTCAGCGATGAGACCCCCGCGCTTGCTACGAAGGCGGAGCCTGAGGAAGAGGATGTTTTTCCGTCGGCGTCTGCTATCGTCGCCGAGCGGATACGGCGACGGAGAGAGGTAAAGCAGGCGCAGGTTGGCTACGGGCGATGGAACTTTTTCAGCGGGGAACTGCGTCTATGATAGTAGGTGATGGCGATGAATTCGGGACAGTTTCCCGACCTGCTAAGGGGGGATACGGCGATGGAAAAGCGCGTGCCTAAAGCGGTGCTTCGCACTAAAAAGGCGAAGGATAAGATAGCGACGGTGATGAGGGAATTCAAAGAGGGCAAACTCCGCAGTAGCAGTGGGCAGAAGGTGAAGAGCCGAAAGCAGGCTATCGCTATCGCGCTTTCGGAGGCTTATCGGCGAGTGATGGGTAAAAAGTAGGGAACGGTTATGACGGCACGGGGTATCATCAACGAAGTCAAAGCAGTGCTAAGGACGGAGGGGTTGCCCCTGACGGACGATGAAATAGCGCGGATGGTGGGGCGGGTAGCCCAAGCCCTGTCAACGCTCATCCCCCTGCTACCTATCCGCGATTACATCTCTACGACGAAGCAGGGGGAGTATGCATTACCGAGCGACTACACCCTGATAGAGAGGGTAGTCTATAAGCCGTCCGCTTCGGCGACCGTTTCGGCGCGAAACACTCAAACTAACCGATTGACGGTCTCGCAAAACCTGAGAGAGCGCGGGTGGGCAGAGAACGGACGGCTCATCAACAAAAACAACGGCGTCCGACAGCGGTATCGTATCGTTTCGGACACAATATTAGCCGTTGAAAACGCTTCACAATTCTCCGTAGGGCATACAATTGAAGAGGAAACTGAAGCAATTGAATTGCCTGTGCAAGCCATCACCGCGCCGAACAATACGGTGCAGGGGATAGCAGGGGACACGGCGCGGTATGCGATAGGCGTCTACGGGCGATGGCTACGGCTGTCGCCTGATACAAAGATGGGGCACGAAAACCTTATTGTCTATGCTTATATCGCTCATCCCCCCGTTGTTTCGCCTTCTGACGCTATCGCGCTTCCCCCTTACACAGCGACCTACCTCATCTATGAAACTGCCCACCGCCTGCTGTTTCAGTTTGCGGGCGAGGAAGCACCGCCGTTGGTGCAGGCACTAAAAGGGAAGGCGTTAGAGGAACTGCAGACGCTGATGAACAAATCTGCGACCGTGCAACAGCCCCCCGCTATCACCGTTTATCGGCGACGACGGCAAGGAGAGTGATGAGGGATGGAGAGGACAACTAAAATACGGCGCGAAAAGGCTCCGAAAGAAGGCTTCAATCTTCTGCGCTTCTTAGAAAAGTTCACTTTGAGAGAGTTAGAGCAATACCTTCTCAAACAATTGTATGACCCTGCCGAGCAAACCGATATAGCACGGCGCGAGCGGTCGTAAGGAGGTAAGACGATGGGGAACACAACGCCGAACCTGCGGATACCGATACCGTATCCTCGTTCTGCGAATGTAGACGAGCTGTTCAATTGGGAGCGGTTCTTGCACGACGCTTTTATCGTCGTAGACACCGCGATAGCGAACATAAACAGCGACATCGGAACCATAAACGCCTTCTTTCAAAACATCATCAACGACATCACAAACCTCAGCGACGCTGTTAGGGAGATACGCGAAAGCGACATCCTTTTGGCTTCGCGTATTCGCATAGCGGGGCGGAGACCCCTTAGTGCCCTGCTGTCTGAGTTAGGCAACGAGGGCGGGGGCTTGCTTTACTTCCCCGCAGGCACTTATACTGTCAGCAGTACGCTTGCTGTTCCTGCGAATGTGCGACTGTTGGGGAACAACGCTGTCCTTCGTCCTTCCTCTTCGTTCTACAACAGCGGGGACAATCCGATGTTTTCGGTAGCAGGGCACGGTGCGGTCTTTGAAGGGTTGGTCTTTGAGGGACACCCTACCAACAACGATGTCCGCGTATCTGCTATTGCGACGAACGGTAATGAGACGACGATAGTGCGCTGTCGGTTTGTGAGAACAGGTTATTGTGCGGTTGACCATCGTAGCACTACGAAGGAGGGCGTGCTACGGATACGCGATAGCAAGTTTGAAGACTGTTGGGGCGACTGCATACTCACAAACCTTTCGGTAGACGCCGACAGTGTTGTTTTCTCCCATCCGTCTACTTCTATCAGCACGGTCGCGGCTTATCGGGGCTACGGTGTAGGGATAAAGGCGAGTACGCAAGCGGGGCGGACGCTGAGGATGGCTTTGCAAAATGTTGAGTTTGACCGCCTGCTTCGCACCGCTATCGTCCTTACTGCCAACCCCTCGCACCCTGCTTATGAAGTGCGCATAAACAAGGTGAAAGTGCGACAGGTGGGACTAACCCGTTTTTCCAATCCTTCAGGCGAAGCCTCTGCCATAGGCAACGACGAAAGCCTCTATGGGGCACTGATTTATGTTCAAAGCACGGCGACGAACGAAAGCGATGTTGGAACGGTTCACATCACCGACTTTGATGTTGACGAACCCTATGGCTTCGTCGTCCGCTTCCCTGCCAACAACAGCAACCGACACTATCTAAACAAGGGGCGGTATAAGCACGGGGCTTCGGGATGGGGTGGGTCTAACCCCTTCAGCCCTATCAGCCTGCGCCTTGCCCGCGCTTTTGTCTCGGATGTAGAGGGCAACGCTTTCAATCGGCACTTTACTAAACAGTCGGACACCTTCGGCTCTTACGATACGGTTTTCCAAAACTGCCGTTTCTCAGGAGCAGGCGATTTCGGGGGAACAGCGAACGACAACATATGGTACATCAACTGCACCTTCTCAGGCAGTGCCCCTGCTCCGAAAGGCAGATGGTTTATTGGCTGTCGCGGGGCGTCGCAGTATCAGGGAGACAAAGTAATAGCCTGCGAAGGCGGTCATATTGCTTCATCCTCTGTTCATTTGGGCGACTTTGAAACGGGGATGTGCTTCAAAACATCCGCAAATTATGGACTGAAACCACAAATAACAGTAGGCGGGCGGTTGCGTGAAACGCACATCTATCTTCCTATACTCCTTCATCCCTCCAATTTTTACCTCTTTGACGATGACAGCACCGCTTTTAGGCAAGAACTTAGATACCTGTTTCTCGGCAACGAAATAGTAGCAAGTTTCAACGATGAAAACAGGCTACCCAACGGACGACATCGCCTGCTTCTTACATCGTTTGCTGTCCCTCGTAATTTTTATGTCGGTTCCACCTCTGACAGTAATTTCAATCTCAAAGTACGAATTGTTTTCTCTTTCACAGGCGGACGCACTGACCTTATACCTATCCGCGTGCAAATGGCGTGGAGAAAACACGGAGAAACCAACCAACAAGGTTATCTATTGCACGACTTTGCTCCCCTAACTACTTCTTCCATTCAAGGCAACTCCCTTTACTGCAGAGAATTTATTGTTCCATCATCTGCTTTGTCGTCTTTTCCAAACGGTGGATGTATGTTTTTAGAGATAGCACGGCGGTATGTTGCAAACGAAACCGACAGGGTATACATACACGGCGTTGAACTGCTTTATCCCGCTTATCTTGAGTAGTAAGGAGGTAAGTGCTTGTGTTAGTTTTTGGACAGATAGAGCCGATGGGGATGGGCAACCTTGTGCCCCTGCCGAAAAAGACAGCGCGGGGCTTAGAGGGGGCGGTCTACAATCAATTTGCGGAGCGGATGTACCGCCTGCTACCCCATCGCTCTATGCCGACCCCTGCTCGGATAATCAACTTTCAGCTTCCTGTCCGTTTCGTTTACCCCTACATAGACCCTGCTGATGACCGCCTTCGGTTTACTGCTATCACAACGAATGGGAAGTTTTTGTCGGACACAGGGCAGGCGCAGTATGTCTACTACTTCAACCCTGCTCGCAACGAATATGAGAACCGAGAGGGGTTTGTGCAGGGGTATGTTGTTGAGCATACGGTCTTACCGCCGTTTGTAGTGCCCTCCCCTGTTAGTGCCCCTACCGTTATCGCCACTTTCACTTTGCCCGACGGGAAAACGGTAGCGGGGGCGGGGACGCTCGGAAGCGGTAATTACTCCATCTTCCCCCTGCTACAACACAAACCGAAAGTGCGACGGCAGTCGGACAGCGACGCTTCAACGGCGGAAATCGTTGTATGGGAAAACAGCAATCAGTCCCAACGCCTTGACCCTCCATACCGTCTCATCATCTGCTACTATGTAGAAACGGCAAAGGAACGGATACTTTTACCTGCTTCCCTTAGCACCGCCGTCTTTACGCGACAGGAGTTCTCTGTTCAAATCCGTCAATCCAACATCCCCTTAGAGGTGCGAAGAAATGTCGCGGGCGTGGCAGTGATAGTGTTGTGGGCAGACCAAGCAAGGATAATGGACTTTATCCCCATCGCTCATTCAACGGCAACTGCTTTTCCTGTCAACGAAGAAATCCTTGCCGTCAAACCGCCTTTCAACTTTCACACTGCCAACATTCCCTACAACCCCCGCGCTATCAAAACGGTTGCGAACCGCACTTTCTACTTCTATCCAAATGAGGTGCGGATAAGCGCAATAGGGCGGATGTGGGACATTCCCGACGACCTTGCGCCTGTTGGTGTAGCAGGGGGCGGGGGCATAATAGATGTTCCAAACGCCTTAGATGTGCTTCCCTTCGGTTCTCAGTTCTTCCTGTTTACGAAGCAGGGGGTCTATAGGGTGTTTGAGCCGTCAGATGGGGAATGGACAGCCGTGCTTTTGCCCTACCCTCCCCCTCGCCTTGTTGACCCTAACGCTTTGTTCCCCACTCCTACGGAGACGACGCCGAACGGGGTGCTATACTATGGCGGAATGTGGTTTGAGATAGCAGGGACGAACGAAGCCATCAACATCACTCACCTGCCTATCACCCTGTTGCCCCTGCTGAAAATAGCAGGCTCCGAGCCGTCTATCGCTTTAGGTGCGGACAGGAAAGTATACCTCATCATAGAGGAAAGCTTCTACGAAGTAGAAATAGCAGGGGGCACGGATGTTGTCTCCATCAACGGACGCTACTTTTACGCAAAGGACACCGCGCTCTTTGAAATTGACCCCTTTGCGCCTGCGTAGGAGGTGAAGTATGCGGTTCTTGGGGTTTGACATCTTTTTCTTTGACGAACTGCAAGATATTTGTATAGATGAGCGAGGCGAAGACTGCCCCGACGGCGGTCGCGGAGACGACAATAGCGGGGGCGGAGGCGGTGGAGGCGGAGGCGGAGGGGGAGGCGGAGGCGGTGGGGGCGGAGGCGGTGGCGGAAACGGAAGCGGGGGCACTGATGGCGACATCCCTGCTTCTGAGGATGGGGTGCGCTCGGTGTATGAGTGCCGTTTGCGTTTCCCCAACGAAGTGTTCATAGACCGCTTCCTTATCGTCTTAGCGGGGATACGGCGAGTTAGCGGGCGGGTGGTAATCAAAGATGAGCGAAGCAACAGGTACATATCGCAGACTTTTATTGCGCAACAGGGGATGAACACCATCCGTTTCAAAGAGCGGTTGCGCACGGACAGTGTAAAGGTGTGGGTGATTATAGGGAAACTTGACGGCACGCGCTCCTACACTTACGACGCTTGGCTCGGCTACGACCTGTTGGAGCGTATGGGAGGTGCGAGAGGATGAACAGTCTGAGCGGTTTCAACTCACAGGAAATCCGTCGCTTACACCCTTATCTTTCTGCCCTGCTTCGGCGCATAGAGGCGTTGGAAGCGGGGACGGGGATAGGTGGGCTGAAGATAGTGTACGGAGGAACGAACGAGGGGCGCGGAGGAGTAAGTCTAAGGTGGGGCGCGGACGAAGATATTCAGCCGACAGGCAACAGAAACAGCGCGGGCGAGCTATACAAGGTTGCCCGTGCTGACCATCAGCACCTGTTCAAATTCCCAACCACTGCCCCCGCGTCTACCCCCGACGGGACTGCTTATTTTGACCCGTCGGCGTCTGCTATCAAAGTCTATGTCAGCAACACTCCGACGACAAAGGTGGTAGCAGGGGCGACGACTGCGGATGTGCAACCGACGGGGGCGGTGCGAACAGGCACAGCCTCGCGCTATTCCTTTGCCGACCACTCTCACCCCACAGCCCTGCTTCCGCAAAGCAACTCTCAGACGCCTGTCGTAAACGAAATCCGCTTCAACTCAAACAACAAAATCGTCCGATGGAACGGCAGTGCTTGGGTAGAGATGTCGGTTGAGATAGTAGAGGGAGGAACAAACGATGATGTGCAACCAACGCGCCTGCGAAGCGCGGGGGCGTCTACGCGCTTTGCTCGCGCCGACCACTCTCACCCTACTGCCATCCTTCCGCAGGGGAACAGTCAAACGCCTGTCGCGGATGAAATCCGCTACAATTCAAACAACAAATTAGTCCGTTGGAATGGCAGTGCTTGGGTTGAGATGTCGGTTGAGATAGTAGAGGCGGGGACGGATAGTGATGTTCAGCCGACGCGGTTGCGGAGCGCGGGGTCGTCCGCTCGGTTTGCTCGCGCTGACCACTCCCATCCCACTGCCCTGCTTCCTCAGAGCGACACTCAGACCCCTGTTGTCAACGAAATCCGCGTCAGCGCGGATGATAAATTAGTCCGATGGGACGGCTCTGATTGGGTTAGAGTGTCGGTTGAGGAAGTAGAGGTGGGGGCGGACGCAGATGTCCGACCGACGAAACAGCTGAGCGCGGGGAGTGCCCCCCGCTTTGCGCGGGCAGACCACAGCCATCCCACTGCTATCCTTCCGCAGGGTGATACTCAGACGCCTGAGGCGGACGAAATCCGCTACACGGCAGAGGATAAGTTAGTCCGATGGGACGCAACGGCGGGGCAGTGGGTTCCCCTTTCCGTAGAGACTTTTACCATAGATTGGGGCGCGGATGATGATGTTCAGCCAACGCGCCTACAAAGCGCGGGGACATCTACTCGCGTCGCGCGAGCAGACCATAGCCACCCCACCGCCCTGCTTCCTCAGTCTGACGCTCAAACCCCTGTTGAAAACGAAATCCGTTTCAACGCAGACGATAAAGTAGTCCGTTGGAACGGCACTGATTGGGTTCCTCTCTCTGTTGAGACTTTTACCGTAGAGTGGGGCACAGATGACGATGTGCAGGCGACGCGCCTGCGAAGCGCGGGCACGGCGACGCGGTTTGCAAGAGCAGACCATAGCCATCCCACCGCACTGTTTCCGCAGAGTGATACACAAACCCCTGTTGAAAACGAAATCCGCTACAACGCGGAGAACAAAATCGTCCGATGGGATGGCACTGATTGGGTTCCTCTTTCCGTAGAAACAGGCGGAGCGGAGACAGGGACGGATAACGATGTGCAACCGACGCGATTGCGGAGCGCGGGCACATCTACTCGCCTTGCTCGTGCAGACCATTCTCACCCCACCGCTATCCTACCGCAAAGCGACAATCAGACCCCTGTTGAAGGCGAAATTCGCTACAACGACGAAAACCAAATTGTCCGATGGAACGGCACTGAGTGGGTTCCCCTTTCCGTTGAGACCTTCACCGCAGATTGGGGCACAGATGATGATGTGCAAGCAACGGGGCTACGGAGCGCGGGCACTGCTACCCGTTTTGCGCGAGCCGACCATTCTCACCCCACTGCTATCCTTCCTGAGGACGACCCTCAGACGCCTGTTGAGGATGAAATTCGCTACAACGCAGAGGGCAAAGTAGTCCGATGGGACGGCTCTGATTGGGTTCCCCTCTCCGTAGAAACCTTTGAAATAGAGTGGGGCACAAACAGTGATGTGCAGGCGACGGGGGCGAGAAGCGCGGGCACATCTACTCGGTTTGCCCGTGCTGACCACTCTCACCCCACCGTTATCCTTCCTGAAGACGACCCTCAGACGCCTGTCGTCAACGAAATCCGCTACAACCCCGACAACAACTTAGTCATTTGGGACGGCTATGAATGGGTTGGGTTGTCGGTGATAAGAGCGGGGCGACCGAGCGATGTGCAAGCGACGCGACTGCTTGACGCAGGCTCCTCTGCTCGCTACGCGCGTGCTGACCACTCTCACCCCACTGCTATCCTGCCTCAGACTTTTTCTCAATCTGTTGTCGTAGACGAAATACGGTACACAGACACAAACCGATTAGTGCGATGGAACGGCACTACTTGGGTAGAGATTGTGGGTGCGCTTCCTGTTCCTGCCACTCCCCTTGTATTGCCTTATGACACGCAGGTCAACAGCCCCCAAGCCCGTCAGTTAGTCAGTGTTAGTGATTGGGACAACATAGGCGACGCCACCGTCTTTTACCGCGATGTCAACAGCTCCCAATACCGCCTTGTTTTTGCCCGCCCGCTCGCCGTTTCTACGGCGTCTACTCCTTCAGGAAAGAATGTATGGACAAACACAGCAAACGAATTGGTGCTAAAGCGGGGCACGGGCACTACTACGGGAAGCGTGCTGTGGAACAGAAGGGGTGGCACTAATGATTGGTCTCCTGTTGCTCCCCAATTAGTAAACAACGCCGACTACTCTTTGCCCACAGATGTCGGCGTGCTTTCCCGTAGTCCTCGCATAGGTGCTTCGGGAAACAGACGATGGTTTTTGCGGGGGGTACAAGACGACGATGGCACTTTCCGCGCCCCCCTTGTCGGATTTGCTACCTTTACTGAAGCTACTGTTCCTGCCACTTCTGATTTGGCTACGAACCTAACCGACGCTTACGCCTATTACATCCAAGATGTTGAGCGAGTAGATATTGTCCGACAGATAACAAACGGAAACAATTTGACTACGATGTTGCCCCACTATGTCATAGAATTGCCGTGCCGTGTTTATAGCACGGCGACCGACAGTAGTGGGCACTATGTAAGAGATGAACAGTGGTACGGCATATGGGTTGTGCGGTTCTACACTACGACCTCTGCTACTACCGACCTTTTCGCCGTGCTTCCAACAATCAGTATACCGCTTGGCATACAAAAGGGGCGAGTGATATTGTATTTACACAACCCCCAATCTTCTGCTATTTCAACTATTTTTGGCGTAGCCGTGAGACGACCTACTTCTACAACGCCTACCACTGCTGTTTCTTCTAACACCACCGTCAATATTCCTGCCAATACAACGGTTGTGGCAGACTTGGGCGTGCTTTCTTTTTCTCCTTCCAACACTCTTTCTCATCATCGTTCACACCCAATTTCTGTCAGCATTATCCGAAGAAGGAGCCTTGAAAGCGCAAACGCTAACAGTGTGATGTGTCTTGGAGCAGTGATAGTACCTCAGCGCGGTTCGTAAGGGAACTTTTAGCGCGGGGGCTGTCGTCATAGAGTATGGAGGTGCAAGCTATGGTGTTGCCGAAGGGTAATGCGCGAGAGACGAAATGGGCGTTTTATCGCATAGCACCGCCTTTTGCGCCGACAGAAAGCCTGCAGGATTACTTTGACGCGCTGTCGCCTGTCAGGGCTATCAGTCTCATCGTCCTTCATCACACGGGTGCGGACGCTCCCTTCAAGGGGGTAGACAGTTGGTATGAGATAGACCGCTACCATCGGAAGAAGGGATGGCGCGGGATAGGGTATCACTATGGGATAGACCCTGCAGGGGGCATATGGGCGTTGCGTCCCTCTCGCCTCATCGGGGCGCACGCTGAAGGGCATAATGCGCTCAGCATAGGTGTTGTCGTATGGGGCAACAAAAAGAAGACGGACGCGCAGTATGACGCGCTAAACCGCCTGCTCAAAGTGTTGCAGAAGCGGTTCCCTTCGGCAAAGGTGGCACTGCATAGCCATCTCAACGCTACTGCCTGTCCGTCCTTAGACACTACGCGACTGAAGGAGGTGCGTTGGCTGAAATGAAGCTCAGTTGGATGAAGAAAATGCTTCTGAGTATGCTCATCCCTGTCATCGCTGAGTTTTTCAACGAGGTGATTGAGGGGAAGGAAAGCAGGCGCATAGCGGAGCAGTTAGGCGTCCCTGATGAGAAGGTAGACGCCGTGCTTCAGGCGGTTGCACAGTTGCTCATCTACAAGTTAGAGCAAGCCTCAGGGCGAGTATAAGATAGCAGGGGGACGGACGAAGGATGGAAGGGTATCGGCACATCGCGTCAGCGGATGAGTTGGGTTCTGCGAAGCCTGCAGACATCTTCACTTTGCAGAAGGCGGTCGGGGTAGACCCCAAAGACCCTGTGATAGAGAAGTTTCAGCGGTTGCGGTGGTTCTTTGAGGCGAAGACCCCCCGCTATGACCGCATACACCGCCTTCGCCTGCGCTACAACCTGCAGGCGCAACGGCAACCGCCGATAGAGGGCGGTAGCAACATCGTCATCCCCATCACCCGCTACATTTGTCAATCGGTGGTAGAGCGTCTGCTCCTCACCCACTTCGCCTCCGAGCCTTTCATCCTTGTCCGTCCCGTGCGGACTGCTACGGCGACGAACGATTTAGAGTTGCTCCTTCACCACTATCAGAAGAAGCAACCGTTGAAGGAATGGTACAAAGTCATCACCGACGCGGTGCTTTTAGGGACGGGGATAGGGTATAAGATGATGGTGAAACCTGCTAACGATGTTGAGGTCAGCACGCCCTATCCCTACCTGCGCTATGTTCCGTTGGAGAACTTCATCGTCTACCCCGAACTGCCGTCCCTGCAGGGTGTCATCGCCGTAGGGCACAAAGAGACGGTCAGCCTGAAGTACCTGATAGACGAATACGGTCTGCCTGAGGAGGTGTTAGACCGCCTGTGGGGGTCGCCTTCTAACATCCCCGACCAACACCCCTTGCGGGTAGAGACCCCTGCTACGGGGTCAGGCATAGTAGACCTCAACAGGGTCATCTACTACTGCGAGGGCAAATACTACCACATTCACTACCTGCCCCGCTTCAACCTCTACCTGCGCAAGGAGGTCTATCCCTTCCCCATCTTTCCCTATGTCATCTATACCATTATGCCCTCTGCCACCATCTTCGGCACAGGGTTGGGGCAGATGTTGGAGCCGTTTGAGGAAGAGATAACGGAACTGCACAACCTGCGCTTAGACAACCACCTGCTTACCAACCTGCCTATCTTCAAAGTGCGCAAGGGTAGCACGGCGCAGAAGATAGACAGTTTCAGTGCGGGGATGAAGATACCTGTTGAGACCCCGCAGGACATAGACATCCTGCTTATGCCTCAGCAGTTTGGGGGTATACTGCAGGAAGAGCAGGCTCTTATGCAGTTAGCGACGCAGATAAGCGGTATCAACGAAATCCTGATGGGGCAAATGCCCCCTGCTTCTGCGACCGCCTACGCGGTAGAGACCGCGCTCTTAGAGGGAGCGGTGCGCTTCAAGGCGTTCTACGCTTCCGCGAAGGAAGCTTTCCGTATGAACGCGAAGTTAGACCTGCTGTTCCTGAAAAGATGGGGCGATGAGGTCTACATCAGTCAGGTTCTCAACGCCCCGTCGCCTCTCATAGACTACACCGTAGACGACATCGTAAGGGAGACGGAGTTTACGATAGAGCCGAACACGGCGTCGGTCAACAGGGAGACCGACAAACAGCGGTGGCTCATCGTCAGGCAGTTGATGTATGACCAATTGCCACCCGAAGGGCGATGGGAAGTAGACGCGCAGATACTGCGGTTGATGGGTATCAACCGACCCGAAGCCATCATCGGGGAGAAGCCTGCTACCCCCGAAGCCCCTGCCCCTGCGCCTGCTACCCATCCGTTGATGGGGTTGAGTATGCCTGATGAGTTGATGAACAGCGCGTTAGCAGGCGCACCCATAAGTGCGGACGCAGGCGTGCTACCGCCCGAAGGTTTAGGTGAGATGGTATGAAGACGACCGTACCCTTAGAGAAACTGTTGGAAGCCTACTACACAGTGCAGGCGATAGAGGAATTCATCCGCGAGGAGAAACAGCGACTGCTGTCCAACCTTCTCCTTGCCGATGAGGACGCGACCGTTTCTGTTCATCAGACGGTGCAACAATACACTCAGTATAAGGTGCGCTATCGCACCCTGTGCGACATAGAGCGGGCGATAGAACACGCTCGCTACGAATTCACCTACTCAATAGGAACGAAGGAGGAGTGAGATGATGGATATGCAAGCAGTGCCGACCGTACCGTCTATGCAGGGGCAGGCTCCGCAGGCACAGCCTCAACCTCAGCCTCAGCCTGAGCCTGCTATGGAAGAGGTATCGTTTGAGACGCTGTGGCGACAGGAGATAGAGCGTTTGACGCAGTTTGAGGAGCAACAGCGGTGGGCGCAGTATGCACAGCCCGCGCCGACCCCTGCTTCTCGCGCCACTAAGGGCGAAGAGGGGGAAGGCGATGAAGAGGGCGAAGCAGAGGCGCAGGTAGAACCGCCGTCGGAGTTTATACGGATGGCGGTGAAGGTTGCCATTCAGGAGGGGTTGTCGCCGTTGTTGAAGGAACACCCTGAGTTAGAGGACTTAGGTATCGTCAATTTGACGAAGCAGTACCTGTCTTCGTTCCCACCGCACGCTATCACCCCCGACCTTACGAAGGCGACCGCGCTGATGTTCTACGGTCTCTATGCGTTGAAGAACAAGGAGTTTCAGGCGAAGAAGCAGGCAGAGCAGGCGAAGGCGCAGAAGCCGTCGTTGCCTGCAGACGAAACCGAGCGGTTGCGTCGGTACGCCGAGATATGGGGTTTAGACCCCGACGACCTTTATCAGAAGGTTTTAGAGGAGCGTGCTAAGGAGGTGCAGGCGCGGTGAAAAAGACGGAGCCGACGGTAGTAGAGAGCAAGGAGCCGATGACTTTAGAGGAAGCCCGTGCTTTCGTCCGCACCATCACCGAAGCCGACCCGCTATCGGTAAGCAACCCAAAGCAGGGGTATGACTACGGATGGTTTGTCGTAGACGGTACTCACCCCCACTGCGTAGATTGGGCAAAGGGGCGGGGATGGGAAGAGGTGAAAGAGGGGGACGGAGAAACAAACCCCTTCGGCAAGGTGCGGTTCAGGGAACTACAACTTATGCGCCGTCCCCGCGCTATCGGCGAAGCCTTTTTGGAAGCACGGCAGGCGCGGTTTGATGAGATGGTGCGTCGCGCGGAGAAGGAATACTTCGGCATTCAGGAAGAGGCGGAGAAGGTTGCTATGGATGGCATTCCTGAGCGCACCATCATCATCTAAGGACGGAACTCAAAGCACGGGGAAGAGCGTCATATACTGATGGGTAGGGCAAATCCTACCTGCTCTTTCCCTTCAGCCCCTATGCCCCTGCTTTGAAAACGGGCGGGGGCAGATGAGTAGCCCCATCCTCTCCCCCCGCACCCTTGCGGGTGCGCCCCCCTCTCCTTCCCCAAGCGAGGGAAGAGGGGAGGGTGAGCAGGGGGAGGCGGGGGCAAGAGACTATAGGATGAGGTGATAACGATGGAGGAACGCGGAGTACGCACGCGGGTCAACACTTCGCAGGCGTATGTTTGGGAAGACGCCGTGCAGTATGCTACCTATCCTGTTGCTACGGCATACAACGATAGTCAGGTAGGCGATTTCGTAGAATTCAACGCCTCAGGGGAGTTAGTGCGAAGCCCGTCGGGCGGTAGTGGTGTAGGCGTAAGTCGGTATCAGGGTATCATCGTAGGGATTGCCCCTGATAGTGGGGAGTACCCTGCTTTTGGGGGACACCTCAACGGTCAGCCGTTGGTTGCCGTGCTTACGCCGACTAAGACGGAACTGATTATGCGTCAAATCAACGCTTCGGGGAACTATGTTGCTCCGACGCTGAGAGCAGGTGATACTACGATGTTCGTCTACAACAGCACTACGCGCCGATGGGGAGTGCAGGCGAACGGCACGAACCCCGCGACGGGGCGCGTGGCTCAGGTGTTGAGCGACGGACGCCTGCTTATCGTCTTCGGAGGCTAATGAAAGAGGGTCATAAAGGAGGGTTATGAGCGATGAACGCGAACATTATGACTACGGGGCAGTTTCCTGACCTTTTGCGGGTCGGTATCCGTGAGGTGTTCCTCTCGGAGTATCAACAGTACCCCGAAATGTATAGCAAGGTCTACGATGTGCAGACCTCTAACCGCGCTTACGAAGAGGAGCTGATTATAGCAGGCTTCGGGGCTATTCCTGAGTGGAATAGCGACGGCTCGGAACTGCCGACCGACCGCGCTCTGACGGGGAACCGCGTCCTGTATGTCCATAAGGACTACGGGATGATGTGGACGGTCAGCAAGCGACTGCTTCGCGAAGACCTGTATGCGAAGATAGGCGGGGAGCTTATGCGCGAAGCCGTCCGCGCGATGAAGCACACCGTAGAGTTGGTTTCTTGGAGTGTCATCGCTAACGGCTTCAGCGGTAGCCGTCCGTTGTTCAGCGACAACCAACCCCTGCTCAACGGCGAAACCTTTAGCAACCGCCTGACTGTCGCGTTGTCGCCGACGGGGTTGGAGCAGGCTCTGACGCGCTTCCACCGTTGGCGCAACCATCGGGGCATTCCTGTTGTGATTGAACCCCGAATGTTGATTGTTCCGCCTGAGCTGAAGTATGTCGCGTACACCCTGCTTCACTCTACTTACTACCCGAACATCGGCAGTGGCGGTAATACCGCGCCAAGCGCAACAGGGTCTGCTTTCTATGAGAACCCATTCCGAAATGTTGTTCCTGACACCCTGTGCGTGCCGTACTTGCAGGATACCAACGATTGGTTCCTGTTCGCCGCGCCGAAGGTGCATAAACTGCGCTTCTATTGGCGCGAGAAGCCCGCGACGGATATGTTCACGGACTTCCGCACGAAGGGCGTTATGCACAGCATAACTTCGGCGTTCTCTGTCGGCTACACCGACTTCTACGGCGTACTCGGTAGTCAGGTTTCCTAAGAGGGAGGGAATGCTATGCGAGGACGGCAAGTGCCTCACACTCTGTTGACGATAGCGGACGACAGCCCTGCTGTCGTCCCTCCTCCCTCTTCTGTCAACCTTTTCTCCCTTGAGGGGCAGAAGGAAATGTTGCAGTACCTTGCGCAGTACCTTATGCACCGCTTCAGTGAAGGGAAAGCAGGCGGGCGCGAGGTAGAGACCTTCCTGCGCCTGTTGGAGATGGCTCGCACGCTTTCCGTTGACACGGAACCCGTAGGGATAAAGGTGGTGTGAAAGATGACCAAGAAGCACCTCATAGCCTTCCTCGTCGGTTGTGCCGTCGCAAGCATAGCGAAGAGCGCACCTGTCAAAGACTTTGTGCGCTCCGTTCCACAGCCTCGCCTTATTTTCCGCGCCGTCTCTCACACCCCGCCCCGTGCTATGGTGATGGAAAGCGAATTTCCTGTTTGCAGTGCCACCGTAGACGGCGACGCTATTTACACGGCAGGGCACTGCGTCAGGGGGAAGAAGGAAGGCGATGAGGTAGAGGTGCTGTTGCAGAAGGGAAGCACCCCTGTTCGGCAGAAAGTCTATCTGCGCAAAGTGTTCAGCGACATCGCCA
>Ga0308392_1000533_pt1 | contig 16015 bp, 13 predicted proteins | sample Hotspr20Samplem2_FD_202361 | JGI IMG/M metagenome (GOLD analysis project Ga0308392, IMG submission 202361) | Hot spring phototrophic mat microbial communities from Octopus Spring, Yellowstone National Park, Wyoming, United States - 20050624_m2 ... | reverse complement strand
GTGGGCGTCCTGGTCTGGGGCGCGCTGGCGGCGCTGACGCCGATTCCGTGGGAGGCGCTGGCGGCGGCGACGCTGGCGCCGCCGGCGCTGCTGGCGGCGCTGGCGGAGGCGCGGATTCGGGGACGGTCGGCGCCGGCGGCGGCGGCGGCGATCATCGGGCATTATCGGCGCGTGCGGCGGCTGCACCGCATGGGGCGCGCCGGGGATGGGCGGGGGCGATGAGCCGGGTCGGCGATGTCACCGCGGCCATCGGGGTGGCGCGGATCGGCGATGGCTATGTGCTGCGCACCGATGGCGTCGCCGTCGGGCTGGCGGAATTGACGCCGCCGGACATGCGCCTGTTGGACGATGCGGCGCTGGCGGCGCTGCTGGCGCAGTACACGGCGGCGCTGGCGCGCATGCCGGACCGGTTTCTGTTGTACACGTATGCCACGCCGCCGGACATGCGCCCGCTGCTGGCGCGCATGCGGGGCGCGGCGGCGGCGGCGCCGGATTTGACCGGGCATCTGGTGTTGGAGACCCTGGCGCTGACGGTCGAGCGGCTGGCGCAGGCGGCGGCGCACACGCCGGTGGTGCGCTGGATTCTGGCGGCGCCGACGGAAGCGCCGGACGACGCGGCGCCGGGCATGTGGAGCGATCTGGCGCCGCCGCCGCCGCCGCGCGCGCTGCCGGGGGATGCGCCGGCGGACGCGCTCCGGCGCATCCGGCGGTTGATCGGCATGTTCGCCGCGTTGGGCGTCGAACCGCCGCCGCGTCGGTTGCGGGCGGGGGACATCCGCGACCTGCTGCGGATGGGGTTCGACCCGATCGGGGCGCATGCCGGCGTCCCCCCGATCGCCGATGGGCCGGCGTTGCCGTTCGATCTGGCGCCGGACGCGCTGCCGCCGGACGCGGGGGGTGACGCGCCCCCGCGGGTCGGGGAGGTCCCCCCGGCCGACGCGCCGGCGGCGGCGCGGGAAACGCCGCCGGAGACGTCCGGCCGGCCGCGTCCGCCGTGGCATGCGGAAGGAGTGCTGGCATGACGGGCAGCGATGATGGCGGGCCGCGCCCGCCGTGGCGGGCGGAGCGCGCCGTGGACCCGAATGCGCCGCTGATCACCTGGCGGCGGCGCGCGCGCAGCGGCGGCGGCGCGGCGGCGGCGCGGGAAACGCCGACGGATGACGCCGCGCTGGTCGCGCCGTCGAGCGTCGACCGGAGCGCCCATGACTATGTGCGCTCCGGGCGCAGTTACATGGCGGCGTATGCGGTGCTGGCGCCGCCGCGCCGCCTGGCGCCGACGACGTTCGGGCGGCTGGCGCGCCTGCCGGGGGTGCAGATGACGGTGGTCAATCAGCCGCTGCCGCGCGCGGCGGTCAAGCAGCGGCTGGCGGAACTGGCGCGCCAGTTGGGGGTGTCGCTGGCGGATGAGGAGGAGCAGCCCGACGCGGATGTCGCCTTGCGCGACCTGCGGCGCCATCTGCGGGCGCTCGCCGAGGAGCGCACCGGGCACCACCGCTATGCCTGGTATCTGACCGTGGCGGGCGAGAGTCTGGAGCAGTTGCGCGCGCGGGAGCGCGCGCTGCGCGATGCGTGCGTGGACGGGCAGGTGCAGATCGTGCGCTGCGACTACCAGCACTGGGAGGGGGTGCTGACCACGACGGCGCTCGGACGCGACGACCTGCGTCTGGTGCGGGAAGCCGATTCGCCGACGCTGGCGCGCCTGATTCCGGACGGCGGACGGGCGCTGCCGCTCGGCGAGCAGGCGCCGATTCTGTACGGCGTGCATGCCGACACCGGGGCGCCGGTCATCCTGGACCGCTTTGCGTTGCCGTCGCCCCACCAGGCGATCGTTGCCGCGACCGGCGGCGGCAAGACGTATGTGCAGGCGTTGCTGCTGTTGCAGCGGTACGCCTACGGTCGCTGCGCCATCGTCGTCATGGACCCCAAGGGGCAGGAGTATCGCGCGCTGATCGAGGAGACCCTCGGCGGAACCTATCTGGTGCTGTCGGAGCAGGCGGAGGTGCGCATCAATCCGCTCATGCTGCCGTATGGCGACCCGGCGGCGCTGACGACGGTGCGGGCGCAGGGGCTGGATGTGCGGATGGACCGGGCGGCGCTGGTCAAGCACCTGCTGACGACCGAAGCGCAGGCGCGCGGCATGCCGCTGTCTCCGCGCGCCGAGGCGCAGCTCGAGGAGGCGATTCTGGCATGCTATGACGCGCGCGGCATGACGCACGACCCGGCGACCTGGCATGCGGATGCGCCGACGTTGGGCGAGGTCGCCGCGCGCCTGCAGGCGCGCGGCGCGGACGAGGCGCTGCTGGGCGCGCTCGACCTGTTCACCACGGGCGCGTTGGGGCGGCTGATCAATGCGCCGGGCACGTTGCCGCTCAGCGTGCCGCCGTCGCGCCAGCGCGACGATGTCGGCGTGCTGGGCATCGACCTCAGTCGGTTTGTGCAGAGCGATGATGCGACGTTGCAGCGCGTGCTGCCGCCGCTGATCGCCAATTACTGCATCACGACCGCCTTGCAGCGCCGCGACCGCCCGATGGAGATCATCCTGGACGAGGCGTGGACGATCCTGGGCAGCGCCGCCGGCGTGCGCGTGCTGGAGACGATCGCGCGCATTGGGCGGTCGCTGCGCACGGCGGCGACGGTCATCACGCAGCAGGTGCGCGATTTTCTGGTGCAGCGCACGCCGTCCGGCGCCGTGGTTCCCAATGCCGGCGGCATGACCTACCTGGACAATTGCGAAACCGTGCTGCTGCTGCGCCAGGTGCGTCCGGCGCGGCATGGCGGCGATGATGAGCGCAATCCGGTGCTGGCGGCGGCGAAGCAATTCGGGCTGACGCCCGGCGAGGTCGCCTGGCTGTCGCAGTGTCGGCGGGATGAGCGCGGCGCCACCGGGCTGCTGCTGGCGGGGCGGACGCCGATCCCGCTGCGCATTCCGCGGGCGCCGGAACCGCTGCATACGCTCATCGTCGCCGCGACCGGCGGGGCGGCGGCGCCGCCGCGCGATGCGGCCTAGCGGAGCGGAGGGGGCGATGCGCGATCTGGACCTGGGCGTTGCGGTGCTGCATCTGGATGTGGCGCAGGCGCGCCTGGCGCGCCTGCTGCGGCGGCGGCGGCGGCTGCTGCTGGGAATCGGCGGGATGCTGCTGCTGGCGGCGCTGGGGCTGGCGGTCTGGCAGCATGCGGTGTATGGCGTGGTCGTCGTGTATGCGGCGGACGCCGCCGCTGCGGTGCGGGTCGGGGATGCGCCGATGACGGCGGCGGGGGAGGCGCTGGTCTGGCGCGGCGCGCCGGGCGTGTACACGGTGACGGCGGAGGCGCCGGGGGTCTATCCGCAGCGCCGGACGGTGACGGTGACGGTCGGCATGACGACGACGGTGACGTTTCCGCCGGGGCGTCCGCGTCCGGCGCTGCTGCTGGCGCCGCGTCCGGCGCCGGGCGCCGTCTGGCGCATGGTGACGGCGGATGCGCGCGGCGGCTGGCGCGCCGTGGCCGGCGGCGCCGGGGACGCGCCGCCGGCGGTGGTGCGCGTGACCGCGACCGCGGTCACGCGCGCCCCCGACCTGGACCGCTATCCCGTCGCCGATACGGCGACGCTGGCGGACGGACGGCGGGTGCGGGTCGTGTGGGAGCCGGACCCGGCGGACCGGAGCGGCGCGCGCGGACGGTTGACGCTGACGTCGCCCGACGGACGGGTCGAGACGCTGACGACCGATCAGCCGGTCGACGGCGCATGGTGGTCGCCGGACGGCGCGTATCTGGTGCTGGCGCTGCGCGCGGGGAGCGGGAGCGTGGTGCGGGTGTGGGATGCGGCGGGAAGCGACGGGTCGCCGCTGCACGCGCCGGCGGTCAGCGCCATGCCGACGCCGGCGGCGGCGCTGGAGTGGGCGCCGAACGGCGCGGCGGCGGTGCTGTTCAGCGCGCCGGCGGCGGGCGGCGCGGCGGCGGACGCGCTGTTGCTGACGCTGCCGCGCGGCGGACGCGGGGTGCAGACGGCGACGCTGGCGCCGGGTCCGGCGCGTCCGGCCGGGCTGGCGCCGCTGGGATGGGGAAGCGACGGTCTGTTCTGGGTGGCGCAGTATGCCGACCGGGTGGCGCTGACCTACTGGCCGTTCGATGGCGGCTCCCCGCTGCTGCTGGGAAGCGTGCCGCCATCCACGCTGGCGCTGCACGTCGCCGACCCGCAGCGGATCACGCTGGCGGTGCAGCAGGCGGACGGGCGGATCGGGCTGCAGACCTGGCCGGACGGCGCGCTGCTGGCGACGATGGACGATCTGCCGGCGGCGGCGGCGGGGCGCGCGGGGGCGCGCTGGCGCGGGTGGACGATGGCGCTGGCGCTCAACGATGACCTCTGGCACGCCGTCTGCGACCCGGCGCTGCTGGCGCCCCCGACCGACGGAGGCGGCGCATGAGCCGACGACGCGCGGCGCCGATCATCGCGGCGGCGGCGCTGCTCGGCGCGCCGGCGTTGCTTGGCGCGGCGGCGCCCATGGAGGCGTGGGCGATGCTGGCGGCGCTGGCGGCGCTGGCGGCCGTTGGGGTCGTGCGGCGCCGCGGCGGGGCGGCGACCGGGGGCGCGGGCGGGACGGCGCTCCCGCGCCCCGTCCGCCCGCCGCCGCCGGAATCGCCGCCGGCGCCGCCATGGACCCGTCCCTCCCGCCCTCCCCGCACCCCTCGGTCCCCCCCGCCGCCCCCCCGCACCGAGGGGGGGCGCTGGACGCGGGGCGGCGTGGCGCCGGTCGTGGCCGCCGCCGCGCCGCCCGCGCCGCCGCACGCGCGGCTGGCGGCGGCATGGCAGGCGGCGCGGGACGCCGGGATGGACCCCGGCGTCCCGGCGGCGGGCGTGGCGGACGCCCGCCGCGCCACGGCGACGCTGCTGCTGGCGCGCGCGCCGGAGCGGGCGGCGTGGGCGCGCGCGCAGGCCGGCGGACGCTGGGAGGAGACGGCGGATGGGGTGCGGGCGCCGCCCGGACTGCCGCCCCCCGCGCGCGCGGCATGGCTGGCGGCGCCGCTGCTGACCCTGCGGCGCGGGCGCACGCTGTGGTGGGGCTGGCCCGCCGCCGGGACGCCGCCGCCGCTGGTCGTCTGCGCGCATGGGGCGGGCGGGGCATGGGCGCTGGCGCGCATGCATGCCGCCGCCCGGCGCAGCGGGTGGCGCACATGGCTGGCGGACCCGGACGGCGCGCGGGCGCTGTGGTCGGCGGGGGAGGCGGCGGCGTGGGACCGCAGCGATGCCGCGACGCTGGCGGACGGACTGCGCCTGGCGCTGGAGCGGCGCTTCGCCGTGCGGCGCGGCGCCCGCCTGCCGGATGCGGCGCCGCTGCTGCTGGCCATCGCGGTCATCGGCGGCGCGCCGCCGCCGGATGCGCTCGCGCTGCTGCGCCTGCCGGCGCCCGGCATGCTGGCGCTGCTGCTGTGGGTCGGGGACGCGCCGCCGGCGGACGTGCCGGCGGCGGCGGCGGCGGGGGCGGCGGTCATGACGCTTGGGATCGATCTGCCGACGCTGCGCCCGGCGGCGGCGCCGATTCCGACGGAACGGCGGGCGACGGTCTGGCTGCCGGACGGACGCTGGTGGAGCGGCGCGCCGGCGCCGGATGCAGTGCTGGAACGGGGGACGACATGACGGACCGCGGGCGGGTGTCGCGCAGCGGCGCGGGACGCGGCGGCGGCGGCGGCGGGGGCGGCGGGATGCCGCGCGGCGGACCGGCGGGGCGGCAGGCGCGCTGGTCGGGCAATCCATGGAAGCGACCGCAGACGGATGCCGAGTGGATGCTGGCGCGCCAGCGCACGCGCAGTCTGCTGCGGCTCGGCGGGATGCTGCTGCTGGCGCTGCTGGCGCTGCTGGCCTGGACGCCGGACATGATTGTGACGCCGCTGGCGGCGGCGACGGCGGGGGGGCCGCCGCTGCTGCGCGCGGCGGGGGCGGGCGTGGCGGCGGCGGTTCCCTGGGTGCGCATCGGCATGGCGCTGCTGCTGACCGTGCTCGGCGCCGATCTGCTGCGCGGCGGCGTGCTGCTGGCGCGCCAGCGGCGGCGGCGGGCGGCGCGGCGGCTGCACACCTGGGACGCCGCCTTTCCGGCGGCGCCGGCGGCGGCGTGGTCGCCGCTGACCGGCGTCGATCTGCTGATCGGGTTGGCGCCGTTGCTGCCGGCGCACGCCGTGACGCGGGGGGACGAACCGACGCTGGCGCTGGTGATCGAGTCGGGGAGCGACGGACGGGCGCGCCTGCGGGTGCGCACGCCGGGCGGCGACGACTGGCGCGCGGCGGTGCGGCACGAGATCGAGGGACGGACGCCGGGCGCGACGGTGCGTCCGGCGGCGGACGACCTGGCGGCGGCGCTGCAGCAGGCCGGGGCGGTGGCGTGGGTCGATCTGGTTCCGGCGCGTCCGGCGGGGCATCCGCTGCGCGACCTGGGCCGGTTTCAGTCCGACCCGCTGGGACCGCTGGCGGCGGCGGTGCGGGTGACGGCGCCGGTGATCTATGCCGGGTACGACATCCTGGTGCGCGGCGCCGATGTGCGCGCCGACCAGGCGTGGCGCGAGGCGCTGCGCACGCAGGTGGCGCGCATTCAGGCGCGCTTGACGCCGGGCGACCTGGCGGCGCATGACGCCCTCTTGCAGCAGGCGGAGGGGTGGGCGTTCGAGGTGACGGTGCGGTGCGTGGCGGCGGCCGTCACGGAAGAGGCGGCGGTGCGCCAGGTGCAGGCGCTGGCGCAGGCGCTGGGGCAGTTCGCGGCGGAGAGCGGCGGCGCGGTCCAGCGCCTGGCGCCGCCGCCGCTGGATGCGCTGGCGCAGGGACGGCGGCGCTGCTGGACGGCGCCGACCGGACGCGCGGCGGCGGACGCGGCGGAATCCGCCGCGCGCGCCACGGCGCCCGCGCGCGCCGCCGCGTGGACGGCGCCGGCGGGGCTGGCGCTGCTGGTCACGGCGCTCGGCGTCGGCAGCGGCGGGCCGGCGGCGCTGGCGGCGGCGGCGGCGCTGCTGATCGGCGGGGCGGCGCTGACGCTGGCGCGCGCCGGCGGCGGCTGGAGTCGCGCCGCGCGCCGCCGTCTGGCGCTGCAGGACCTGACCGCGCATGCGCCGCGCCCCGTCTGGCCCGGACTGCCCTGGCCGCTCCTGCCGCTGCCGGGCAAGCGCCGGTCCCTGCTGAGCGCCATCGACCTGGCGGCGCTCTGGCATCCGCCGAACGCGGCGCTGGAGCCGCTGATCGCCCTGCGTCCGGTGCGCTACCTGCCCCCGCCGGCGCGCGTGTTTTTGCCCCCCGACGAGGCGGCGGCGGCGCTGGCCGGACGCCTGGCGCCGCCGCCGACCGATCCGCGCGATTTGGGGCGCCGCCGCCTGGCGCTGGCGCACGCCGATCACCCGGACGGCGCCGACGGGCTGGTCGGCCCGACGCTGCGCGACCTGCGCAAAGGGATGGAAGTGCTCGGCCCCATGGGCGCGGGCAAATCGAGTTTCATCGAAGTGCTGGCGTTTGAACTGGCGCGCATTGGGGCCGGGTGCATCATTATCGACGCCAAGGGGGACCTGGCCGACCGGATTGTGGCGGCGCTGCCGCCGGAGACGCACGAGCGGGTGATTCTGATCGACCTGACCGCGCCGAGCGTGCCGTGCCTCAACCCGCTCGACCGCCGCCTGGCGGGCGACGGGGTGTCGCCGGCGCAACTCGTGGGGCAGGTGGAAACCCTGTTCGCCCGCATGTCGCCGGAGGTGTGGCGCGAATCGGCCGGTATGCAGCAGTTCGCCCGCATGGGGTTGCGGGCGTTGCTCGAAGGGGAGCCGACGCCGACGCTGCTGCATCTCGACCGCTTCTATGTCAGCAGCGCCTACCGCGCCGAGGTGCTGCGGCGGGTCAGCAACCCGCTGGTGCGCGACTTCTGGCTGGTGGAGTATCCGGCGATGGACCAGCGCGTGCGGGTCAGCATCGAATCGTTCCGGCGGCGCTTGCAGCACTTTATCACCGACCCGGTGGTGCAGCAGTTGTTTTGCCAGCCGCATGCCACCCTCTATCTGCCCGACGCGATGGACGCGCGCCGGATTCTGATCTTCAAACTCGTGCCGGAAATCCTCTCCGAGTCGCTGGCGGCGATTCTGGCGACCGCGTTGTTTGCGACGCTGTCGACCGCGACGTTCGCCCGGCAAACGCGCCAGCCCAACCCGGACCTGCGCTGGGATTGTCCGCTGATCATCGATGAGGTGCAGAAGTTCATCGACGCCGAGCATCCCAACGACGCCGAAGTGTTTTTCACGCAGACGCGCTCGTTAGGGGTCGGCATCATCGGGGCGCATCAAGGGCTGTATCAGTACAGCGAGGCGGTGCGCGCCGCCGCCTTGCAGGCGCTGGGCGGGCTGGTCATTTTAGGACCGATCAAGCAGGACGCGCGGGCGCTGGTAGAAGCCTATGCCGACACCGGTCTGACGGAAGCCGACTTTGCCGCCGTGCGCGCGCGCCAGGAGGCGCTGCTGCGCTTTCCGGTCGGCGATGTGGAGAGCGGATTGTTCAGCGCGCGCCCGCGCGAACGTCCGCCGGCGCGCAGCGGCGACGGCGCGGCGGGTGATGCGCCGCCGGACGCGCCCTATCGCCGGGCGCGTCCGGCGGACGTCGACCCGCAGGCGGACGAACTGCTGACGCGGGCGTGGGCGACGGCGGCGCAGGGGGGCCTGCATCATGGACCGGCGGCGGCGGCGGTGCAGACGCTGGCGCTGCTGGGTCCGCATGGCGCGGCGGCGGCGCCGGCGCTGGCGGAGGCGCTGGCGCAGCGCGCGGCGGCGTATCGGGCGGCGATGGCGGACGCGCTGGACGCCGACCCGCAGCAGATTCCCGATGCGCGCATCCGGCTGCGCGAACGGAGCATGCTGCGCTACGGCGTCGATCCGGTGATCGCGGCGTTGCGCACGCATGCGCTGGCGCTGCGCTGGCCCGCCGACGGCGAGGCGCTGGCGCCGGCGCGCCCGCGCCCATCCGCGCCGCGCGGCGCGGGCGGGCGACCGTGAGGCGCCGGCGACGGGATCGCCGACGATCACGGATGCGCGCGGCGGGCGGCATGTGGCACGCTGCATGCGGCGCCGGATGCGGCGCCCGGTCGCAGGAGCGGCCGGATAATGCAGACAGGAGGACAGGGATGACGATGATTGACTGGCAGGCGCTCCTGGCGTCGCCTCCGGCGGCGGTTCCGGATCGCGCCACCGATGACGACGCGGGCGACGCGCCGGACGGCGCCGGCGGCGGGGCGCCCGCGCGCGCCGGGAACGGGCATGCGGCGGACGAGGCGCTGCGCATGGTGATGCGCGAGCATGCGGGCGGCGGCGCCGATGCGCGCAATGTGTGCATCCTGGTCGGCACGGTGCGGCGGGAGCGCTATGGGCCCAACGGCAAGGCGCGTCCGCCGGTCGCGTCGCCGCTGGGCGTGCGCTATGCGCCGTATCGGATGGACATCGAGGAGCCGGGCGGGCTGGCCTACAGCATGCCGCTGTCGGTGAGCGCGCGCCTGATGGAAAGCGGGCTGTTCACCGACGGCGCCCGGATTCAGATCAACGGGGCGGTGCGCCTGGAACAAACCTATGATCGCGCCTTCGCCGTGCATCCCGACGACGCCGGGCTGCCGACGTGGGAGACGCGCCTGGACGTGCTGGCGGTCGCACGGGCGTCGGATGCGGTTCCCGACGGGTCGTGGGTGAAGATCGTCGGCGAGGTGGACGGCGGTCCGGTGATCCGGGACGAGACGCTGGGGCCGGGCGTGCGGCGTGCGACGGCGACGGTGCGCATCCGCTGTCGGCGCACGCTGCACAGCATTGTGGCCGGCGCGCGCGCCGTGCATGCGCTGACGACGCTGATTCCGGCGGACGTGGCGCTCGATGGGTCGGTGGAGGGCGCTGCGGCGCTGCTCAAGCACGGCAACCAGGTGGTCGTCGAGGGGCGCCTGCTGCCGCGCGTCTATCAGCGGCGGCGGGGCGATCCGCGCATTCAGGCGGCGCTGGCGGCGGCGGAGGAGGCGATTCGCGCCAAAGGCGGTCCGGCGGACGAGGTGGATCGGCGGGTGGCCGCCATGCGGCGGCGGATGCTGACCGGCGTGCGTATGACGGTCGACGTCGGGTATGTGGAGCTCGTCAAGGGGCGCATGCTGACCGACGAGGAGGTGACACGCCTGATCGCGACGGGCGGCGGACCGCGCCGCACGCCGGGGACGCCGCCGCCCCCGCCGCCGCTTCCGCCGCGCGCCGAGATCGACGCCGCGCTGGACGCGGCGCTGCTGGCGTTGCCGTCTGTGCCGACCGCCGTGGCGCCGCCGAACGGAGGTGCGCCATGGATGGGGTGATCGAACTGATCGGGCGCACCAGTCAGTGGCGGCGCCGCATGCGCCGTGACGGGGAGGGCGCCGTCATCGCCGCCTGGCTGCGCCCGGCGGCGGGCGCCGCCGCCGGGGTGGTCGGCGTCTATCTGCCGGAGGAGCGCGTCCCGGACGGAGCTGCGCTGCCGGCGCGCACCCAGGCGATCATTCGTGCGACGCTGCGTCCGCTGCATGTCCATGCGCTCGATGGGGATCATCGGCTGCCGCACGACCCGGATGGGACGCTGCTTCTCCTGGAAGCGCTGGACGCGGCGCCCTGGGACCGCGTCACCCCTCCGTTGCCGTGGACCGGCGCGCCCGTCGCGCTGACCGCGCCGCCGCGCGCGGTCGGGAACGGCTGGCTGGCGGACCTGTCCCTGCCGGACGTGGTCGGCTATGCGCCATCCGGCGTCCCGGCGGCGGTCGGCGCCGTGCTGGTCGGACGCGCCGTGGGCGGCGTCACGGCCGAGGTCGGCGGGCGGAGCTGGCTGCGTCCGCTGGTCTGGCTGGCGGCGGCGGACGCCGCGGGGAGGGCGTAATGGACCTGGTGCGCGTGTTGATGGTCGGCAATCTCACCCGCGACGCCCAGCTGCTGCCGACGCCGCACGGTCCGGTGGTGCGCCTGCGTGTCTCGGCGTCCTCAACGCAGCTGGTCAACGGCATGATCGAGCCGCGCACGGTGACGATGACGCTGGAAGTGCGCGGGCTGACCGAGCGCGAGGCGCGGGCGCTGGCGGCGGCGCACCCGCGCGGCGCGCGGGTGGTGGCGGAGGGACGGTTGGAGAACCGCAAGACGCAGCGGCGGGTCACGGCGACGCTGGCGGACGGGACGAGCGTGGAGACGCAGGCGGAGGTGGTCGAGACGATTGTGGTGGTTGATCACGTCCTCTCCGCCGGCGCCGCGCCGCCGGACGCGCGCGACGCGCCGGCGTTCGCCCCCGCGCCGGCGTTCGCTCCCGCGCCGGCGTTCGCCCCCGCGCCGGCGTTCGCCCCCGCGCCGCCGCCGGCGTCCGCGCCGCCGCCGGCGGCGGCGCCCGCGCCCGTGCCCGCGCCGGCGCCCGCGCCCGCGTCGTCCGGCGGCGCGGCGGCGGCAACGAACGGCGCCGTCGGGCTGCCGCCGGCGCTGAGCGGATGGGACTGGAGCAGGTTATGAGCGATCAACGACCGGCGGCGCGTTCCGTGACGGCTGTTGATGGCGCCGCCGGTCCGGGTCGGATAGAGTCACGATGGGCGGCGGAGGCGTCGCCCATCCTGCAGAAGGAGGGAGAACCATGGTTCGTGCATTTTTCGCTCGTGAGGGCGCCGGACGCGGCGCGGAGCCCGGACAGGGGCTGGTGGAGTACGCGCTGATTCTCGTGTTGATCAGCGTCGTCGTCATCGGCATCCTCACCCTCATCGGTCAGCGGGTCGATGACATATTCCGGGCGATCTACGAGGGGCTTGGCAGAGGACTTGGCCGCGGCGAGTAGTAGCCGCCCGCGCCGCGCACGGACACGAAGGAGACGGACACGCACACGCCCGCCCCGGTGATGACCGGGGCGGGCGTGTGCATGGCGGCGGGCGGCGCTGTGGTGCATGCGTGGACGGAACGACGCCGACCCCCCCCGCACGGGGGGCGGCAGAAGGAGGGAGAACGGCATGGTTCGTGCATTTTTCGCCCGCGAGGACGGACGCGGCGCGGAGCCCGGACAGGGGCTGGTGGAGTACGCGCTGATTCTGGTGTTGATCGGCGTCGTCGTGATCGGCGTCCTCACCGCCCTCGGTGAGCGGATCGAGGGGGTGTTCCGGTTGATCGATGATGGGCTGCGCAGCCCCACCATCGGGTCGTAGCCGCCGCGCCGCGCCGCGCACGGGAACGGACACGAAGGAGGGAGACGGACACGCACACGCCCGCTCCGGTCATCACCGGAGCGGGCGTGTGCATGGCGGCGGCCGGCGCTACGGTGCATGCGTGGACGGAACGACGCCGACCCCCCCGCACGGGGGGGCGGCAGGAGGAGGTATGCACCAAGTTGTGCGCCTGCTCCTCGACGCGCTGGAAACGGCGCTGTCGGGGAGCGGGCGATCAGGACGCCGCGCGACGACGGTCAGCATCGCGCTGACCGTCGTCGCGCTGGGCGCGGCGCTCTGGATTCTGAGCGCCGCGCCGCTGGACGGCCCGGCGGCGCCAATCGCCGCCGGGATCGATGCGCTGCGCCGCGCCGCGCCGCCGCCGGCGGCGGCGGCGGTCGCGGCGTCATGGCCGCCGCTGCCGGCGCCGCTGCCGCCGGGCGCCGGCATCCCGATCGGGCCGTGGCTGCTGGCCGCGGTCGTGGTCGGGGCGATCTGGCGCGGGCGCGCGCGCCCGCGCCGCCGCCTGCGGCGCGTCGGCGCCGAGCTGCCGCTGCTGGCGGCGGGCTGGCGGCGCGCCGCGGCGGGGCGGCGCGCGTTCCTGCGGGAGCGCGCGCGGCGACGGGCGGAGGGGGCGCGCGATGGAGCGCGCTGACCTCCGCGTGTACCGCTACCGCGACCGGCAGATCGGCCGGTCGCGGTGGCGGCGCATCGACGCGACGGCGCTGCCGCCGCCGCGCTGCGAGGAGCGCGTCTCCATGCAGCGCTTTGCGGCGGCGCGCCCGGTTCGCGGCGAGGTCCACGTGGTGGACCTCACGCTCGATTTCGACGCCCACGCCGACTGGCTGGACGTCGAGCATGCGCGCCGGGATGCGCTGGCGCTGCTGGCGCATCTGGAGCGCGCCTACGCCCTGCCGCCGGAGGCGGTCGGCATCGCCTACACCGGCGGGGCGGGGTTTCACCTCGCGCTGCCGGCGCCGCTGCTGGGCGGCTGGGCGTCGCCGGAGGCGACGGCGGCGGCGAAGGCGCTGGCGACGGCGTGGCGGGCGGCGATGCGCCTGGTCACGCTGGACGCGCCGACCGGGGTGCGCCAGGCGACGGCGGACGACCGTCGGGTCTGGCGGCAGGCGCTGGCGGATGCGACCGGGCATGTCCCGCCGCCGCTGGATGACGACGCGGCGCTGGACCGCTGGCTGGCGCGCAGCGGGGCGTCGTTCTTCACGCGCCGGCGCCTGATCCGGCGGCTGAATGCGCCGCGTGCGGACGGCGGCCGGAAAATCCCGCTGACGCCGGACGAGCTGGCGGGCGGGATGGAGCGCATCCGCGCGCTGGCGGACGCGGGGCCGCGCGCAGCGGCGGGGCCGCGCCCGGTCGTCTGTCCGGCGCTCGCCGACGCCTATGCGACGGCGCTGGCGGCGGCGGAGGCGGCGGCGGCGGCGGCGCGCCCCCTCCCGCCCCCCCGACCTCCCCGCCACCCTCCCGAACTGGAGGGTGCGGCGGCGGGCGACGGGGAGGCGGCGCTGCGGGCGGCCATCGGCGGCGACCTGCCGGTGTGCGCGGCGCGGCTGGCGCGGCGCCCGCCGCCGCCGGGCGGCAGCAACCCGGAGATCATGGCGCTGGCGTCCATGCTCCGGGAGCTGGGGGTCGCCGAGGCGGACGCGGCGGCGGCGCTGCGGCGCTGGGCCGGCGCATGGCGGGCGGAGTCGGTCGCGTCGGTGACGCGCGCCGTCTACGCCCACGGGTACGCCTTCGGCTACCCGTTCATGCGGACGCTCGGCGCGGCGACGCGCGCCGACTGCGCCGATTGTCCCTTCCGCGCGCAGTTCACGCGCTGTTGGGGGACGCGGCGCAATCGGACGTGAGGGATGATGATGACAACGGCGCGGCGTGCGGCAGCGACCGCGCGCCGCGCCATTGTCGCCGGAGGAGCAGGAATGATGCGAATGTGGCGCCGGATGGTGCGCCGGCGGCGGGCGCTGCCGGCGCTGCTGGCGGTCGTTGCACTGCTGGCCGGGTGCGGCGGCGGCGCAGGACGGCAGGGAGCGACGCCCGCTCCGGCGCCGCCGATGGCGGCGCCGCCGGCGGCGCCGGGGGGGTGGCCGCTCGCGCCGCGCGCCACGCCGACGCCGGACGTCACGCCGGCGCTTGATGCGGTGCGGGCGACGGCGACGGCCGTGATGGCGGCGCTGGCGCCGCGCGATGCGGCGATGACGACGCTGGTCGGGGACTGGCAGGTGGCGGTCGTCCACGCCTGGGTGGCCGATCTGCCGCCGGAGTATGGCGCGCCGGTCGGACGGCGGAGCGTGCTCATCGATCTGGCGGCGATCAACACCCGCACGGACCGCAGCCTGCGGTGGGAGTGGCTGCGGCAGGCGCAGACGCTCACGCTGTTGTCGTCCGACCGGCGCTACCTCGACCTGGCGCCGGACGGCGGCGTCGGCGGGCATCCGCTGCTGCGGGCGGCGGCGGCGGCGGCATGTCCGGAGGGGGGCATGCCGGCGGTCGGCGAGGTCGAGACCCTCGTGGGCGGCGCCGCCGCGCGCGGCGTGACCGTGCCGCCGCGCATGCCGGTGCGGGCGCTGGCGCTGTTTACGCTGCCGGCGGACGATGCGCCGCCGGATGCGTGGATGCTGCAGATTCGTCTCCCCGACGGGTCGGCGCGGGTGCGCCTGGCGCTCGCGCTGACGCCCGTGCCGGGGGCGTCCGTCCCGGCGCTCACGCAGACGCCGACGCCGGGGGCGTCCGTCCCGGCGCTCACGCGGACGCCGACGCCGGGGGCGTCCGTCCCGACGCCGGCGTCGGGCGCGTGGATGGCGGCGGATGCGCCGCCGCTGGCGGTGCGTGCGCTGGATCGGGCGGCGGTGCGGTCGGCGGTCTGGCGGGATTGGGAACTCACGCGCGTGGCGGCGCTGCCGGGCGGACGGGCGGCATGGGCGGCGGGGATGCGCTGCGGGACGACCGTGGCGATCACGGCGGACGTCGTCAACCGCCAGGCGAACAGCCGCCCCTGGCCGCGAACCGCCTGGATCGTGGATGCCTCCGGGCGATACGTGGAGGCGACGGCGCCGACGATCACGCTGGATCCGGGCATCCCGGAGCGGATCACGCTGACGGCGCCGTGGTCGCCGCTGCTTGATGCGCCGGCGGCGGTGATTATCGCCGACGGCGCCGATGCGACGGCGCTGAGCATCGTTCCCCCGGATGCCATGGAATCGCCGGCGTATCCGCCGACGCCCATGCCGACAGCGGCGCCGGCGCTCACGCCGTCGGCGCCGGCAGCGCCGACGGCGGCCATCGGCGCCGATTGATCCGTCGGCGTCCGCCGCGCCCGCCATTCCCGCGCCGGACGCCCCAAGAGGCGCGATTCGGGGACGACCCGACCCGGAGGTCGGGATGACCCCGCGCCGCCCGTCCTGGACCGCGCCAGACGCCCCAGGAGGCGCGAGTCGGGGACGATCCGACCCCGGGGACGGGATGGCGCGGTTCCGTCGTTTCTGGGGCGTCTGGCGCGGTCCTGGGCGCGTCCGTGCGGTCATGGGATGGCGATCTCGCCGGGAATCTCGACCGATTCCACGTGCGGATCGGCGGCGTAGGCGCGCGCCATCATGCGCGGGAGCGGGAGCGGGGGGGCCGTCAGGCGGTAGACGGCGGTCAGCCCGTGGCGCTGTGCGACCGGATCGGCGGGATCGACGTCGGGAAAGACCGGCGTCATGTGCGTGACCCGCCAGGCGCGGTTGAGGCGGTCGAGCGACGGCAGGCCGGTGTTCGTCGGATCGGGCGCGTCCGGCGTGATCAGGCGGGCGCGGGCGGATGGAGTCAGGGTGATGATCAGGACGGTCGGCGACGCGCGCGGGTCCGGCGGCGTC
>Ga0308392_1000498_pt1 | contig 16505 bp, 13 predicted proteins | sample Hotspr20Samplem2_FD_202361 | JGI IMG/M metagenome (GOLD analysis project Ga0308392, IMG submission 202361) | Hot spring phototrophic mat microbial communities from Octopus Spring, Yellowstone National Park, Wyoming, United States - 20050624_m2 ... | reverse complement strand
GCCGTCGACCGAATCCGGGGCTTCGGCGAAGACCTGCGCGTCGAAAACGTAGAGGCGCGCCCGGGGGTGGCGATAGGCCGATCCATCCAGCCCCGCTTTTTTGGCCAGGTTTTCCAGAAACTGCTCCCGGTTCCACCCCATTTCGGTCGCCACCTGCGGCAGCAGCGTGGCGGACTTGTCCTCCAGGAGAAGTAGCGCGCCCTTGCCCAGACGGAACTGCCGCCAATCGCCGACCTTCTTGAGCGGCGTCAGCAGCGAGATCTCGAGCGTCACCGGACCGTCGCTTGGCGCCAGGGGCGGGAATCGCGGATCGGCCGTCATGGCCGCCAGTGTCCGGTCGGGCACCGTCTCCCACAAAGGCTTGCGCGTCACCAGAGCCCCCACGCAGCCCCGAAGCTCCCCGTTCTTTTTTACCGTCACGAACACGCCGCTGCGCTGCTCGAGATCCGCCGTGCGCTCCGCTTCGGGTACCTTCACTGGGTCCTTGGCCTTCTCGACCAGATAGCGATTCAGAGTCCGGCGGGCGCTGGCGAGCAGTTTGCGCTGATCCTCCGAGCCGATCCGGAACGCCGAGGACGGGTAGAAGGCCAACGCCCCGTAGCCGACGCTCATCGAGTAGTCTCCGGTCAGCTCGCCGGAGGCCATGTAGTCGACCGCCTCCATGTAGACCTCCTCACCCCCGTCTTCGAGCCGGCTCAAAGCCGCCAGGAGCAGGCGAATCGGTCCCTGGCCGCAAATCGTATCCCCGGTCGCCTCCAAGTACCGATCGAATTCGGCGACCCGGATCGAGCCGATCTCCTCGAAGGCGAGCATCGCTTGGCGAAACAGCCGGACTCGGATCTGCTTGTCATTCGGATAGGGCTGGTAGCCGTAAACTTTGCCGTAATGCGTGAAGTCGGAGGAGGCGATGAGCACGTCCCCCTTTCGCAGGCGCAGGGCGAGCCGGCCGGCCGCCTCTTCGAGCTGCTCCGCCGATAACTCCCCCACGTACAGCGGCGTAATCGTGGACCCCGGTGAGGCGCGTTGGAGAAACGGCAGCTGGCTTTCGAGCGAGTGGTCGCACAGCTCGCGCTCTTCAACGGTGCGAAAGGCGAGCTCGGCCACGGCCTCGCGGTTCACTGCAACCGAACCGAGCGGCGTAACGTAGGCCTCTAAGCGCGGCGCGACGACGCCCTCGACTGCTCGGCGGTGGCTGAAGCCCAACACGATGATGTTCTTCGGCCGGTCAAGCAGCCGGTAAGCTGAGGCGGCCACGACCCCAGAGTATTGAATCGCAGCGTGGGGGGCGATCAGAGCTCGAAGGTGCTTGCGCGCCCTCACGCCTCCGGCGCGCTGCTCGGCAGCCTCAAAAACGCGGTCCAGTGCCTCGACGAGCTCCTCGCGTTTGGCTGGAAACCACTTGCCCGCAAAGGGCGTCTCATGCACCTGTGCAGCCAGAGGCCGGCCGGCCAGAGCCAGCCAAAGTAGCGTGTGAGCGATACGCGCCACCCAGCCGCCTGACATCGCCCGCCTCTCCGTCTACCAGAATCTATACCATCTTTTGGCGTTCGGGCTCACCTGTTGCGCGGCCGGAATGGGAGCGCTCCCGAGCACGCACCGAGGATTGTCGACGAGGAGCCGCAGGGCCACCTCCTCACCGAACTTCCGCCGCAGGTAATCGAAAGCGCCGCTCAGATCGGGCGGTCGATCCTCGGCGTCGTGTGCGTCGCTCGCCACCACGTGCGCCAGGCCGCGGCGCACGAGCAGCTCGGCAAACTCCCGCGCCTGGCGCCCGAAACGTCCGAGGAAGGACTGCGCCGTCAGTTGAAGCCGGCATCCCTGCTCGACCCAAGCCTCGAGCTCCTCCAGGCGTTGTTGGAGCAACTCGTTCCGCTCCGGGTGGGTGATGATCGGCACGATGCCCGCATGGAGGAATTTGTCGAAAATCTCGCCCGCGTTGCGGATGACCAGCAGATCCGGGAACTCCACCAGCAGGTAGCGGCCTCCGTCGATGGTGAACCGGGCGGGTTCCGCCAAGGCCTGCCGGATGTTGTCATAGGAGAGGTGAAGGTCGCAGCCGCGGTGGATGCGCGGTTGGGGTCCTGCTGCGGAGGCCAGTTCGGCGATCTTATGCGCCGCCAGTTCCGGATCGAAAGAGAACTCCAGGTTGGCGTGAGGCGTGGCGACGATATCGGTGGTTCCGGCCCGGGCGGCGATGCGAACCATCTCCAGGCTCTCCTCCCACGTGCGCGGGCCGTCGTCCAGGCCCGCGAGGATGTGGCTATGGATGTCGATCATGCGGACCCGGTCCGCGGCCCCGTCAAATGAACATCTCCTCGTCGGTAGTGGCCTGCGCGACGTTCGGCCGGCCGCCCCGCGCCAGATAATGGATTGCGGTGCGAATGCCGGTTCCCACGGCGCTGATCTCCCGAAGCGGCCAGAGAACTCCCTTGTTGAGGACGACGACGGTCTCGTGCACTCGGCTGATGGTGTCGTCGAGCACCAACTCGATCCGATCCAGTTGTACGCGCGCCCGCTGGGTCAGCTCGGTGAGAAACTCGTCAGTCCTGCCGAGCTGAACGCGGGTGGCCTCAAGGGCGGCATTGGCTTTGGAGGTGAATTCGGCGGCCCTGGCCGTCAGTTCCAAGATGCGCGTGTGGCTGTCGGAGAGGGTCTTCTGGGCCGATTCGAGAACGGACTCGGCCTTCGGCACCAGCTCGGCCAGCTGGGTCCGCATCGCCGCGGCCGCCCGCGCCACCCGGACCATCGACACGGCCATCAACATCAACGCCGCCGCGGAGATCAACACCGCAGCGGCCATCACGTACAACAAGGGCTCCTGCGCTTGCATGTCGGCTATTTTCTGATCTAGAGCTTAGCTTTGGGCCTCGCCTTCGGCCTTGGCCTCCGCCGGCCGGCCGACGGCCTCGCGGTAGGCCTGCTTTCCGGCCTCCACGGCCGCCGCCAAATGCTCGCGCTGGCGGCTGATCGCTTCCTTGCCCTTTTCCACCAGTTCGCTCGCCGACTGGCGAACCTCTTCCGTGCGCCGCTTCACGTATTCCCGGCCTTCATCCGCCTTGGATTTGATGAGCTGGCGCGTCTCTTCACCCGATTTCGGGGCGAAAAGAATGCCGATTCCGACGCCGATTCCCAAACCGAGGAAAAAGTACGCCAACTTGTTGTTGTCCTCCACAGCAGTAATCCTTCCTGTTTCGAGTGTACTCCGACTATCCTTGAAGATAGCACCAAAGGTTCCGGCCATGGCGGAGGAAAAGTCTCGCAAGGCGCGCAAGCTCGACGCCGCCGCGCTTTGGGAGAACGCTCTGCGGCTGCTGGCCGCGCGCGCTTTTTCCGTGGCCGAGCTGCGGGACAGGCTGCGCCGTCGGGCGGCCGATCCGGCCGATGTCGCCCGCATCATCGAGCGATTGAGGAGCTACGGATACCTGGACGATCGGGCCTACGCGGAGAACTACGCCGGGGCCCGGCTGGAGGGGCGCGGCCATGGAAAATTGCGCGTGCTGCGCGAGCTCCGCGAGCGCCGCGTAGCGGCCGGCGTGGCGCGCGCCGCGGTCGAGAAGATCTATGCGGGCACCGAGGAGACCGAGCTGATTGAGGCGTATTTGCGCCGCAAGTACCGTAACGTCGAGCTCGCCGAGCATCTGGCCGACCCGCGCCGCCTTGCCGCCGCCTACCGCAGGCTGCGTTACGCCGGTTTCAGCGCGGCGGGCGCCATCCGCGTGCTCGAGCGGTATTCGGCGGCCGCCAGTGATCTTGAAGCGGACGAGGAAGACGACGAGCGCGGCTGACTCAAGACCCGGCTGCCACCTGGCTCGGGCGGAAATCGGGGATTGAGTATACTGTCCCCGCTTTCTTATGCTGAAAGTGCCATGCGGCGCCTGCGCCGTCTGCTGCTCGTCGCCGTCGGACTCCTCCTGGCCGTCGTGGGCTCGACCTACTGGGCCCGCCGCACGATGCTCGAGCGCCGGACGCCCCCGGCGGCCGCCGCCCTGCCTCACTCCATCCAGGCCGAGGGCCGGGATTGGGTCTACACACACCATGAGGGCGAGCGGCCCCGCGTCGAGGTCCGCGCCGCGCGCATGCGCCAGATCGTCGAGCCCGCCGAGTTCGAACTCGAGGGCGTCCAACTGCGGATCTTCGACCCCGGCGGGCGCACCTACGACCTCGTCCGGAGCGCGTTTGCGCGCTTCGACGTCAAAAAGTCCGAGCTGTACTCCGACGGCGAGGTCGAGATCACCTTGGGGCTGGCGGTCTCCGGCGCTGCCGCGGAGGATCCCGTGATCATCCGCACCTCCGGCGTGCGTTTTGAGACCACCACCGGCAGAGCCTTCACCGAACGGCCCACATCGTTCCGCCACGGGCGGGCCGAGGGCCGCAGCCTCGGCGCCGCGTTCGACCCCGGCCGGAACGATCTGCGCATGCTCGGCGGGGCCGAACTGAGCTGGCGACCCGACCGGCCGGAGGCGGAGCCGATCAACGTGGCGGCCGGCGAGGTGGTTTACAAACAAGACCAGGATCGGATCTATTTGTCGCCTTGGTCCCGCCTGGTGCGCGGAAGTTTCGAGATCGAGGCCGACTCTAGCGTCGTCACGCTCGAAAACGACCGACTGCGGCGGGTCGAGGCCGCAAACGCCCGCGGCCGGGACCGCTACCCGAGACGCTCCATCGAATTCCACGCCAGCCGACTCGTCGTCGAGTTCGACGACGGCGCCGTGGTGCGGAAGGTGGTCGGGCAAGAGGGTGCGCGCCTGGTGGCGATCTCCGAAGCCGACCGCACCAGCATCGAATCGCGCGAGATCTTCCTCGACTTTCAAACCGTCTCGGGCGACAGCGTGCTCGAATCGGCCCTGGCGATGGGCGGGGGCGTGCTTGAGTCCCGGCCTCTGGCACGGGCCGGCAAGCCGCTCGCCGAAACCCGTCTGCTGCGCGCCGAAGTCATCAAGACCTTGATGCGGCCGGGCGGAAACGAGCTCGCCGTCATCGAGACGCATACGCCCGGCGTGGTCGAGTTTCTTCCCAACCGCCCCGAGCAGCGCAAACGGCGGATCGAAGCGGAACGCCTCTGGCTGCACTTTGCCGAAGGCAATCGCATCGAGACCTTCCGAGCCACACAGGTTGCCACGCGCACGGAACCGACGGCCGCCTCCGAGCGGCCCGGAGAGCCCACACTGACCTCGAGCCAAGACCTGCTGGCCACCTTCGATGCCGCCTCCGGCGACCTTGTCGGGCTCGAGCAGTGGGGCGATTTCCGCTACCAGGAGGGCAGCCGGCGCGCCGCCGCCGACAAGGGAACCCTCGATGAGACTGCCAAGACTGTCGCCTTGACCGGCCAGGCCCGCCTCTGGGATGAGACCGGCTCGACCGCCGCCGACGAGCTGTTTCTCGAGCAGACCAGCGGGGATTTAACGGCGACAGGCCGCGTGCGAACCACGCGAAAGCCGGAGTCCAAGCCCGGCTCAGGCCTGCTTGAATCCGGCGAGCCCATCCACGCTGCCGCCGAGCGGATGGCCGTCACCGGCAAGCGGGCAAAGATCGTTTTTGAGGGAGAAGCGGTGATCTGGCAAGGGGCCGACCGGTTGGAGGCGCCCCGGATCGAGATCGATCGGGCCGGCGGACTGCTTCATGCCTCCGGGGGCGTGTGGAGCCGTTTTCTCGAAAAGGGGACGCCTGCCCGGCAACGGAACGGCCCCGCTACCCCGTTCTATGTGACAGTGCGAGCCGCCGAGCTGCTCTACGTCGAGAAAGACCGCCTGGCTCACTACCGCGGCGGCGTGCGACTCCGGCGGGGCCCCCTCGAGGTGGCCGCGGAACAACTCTGGGCCTACTTTTTGGCGAGCAAACCGGAGGACTCGCAAGACCGTTTGGAGCGCGCCCTGGCCGAGGGGAGCGTGCGGATCGTCGAAAACCGCGCCGGCCGCACCCGGACCGGCACGGGCGCCTCTGCCGAATATCTGGTGGCGGAGGAGAAGGTCGTCTTACGAGGGACGCCGGCGCGCCTGGCCGACTCGGCTCGAGGCGCCACCGAAGGCGAACAATTGATCTACTTTGCCGGAAATGATAGGCTGCTCGTAGAGGGTGGTAAGTCGCGGCCCGCGGTCACTCGACTTCGCCGTGATTGATCCATGCGCACGCTCGAAGCGGTCGAAATCTCAAAAGCCTACCGCGGCCGGAAGGTAGTCGACGACGTCTCGCTCCGCGTCGAGCAGGGCGAGGTCGTAGGTTTGCTCGGGCCGAACGGCGCGGGCAAGACGACGACCTTCTACATGATCGTCGGCCTCATCAGCCCGGACTCGGGCAGCGTCCTGCTGGACGGCGAGGACATCACCACCCTGCCCATGTACCGGCGCGCCCGGCGCGGCATCAGCTATCTACCTCAGGAACCCTCGATCTTCCGCAAGCTCACCGTTGAGGAGAACCTGATGGCGATTCTCGAAACCATGCCTCTCAGCCGCCGGGAGCGCCGCGAGCGCATGGAGCTGCTCCTTGAGCAGTTGGGCCTGGAAAAGGTCCGCCACAACCGAGGCTATGCCCTCTCGGGCGGGGAACGGCGGCGCGTCGAGGTGGCTCGCTCGCTGGTGATCGAACCCGCCTTCTTGCTGCTGGATGAACCGTTCTCGGGCATCGACCCCATTCAAGTGCTCGAGCTTCAGAAGATCATCTTCGATTTGAAGCGGTCCGGCATCGGCATCCTCATGACAGACCACAACGTGCGCGAAACCCTGGCCGTCACCGACCGGGCCTACATCATCACGAACGGCAGAATCTTCCGTGCCGGTACGCCCGAGGCGCTGGGTCGCGATCCCGAGGTCAAGCGGATCTACCTCGGCGAGGCCTTCGAGTTCGACCGGGTGCGCACGGGCGGAGCGCTCTGACACCTCAAGGCCCGCTCGAGCCGAAACCCCCGGCGGCGCGTCGGCTCCCGCCCAGCTCAGCCTCCTCCCATTCAACCGCTTCGTAACGCGCGATCACCATCTGCGCGATGCGGTCGCCGGCGCGGACGCGGTAAGGCTCGCGGCCGAGATTGAGCAGGATGACCCGGATCTCACCGCGATAACCGGGATCGATCGTCGCCGGGGCGTTGGGCAGCGTGATGGCGTGATGGAGCGCCAGCCCGCTGCGCGGGCGGATCTGGGCTTCAAAGCCCGGCGGCAGCTCGATGGCCAGGCCTGTAGGCACCGCGCGCGGCACCCCCGGCGGCAGAACCACCTCCTCCACCGCCCGCAGATCCATGCCCGCGTCTTCGGCCGGCCCGTGCGCAAAGGCCGGCAGCGCCGCCTCCGGATGGAGCCGCTTGATCTTCACCCGCATCGAATCCGCTATCATAACCGTTTCGTGAACTCCCCCGGCCACCGGCGCGTCCGTTCCGTCGCTCCGCTGCCGCCGGAAAAGTGCGCCTACGCGCTGGCCCGTTACAGCCGCTCGCCCGATTCCATCGTGGAATCGCTCGAATGGGTTCGCTCGCACGATTCGCAGAAGTTTCTTGAAAGCTATTACTTTCAGTACGGCCACGCCTCCATCGCCGATCTCGGCCACGTCGTGCTCTGCTTTGAGGGAATCTCGGAGCTAGCGGCCACAGAGATCGAGGACGAGCCGCTCTGGGATGGCCAGGCCCGTTCGAGCCGCTATCAGGACTTTTCCCGATGCGGCTTGGTGACGCCGCCCGAGTTCGACGCCTCTCAGGCGGCCGTCTATCGCGGTGCGGCCGAGAAGCTACTGGCCGCCTATCAGACCTTACACGCCGCCGCCGTGGAGCGCCTCCGCCAAGAGTTGCCTCGCCCGCCGGAAATGGAGGCCAACGCGTATGAACGCGCCCTCCGCGCCCGGGCGTTCGATGTGGCCCGCTACCTGCTCTTTTTGGGGGTGCCGACCAGCGTGGGACAGGTGACCAGCATTCGCACGCTGGAGAAGCAGATCCGGCGCCTGGGGGTGAGCGAGTACGCCGAAGTGCGCGAAATCGCTCGAGAGATGGCCGAAGCTTGCGCCGTCGATCCGGATTGTATGTGGGACGCCGGGGGCGTACGCGAGCCGCTCGCGCCGACGCTGGCTCGTCACGTTGACGCCGATGAGCACTTGCGCCGCTCGCGAGAGGATCTGTGCTGTTGGGCCGCGCAGAACCTGCCGCCCCGGGCGATCCAGACGACCGAGGACGTCGACCTCCTGCGGCCGGTCGATCCGGTCGCCGACGCTGTGGCGACCCTGCTCTATCCGGTGACCGATCGCCCCTATCGGGAACTTTATGAGCTCGCCGCAGGCTGGAGCGAAGCCCGGCGCCGCGAGGTGATCGACCTTGCGCTGGCCTCGCGCACGCGCCGCGACGAGCTCGGCAGGGCCTTCCGCAGCGCGCCCTATATCTTCGACATCGTCATGGACATTGGCGCCTGGCGCGATCTGCACCGGCATCGCCGCTGCCATCAGTTCCGGCAGAATTTCACGAGCGCGCTCGGCTACGCCACGCCGCCGGCGATCTCCCGCTGGGGGCTGGAGGCCTTCTATCGCCAATCGCTCGAAGAGGCCTTCCAGGCCCTCGGCGCGTTGCCCGCGCCGGGCTCTCACTTTCTGCTGCCGTTCGCCGCGCGCGGCCGCTTCCTCTTCAAAATGGATTTCGCCGAGGCCGACTACATCATCCGGCTGCGCACCGGCGTCAAAGGGCACTTCAGCTACCGCGAGATCGCCTGGCGGATGAAGCAGAAGATCGAGGAAGTGGAAGCGGAACTGGCCCGACTGATCGAGGCCACTCCGCCCTGGGTTGAACAGCCGCTCAAGCGCTGAACGGCGGGTTTCAGTCGCGGGCGCGCGAGATTCGCCTGGCCCGCAGGAAGCTTCCCACGCCGAACCAGACCATCAACACGGCGAACAGGCCGGCCAGAAAGACGCGGAAGAAACTTTCGGCGTCGCCGTCGAACTCGCGGACGGCGCGCAGCGTCGACGGCATCGCCCAGACCGCCAGCACCAGGAAGACGAAGCCGATCACCTGATTCCAAAGCACGCGCAGCGGGCGAACGACGCCGGGCAAAACGTACTGGAGGAATTGCCGGATCTTGGCACCCATGGAAGCCGGCATCCATCATCCTAGCAAACGGGGTCGGGCTGGGATAATCGAGAGGGAAGCGCGTGATTTTCGAGAACGCACAACCCGGGCCGGGAGCCCTGGAGAAGGTAGCGACTCGCTACAAGCCCACCGTTCGCTACCTGATGCAGGTGGAGGTGCACGTCTATGCCTTCTCCATGGCGGCCAACGTGCTCCTCTCGTTCTTTCCCTTCCTGATCGTCATGGTCTCACTATGCCGCTACGTGCTCGAGTGGAAGGCGGCTGAGCAGATGATCTTCCTGGCGCTCCGTGACTATATTCCCGATCCGATGGGCGCCTTCGTCGAGCGGAATCTCCGCGCCACGGTGGCCTCGCGCGGTCCGTTTCAGGTCGTTTCGGTGCTGCTGTTGCTTTACACGGCCAACGGCATCTTCGAGCCGCTCGAGGTCGCGCTGAACCGCGCCTGGGGAATCCCGGCCAACCGAAGCTACTTCCGCAACCAGCTCATCAGCTTGGGACTGATCTTCGTTTGCGGGGGACTGGCGCTCGCCTCGGCCGTGCTGGCGGCCATCAACCAAGAGCTCTGGGCTCGCTTGGGCCTGCTCGGCCCGAAGTGGACTGCGGTCGTCGCTCTGACGGCCTTCAAGACGGCCATGGTTCCCGCGCTCATCCTGTTGCTGATCCTTGTTTATTGGATCCTGCCGAACGGCCGAATCCCGGCCAGGCCGCTGGTGCCGGCGGCGATCGTCGTCGGTCTGCTGCTCGAGGCGCTCAAATATGTCATGGTCTTGATCTGGCCCTGGCTGCGCCGGAAGCTGGAGATGGAGTACGGCCCGTTCGTCTACTCGGTGACGATCGTGCTGTGGGCCTTTCTGGCCTCGATGATCGTCCTCGCCGGGGCCGAATGGGCGGCGCGCTCGCACCGCGAGCTGGAGCAGGGCGCTGCGGTGCCATTGCAGACGGCGCAGGAAAGCCGATAGACTCGAATTGGAACCGGACGGTTTAATCCCTTACCAGAGGTGCAGTCGTGCCAGAGACGAACGATCTGACCCGCCGCGAGGTCGTCAAGATGGCTGGAGGAGCCGCCGCCATGGCGGCCGCCGCCAAACTCCAGGGAGCGCCGGCCATTCAGAAGGTTAAGGCCGCCAACGAAGTCGTCACCTTCGCCGTCATCGGGACTGGCGGCCGCGGGACCTATCTGATCCGGCATTTCAATGCCCTGGACGGCGGGCGCTGCGTGGCGGTTTGCGACGTCGACGAGCAAGCCGTCAAACAGGCGCAACAGACCTCCAAGGACAAGCCGGACGCTTACCGGGACTATCGCGAGGTGCTGGCGCGCAAGGACGTCGACGCCGTCGTGATCGCCGTGCCGCTCTACCTGCACTTTCCGATCACGCGTGATGCGCTGCTAGCCGGCAAGCACGTCTTCTGTGAGAAGAGTCTCGTCTTCAAGCCCGAAGAGGTCCACGCCTTGCGCGCGCTCGCGGAGCAGCACCCCAAGCAGGTGCTCGTGACCGGGTTGCAGCGCCGGTGGAGCCGCTTCTACCGCACCGCCAAGCAGATGATCGACAAGGGCATGATCGGCGAGGTCACCCACGTGACGGCCCAGTGGCACCGCAATCCCGGCTGGCGCATGCGCCAGTACCCAGACCGGCAGCGCGAGCGCAACTGGCGCCTGTTCCGGGAATTTTCCGGGGGCCTGACGGCGGAGCTCGCCTCGCACCAGATCGACGTCGCCAGCTGGATGTTCGGGCATGAGCCGGAGTTTGTCGTCGGCGTCGGCGGCCTGGACTTCATGCGGGACGGCCGCGATGTCTACGACCACATCCAGCTCATCTTCACCTACCCGCGGGGCCGCCGCTTAATGTACTCCTCCATCTCGACCAACAACCATCTAGCGCTGTTTCACGGGGAGCGGACTGAGTTCGGCGAGATGATCATGGGCACCGAGGGCACCATCCACATCACCGTCGGCACCGACAACGAGCCGGCGCTCGGCATGTGGTTCTACGAGCCGCGTCCCAAAGAGGTCAAATCGGCCGAGGAGCTGGCGAAGGAGAAAGAGAAGCCCGTCATCGCCGGCGCCACGCTCGCGGCCACGGGAAAGGGCCGCCGCGGCTGGCCGATCCTCTTCGACGAGGCCTTGATCACCGGACGGGAGTCCTTCCTGGCGCGCGAGCTCAAGTACGCCAAGATGTGGCTGTATCAGAAAGGCGTCGTGGTGCCGGAAGAGCGCAATCCGGTGGACACGATGCTAGAGGATTTCTTCGAGTGCGTGCGCACCGGCAAGCGGCCTCCGGCCGACGTCGAGGTGGGCCTGGCCGACTCGACCGCCGTCATCCTGGCGAACCTGGCGATGGATGAGGGCCGCCGCGTCTACTTCCACGAAATCGAGAAGATGGGGCGCGGCGAGCCGCCGGCGAGGAAGGCCTAGTAGGTCACTGAAAGGCACCCTTTGAAATTGTTCCGGAGTGTCCCCGGGTTCGGTTTTGGCATCTGAAGTTGCGCGGTCGCAGTCTCTTACCGCCCCGGAACGGCCCGGCCGGGCCGTTCCGGGGAGCCGGTTTCCTCTCTCCGCCCCTGCTTACCCAGCCGCCGCCAGGAGGTTCCGCTTCCGAACCAGATTGTAGGCCGCCGCCACCAGGGTCACTATCCATCCCACCTTCTTGCGCCCCCGCCCCCTCACCTTCCTCAGTCCCACAAATTCCCGCGTGTCATAGCCCCGGCCGGCCGCCAGCGTTACCCGCACATTCACCCGCAACCGGTGCCCGTTGCTGGTCACCACATGCCCCAGCCAGGACAGCTTCGCCTCCCCCGTCTGGCCCTTCCGCCACAGCCGCGCCTTCGGACCGGTCGTCGCCTCGTGCGTCTCATTGCGCCGCCGCTGCCCGCGCCAGTCCACCTCCCGGTTCCGCCCCCACCGTGCCCGAGTCCTCCTCGCCCGACCCGCCTTGGTTCGGCCGGAAGCTCTTCTGGCTCGCCAACGCCCCAGCGGCTTCCCGTCGACCGAAAAATGCTCGCTCGACATCAGCCCCTGCTGCCGCGCCTGCCGCACCACGCCGGCGAAGAATTTCCGCGGCAGTTCACCAGCCCGCAGCCGCTCGGGCGCGATCGACGGCCGTCCGCCCTTCCCGTAGATCTCCTTCAAGCGGCCATCAAGCGCTTCGAGCGCCCGGTGGACCATCGCTCGGATAAGCCGCAGCGGGTGATCGGGCGGCACCAGATCCTCGAGGGTGGCGCACAGGAACATCTCTTGCTGGTGGCGGTCTTCTCCTCGCAGGGCGTCTCACCGGAGAGAGACGGCAAAAACAGTTCCCAGGTCGCCTGTTTCAGTCCATTTTTCAGGGACGTGTGAGACGATAATGTTGACGGCGCGCGGAGCGAGGCAAGGCGCCCGGAACCGACTTGGCGCCATTCCCGCAGATGCCGACTCTGTGGCGTGCGCTTCTCTGAACGCGACGCGGTGCCGCCGTTTGGAGATCCAAAGCCGCCACGTTTCCTTTCGTCCCTCGGTGGCAAGGTCAGCCGAAAGGCGTTTGCGAATCCTGCTCACCGAGACCCGGACGATTGGACCGCTGCGCGAATCGCAACTCTCGGCGCAACCTTGCGCCGCACCGCGATTTCGTGTTGTTTCGGGGGCTCGCCGCGCCGCGCACAGTCCACCACGTACAGCAGTACGCACCCGAGCATGTGTGCGTGCGTGAACTACTGGCTGCAAAGAATCCGGTTGATGAGTTTCTGCTGCGCCTGCGCCGTCGGGCCGCCTTTCCACCACTGCGCTGCTATGTTCGCTCAGCGGGCCGCGGCGCAGGCCGCCCCCTTACCAGTACAACTGCAAGCCAAACTGCATCGAGCGAGGCCGGTTCAATTGCGAGGAGACGCGCCCAAAGGCGGCTGAACCCACGCTTCCTGACGGCGCCGCGAATTGCGGTGTGTTGAATGCGTTGAAGGCCTCGGCCCGGAACTTCAGATTCACGCGCTCTGTGAAATAGAAGCTCTTAGAAAGCACCAGATCAAGATTCCTGACCCCGTGCGCGCGGACGTCGGGCAGCCGACGGCCCACGTTGCCGAATGTAAAAGGCTCGGCCAAACCGAAGGCTGCGGTGTCAAACCAGCGGTCCACGTTAGGATTCTCCAGGCGGGCGCTGCGCCCGAAGTTCACGGAAGGACGGGAAATCGCCACGGGCGGTCCGCTCTGGAACGTGGTAATGCCCGCCAAGCTCCAGCCGCCCGCGATCCCATCCACTACGGGATGCCAGTCCCGCCCCAGGCTCTTTTTCCGGCCGAAGGGGAGTTCGTAAACGTAACTGAGCACAAGCCGCTGGGGTGTATCGAAGCTGGAGACCGACCGTTCCATCCGCAGGTTTTCGCGGTCCAGCGGAGCGGCACCGAAGGGATCCTCAAAATCGTCAATTTGCTTGGCCAGCGTGTAGGAGCCGAGCATGGTGAAGTCCCGCGTGAATCGCTTCTCGACGCGAAGGGTGAAAGCATGGTAGATCGAGTTCCCCAGTGACGGACCTGTGCGGTTGACAGCTGTATACTGCGGGAAGGGCAGCAAGAGCTGTCGGCGCGCCACGCGGGGACCGGACAGCGCGCCCTTCTCGATAACCCCGAAGAACGGATTGGGCACCAGATCATTCAGCGCCGCCCTCAGCTCCAGGAACCGATTGGGCAGCCAGTTCTCGGGCACGCCGCCGAAGCGCTGCAGCTTGGTACCCTTGTTGCCCCAATAAGCGCTCTCCACTAGCAACGAGGAGGAAAGTTGCCGCTGTACGGTGAAGTTCCACTGCTGCACGTAACCCACGGGCTCCTTGCGAGTCCAGCCCGAAATAGTTGCGCCGACATTGGTGAGCGGATCGCGATCGCGCTTGGGCAGACTGAAGCCCTGCGGAAACGGATTGCTGATGTAGTTTTCGGGCGACAGCCCGTCGAGCGTTGCCACCCAGTCGGTGTTCGAGTTGAAACTGGCGTACATGTTGGCGTCGTAAGCCTCGATCCACTGGGGAGCGTAGAAGATGCCGTAGCCCGAGCGCACGACGGTGTTCTCCCCGAGGCGCCAGGCGAATCCCACCCTGGGGCCGAAGTTGTTCTTGTCGGTATCCACCAGGTTGCGCGAGACGCCGCCTCGGCCCACGAAGCCGAGCAGTCCGCGCAAGGGCAAGCCCACTTTTTGTCCCAGGGGATTCGGCGAGTCGAGATCGAGATAGGCAATACGATCGTGACTTTCGTTTTGCCCGATTTCCAGGCTGTAGCGAATCCCGAGATTGAGCGTTAAGCGATTGGTCAGTTTCCAGTTCTCCTGGAAATAAAGGCCGTAATACTGCCGGTTCAAGGTGAATACGTCGGTGTGAGTGACGTTGCCGCCCGCACCGGCACCGAGCAAAAGGGACGCGGCCCCGAAGCCGCCGATCGCCGTGGCGCGCAGCGGGTCCGGACCTTGCGTCATTGTGCGGTTGAAGGTGAATGTACCGGTCGAGTTCAGGTTGCGGTTCAGATGGAAACGCGGTAACCGAAAATCAAAGCCGCTTTTCATCGAATGCCGGCCCGTCAGTTTGGTCATGCTCCCCTGCACGGCCAGCGTGTCGCGCACCTGATTGTAGTAACGATCCCGACCCATGGGGGACAGATCCGCCACACTGATCTTGGGAAAAAAGGGCAGGGCGACCTGGGCGAACGAGGCCGGAAAACCCAGCCGGGCGAGGTCAAAGCCGTACGAGGGCGAAATCTCGGCGGTGTGATGCCGGGCGAAGGAGGCCCGCAGTTCGCCGGTCAGCGTGGGCGAGAAGCTATGGATGTCCGACAGGGTCGCGTTATAAGCTTGATCCGTCGGGGCGCCTTGGTAGGTGGCCGGATGGCGGGGACCGTAGGGATTGGCCGCCGTGCGCGTGTCCTTGCGGAAGGAGAAACGTCCGAAAAGACGGTTCGCCGTCCCGAAAGCGTGGTCAATGCGCACGCCATAGCTGTTCATATCGCTGCGCCCGTTGTCGCTGGTGAAATGGTTGCGAGCTCCGGTCACCGGATCACCGGCTTGGTTCGGTTCGGGGTAGGAGTTGAGCAAGGCGTGGCCCACGCGATCGAAGCGGTGCGACGGAATGACATTGCCCGGAAAGGCCGAGCGTTGCAGGGCTCCCGTGACCGAATCGCGTTGCAGGGTCAAGGGATCATAGATGACGATGAGGCGGCCGTCCGCAGCCCGCGTGGTGGAGAAATCCCCGCGCCGTTGCGCCGGAGTGGGCACCGTGTTCAGAAAGCTGAAAGGAACGATCTGTCGCAAGCCTTCATAGTTGGCAAAGAAGAACGTTTGATCGCGCTTGATGGGGCCGCCCAGATTGAAGCCGAACTGGTTGCGGTGCCACACCGGCTTGTCCGTCCGCCCGGCGCGATTGAAGAAGAAATCGTTGGCATCCAGGCGGCTGGTGCGGTAGAACTCGTACGCCGTGCCCCGCAGCTCGTTGGTTCCGCCTTTGGTCACCAGGTTGACCACGCCGCCGGTCGTACGATCGAATTCCGCCGAGAAAGGATTCGCCTCGATCTTGAACTCCTGGGTGGAGTCCACCGGCGGGATGTAAGCCATGTAGCCGCGGTCCACGCTGGTGTTGGGCGCTCCATCGAGATAAATCTCGTTCGACAGGTGACGCCCGCCGCCGATCTGGAAGGCGGCCGCAAACTGATCGCGACCCTGCTCGATATTACCCGTCCCGATGCCTGCGGGGCTGAACCAGCCCGTGTGAGTGATCACGCCGGGCGTAAGGGTGACCAGGATCATGGGATTGCGCGCGTTCAAGGGCATCTCGCGGATGAAGCGCTCCCCCACCACCTGCCCGAAGCTGGCGGTTTCGCTCTCCAGAAGCGGCGCCTCGGCGGTGACTGTGATGCGTTCGGCCATCTCGCCCAGTTCCAACTTCACGTCCAGGGTCAGACTGCCGCCCACCGGTATCGTGATCGGCTCCTGAACGAAGGTCTTAAAACCGAGCAGCGACACCGTGAGTCGATACTGACCGGGTTCCACGCTGGGTAGCAGGTACACACCCTGCTCGTTGCTGACCGCACGCTGCGCCACCCCGGTGGCCAGGTTGGTCAGCACTACCTCCGCCTGGGGGATCACGGCGCCCGCGGGATCCGTGATGACGCCGGTGAGGCGGCCTCGGAACGTCTGCGAGGACAGAGAGACGCTCACCACGGCGGCCAGAAACAGCAGCCGCACGCCGAACCTTACGTTCATAAAATACACCTCCACCCCCAGGTTAACCCCGGCGTTGCGAGCGCCGGAAGTTATTTACCGTTAACCGCAGCGTCATTAACCAGCGAAGAATCTTTCGGCCGCCACGCAGCGCGACGGAGAAACCAAGGGGCTGGCCGATCCTCTTCGACGAGGCCTTGATCACCGGACGGGAGTCCTTCCTGGCGCGCGAGCTCAAGTACGCCAAGATGTGGCTGTATCAGAAAGGCGTTGTGGTGCCGGAAGAGCGCAATCCGGTGG
>Ga0308392_1000494_pt1 | contig 16580 bp, 13 predicted proteins | sample Hotspr20Samplem2_FD_202361 | JGI IMG/M metagenome (GOLD analysis project Ga0308392, IMG submission 202361) | Hot spring phototrophic mat microbial communities from Octopus Spring, Yellowstone National Park, Wyoming, United States - 20050624_m2 ... | reverse complement strand
CTGCGCTTTGGGTATTCTACTCAAAGCTTTGCGGGATACCGCCATTCTGTTTGGAAACAAACAGAATGCTATCGCTGCATAGTTGAACAGTGATGTTCAGCAGTGTTCAGCGTAAATGTATCAGAAAACCCTTCCCTTTCCCGGAGCAGCTCAGTGTAAAGCCTGATGCTCTTTTTTCTCTGATGGGATTACCGTAGAGGTGTTGCTACTGGGATCCTGCAGTGACCAGCTTTTCCTGTGCCCAACTCGCCAAACTCGAGATGCCCAAGATGCCCGTGACAGTTGGGATCCCTGTCACACCTTCTGCGGATGAGGCGGATGAGACAGAGATCGGTCATCTTTTGATCGTCGATGATCAGCCCAACAGCCGCCTGCTGCTGGGGGATCTGCTGCAGAGCATTGGCTATCGGGTCAGCGAGGCCGAAAGCGGCAATCAAGCCCTGCAAATGTTGAAAACCTTCCAGCCGGATCTGATCTTGCTGGATGTCATGATGCCGGGGTTAGATGGGTTCGAGGTCTGTCGACGCATCAAAGCGAATGATGAGACACGCTTGATCCCGGTGGTATTGGTTACAGCGGCCAGCGATCACAAAAATCGCGTGCGCGGTATTGAAGCTGGGGCAGATGATTTCTTGAGCAAGCCCTTTGACGAGTCGGAATTGTTGGCGCGGGTGCGTTCCCTCGTTCGCCAAAAGCACCTCAATGAAGACTTGGATCATGCTGCTCAGGTTTTGTTCGCCATTGCCCGCAGTGTGGAAAGCCGGGATCCCACCACCGGGGATCACTGTGAGCGCCTGGCACAAATGGCCAAGAGCTTCGGCGAGTTTTTGCATCTGCCCCGTCCCCTGATCAAGGTGCTGATGTGGGGAGGTTACCTGCACGACATCGGCAAAGTGGGCATACCCGATGCCATTTTGGGTAAAACAGGCAAGCATACGCCGGAAGAGTGGGAGGTGATGAAATCCCATGTCTTGATCGGGGAGCAAATCTGCCGCCCACTACGCACCATGAAAGAGGTGTTGCCCCTCATCCGTCACCACCACGAGCGTTGGGATGGCAGCGGTTATCCCGACGGCCTCAAGGGGGAAGAGATCCCTCTGGTGGCCCGTATCTTCCAGATCATCGACATCTACGACGCCCTCACCTCGGAGCGACCTTACAAGCGAGCTTTCACTGCTCAAGAGGCTATAGACATTTTGCGGGAAGAAACAGCCAGAGGGTGGCGGGATCCCCAGTTGGTGGAGTATTTCTTTGAGTTTCTGCGATCGCGGGCGCTGGATTTGGAGTAGGCTAGATAGGGCTTGCTTGTAGTGTACCAGCAGGATAGAGTCTCTTGCCGGGTGCCGATCCGCTGCGCCGTTGTGTAGGCTGTCGCCAGTTGTTTCCTCGCTCACAACTGTGGCGGCTGGTCAGGCAATTTGATTCCCACCAAGTGCTTTTGGATGAGGGTATGGGGCGTTCTGCCTATGTCTGTCGTCGGCTGGAATGTCTGCAGGCAGCCCGACGCAAGCAGCAAATCAGCAGAGCTCTCAAGGCACCGGTGCCTGACTCGTTGTTTCAACGGCTGTTGGATTCTCTTGAGCAGGATTGCCAGGGGCATCTCCTCCAAAAGCCTGAGCCTTAGAGGTATTCCCAATGTAGGTAAGATATTCAAAGCGCCTCTTCAGGTTCGCTAAGTTGCGAACCACACGGCAGCCCCTCTCAACTGTCAGAATGGGAGTTGGCTGGAAAACTGAGGCCAAGTGGGATGAACTGCAGAGAGGTTATTCTGGAGGCGCTGTTGACATTTGCTCGTTCTTCCTCGGTTGCTTTACTGGATGTCCCCTGTGGATGTTGCCAGAGCAGCTTCAGACCTGGGTTCCCTTCAGGCCGGATCCCCGGAGGATTGCCGAGCTGTTCTCGATGCGCCGGAGGAAGCCCCCGCAAGCCCGAAAGGTTCGGCTCAACCCAATAACTTGGTTCCCATTGAGTTTGGATAGTAAAACTGACGAGAAGTAAAGGAGCAGAGGCTAGCAGACGAATGACCGATAAAGTTCGAATTTATGATATTGCCCGTGAGATGGGGCGTGACAGTCGGGATGTGCTGGAGGTTTGTGAGCAACTGGGGATCCCTTTCAAAACCCACAGCAGCACCATTTCTCCGGAGCAAGCTGAGTTGGTGCGCAGCAAGCTGGGCGCCCCCCACATTGTGAAACCTCCTCGACCCCGGCCCAAACCCCCATCTGAAAGCCTGCCGCCGGAGCCTCCTGCTGAAGCCAAAGTCGGTGAGCGCCCTCAGCAGAAAGTTCCCGGCACCGCCAGCGCGATCGTCGGCATTCGTCGGCCCGCGCCCGCTCAGCAGCCAGCTCCAGTTGGCGAAGCCAAGACTGCTGAAACTCTGCCGGCTGCCAAGCCCTCGCTGTCTCGACCTGAGCGAGTCTCCCCCGAAAAGGGATCGGCTGGTGGTGCTCAGCTCATAGGCCCACCGCGGCGGCAGGTTACCCCTCTTGTCCGCTCGTCTGAGGCCACCCAAAAGCCGGAGACTGTTTCTCAACCGGCAACCCCTCCCACTCCCTCTGAGTCTGCCACGGCCAAAGCCAGCGGCTCGGAGCCCAGTCCTGTGGCCAAGCGCCCAATCGTACTCTCGCCCCCTCAACGAGCTACCTCCGGGACAAAACCGCCGGCAGAGCGGCCTGAACCGCCGCAAAAAGCTCCCGAGCCCAGTCGCCCCAGCCCCTCAGAAGCACCATCCCCCAGCCACGCCCGCGTTCCTCAGCCTGCGGAAGAAAAAGCTCCTTCTCCTCCACCTGCGCAGCGCCCCCGTCCACAACTGGTGAGCGCACCCGTTCGCCCTGGCACGCGCTCCCCGGCAACCAAAGAAGACAGTGTCAGCAGCAGCAAAGTCGGTGAAGCTCCTCGTCCGCAGCGGCGGATGGAATTGGTGGGGCCCCCTACCCGTCCTGTGGCCAAGCCGGCTCCCCCTGACCCAGATGCTGCCTCTCCCTTGCCAGAAAGAATCCCTGGGGAACGTCCCAGCCCAGTGTTGGCGGAGGCTCCCGTAAGACCTACCCCACCCAAGGTCAAGCGCAAAACGGAAGAAGAAGAGGACGACGAGCTACAAGCTCTCAGTCGGCGGGCTGCCCGCGTCCAAGCCAAACGCAAACGCAGTCGGAGACGGGGGGAAGGAGATGGAGATGGTTTGGATTTGGATCCCATGACCATCATTTCAGCGGTCAAGCAGGCTGAGCTGAACGCCCTCAAGCCCTTGGCTCGCCCCACCGCCAAGCCTCCTTCCTATCGCCCACCCGCGGCAACGGCTGCTCCCTCTGCCCGCCCCCGCCCTGCTGCCCGTTTGCAGCAGCAACCTACCTCCGCTGAGGCTGGTGCTGCCGATCGCGCTAGCGGGACAGAGCCCTTGCCCGAAGAGAAGGTGTTGCTCTTGGATGGCAGCCTCACCGTTCAGGAATTGGCCCATCGCCTGCGCGTGGCCGAAACTGAGATCATCAAAACCCTCTTTTTCAAGGGGGTGATGGTGACCATCAACCAGGTCTTGGATGAGTCGCTGGCCGAGTCGGTGGCCAAAGAGTTGGGCTACGAGATTCGCCGGCCCAAGGCAGAACCCGAGGCTAAAAAAACCGAAATGCTGGACGTGGAGGACATCGACCATCTGGTCTCGCGTCCGCCGGTGGTAACCATCATGGGCCACGTGGACCACGGCAAAACCACTCTCCTCGATGCCATCCGCGACACCAAAGTGGCGCAGGGAGAGGCTGGCGGGATCACCCAGCGCATCGGTGCCTACCATGTGGATGTGAACTTTGAAGGCCAGAAGCGGCGCATCGTTTTCCTGGATACTCCTGGCCACCAGGCTTTTACCGCCATGCGCGCCCGGGGAGCCCGCGTCACCGACATTGCGGTTTTGGTGGTGGCCGCCGACGATGGGGTACAACCGCAAACTCTGGAAGCGATCAGCCATGCGCGGGCGGCTCAGGTGCCGATCATCGTGGCCATCAACAAGATCGACAAGCCCGGCAGCCAGCCAGAGCGCATCAAGCAGCAGTTGGCGGAGCACGGCCTATTGCCAGAGGAGTGGGGTGGCGACACGCCCATGGTGGAGGTGAGCGCTCTCACCCGCCGTAACCTGGATGCTCTGCTGGAGATGATCCTATTGGTGGCCGATGTGGCGGAGCTGCAGGCCAACCCCAATCGTCCCGCTCGCGGCACGGTGATCGAGGCCCACCTGGACAAAGCTCGCGGGCCGGTGGCTACCCTCTTGGTGCAAAATGGCACTCTGCGGGTGGGGGATACCCTGGTGGCCGGCGCAGTGCTGGGCCGGGTCAAAGCGATGATGGACGACCGCGGCCAGCGGTTGCAGGAAGCTGGGCCGTCTTCGGCGGTACAACTGCTGGGCTTGGATGAAGTCCCGGCAGCCGGGGATGAGTTTCAGGTTTACACCGACGAAAAAGAGGCCCGTCGCATTGCCCAAGAGCGGGCGGAGGTGCTGCGGCAAACCCGTCTACAACAGGCGCTGCTGTCTCGTCGCGTGAGCTTGGGTAGCGTTTCCGCCAAAGCCCAAGAAGGTCAGCTCAAGGAGTTGAACTTGATCATCAAGACGGATGTCCAGGGATCCGCCGAGGCCATTCAGACAGCGCTGCGGGATTTGCCCCAAGAGGAAGTCCAGTTGCGGGTTCTGCTGGCGGCCCCTGGCGAGATCACGGAAACCGATGTGGATTTGGCTGCGGCCAGCGACGCCATCATCCTCGGTTTCAACACCACCCTGGCCCCCGGCGCCCGCCAGGCTGCCGATGACAAGGGCGTGGATGTGCGGGAGTACGACATCATCTACAACCTGCTGGACGATCTGCGGGCGGCCATGGAGGGCCTGCTGGAGCCGGAAGAAGTAGAGGAGCCGCTGGGCCAAGCGGAGGTGCGCCTGGTGATCCCCATCGGGCGCGGTGCGGTTGCCGGCAGCTATGTGCTCTCGGGCAAGGTGCAGCGCAATGCTCTGGTGCGAGTTCGCCGCAGAGGGGAGGTAGTTTACGAGGGACGTCTAGACTCCCTGAAGCGCTTCAAGGACGACGTGCGGGAAGTGGCTGCGGGCTTCGAGTGTGGGATCGGCATCGACAAGTTCCAATCCTGGCAGGAAGGCGACATCATCGAGGTGTACCAGATGGTCACCAAGCGGCGGACGCTGGCCTCTGTCTAGCTTCATCAAGGCACTTCAGGTTGGCCTGCCGGTCAGGCCTGTGTTCTCGGGCAGAGGATCCCAGACAGGGAGGGAAAATTTGAGCTGATCGCGTAAGCGGGACGGAGTCCTCAGAGGGGGGAATGGATGCAACAGAGCCAGAGACTGAGCCAGATGCTGTTTGTAACGCTGCGGGAGGATCCCGTTGAGGCCGAGCTGCCCAGCCACAAATTGCTGCTGCGGGGCTGCTTTATCCGGCGGCTCTCCCCAGGGATCTACACCTATCTGCCGCTCCTCTGGCGGGTGCTGCAAAAGATCTCGGAGATTGTTCGCCAGGAGATGAACGCCATCGGTGGGCAAGAGTGTCTGCTGCCCCAGCTGCAGCCGGCGGAGATCTGGCGGGAATCGGGGCGATGGGATGTGTACACCCAAGCCGAGGGGATCATGTTTGCCCTTAAGGATCGCCAGGGACGTGAGCAGGCCCTAGGCCCCACCCATGAGGAGGTGATCACCTTGCTGGCCCGGGATCTCATCCGCTCCTATCGCCAGTTGCCGCAGACGCTCTACCAGATCCAGACCAAGTTCCGGGATGAGATTCGACCCCGCTTTGGCCTGATGCGAGGGCGGGAGTTCATCATGAAAGACGCCTACTCCTTCCATGCCAACGAGGAAAGCCTGCGCCAGACCTACCAGGATATGTACCGAGCCTATAGCCGCATCCTCAGGCGCTGTGGGCTGGAGTTTCGCGTGGTGGATGCTGATGCCGGGGCGATCGGGGGGCCATCGGCGGCCTCGCAGGAGTTTATGGTGCTGGCCTCTGCCGGAGAAGATGAGATTCTCTACACGCCCGATGGCTCCTATGCTGCCAATGTGGAGAAGGCCGTCTCCATCCCGCCGCCAGCGGCAGAGTCTCCCTACACCGCCTTCCAGGTTCTGGATACGCCGGGAACCGAAACCATCGAGAAGCTGGCCGCTTTCCTAAAAATCTCCTCTACCCTGATCGTCAAAAACGTCCTCTACCAAGCCCTCTACGACAACGGCCTGCGGGTGGCAGTGCTGCTCAGCATCCGTGGGGATCAAGAAGTCAACGAGGTCAAACTGGCCAACCACCTCAGCCGCTTGGCAGAGCGCTACCAAGCCAACAAGCTGCTCAAGCTCACCTTGGCGGATGCCGAGATCCAAAACAGTTGGCAGGGGGATCCCATCCCGGTGGGCTACATTGCCCCCGACTTGCCGGATAGCTGTCTGGGCCGGCAAAAAAACCTTGCCCCCCAGATCCTGCGCTTGGCCGACCAGACGGCAGCCCTGCTGCAGAACTTCGTAACCGGCGGCAACCAGGTGGGGCAGCACGTGGTGGGGGCCAACTGGGGCGAGCAATATCCCCTGCCGGAAGTGGTGGATGTGCGCAAGGCACAGGCGGGGGATCGGTGTTTGCTCAACCCCGACCAGATCCTGGAAACGGCCCGTGGCATCGAGATCGGCCATATCTTTCAGCTAGGCCTCAAGTTCTCGCTGCCAATGCGGGCCACCTTTACCGACGAACAGGGATCCGAGCAGCCCCTCTGGATGGGCTGTTATGGCATTGGGGTATCCCGCTTGGCCCAGGCGGCGGTGGAACAGTCCCACGATGCCAACGGGATCATCTGGCCCGTGGCCATTGCCCCCTATCACGTAGTGGTGGTGGTGCCCAACATCTCCGACGCCGAGCAGATGAGCGTGGCGGAAAAACTGGTGCAAGATCTCGCTGCTGCCGGCATCGAGACCCTCTGGGATGACCGGGACGAGCGGGCCGGGGTGAAATTCAAAGATGCGGATCTGATCGGGATCCCTTACCGCATCACCACAGGGCGCAGCCTCAAACAGGGCAAGGTGGAACTCACCGAGCGGGCCAGCGGCCAAGCCACGGAAATTCCCATTGAAGAAGTGGTGACTACCCTGAAAGAGCGGATTGAAGCAGCCCTAGCTGTGCCAGACTGAGCGTGGTTTCTCCTGAACTCCATGCTGAACATCTCCATTCTTAAAGAAGACGAATCCTATACTTTTCGCTCTTATTTTGAGATGCCCTACGAGCCGGATGAAATCTTGGCTCAGTTTGGCTATCGACTGGAAATTGGGGAGTGGACATGGCCTGTTGCCCCTGCGCCGCCGCAAACCCCAGTTCTGAAAGATCGGATCCGACAATTGTTACCTTTGGTTAGCCTCACCAGCGAAACAGCGCGGCGGGAATTGCTGGTGGCTCCTGTGCTGACCGAAGTGGCTCTCCATTGTCGAGTTCCTTTGCGGCTGGAGTATCCCCTGATGGTCAACAATTGGTTGAAGGGCAGCCTCGATTATCTGTTGCGAGGGAAGAACATCCTGCTGGTGGTTGAAGCCAAAAAGGACGATCTAACGCGGGCCTTTGTGCAAATGGCTGTAGAAATGATTGCCCTGGCGCAGGTGGAGCAGCAGGCTCAGATCTACGGTGCAGTGACGATGGGGTCTATCTGGCAGTTCGGACAAATTCTTGCCCATCAGCAGGTGATCAAACAAGACTTAACGCTGTATCGAGTACCTGAGGAGCTGGAAACCATTGCCGGCATTCTCACTGCCATGGTCAGCAACCCTAGCCAATCGTGAATTAAAAGCGTGAATTAAAAGTAAGTCATGGATCGAAAAACAGTCTGGTTTGCCCTAAAATTGATGCTGGCTGCCGCCGGAATCAGCATAGCCATCAAATATGGTGGCCCTTACTTGGCCTTGCCGGAGCAAATGCCAGTGGTGGTCGGGATGATCGTTTTGCCCACCTTGATCATGGCCGGGATCCTGTGGCGCTGGCAAATGCAGTCTCCTCTATCCAAAACTCCCCTACAAGCCGGCAAGGGATCCCTGGGAATTGAAGATGATAGAGCCTTCACCCCCAGCCCTTCTCCCAGGGGAGAGAGGGAAGTCTGAACTGCTGGACATGGAAGGCTGCCCAGATCCCTTGATGGGTGGGGGGAAGGCTATCGGGATGGATTGGGATCCCTTGAACCCCTACTGCTGGGTAAGGCGCAGGGTTACCGTTGGGCTGGTTTGGTTGCCGGAAGTGGCCGTGAGATTCACCTGATACACCGTGCCAGAGGCCGGAATGGGAGGCCGAACGGTGATGGTGAAACGGCCCTGGGCATCTGCCTGCACCGTTTGGTTGGTCACGGTCTGTTGGGCGCTGATGATGCCCCCCAGAGAGGTCGAAGCCGTTACATTCACCCGCACCGAAGCATTGGGAGCTGTAGTGCCCTGCAGCGTAAACGAAGAACCGGAAACCCGATCCCCATCCTGCAGGTTGGTGATTTGAGGCAAGAGGGGGCTGGGGGCGCTGACTGTAGCGGAAACCTCTTGGGTGGTCAGCCGCTGGATGCCCCCGGTGGCCCCTTCGATCAGGCGGGCCGGTTGTTCGGCGGTCATGAAGCGCACTTGGCCACCATTTTCCAGGCGGGCGACGACGATCCCTTCCCGGGTGGTATCCTTCGCCTCGATTAGGGCGTTCACCACATAGGTGCCGCTGGAGACTTCCTGAGCCGGCAGGGTTTGCACTTGCCGTCCATCTTGGATGAGGTAAACCGTCACCCGGCTGGAAGGAGTGCCTTTGACGGTAACCAGCAGGATTTCCCCGGCTGCCAAGGGGCGACTGCCGGCATTGTGATCCACTAGGTCGATGGAAGCGCGGACAGGGCTACCCACGGTGAAGCTCCAGGTCACGCGGCGGGTCACCCCCTGGGTATTGGTGAACTCCAGCAAGACTTCCCGACGCCCCGGCGGCAGAGGTTGGGCAGGGCGATAGGTGAAGAAATCTCGGGTGATCACCGACTGGGACGTGACATCTTGACCATCCACAAAAACCCTCACCGTTTCCGGGCGCACGCTGACGCCATCTTGGCTGCGGAAAGAAGCCGAGATTGGGGAGGTAGGTTCAACATTGGTGGCCGCTTGAGCTGGGCTGGGATCCGTAATTTGCTGAGCCCTTGCAGGCAAGCTCGACAACCCCACAACCGCAGCACCGATCACCAAGGCCCGGGGAAACCAGGAATACAAGTTATCGCTCATGAGACCATCCAAGAAAAAGATAGAGTACAGACAGACTACACAGGCAACAAGCCCAGAGAAAGGCTAAACAGAGTCCGGCAGAACATCGGCCTCGATATCCTGTTCGCATCCTGTCACAGGGGATGGCCCCTGTCGATACGTCTAAACCTCTGATTGGCTCCCCAATAGAGTCAATTCCAGCGTCAAAACCGGGCAAAGTCAACTGCCATCTACCGTGTGGGATCCCATGTCCATTCTGGCAAAGGCCAGAAGATGACTGTAGGTGAGGATGTAAGGGATCCCTTTGAAGGATTTGACTTAACTTGTGTTCGATGGGTAATCGATGGGTATCAGCTCATCTCAATTCACAAAAATAGCCCCTGTCGCTTGCAGATCGAGGCAGTGGTCGCCGGAGACATCGTTGACCAGGCGCACTTCTACAGTGATCACGTTGAAAGAATCCACGCTCACCTGGTAGCCCACAGGAGCCAACATCGGCGTGTTGATGGCCATGCAGTTGGGGATCAGCAGGTTGCTCAGGCGCAACGTTTCGCCGGCAGGCAGTTCCGAGACCTTCTGACGGGGATCGGTAAAGCCGTATTCCAAAGGCAGACCGGTGCGATTGCGGATCACCAGCTCTGCCGGCAGGTCGGGGTTGAAGCGGGCCACTGGGCGATCAAAAACCAATTGATCGACACCCACCGGTAAGCGCGGCAACGGCACTGTCTGAAAGGTAGGCTGAGCGGCAACCCAGAGGGATCCCTGCAACAACCCTCCGCCAACCCAGCCGCCCAGCAGAGTCGCCAACGTCAAAACCATTCTTTTGCTCCGTTCTGCATAGCTCATGGCTTTCGCCTCAGGATGTGCTTCCAGACTGGTGGGAGTTGGATCCCTTGCCTGCTTGTATTGTTCCCAAAAACGGCTGGCCGGGCCAGATGGCTGCTGTTTTTTCCAGGGTATGCCCCAACCAGCTAAGATCCCGTGGGGGGGAAGTTAAGTTAGAGTTGGCAATGCAAAGGGAGGCATGGCCATGCCAGCAGAACCGAAAAAGTCGGAGAAAAACTTCTCGTGGAAGGGCAGTGCCGACGCGGGCCGGGCGCTGACGATTTTGGCTGCCGTGGGAGCCGCGGTGATTTTACTGGCGGGGTTCCTACAGTAGGCAAACAGTAGGCAAAGCTGTTTGTGTCTGCAGCCGGCACAAGCACCTCAGCACGGCGGCGGAAGCCAAAGTTTCTTCTTCAAGGCGATTTCAAGGCGATGGTGGCAGCCTGCTCGACTTCCAACTTGCCTTCAAGGATCATCCCCGCCATGGTTGAAGATGTCCTCAAGGCAAAGGTGTTGTCTGCGGGGCAGGAAGCCGCCCTCGACTGCGTTCTCCGCCATGGCTGCCCTACAGAAAGAAGCAGATCCGGATGCTTTGGAAGTCCTGCTGATTGGTTGATGCGAGGTTCGCTACGCCTGTCCGGGTCACGCCGCTGGGCAGCAGGCTCAACAGGGAAAAAAGCCCAGCAGAGAAGGGATCCCTGCTGAGCCCCTTGAAAGCGCCGAGGAAGGGGTAAAGTGCCCTCAGCCCAGCAGCCGGCGGGCAGTGTTGAGCACGTTCTCCACCGTGAAGCCGAACTTCTCCATACACACCGGGCCGGGGGCGGAAGCGCCAAAGCGATCGATGCCAATGGCCACCCCCTCAAACCCCAGGTACTTGTGCCAGCCGAAGGTGCAGCCTGCCTCGACGGAGACGCGCTTGGTGACGTTGGGGGGCAGAACGGAATCGCGGTAGCTCTGGGGCTGGGCCTCAAACAGCTCCATACAGGGCATAGAGACCACCCGCACGGCCCGGCCTTCCTGCTTCAGTTGGGCTGCAGCTTTCACCGCCAGCTCCAGTTCAGAGCCGGTGGCGATCAAGATCAGCTCTGGATTGGGGGCATCCACCACCACATAGGCCCCTTTGGCTACGCCTTCAACAGAGGTGCCCTCCACCGGGTTGACCGCCTGCCGGGTGAACACCAGCACAGAAGGGGTGGTCTTGGCTTCTAGGGCCACCTGGTAAGATCCCACCGTTTCGCGGGCATCCGCTGGGCGCAGCACATAGAGGTTGGGGATAGCCCGTAGGGAAGCCAGTGTCTCAATGGGCTGGTGGGTGGGGCCATCTTCTCCCAAGGCGACGGAGTCGTGGGTCATGACGTGCAGCACCCGCACCTGCGAGAGGGCGGACAGGCGGATGGCAGGCCGCATGTAGTCGGTGAAGATCAAAAAGGTGGCGTCGTAAGGGATGAGACCTCCATGAAGCGCCATGCCGTTGGCAATGGCTCCCATGCCGTGTTCCCGCACCCCAAAGCGGAAGTTACGCCCCTCGTAAGAGCCGGCCTGAAACTCTGGGATCCCCTTTAGATAAGTCATGTTGGAGTGGGCGAGATCTGCGGATCCCCCCAGCAGTTCCGGCACCGCTTTGGCCAAGGCATTCAGACAAAACTTGGAGAGGTTGCGGGTGGATTCTCTGCCGGTTTCGGCAATGGGGGCCAGCGCTTCTTTCCAGCCCACCGGCAGCTCCCCGGCCATGATGCGCTTGAACTCGGCGGCCTCTTCGGGGTAAGCCTTCTCGTAGGCGGCGAAGCGCTCGTTCCACTCGGCCTCGGCCTTGGCCCCTTTTTCGATGGCCTGGCGGAAGTGGGCCAGCACCTCGTCGGGAATGTAAAACTCCGGCTCCAGAGGCCAACCCAGGTTTTGTTTGGTGAGCTTCACCTCTTCCGGCCCCAGGGGTGCCCCATGGACGCTCTCGCTGCCGGCCTTGTTGGGGGATCCGTAGCCGATGGTGGTCTCGACAATAATCAAGGACGGCTTGTTGGTGACTTCCTTGGCTTTCTGGATGGCCTCGGCGATCCCCTTCAGGTCGTGGTTGCCGTCCTCTACCTTTTGCACGTGCCAGCCGTAGGCTTCATAGCGTTTGCCCACATCTTCCGTAAAGGCGATTTCTGTGCTGCCGTCGATGGAGATGTGGTTGCTGTCGTAGAGCATGATCAGCTTGCCCAGTTGCAGGTGGCCGGCCAAAGAAGCTGCTTCGGAAGCCACCCCCTCCATGTTGCAGCCATCCCCCAAGATCACGTAGGTGTAGTGATCCACAATGGTGTGGCCGGGCTTGTTGAAGCGGGCGGCCAGATGGGCCTCGGCAATCGCCAGCCCAACCGCGTTACCCACCCCTTGCCCCAGCGGGCCGGTGGTCACCTCCACCCCCGGAGTTTCAAAGTTTTCCGGGTGGCCGGGGGTTTTGGATCCCCACTGGCGGAACTGCTTAATGTCCTCCAGGCTTACATCGAAGCCGGTTAGGTGCAGCAGCGCGTACTGCAGCATGCAGCCATGCCCCGCCGAGAGCACAAAGCGATCCCGATCCACCCACTTGGGGTTGCGGGGGTTGAACTTCATGAACTGCTGCCACAACACATAGGCCATGGGTGCTGCTCCCATCGGCAGGCCAGGGTGGCCGGAGTTGGCCTTCTGAACAGCATCCACCGCCAAAAAGCGAATCGTATTGATGGCAAGTTGTTCCAGAGAGGGAGGAGCAGCAACAACCATGTGGGATCCCTATCGCTCGACATTTGCTTTCCAGTATGCCGCGTTTTGGGTCGTGCTTCCGAGGCGGTAGGGATCAATTGGGCCGGGAAATTGGCTTTGTCCAAATTCAAGGGGGCCAAATGGCAGGCTAAGCTGAGTGATACCGTCGCTGCTGTTTTGTGTTGGAGCACTTCTTTGACCGTTGTTTCTTCTTCTCCTGGCGGCAAACCCTCCTGGCTGCGGGCCAAGGCCCCTCAACGGGTGGGATCCGTCAAACAACTGCTGCGGGACTTGGGCCTAAACACGGTTTGCGAAGAAGCTTCCTGTCCCAACTTGGGGGAGTGCTTCGCCAACGGCACCGCCACCTTTTTGATCATGGGCCCGGCCTGTACCCGCGCCTGCCCCTACTGCGATATCGACTTCACCAAACGCCCTCTGCCCCTGGATGCCACTGAACCCCTGCGGGTGGCAGAAGCAGTGGAACGCTTGGGATTGCGCCATGCGGTGATTACGTCGGTGAATCGGGACGACCTGCCCGATGGGGGAGCCAGCCAGTTTGTGGCCTGCATTGCGGAAATCCGCCGCCGCATGCCCCAGACCACCATCGAGGTCTTGATCCCAGACCTATGTGGTAACTGGCAGGCGCTGCAGCAGATCTTGGCCGCCCGACCGACGGTGCTCAACCACAATACCGAAACGGTGCCCCGCCTCTATCGCCGTGTACGCCCGCAAGGGAACTACGAGCGCTCCCTCAAACTGTTGGAGTTGGCACGGCAATGGGATCCCGGCCTGTACACCAAGTCGGGGGTGATGTTGGGTCTGGGAGAGACAGCCGAGGAGATCTTGCAGGTGATGCGGGATCTGCGCCGGGTGGGTTGTGACATCCTCACGCTCGGCCAATACCTGGCGCCCAGCCCCAAACACCTGCCGGTGGAGCGCTACGTTCCCCCCGAAGAGTTCGACCATTGGCGACGGGTGGGGGAAGAGCTGGGCTTTTTGCAGGTGGTGTCCTCCCCTCTCACCCGCAGCTCTTACCATGCCGAGGCCGTACAAGATTTGATGCGCCACTCTCCCAAAGGGGGATCCTGAGTAGCGGCTCTCCACCAAGTTAGACTGCTGAAAGCCCGAGGCTGGTGTGTTCCTGACACCGCCAAGGAGACCCAAGACCGGGAACCCAATCATGGATATGAACAGGATCCCTCCTTCTACTAGCAGCAGCTCAGAAACCGGCTTGGTTCCCTCACCCCAGGGTTGGCCACAGCCTCTCCGCTGGCGGCCACCACTGGTCACTCCAGAAGAATATGCCGAGTTGATGGTGGGATTGATGCGGGAGTCTCGCCTCAGCCTGAACTACTTGATTTTGGTGCTCGGCTCCTCTGTGATTGCCACGTTGGGGTTACTGGCCAATAGCCCGGCCGTGATCATTGGGGCGATGATCGTGGCTCCTTTGATGCTGCCGATTCGCGGCATGGCCATGGGGGCTTTAGATGGGAATGTGGTCTTGTTTCGTACAGGCATCCTGTCTTTGACCGTGGGAACTGGTATTGGGGTGGGGGTGTCTTTCCTGCTGGGGTGGTGGGTAGGTCTTCCCAATTGGGGCAGCGAAATTTTGGCCCGCACTCAACCCAACCTGTTGGATTTGGGAGTGGCGCTAGCAGCAGGGGGAATTGGCGCTTTTGCTAGGGTGCGTAAAGAGATCGCCGACAGTTTGGCAGGGGTTGCGATTGCTGTGGCCTTAATGCCGCCGGTGTGTGTGATTGGTTTGGGACTGGCCCATGCCGACTGGGAGATCAGCCTAGGAGCAACCCTGCTCTATTCCACCAACCTGTTGGGGATTGCCCTGGCTTGCATGGTTACGTTTTTGCTGATGGGCTACGCCCCCTTGCACAAGGCCCGTTCTGGATTGGTGTGGATGTTCGGTTTGGTGATGGTGTTGCTGGTGCCGCTGGCAGCCAGTATGACTCAACTGCTGTATCAATCTCGGTTGGAACGGGCGCTACGAACCGCCTTGCTAAACAGAACCATCACCTTCCAACGGGTAACCCTATTGCGCAGCGAGTTTAACTGGGTGGTCAATCCCCCAGAAGTAGTGCTGTCGGTACGAGCAGACGAGCCGGTTACCCCCAGGCAGGTGACTTTGCTGGAGGAATTTGTGGCGGCGGAGGTAGGTCGCCCCTTTACCCTGATTTTTCAGGTGGTACAAGACCAAGAGGTGCGCCGAGAAATGCCTGCCCCAGAAGAGCCTGAGTCGGATCCCGAGGTTAACCCTACAGAGGCAACTCTTTCCCCACGACCGAGGGGGATTATTCCCCCCTACTGAATCGCCGGGTGGACTTGCTACAACGTCAGGGATCCCACATTTTGTTCTAACAACTGGGCCAGATCCTGCAGGAAAGCCGCCGCATGAGCCCCGTAGATGACGCGGTGATCACAGGTAAGGTTCACTTGCATCTGGGAGCGGATGGCAATGGCTTTTTCCGGCGTCGCCACCACCGTGGGGCGAGAAGCGCCGATGGCCAAAATGGATCCCTGGTTGGGGGGCAAAATGGCATCGAAGCGATCCACCCCGAACATGCCCAGGTTGGAGAGGGTAAAGGTGCCGCTATTGTACTCTTCCGGCTGCAGTTGCTTGCGCCGCGCCCGCTCCACCAGATCCTTCCAACGGCGGGAGATCTCATACAGATCCAGCCGGTTGGCTTGCTTTAGGACAGGGGTGATCAGCCCGCCATCCTCCATGGCTACCGCCACCGCGATGTTGATATCCGATTTGTAATGGATGCCGTTTTCTGTGTAGCTGGCATTCAAAAGGGGATGCTTCTCCAGGGTCAGGGCCACCGCTTTGACCAAAAGGGCCGTCAGGGTCACCCCCTTAGGCTTTACCTGTTGGTACAGCTGATCCAAGTTGTCGGTGGTGATGGTGTAGCCGACGTGGAACACTGGCACGCCCAGGCTGGCGTTCATATTGCGCACCACCGCCGCTTGTAAAGTGCTGAGGGGAACCGTTTCTCCCAAGGGGACAGCCGCAGGAGTTGGGGACGTAGGGGCTGGGGCAGAGGGGGCAGCCACTGCAGGAGCGGAAAGGGCCGCTGCCCGCTCCACGTCTTCGGCTATGATGCGACCGTTGGGGCCGGAGCCGCGCACGGTGCGCAGATCGATCCCCAGGCTTTCCGCCAATTTTTTCGCCCGCGGGGAAGCCACGATCCGCTGGGATCCGGCGCCATCCGATCCATTTGGCAGTGTAGAGGTGGGGGTTGCCGCAGGGGCAGGACTTGTCGGCTGAGCTGCAGAGGCGCGGTCTGCGCTAGGTGGAGCCGCAGGGGTAACGCCAGCAGCGAGGGCTTTGGCTTTTTCCTGAGCTTGGGCCACTTCCGCTTCGCTTTCGGCAATCAGGGCGATGGGCGCGCCCACCGGGGCCGATGCTCCTGCCGGAATGAGGATGCTGGCCAGGATGCCGCTGTGGAAGGACTCCACGTCCATGTCCGCTTTGTCGGACTCCACCACCAGGATGTTTTCTCCTTTCTCCACGCGGTCGCCGGGGTTCTTAAGCCAGGCGACGATCTTGCCCGTTTCCATGGTGGAGCTGAGGGCCGGCATGGAGAGTTCGTGGATCATCGATGGGGATGGGAACACAGCAGAAAAGATTGTAACCCAGGAGACGGGATCCCCGCGCACGTCTCTGGGCCGGCTTTGGGCTCACCGGGTGCCAGCCGCTTCTGCTTCGGCCACCACCAGCAGGGTTTTCAACAGGGAATCGGGGTTGAGGCTGATGGAATCGATCCCCGCCTGCACCAGGAAGCGGGCGAAGTCGGGGTAGTCGCTGGGGGCCTGC
>Ga0308392_1000489_pt1 | contig 16646 bp, 11 predicted proteins | sample Hotspr20Samplem2_FD_202361 | JGI IMG/M metagenome (GOLD analysis project Ga0308392, IMG submission 202361) | Hot spring phototrophic mat microbial communities from Octopus Spring, Yellowstone National Park, Wyoming, United States - 20050624_m2 ... | reverse complement strand
CTCGGGCCGGCGCCCGCCGACCTCGAGGCCCAGCTGCGCAAGGCACTTCCCGACGGCATCCTGTTGCGGCCCGCCGGAGCGCGCCGGGAAGAAAACCAAAAGATGCTGGCGGCCTTCCGCTGGAACCTGCGCGTGCTGAGCTTCATCGCTCTCATCGTCGGAGCGTTCTTGATCTACAACACGATCGCCGTCTCCGTGGTCCGTCGGCGGGCCGAGATCGGCCTCCTCCGGGCGCTCGGCGCCACGCGTGCGGGGGTAGCCGCCGCGTTTCTGGCCGAGGGCGCGCTGTTTGGCGGCATCGGGGCGCTCGTCGGTTTAGCCTGCGGGCGGCTGATGGCCGAAGGCGCCCTCCGCTTGATAGCCGCGACCGTGGAAACGCTGTACGCCGCGGGAGCACCCGCCTCGGTCCGTCTTGACTCCGGTCTCCTCGGGCTGGCCTTCGCGGTCGGCATTCCCACGGCGCTGGCCTCGGCGCTGGCGCCGGCGCTCGAGGCCGCGCGCGTTGCGCCTGTGGAAGCACTGGCCCCCGGCCGGTACCACTGGGAGCGCCGGCTGGCCGCGCGGCGCAACCTGGCCGTCTCCGCTGCGCTGGCCGCTGCGGCTGCCGTCGCCAGCTTCGGCCCACCTCTCGGCGGAAGACCCGTGCTGGGTTATCTGGCAGCCCTGCTGCTCATTGCCGCCATGGCGCTCTCCATGCCTGCGCTGATTGCAGCCGCCGCCCGGCTGAAGCTGGCCGGCCTGGCGGGCATCGAAGCCCAACTTGCCCTCCGCAGCCTGCGCGCCTCACTCGGCCGCAGTTCGGTACTGGCCGGCGCACTGGCTACCGCCGTCGCCATGATGATCGCCGTGGCGGTGCTGGTGGGCAGCTTCCGCGAAACGGTCTCCGTGTGGCTTGAGCAGCAGTTGTCGGCCGATTTTTACTTGCAGCCGGCCTCGGCCGCCGGCGCCGAGCGCGACGCCACGCTCGATGCCGGGCTCGCCGCCGAGCTGGCTCGCCTCGATGAGGTCGCCGAGGTCGAGCGCTTCCGCGCCTACGACATCAGCTTCAACGGTCTGCCGGCCTATCTGGCCGGAGTCGAAACCGAGCTGGCGCGCCGCCGCGGCAAGCTGCGCTTCCTACCCGGCCAGAATCGGGAAGCCATCCTGGCGCGGCTGGGCGAAGGCGACTACGCCATCGTCAGCGAACCGTTCTCCGCCAAGCATAGTCTGCGGCCCGGAGACCGCCTGCGCTTGCCGCTCGCCGGCCGCGCCGCAGAGTTTGAGGTGCTGGGCGTTTATTACGACTACAGCAACGAGCGCGGTTACGTGGTGGTGGACCGCGCCGTGCTTCTCGGCTACCTGCCCGATCCGGCGCCCACAAGTCTGGCGATCTACCTCAAAGACGGCGCCGACCCAGCGGCGGCCCGGGACGCCATCGCCCGCGCCTGCCATGATCGCCAGGTGCGCCTGATCTCCAGCCGCAACCTTCTCGAAGAGGCTCTGGGCATCTTCGACCGCACCTTCGCCATCACCTGGGCGCTCGAGGCGATCGCCGTCTCGGTCGCCGTCATCGGTATGGCCGGGGCGCTGCTTGCCCTGGTCATTGACCGGCGGCGAGAGCTTGCCCTGGTTCGGTTCCTGGGAGGTACGGCGCGGCAGCTCCGCCGATTGCTCGTCGCCGAGGCGGCCGTGCTCGGACTGCTCGGCTTGTTGGCCGGAGGCGCGCTCGGTCTGCTGCTGGCCCTGATTCTCATTCTCATCAACAAGCAGTCCTTCGGCTGGACGATTCAGCTCCACTGGCCGGTGGGGCTGCTGGCGGCAGCGCTCGGGCTGGTTTACCTGGCGACGCTTGCGGCGTCGCTCTATCCGGCGCGCGTCGCCCGCAAGCTCAATCCTGTCGAGGTGATCCACGAGGAATGAGAGCGCTTGCCCTGCTGCTTGCCGCTGCGTTCGGCTCTTCGGCGGCTGAGTTCCGCCTGGCCGAACCCGGCTATCGGTACCGCTTTCCGCGCGATCACTTCGCCCACCCGGAGTTTCAAACCGAGTGGTGGTACTTCACCGGCAATCTCGGCGACAGCTCCGACCGCCGGTTCGGCTTCGAGCTCACCTTCTTCCGGCACGCCGTGACGCCGCAGGCGGCGTCGGCTTCGCCCTGGAGCGTGCGCGACCTCTGGATGGCCCACGCCGCCCTGAGTGACATCGAGACGGGCCGGTTTCTTTGGCGCGAGCGGATCAACCGCACGGGCCCGGGCCTGGCCGGAGCGGACGCCGCCTCCGGTTGCGTCTTTAACGGAAACTGGCAGGCCTGCTGGGAGGGCGAGGCGCTGCGCCTGCAAGCCGTCACCGATGCCTTCACGCTCCGCCTGGGACTTGAGCCGCGCAAGCCGCCCGTCATCCACGGCCGCGACGGCATCAGCCGGAAAGGGGCGGGTGCGGGCCGCGCCTCCCATTACATTTCGCTGACCCGCCTCAGCGCCGCCGGTACGCTTGATTACGCCGGCCGGCGTTTCACGCTCGCCGGCGAGGCCTGGATGGACCACGAATTCTTCACCAATCAGCTTGAGCCGGAGCAGACCGGCTGGGACTGGTTCTCGATCCAGTTGGACAACGACCTTGAGCTGATGCTCGTCCGGATTCGTCGCGCCGACGCGACCGCCGACCCGTTCTCGCACGGAACCGTCGTCGGGACCTCCGGCGAAAGCCGGCACTTGGAGGCCAGCGAGTTTCGTCTGGAGCCGCTCGAGAGCTGGACAAGCCCGACCACCGGCGCTCGCTATCCGGTGCGCTGGCGCATTCTGGTCTTCCCGCTCGAGCTCGAGCTCGAGGCGACAACGCCGTTGAAGGCGCAGGAGCTGGCCGGCTCGGAGAGCCTGCTGCCGGCCTATTGGGAAGGGGCCATGGACTACCGGGGCCGGCTTCGAGGCCGCCCGGTCACCGGCCGCGGCTATCTGGAAATGACCGGCTACGACCGCCCGGTCCGCCTCAGCCCGCCTCCACCCGGACGCGGCGGCCGCGCAGCTTCGGCAGCACCTCGGCATTGAGGACGCGCCCCACGAGATTCACCGCGCTCGCGGCGCGGCACTCCTTGCCTTTGCTGGCCGGGGTCGGCCCCCAGAACAGGCACAGGCAGTGGCCCGCGGGCCAGTAGGCTACGGTGCCCGGCTCGACCACTTCGGCCGCATCCGGCTCGAGCGCAGCCGCCACCGGAACCTCGAAGTAGAACTCGCCGCCCCAATAGCTTCCGGCGGACTCGATCGGCAGGGCTTCGGCGATAGCCCGCGCCGTCGGCGTATCACGCCATTCCGACTCGACGACCAGCTCTCCGATCTTGAATCTAACTTTGCTCATTGCAGGTTCGCTCGTCATGCGGCGATGATAGAGTTCATCCAACAAGGAGACTATTGTATGCCCACTTTCCGCAGACAGTTTCTTACTAGGATACTTGGCGCAACGCCGGCGGCGGCCCTGGGGCTTGCAGCCGCGCCGGCGCAGGCCGGCGTCGCTGGGGGGCTGGGCGGCATGCCGAGCGGCCTCGGCCATCTGTTTCTGGCCAGGGAAGGCAAGCGGCGACGTTCCTCGAGCTGGGACCGCAGCGGCCGCAACGCCGATCGTGTGAGCCTCGAGCCCGGCCAGACGGCCGTCATCGCCGATCTGGCCGGCGCCGGGGTGATCCGCCACATCTGGATCGCCATCGCCGCGGCGGAGATCGACTATCCGCGCCGGCTCGTGCTGCGCGCCTATTGGGACGGAGAAACCTCCCCGAGCATCGAAACCCCTCTCGGCGACTTCTTCGGCGTCGGTCACGCCCGCGTCTCCAACTTCTGGTCCCTGCCCGTGAACATGGTGACCGGGGGGCACGAACTCGTGCGCAACCGGGCAGCGATGAACTGCTTTTTCCCGATGCCGTTCGGCAAGAGCGCCCGATTGACCGTGGAGAACCAGGGCCGCGAGTTCGTGCGCACGGTTGCTTATTACGTGGACTACGAGGAGTACGAGAGACTGCCCGAAAACGCCCTGCGCTTTCATGCTCAGTGGCGGCGGTCCAACCCCACTCGTGCCAGCGTCGACCTGAGCGACAGGAAATACAGTTTCGCCACAACCAACGACCTGGTGAACTTGGACGGCAAGGGAAATTACGTCATCCTGGAGGCGGCCGGGCGAGGTCACTATGTCGGCTGCGTCCTTTCGGTCGACCATCTCAACCCGATCCCTAACTTCGGCTGGTTCGGCGAGGGCGACGACATGATCTACATCGACGGGGAGGAGAGGCCGTCGCTCGTCGGCACCGGAACGGAAGACTACTTTTGCGCCGCCTGGGGCTATCCCGGCGGACAGAACTCGATGCCCTACCACGGCATTTCGCTTGCCGGGCCGACCGAGGGTCCCGCGGCCTACTCGGGCAAATGGACCATGTATCGTTTCCATATCGAGGATCCGGTCATGTTCAGCCGGTCCATTCGAGTGACGATCGAGCACGGCCACGCCAACGTGCACGCCAGCGACTACTCCTCGGTGGCTTACTGGTATCAGGCCGAACCGCACGCCCCGTTTCCGGCGCTGCCGCCGGTCGAGGCCCGCCTGCCCATACCGGACGAGGAGAGCCTGCGGCGCTTCTGGAAGACCTTTTAGATCGAACGCGGACCCGGAAACTTAGCCGAGGGTCGCCGGCCGCCACACAAGCAGACCTTGCTCCCAGTACCAGGCAAGAGCCCGGGCGAGCGTCTCGCGCCAGGGTCGGTAAGTGAGGCCGAGCTCGCGCGCCGCCTTCGCTCCCGTGCAGCGGAATCCGTGCGCCAGTAGGCGCACCGTCTCGCGGGCCACAAGCGGCGTCCTGCCCGCGCGCCGCGCCCATAGCTCGGTCACCGCGGCGTAGAGGCGCGCGGCGGCAAGCGGCGCCACCGGGGGCCTGCGGACCCCGGCCAGCTCGCAGGCGGCACCGAACAATTCCGGCACCGAAACGATGTGTCCGGCCACGATATAGTGCTCTCCAGCGGGTCGCGTGGCCGCTGCCAAGTGCGCCGCCACGACCTCCTCGACGTCCACCACGGTCAGAACACCGGGAAACAGCGCCGGCAGCCGGCCGTTCACGGTAGCGACGAGCGCCCGACCGGTGGGCTTTAGATCCCCGGGGCCCAGCACGGCGGCCGGCTTGAGGAAGACGACCGGCAGACCGCGTTCTATATAGGGAAGCGCCGCCCGTTCGGCCTCGAACTTTGCCCGCTCGTACCGGGTGAGGAAGTAGCCCCGGTGCGGGGTCCGCTCCTCACCCACCTCGCCCCGCCGCTCGCCGACCACCAAGGCCGTGCTTGTATAGACGACCTTGATCGCCCCGAGATCGAGCGCCGCCCCGAGCACGTTGCGAGTGCCCTCGACCTCCGTGCGCATCAGGGTGCGGTCATCGCGCATGCCGAACTCGTAGATCGCAGCGGCGTGGAAGACCAGCTCGCAACCCGCGATCGCCGCCCGAAGCGAATCCGAGTCGAGGATATCGCCCCGCACAATCTCGACGCCCAGCCGTTCTAAGGGTTCGGTGCGGCTCGTCTGGCGCGCCAGCACCCGCACCCGCTCGCCGCGCCCGACAAGCGCCCGAACGATGGCCCCGCCGACGTAACCGGTGCCGCCCGTGACCAGTATGGGCATCGCCCGCTCAGTTATGCGGCTTGAGGCCCTCCTCGGGCCCGAGCCCTCGCTCGAGCCAGCCGGGATAGAAGCGGAAAACGTTGCCCGTCAGACTGGCGATGAAAATCTCGTTCTGCGGCGTCACATGGATCCAGTGGCCCGGGCTCTCCATCGAGCCCAGAATGCGGCCGGTTTCAAGATCGATTCGCATGATCCGACCGGCCAGCGTGTCGTAAGTGAGGTTTTCGATGTTGTTGCGGTGGGTGATGATCCAGAGCTCGTCTTGCGGGGTGATGTAGATGCCCTGCGTCGCCCCGAGGTGGGTCCACATCTTCAGAAACTTCCCCTCGGCGTCGAAGATCTGGATGCGGTTGTTCTCGCGGTCGCTCACATAAACCCGCCCGCGGCTGTCCACTGCGAGCGAATGCGGGGTGTTGAATTCGCCTGGGCCCGTCCCGTGCCGGCCCCACTCGCCCAAGTATCGCCCCTCGCGCGAGAACCTCACCACGCGAGCATTGCCGTAGCCATCGGAGATGTAGATTTGGCCCGAGGGAGCAAACGCGATGTCGGTGGGCCGGTTGAAATTCCCGGGGCCTGCGCCCGGACGGCCCTTGACGCCGAGCGTCAGCAGCAGTTTGCCCTGGCGGTCGAACTTCATCACCTGGTGGTCGCCGTTGTCCGTTACCCAGATGTTGTCTTCGGGGTCGGCACGGATGCCGTGCGCATTGCCGAACAGGCCTCGACCCCAGGAGCGCAGGCAGCGACCCTGCGCGTCGAAGACCACGATCGGATCCGCTCGCTTGCCTCGGTGGAAGACGTAGATCTCGCCCCGGCTGTCGACCGTGACCGCCGAGACCCGGCCGAAAGTCCAGCCCTCCGGCATCGTCTCGGGCTCCTGGCCGAAGCGGATCTGGACGCGGTACTTGAGCAGACCGCCCTCGTGCGGATACCAGCCTTGGTCAGCCCCGGGCACCGGTATTGTCATCATCAGACACACGAACACAGCTCTCACCGCTGATGCGCCTCCCCGGAAAGTATGCCATGCGCGGGGCCCCGGCGGCAGGGGAGCTAGACAATTGAGCCGGCCCGCCTAGCCTGTTTAGGATGAGATGATAGGCACAGGAGACTGCGATGCCTTTTGCCCTCGTCGCCGGCGTCTACGGATTCTCGCTCCTCGCGGCACTGTCTTTGCTCTATTTCTTCGGCCCGAAAGCCTGGTACTGGCACCTGCTCAGCGCGGCGGCGGCGCTGGCCATTGGACTCACCCCGTTCCCGGAGGGCTGGCACAGTCCGGCAGCGGACCTCGTGGTGGGCGCAATCTTCATTTTCCTGTTCTTTTGGGGCGCCGGAGCGATCTTTTTTCTGGGCACGCGCCGCCGACACGCGCGGAAGGCGTAGGGGATTCCAGACTCGGAAACGCGCACAAAATCGGACTGTAATGCGTGGAACTCTAAACTGCGGCTGGTGGTGGTTGAATGACGGCAGCAAGAACCCGCCTCTGGCGGAATCTCGTAACGTAATATGAACTTCGGCGAAATCAAGTGGCCCGGCCTCGCAGACCGGTTAACTCTCCAGCTGGAGATCGCCGCCTGCATCCGCACGGTGCCGGGAGGGCAGACCGAAGGCGTGCGAATCGCCCGCGCCCTCGAGCAGATAGGCTGCTCGGTGACGTTGCTTACCGAGCGCCCCTGGCGTCCGGGGGACGGAGCCGTCCTGCTCATTCTGGGCAACGCCCAATGGTATCCCAAGGTACTCCGCCAGCTTTTGGCCGAGCCGAGAGAGCGCCTCCCGTTCCTCGTCATCTGGCACTGGGAACCGCTGCCGCCACCGGACGCGAGTGGTCTTGGCTGGCCCTGGCCGACCTTGCGCGAGCTCGGCAAGATCATCCTGCGCGATCGGCGCGCCAATGACATTTACACCAACTACTGGGTTCTCAAGAGACTCTCCCGGCGCGGGGTGATCGGCCTGCTGGCCGCCTCCACGCCGGGGCGCGTGGAGTTTCTTGCCGAACGCAACATCACCGCCCGCTATTTGCCGCTCGGTTATTCCCCCGATCACGGCTACGACATGAAGCTTCGGCGAGATATCGACGTGCTGTTTTTGGGTGACATGCGGTCATGGCGCCGACGACGGCTGATCTCGCGACTCCGACGCCGAGGCACCGAGGTCCATGTGGCCGGGGATTGGGCCGACCCGGCCTACTGGGGCGAGCGGCGGACGGAGCTGATCAACCGCTCGAAAATCTATCTGAATTTGCAGCGTTTTCCCGGCGAATACTCGGGCTTGCGTCTGATCCTCGGCATGGCCAATCGGGCGCTAGTGGTCTCCGAGCCGATGTATCGGCCCGGCCCGTTTGTTCCCGGCGTCCATTTCGTCAGCGCCACCGTGGAGGAGATGCCGCGGGTGATCGAGCATTATCTAAAGAATGAAGCCGAACGTGAGCGCATCGCCACCGAGGGCCACCGCCTGGTGACCGGTCAGCTATTGCTCGAAGATTCGATCGGGAAGCTGGCTATGTGGATCCAGCAGGCCGTCGGCAGACCGGGGAGTTGAACAGGAGGAAAAGAGCCGCGGGCCGATGCAGATTCGCATTCCTTCCCATCGCCCATGTATAGGGCCAGCGGAGCTCGAGGCAGTTCGCGAGGTCCTGGAGAGCCGCTGGCTGGGCCGGGGCCGGCTAACGAAAGAGTTCGAAGATCGTCTGGCGGACTATCTGGGCGTCCGGCACGTCATCGCAGTCAATAGCGGCACGGCAGCGCTGCACCTGGCTCTCGATGCGCTCGAGCTGAAGACCGGCGAAGAGGTCATCGTTCCCTCGCTGACCTTCGTTTCCTCCGTGCAGGCCATCCTGGCCGCCGGGGGGCGGCCCGTCTTCTGTGAGGTCAACCCGGACAGCCTCAACATGGAGCCCGGCGACGCCGCCGCCTGTCTGAGCGAGCGCACGCGCGCCATCCTGGCGGTCCATTACGGCGGCCGGCTCTGCGATATGGAGGGATTGCGCCGCCTGGCGGCCGGGCGCGGCATCCGCCTGGTGGAGGATGCCGCCCACGCCTTCGGCTCGGCCGTCGCGGGCGCACGGGCGGGCTCCCTCGGCGATATCGGCTGCTTCAGCTTCGATCCCATCAAGAACATCACCTGCGGCGGCGGCGGCGCCGTGGTCACCAACGACGGCGAGCTGGCCGAGCGCATTCGCGCCCGGCACAACGTGGGCTTGGAGACCGATTCCTGGAGCCGCCTAACGGGTGAGCGGCCCTGGTTCTATCGGGTGGTCGAACGCGGCTACCGTTACTACATGAGCAACTTGAACGCCGCCATCGGCCTGGTGCAACTTGAGCGCATGGAAGAGTTCCGGGCGCGCAAGCGGGCGATCGTGCGCCGCTACGACGAAGCCTTCTCGGCCACCGAGGGGCTCACCGTCGTTCGCCACGACCTCGAGGACGTCTTTCCGTTCAACTATGTCGTTCGGGTCGACGGCGGCCGCCGCGACGCGCTGATGCGGCACCTCAAGGAGCGCGGCATCGGAACGACCATTCAGTTCATCCCCAACCATATGCAGCCCGTCTTCGCCTCCTTCGCCAGGCCGCTGCCGGTGACCGAGCAGCTCTATGAGGAGATCTTGACGCTGCCCCTATACGTCGAAATGAGCGACGCCGACGTCGAGGAGGTAATCGGCGAGGTGCAGGCGTTTCTGGCTTCGCCGGCGGCCGCCCGCGGCGTCATGAAGACCGGCGGAGCCTAGTTCCATGGACCTTGTTCCCAGACCCTTGCTCATCCTCGGCGCCGGCGCCTTTGCCGTCGAGGTGGCCGATCTGATCTCGGAGATCCCCACCTTCGAGCTGGCCGGTTTCGTCCAGAGCGTCGATGCTACGCAGCGTGACAAGCAGCTTGAAGGCTTGCCGGTCTACTGGATCGAGGATCTGGCCCGGCTGGCCGAAACGCACTGGGCCATTTGCGCCGTCGGCAGCTCGCGGCGCCGCGCCTTCATCGAGCAGGCGGCCGCTTTCGGCATCCGCTTCGCCACCGTCATCCACCCCGCCTCGCGGGTCTCGGCCAAGAGCACGCTCGGGGAGGGCACCTTGGTGAGCGCCGGCGTCATGATCGGCGCCCATGCCCGCGTGGGCCGCCACGTCATCCTCAATCGCGGCGCCCTCGTCGGCCATCACACCGAGGTCGGCGACTATGCTGTGTGCGGTCCCGGCGCCAACATCGCCGGCTCCTGCAAGATCGGCGAGGGCGCCTACATCGGCATCGGCGCCGTCGTCCGGGACCATTTGACGATCGGCGCCGGCTCGGTGCTCGGCGCCGGCGCCGTGGCGGTGCGCGACGTCCCTGAGAACGTCATGGTGGTGGCCGCCCGCTCGGTTGCGATGGAGTAAGTCGAAAGCCGCCGCCCGCGGCGGCCTGTCCTGCTATGGCGCCGGACGAACATGGCTGAGGCCACCCGCGTGGCCGTCGTGGCCGAAAAGCCGTCGGTGGCGCGAGACATCGCCAAGGTTCTCGGCGCTGACTCTCGCGGCCAGGGTTACCTGTATGGCAACGGCTACGTCGTCACCTGGGCCGTCGGCCATCTGGTCGCCCTGGCCCAGCCTCACCAGATCCGCCCGGAATGGCGCGCGTGGCGGCGCGATCTGCTCCCGATGCTTCCCAAGGTCTGGCCCCTTGTGGTGCTGGAAGAGACCAAGGAGCAGTTCGAGGTGGTGCGCTCGATTCTCACCTCGCCGCGCATCGAACGCGTAATCTCGGCCACCGACGCCGGGCGCGAAGGAGAGCTCATCTTCCGCTACATCTACGAGGCGGCCGGCTGCACGAAGCCCGTCAGCCGCCTCTGGATCTCGTCTCTGACTCCGGAGGCGATCCGGGAAGGGTTCGCCAATCTGCGCGATTGGAGCCATTACGACCGCCTGGCGGAGGCGGCGCGCGGCCGCAGCCGGGCCGACTGGCTGGTGGGGATGAATCTGTCGCGCGCCTACACGCTCGCCTGCGGCGAGGAGCTCTCCGTGGGCCGCGTGCAGACGCCGACGCTAGCCATGCTGGTGGAGCGGGAACTGGCGATTCGCTCGTTCGTGCCGGAGGAGTACCTGCACGTCATCGCCAGGTTCTCGCCCGGCGAGGGCGGCCCGTTTGAAGGCCACTGGTTTCGGCCGGGCGTCGAACCGCTCGAGGCCGGCATGCGGCTCGAGGCCGACGGCGAGGAGGCCGCCGCCATCGTGGCGCGCGTCAGCGACGGCGAGGCGCGCCTGGAATCGGTCGAGCGCGAGACGCGGCGTCTGGCGCCGCCGCTTCTTTACGATCTCACCGAGCTCCAGCGGCACGCCAACCGGCTTTACGGCTTCAGCGCACAGAGGACGCTCGAAGCAGCCCAGACGCTTTATGAGCGCTACAAACTGATCAGCTATCCGCGCACCGACAGCCGGCATCTCTCCACCGACGTGGCCGCCAAGCTCGGGCTGATCACCGCCTCGATTGCCCCCTTCTACGCCGGTCTTCTGGCGGAAGGCACCGGCCGGCGCCCGCTCGGCAAGCGCTTCGTCGACGACTCCAAGGTCACCGACCACCACGCCATCATCCCCACCGGCGTCGCTCCGGCAAAACTCGATCCGGCCGCCGACGAAGGCAAGATCTTCGATCTCATCTGCCGCCGCCTTCTCGCGGCCTGGCATGAAGATCATGTCTATTCGGTCACTACCGTGATTACGGTGGTGCGCAACGCCGCCCAAGCCAGCGAGGACCGCTTCCGCTCGACCGGCACGACCGTCGAGCAGCAGGGCTGGAAGGTGCTGGAGCCGTCGGCGCGTCGGCCCGAGGGAGAGCGAGGCGAAGAAGGGGCCGCCGAACTGCCGCCCGGCCTCGCGGAGGGCGCCATGGTGGCTGTGCTCGGAGTCGAGGCCCTCAAACGCCGGACGCAGCCGCCGAAACGGTTCACCGAGGCCACGCTGCTGACCGCCATGGAGACGGCCGGCCACAGTCTCGAAGACAAGGAGCTTTCAGAAGCCATGAAGGACTGCGGCCTGGGCACCCCGGCCACCCGCGCGCAGATCATTGAGACGCTCATCAAACGGGGCTTTCTGTTGCGCCGGGGCAAGAGCCTGGAGGCCACCGACAAGGGCATCCGCCTCATCGAAGTCGTCCATGCCGAGGTCAAGAGCCCGGCCATGACCGGCCAGTGGGAGGCGTATCTGAAACGCATCGAGCGGGGCGAGGCGCGCCTGGAGCCGTTTCTGGAGGGAATCGAGCAGTATGTCCGGGAGGTGGTCGCCAAGGTGGGCCGGATGGACGCCCCCAGACCGTCTGCCTCGCCACCCGTCGATGTCGAGCTGCGCTCGGCGGCGCCCGCCCCCGCGCGCGACGCCCGCCTCGAGGAGATCCTGCGCGCCCGCTTCGGTTTCGAGCGCTTCCGCCCAAATCAAGAGAAGGTCTGCCGGGCGCTCGTCGCGGGCGAGGACGTGTTGCTGGTGATGCCCACCGGCTCCGGCAAGTCGCTCTGCTATCAGCTTCCCGGCCTCGTCCGTGGCGGTGTCACGCTCATCATCAGCCCGTTGATTGCGCTGATGGAAGACCAGGTGGCGAAGCTCACGGCCCTGGGTCTGGCGGCCGACCGGATCCATTCGGGCCGCGACCGGGCCGCCTCGCGTGCCGCCGCCGTGGGCTATGTGGAAGGCAAGCTCGACTATCTGTTCGTCGCTCCGGAACGCCTGCGCGTACCCGGCTTCCCGGAGCTGTTGGCGCGGCGCAAGCCGGCGCTGGTGGCCGTCGATGAGGCGCATTGCATTTCGCAGTGGGGCCACGACTTCCGGCCCGACTACCGGATGATCGGCCGCCACCTGCCGGCGCTGCGGCCGGCTCCGGTGATCGCGTTGACGGCGACGGCCACCCCCTTGGTCCAGCAGGACATCACCGCGCAGCTCGGCTTGCGCTCTCCGCGCCGATTCATCCACGGTTTCCGCCGGGACAACATCGCCATCGAGGTGGTCCGGGCGCCGCAGGCCGCCCGAGCGGCGCTTGCCGAGGAGATCTTGGTCGATCCGGCCCGGCGCCCCGCGATCGTCTACACGCAGACTCGCAATGACGCCGAGCGGCTGGCGGCGGCGCTGGGCCGGAGCGTTCCCGCGGCGGCCTATCACGCCGGCCTCGGTGCGGGCCGTCGAGATCAGGTCCAAAAAGCCTTCCTCGATGGGGCGATCGAAGTCGTCGTGGCCACGATCGCCTTCGGTATGGGTATCGACAAGCCCGACATTCGCACCGTCATCCACACCGCTCTGCCGGGGAGCCTCGAGGGCTACTACCAGGAGGTGGGCCGCGCCGGGCGCGATGGCCGTCCGGCGCGCGCCATCCTCATGCATGCGTGGGCCGACCGGTTCACCCACGATCATTTCTTCTCGCGCGACTACCCGGAGCCGGCCGTTGTCGAGCGCCTCTTCGAGCTGCTGGGCGCCGACCCCCAGCCGCGGGAGGAGCTGCGCCGAAGCAGCCCGCTTGCGCCACCGGTTTTCGACACCGCGCTCGAGAAGCTTTGGATTCACGGTGGCGCCGAGGTGGACTCAGCCGACAACGTCCGGCGCGGCGCCGAGCACTGGCGGGCCGCCTACGAGTTGCAGCGAGCGTACAGGGCCGCGCAGTTTGAACGGATGATCGCCTTTGCGGAGATGCCCGGCTGCCGCATGCTCGGCCTCGTTCGCCATTTCGGCGACCTGGGAGACGCCAGCCGGCCCTGCGCCATCTGCGATTTCTGCGACCCGGACCATACGGTGGCCTTGCGCCTCCGGGAAGCTACCGGGGTGGAGATCGAGCTGGCTCGGCACACTCTGGCGGCGCTGGCGCGCACCGGTTGGGTGGGCCTGGGCCGGCTCTACGCCCAAGTCGCTCCGGCAGGCTTCTCCGACCGAAGAAGCTTCGAGGAGCTCATCGCCGCGCTGGCGCGCGCCCGGCTGGTCGAGGTCGAAGAGGCTGCGTTTGAAAAAGACGGCCGTCGGATCGAGTACCGCAAAGTGCGCCGCACCGGCACTGCCGGACCGGAGGACTTCGGCCGGCTGCAATTTCCGGCGGAGGTCGATGTGCCGCGGCGCCCTGCCGCCCGCCGCGGCAGGAAGTCGCCTGCAGCAGCCCCGCGCCAGACCGCGCCGGTCGGGCAGGAGGCGGCGCAGGCCGCCGTCGAGCAGGCGCTGCGCGCCTGGAGGCTCACCGAGGCTCGGCGCCGCCACGTCCCTGCCTTTCGCATCTTGAGCGACCGGGCTGTGGCCGCGCTTGCCGCCCTTCGGCCCAGGAGCACGGGAGAACTGCTCGAGATCCCCGGCATCGGTCTCAAGATTGTGGAACGCCACGGCAGAGCGATCCTGGAAGTGATCGACCGTGCGCAACAGGGCCGCTAAATTTCAGGCCGGGATTACCGGCTGCGCCTCGTCGCGGCGAATCCACCGGTAGGCGGCCATCGAGTTGCGCCAGAAGTATTTCTCGGATGCTTCTCGGCCTTTGCCGGCGAAGTAGTCGCGTACGACGGCGAGCACCTGCCGGTAGCTGCCTCGGGGCTCGCTGTTCGGCCAGTCGCTGCCGTACAGCAGCCGGTCGGCGCCGAAGCGGTTCCAGATCTCATCCAGCCGGTCCCGGTAAAACGCCGGATCATAGGGCACGCGGTCGCCCACCTGGCGCAAAACGGCGGAGACCTTGACGAAAAGCTGCGGCCTTTGGGCGAGCTCCTTCATGATGGCCTCGTAACGGGCTCGCTCGGAAGCTTCCTGCGGAATCATCAGGGCGGGAAGATGGTCGATGACCACGCGCAGCCCGCCAACCCGGTCGGTCAACCGCGCCAGCGCCTCGAGCGAATCCAGCCGGAGCGAGGCCATGTCGAGAGTATAGTCGCCGGCGGCGAACGCCTTCAGATCCTCCACGACGCCGGTGCGTAGCGGATCGCACCACATCGCGCCGTTGCGGATGCCGCGAAACCGCCGGTGCTTGCCGAACCGCTCGAGCTGCCGCCGAAAGTCCGGCCCTCCGGGCTCGAGATTGCCGACGACGCCCACAATGATCGGATCGGTGTCGGCGACATCGAGCAGCCACTGGTTGTCTTCCAGCCACGGGCTGCATTCGACCGCGATCGCCCCGACGACGCCCAGACCCGCGGTCACCTCGCGCAGCCGCGCCGGATAGGTGGGCCGGTACATCACCGTCCCTTTGGGCGGCCACGGCACCCCCTCGGGCCGCTCCGGATCGAACAGATGGATATGCGTGTCGATGATCGGAACGGTCGCTGCGGATTGGGCCGGCAGCGGCAGCGGGGCCGCCGCCAGGCTGAGAAACTCTCTGCGGCGCACGAGCAAGCATTATAAGCCGCGCAGCGCCGCTATGGGAGAATATGGAATGTGACCGGTCACGAAATCCGCCAGAAGTTCTTGGATTTTTTCGCCGAACGTGGCCACCGCATCGTGCCCAGCTCTTCGCTGGTGCCCGCCAATGACCCCACGCTGCTGTTCACCAACGCGGGCATGAACCAGTTCAAAGATGTGTTCCTCGGCCTGGAGCGCCGGGAATACCGCCGCGCCTGTTCGTCGCAGAAGTGCGTCCGCGCCGGCGGCAAGCACAACGATCTTGAAAACGTCGGCTACACGCGGCGGCACCACACTTTCTTTGAGATGCTGGGCAACTTCTCCTTCGGCGACTACTTCAAAGCCGAGGCGATCGATTTTGCCTGGGAACTGGTCACCAAGGATTTCGGCCTGCCCAAGCAGCGCCTCTACATCACGATCTTTCGGGACGACGACGAGGCTTTCGAGCTGTGGCAGAAGGTGGCGGGCGTGCCCGCCGACCGCATCTACCGGCTGGGGGAGAAGGACAACTTCTGGCAGATGGGCGATACCGGACCGTGCGGCCCTTGCTCGGAGATTCACTACGATCTGGGGCCGGAGGCGGCCGAGCCCGGCCACGAGCAAGAAGAGTTCCCCGAAGACTGCGGCGGCCGCTACGTTGAGATCTGGAACCTGGTTTTCATGCAATACGACCGCGACGCGGAGGGGAGGCTCACCCCGCTGCCGCGGCCTTCCATCGACACCGGCATGGGCCTGGAACGGATTGCGGCCGTCCTCCAGGGCAAGATCTCCAACTTCGAGTGCGACCTGTTGGCGCCTCTGGTGCTGCGAGCCGCCGAGCTCCTCGGCGCCAGCCCCGGCGTGGACGCCCGAACGGATGTCGCCCTGCGCATCGCCGCCGACCACGCCCGCGCCGCCGCCTTCCTGATCCATGACGGCGTGTTGCCGGCCAACGACGGCCGGGGCTATGTGTTGCGCAAGATCATGCGGCGCGCCATGCGTCACGCGCGCCGGATTTCGACCGGCGAGCCGTTCCTTTACAAGCTCACCGGCTACGTGGCCGAGATCATGCGGCCGGCCTATCCGGAGCTGATGGAGAGCGTGCAGCGCGTGGCCCGGGTCGTCAAGGACGAGGAGCACCGTTACGCCACCACCTTCCAGGTGGCCGAGCGCGTCTTCCACGACGAGGTAAAGGCGGCCGCCGGCGGCGTGCTCTCCGGCGCCACGGCCTTCAAACTCTACGACACCTTCGGGCTGGCGCTGGACGAGCAAGAGGAGATGGCTCGCGAGTATGGCCTCCGGATCGACCGCGGGGGATTCGAAGCGGCCATGGAGGAGCAGCGTGCCCGGGCCCGCGCCAGTTGGCGCGGCGCCGAGCGGGCCCAGGTCCCGGCCGTCTACCAGCGGCTCCGAGAGAGCCACCAGACCGAGTTTTTGGGCTACGAGCGTCTGGAGGTCGATGCGACGCTGGTGGCGCTCATCGACGGCGGCCGTCAGGTGGACCGCGCTGAGCCGGGCCACGAGCTCGAACTGGTGCTCGATCGCACGCCTTTCTACGCCGAGGCAGGCGGACAGGTCGGCGACCGCGGCACGCTCGCGGACGCCGACGGCGGGGCGGTCGCCACGGTGGTGGACACCTATGCCCCCGTTGCCGGACTCAGCGTGCACAAGGTGCGCGTCGCGGCGCCGGTCCGGGCCGGCCAGAGGCTGCTGGCGCGAGTGGACGCGGCGCGCCGCTGGGCCACGATGCGC
>Ga0308392_1000481_pt1 | contig 16719 bp, 9 predicted proteins | sample Hotspr20Samplem2_FD_202361 | JGI IMG/M metagenome (GOLD analysis project Ga0308392, IMG submission 202361) | Hot spring phototrophic mat microbial communities from Octopus Spring, Yellowstone National Park, Wyoming, United States - 20050624_m2 ... | reverse complement strand
CCAAGCCGAACGTCCCGGAGCCCGACTCCGACCTGATTCGAAAGCTCGAGGACGCCTTCGCCAACCTGTTAGCCAAACTGAAGATCCCTCCGCTGGCGGGCCAGGCGCGGCGAACCTCAGAAAGGAGCCTCGCCGAGGGCGCCAGCCCTGAAGCCCAGGAAGGGCAGAACAGCCGCCAGTCGGCCGGCGCTCCGGAGGGCGAAGGCCGCTTGACCGCCGACCCGCAGGGCACTCGAGCTCCCGAAGGCGCCCGGCAGGCCCAGGCGGGCCGCGGCGAAGGCGCCGAGCAGAGCTCCGAGCAGGCCGGCCAGGAGCAGGCCCAAAGCGGCATCGGCAGCAAAGACGGCGCCAAGGACATCAAGGCCCAGCAGCAAGCCGAGGCGATGGGCAAGCTCAGCGAGATCCTGGGCCGGCGGGCGGAAAACATCAAGGGCGAGGTGCTCATCGAAGTGTCATCCGGGGAACAGGCCCTTCAGACGCCCTACAGCGAGCGCGCCGCATCTCACCGCGAGGCGGGAGGGCAGATCCACCGCGATGAAGTCCCTCTCGTCTATCACGAATATCTCCAGCGTTACTTTGAACGGGTTCGAAAGGCGGACGTCCGTTAAGCCGCTGCCTACCGCGCAGGGGCCCCCTTCTGCTCGGTAATTTTGAGCGCGTAATAGTTGACCACCTGCGCCTCGTTGCGCGCCACCTCGTAGTAGGCGGCCCGCAGGAGCTGGTCTTTGCGATTGCGCAGGTTGTCGCGAATCGTCTGCTGGACGCGCGGATCCTGGAGCTCGCGCTGGCCGGCCGGCTCCCTCGAGATCAGCTTCAGGACTCGATAGCCTTCGGCCGTCTCCAGGATCGGGGAGATCTGACCGGGCTGCAACGCCATCACCGCTTTGCGCAGTTCCACATGGGCTTGTTGAAGCGAGGATTCGGGAATGAAGCCGAGGTCGCCGCCGTTGGGGGCCGAGTCGGGATCCTCCGAGTAGGCTTGCGCAAGCATGTGGAAGTCCTCGCCCCGCTTGAGCCGCTCATAGATGGCTTGGATCTTCGCCCGGGCTTGCTCGGGAGTCTGGGCCTTGTCGCCGCGCAGGTTCCGTACGTTGGGATCGGGCCGCGGCGTCACCAGGATCTGGGCCAGCCGGAGCTGCGGCTCCACCAGGTTGAAGCTGGCCTTGTTGGCGTTGTAGTAGTCGGTGACGTCCTGGTCGCTGATCGCAATGTGCGAGGTGATCTCCTTGTTGAACAGCTTCTGAATGCTCAAGTCGCGCCGGAGCTGGGTCTTGAGGTCTTCCACCGTCATGTTGCGAGCCTTGAGCTGTTTGTCGAACTCCTCCTGCGTGTACGGGGCCCGCAACTCGTTGAGCTTGGCCTCGACGTCGGCATCGACGGCCATCAGGCCCAGCTTCTCCGCCCGCTGAAGCATGATCTCGTTGTCGATGAGACTGCGGAGCGTTTCCAGCTTCCGGGCGGCCCTCTCGTCCGCGCTCAGGGACTCGCTGTCGCTGGTGAAAAGGATGCGGTACTGCTTTTCCAGCTCCTCATAGGTGATGGGGCGGCCGTTGACCGTGGCGGCGAGGTTCTCCGATGGGGCCCGCTTGCAGCCGGTTAGCAAGACGATAGCCGCCCAGACACACAAGCCGACATGCAAGAGGCCACGCATTTGCTCCATATTCTAGCGAACCGGCAGCGGCCGGATACAATGAAGGGTCGAGCTCCCGATGGGGGCAGCAAACGGCACTTCGATTGCCATCTGCGAATTGGCGCCGGAGGAGACGCGTGCGCTCCAGGCCATGTACGAGACCTTCGAGCCTCGCGGCGCCGGCTTGGGCTTGCCGCCGGCTAGCGCGGAGAAAACGCAGCAATGGCTCGAAGACGTCAGCTCGCGCTGCCATAACCTGATCGCCCGCCGCGGCTCGGAGGTTCTCGGCCATGCCATCGTCGCCCCGAGCGGAGAGGGCGAGGCCGAACTGGCGGTCTTCGTTCATCAGGCTCATCGGCGCAAGGGGCTCGGCGCTGCCCTGGCGCGCGCGGCCGTCGAGTTGGCCCGCCGGCGTGGTTATCGCCGTCTTTGGGCCACCGGCTCGGCCGGCAACGAGGCCGCGATCCGGATGGTGCGCAAATGTGGCTTCACGCGCCGGTCCGATTGCTCAACCGGCGATCAGGAGATGGAGCTCTATCTACAGGCCACAGGGACGAACATGGAACTCAATCCGCTCACATACGTTCTGCCGGCGGAGCTGGAGGCGCAGGTGCGAGGCATCCTCGAGGACTGGCGCACCCACGACAAAGTACGCCGGCTCTGGCAGCGGGATCCGACGCTTTGGACCAACACCGATGAGGCCGGCTGGCTCGGCTGGCTCGATATCGCGCGGCGCGAACTGGACGAGGTCGGGCGCCTCGAGGAGGTCGCCGCAGAGGTGCGCCGGGACGCCTTCTCTCACGCCCTGCTTCTCGGCATGGGCGGCTCGAGCCTCTGTCCGGAGGTGCTGGCGCAGACCTTCGGGCGCCAGCCGGGCTACCCGGAGTTTCTGGTGCTCGATTCCGTCGACCCGGCGCAGGTACTCAGCTACGAACGCCGGGTAGACCTCGATAAGACGCTATTCATCGTCTCGAGCAAGTCCGGGACCACGCTCGAGGCCACGGTTCTTAAACGCTATTTCTGGAGTCGTCTGCTCGAACGGCTGGGTCGGGAGAAAGCTGGACGCCGCTTCCTCGCCATCACCGACCCGGGCTCGATGCTCGATGAGGAGGCGCGGGCGGACGGCTTCCGTCGCATCTGTTACGGAATCCCGGATATCGGCGGACGGTTTTCGGCCCTTTCGGACTTCGGGATGGTTCCGGCAGCGATCATCGGCCTGGACACCGAACGGCTGCTAAAAGGCGGTGACCGAATGGCGCGCGCCTGTACGCCCGAGGTCGACCCAGAAGCCAACCCCGGCCTTCTGTTGGGCGCAATCCTGGGCGCGGCGGCGCAGGCCGGCCGCGACAAGTTGACCTTCATCGCCAGCCCGAAGATCGAAAGCCTCGGGGCGTGGCTCGAGCAGCTCGTGGCGGAGTCGACCGGCAAGGATGAGAAGGGAATCATTCCGATCGATCGCGAGCCTGTCGGCGGGCCGGAGTGCTACGGCGCCGACCGACTTTTCGTCTACCTTCGTCTTCAGACCGCACCGGACGCCGGGCAGGACGTCGCTGTGGGGGCCCTCGAAAAGGCTGGCCAGCCGGTCATTCGGATCTCGCTCCAAGATCCCTACCAGATCGCGCAGGAGTTCTACCGTTGGGAGATGGCCACCGCCGTTGCCGGCGCCGTGCTCGATATCAACCCGTTCACCCAGCCGGATGTGGTCTTCAGCAAGACCGAGACGAAAAAGCTCACCACCCACTACGAGCGGACCGGCAGCCTGCCGGAAGAGATACCGATTGTCGAGGAAGGACAGCTAAGGTTTTTCGCCGACCCGGCGGACGCAACGATCCTCTTTGACGGCGGGCGTACGGCGAAGGCGGTGCTTAAAAACCACTTGAGTCGCTTGCGGCCCGGCGATTATTTCGCCCTGCTTGCCTTCATCGAGAGGCGGCCCGAGCATGAGGCTGTACTCCACCAGATCCGGACGCTTGTCCGGGACCGGATGCGCGTGGCGACCTGCGTCGGTTTCGGCCCGCGGTTTCTGCACTCCACCGGGCAAGCGTACAAGGCCGGCCCGAACACGGGAGTTTTCTTGCAGATCACCTGTGACGACGCCGAGGATCTCCCGGTGCCGGGCCAGAGTTACACCTTTGGTATCGTAAAAGCGGCCCAAGCGCGGGGAGACTTTCTGGTGATGGTTGACCGTGGGCGGCGCGCGCTTCGGGTCCATTTGCCGGCCGATGTCGGCGCCGGTCTAGAAACCCTCCGGGCTTTAATTGGGGACAGTATACTCAATCCCTAATTTCGCGGGCGCTCAAAGCTTAAAAAGGGAATTGAGTATACTGTCCCCGATTTTCTAGCGCAGGTCCTCTTCCTGGATGAAGTTCGTCCACTCCTCGGTCCAGTTCACGTCGCCGAAGGCGCCGCTCCAGACCGCCCACTGGTCAAAGAAGCCGTCGTCGGGCGGCTGCACCCAGTTGGCGCGGAAGACGGGTGAACCAAGCCGGGGGCGGAAGTCCGGGTCGGAGTACTCAAACGGCCGGCGCAGCATCGGATCGGCCACGACAATGTTCCGGGCCTCGCCGCGCTCGCCCCGAACGAAGGGGCGGGTCCCCGGGGTGACCTGGTCGTCGAGCGTATTGGCTCGGCCGGCGGACTTGCCGTTGTCCCACAGAATGACGCCGTTCATCGTCAGGTCGCGCGAATCGAGGTTCTCGAGAGTCCGGGTGTCGCGCACGTCGATCCCGGCCGTTACCCAGTTGTAGGCTACGATGTTGTTGTATCGACCGCCTGAGCCTCGCCGTAGAAAAATGGCCGCCACCCCGGTTCCCTCGTCGACGGACTGGGTAAAGCGGTCCCCGACGCCCACAAAGGTCACGTTGTAGAACTGGGGCGCTGACAGAGGCCGCAGCGCGTGGTTGGTCTCATTGTTATCCATCTCGATGCCGCGATTCCCGTTATCGGCGTTCACCAGAGCGACAGCGTGCTGCACTTTGCCCCGCCAGCCGATCTGACCGTCAAAGTAGTCGTCTCGGGTGTAGGTCGCTACCAGGTACTTGGCGTTGTTCGTCCCGCCGAACCATTCAAAGGCGTCATCGAAGCCGTAGGTGACCTGAAGGTATTCGCTTATGGTCCTGGTGCCGCAGGAGCCCCAGGTGATGCCGTTGACTTCGCTGCCCGGCTGCAACTCCGCACCGGCGAACTCGACGCGAACATAGCGCAGCGTGCCGCAGTCGTGCGTGTCGTCCGTGCCGCCGTATCGGGTGTCCGGCGAGTCGACCAGCCCTTCGATCGGGCCCTCGCCGGTGGGCCAGTTGTTGGTGGCGCGGCCGAGCAGAATCAAACCGCCCCAGTCGCCCGGCTTCCTCTGGCCGAACGGCTGCGAGCTGGTCATGATGATCGGCCGGCTGCGCGTACCGTTGGCGATGATGCGGCCGCTTCGCGTGATGACGAGCACCGAGGGAGGTTGCGAGCCCGGTTCTCCGATGACGAACGTGCCTGGCTCGATGGTCAACACGGCGTTGTTGCGGACGAAGACCGGTCCCCGGATCCGGTACAGCTTGGTGTTGGTCCAGGTGGTGCTGGAATCGATGTTGCCCGAAACCGAAACCTCGCCGTCGACAACCCCGAATTTGAAGTAGGCCGATTTCACCACGCGCGTGCCGGTGAAGTCGCGCACCTGTACGACGATGGTGTGCATGCCAAGCTCGTTCGGCACCGGCACCTGCACCAGCACCTCCTTTTCGATCGACGGCAGGCGCGTGATCTGAAAGCCCTGCGCTACGGTGTTGCCGAAGATGTCGGTAGCTTCGGCGGTCGCCTGCGGCAGGAACGTCTTCTCACCCGTCTGATTGTTCTGCCGGTAGGCGACGATCGTATACGGAAAGAAGTCGTTGTGGGGCCGAATGGTCCAACGTGCCGTGAGCGTCTCCCCGGGCCGGTAGACGTACTTGTCTGTCCAGACCCACATGGCGGCCGTCGTCTCGAACTGGTCGATGCCGGCCAGCTCGCGGCGCGCCTCGTCCGCGGTGAGGTAGGCGAACCGGCCTTGCCGGCCTGCCGCCTGGAGCGCGGCGGTCATCAGGGCAAGCGCCATTACGGTGCGAGATAGGCCCTTTCTTACCATATCCAAGTTATTCTCCTTCCAGGATCGAATTGGTTTGGAGTCAGAAAATCGTGTAGGTAGTCCCGACAGTGAACGTTCTTCCCAGCCGATAGCTGCGCTGAAGTATTCCCCCCTGGGTCCAGTGGTAGTGGTTGTCGCCCAGATTTTCTGCGGAAAATCGCATCGACCACCGCCCGCCTTCCTTGATGTCGAAGCGATAGACAAAGTCCAGAAACGTGTTCGCCTCCTGATAGATGTCCGGCAGGCCGACGCTGCCCACATCGCTCAGGCGGCGCGAGGTGTAGTTGACGTAGAAGCGCGCACTCGAGCGCCAGTTGGGCTTCGTCCACTCGGTAATGACGTTAGCCACGTAGCGGGACTGGCCCATGAGCGGCCGCTCAAGCGAGGTCAGCAGAAGCCACTGGGATTCCGGAATCCGCACTTGCGAATCGACGAAAGTGAAATTCGTGTTCACGGCGAACGGAGCCAGGTACCGGCTCAGGGAGCCCAGCCGGCGACGAAACTCCAGCTCAAAACCCGTGTTGCGCGCCGAGTCGGCGTTTAAGAACGTTTGCCGCAGCTCGGAGGTCGTCGCCTGTACGGTCACCTCGATGGGATCCTTGAAGCGTTTCGAGAAGACGCTGGCGGCCAGCAGTTGATCTCCTCCCTGAAACCACTCCCAACGCACGTCGAGATTGTCGATCTTCGCCCGCACCAGATTCGGATTGCCGATGACGTTGAACCCGCCAAGCACGTTGGTGAAATCGAACGGCGACAGCTCGCGGAAGTCGGGCCGCGAGAGCGTCCGGCCGTAGCCAAAGCGTAGATTCTGCCTTGCCGTGAGCGCATAAATCAGGTTGACGGCGGGCAGCGGATCGCGATTCTGAAGCCGCGCCAGGGCGGGCACCGCGCCGGGCACCAGCGGATCGATCGTGGTAACGTTGATGGCCGCATCTTCGACGCGCAGCCCGCCGATCAGGCGCCACCGGCCGCCGAGGGCCAGATCGGCCATGGCAAAGCCGCCGTAGATCTGCATGTCCGCCTGATAGGTGTCCGTACCGCGCGTGTTCTCGCGCAGAACGAAACCGTCGGGCCGAATGTTTTCCGGGCCGAACAGACGGTTGCTCGGCAGAGCCAGATCGAGCGTCCACGTGCGAACCGGAGTCAACCGAAACCGGCGGGCCTCGAAATCCCGCTCCCGAAATGTGCCACGGAAGCCAAGGCGAAGCAAACCCGACAGGCCGCCCCGATAGAACGGCACGCTGAATTCAGCCAGCGGTTCGTAGATCTTGTCCGTGAGCTCGTTGAAGAATCGAAGGCCGGACCCCGGCATGGCGCTGAACACCATAGTGCCGTCCGGCCGCGGCGTTCGGAACACTTCCCGCAGGTCCGGCTCCTCGCGGATCGACGAGGAGTAGGTGAGCTGCCATCGCAGCAGGGCTCCACCCAGGCCGCCGAGCGCATGCTCACCCTCGGCGCCGGTGGAAAACAGGCCGCGCTCGATGAAGCGCAGGCGCTGGGACTGAATGTAGGAATCGACGTTACCGCTGTAGCCGAAAAAGGTTCGCGCCTCCTTGTCCGTGTCGCGCGTGAGCGTGTTCCGGAAGATGAGCTTGTTGGAAGGCGTCAAGCGCAGCGCCGCATTAAGCAGTGCGCCCAGGCGCACGCTCTCGACGTCGGCGGTATAGTCGGGGTAGTCGGAGTTGATCTGCACCTCCCCGCGGCCGATGTTCACCAGGTACCGCTGGAGCTCGCCGAACCGCTGCGGCGTGTTGGAGAACGTTACGGCGCCGACCAGGCCCAGCCGGCCGAAGGTGTCGCCGCCGATGATCGAATAGCTTTGCGAGGGCCGCATCGAATCGATCGGATGGGGCTCCCAGTTGCGGGCAAAGGCCTCGCCGAACTGCTCGAACTGCTGCTCGGTAAAGCGACCGGGAAACAGGCGCTCGTTTCGCGGAATCAGGCCGGGCAGCGCGCGTGTGCCGTCGTCGAAGCCGAAGAAATCGTACCTGCCGCCCGGGTAGGTCTGGAAGCGCTGAAAGGTGGTGCGCGTGTTGAAGCCGTAGGAGGTGCTCACCCGGAGGATGCGCTGGGCAGGAAATTCCACCGTGTGCATCTGCACCAGACCGCCGCTAAACTCGCCCGGCAGATCCGGGCTGTAGGTCTTGAGGACCTTGATGCTGTCGATCAGGTTGGCCGGGAAGAGATCGAGCGGTACCACGCGGCGCTCCGGCTCCGTCGTCGGGATGAGCGCATTGTTGAGCATGGTGGCGCTGTATCGCTCTCCCAATCCTCGAACGTAGACGTAACCGCTGCCTACAACCGAAACGCCGGTGACCTTCTCCAGGGCGGCCGCCGCATGTGAGGCCACGGAGGCGCGAATCTCCTCGGCCGAGATGCCGTCGCTGATGGTCGGCGCCAGCTTCCGCTCTGCCAGCATCGCCGCGGCGGTCGCCGCCACCGAGCTGACCCGCTCGACGACCTCCACGGTGGTGACCTCCGAGGCCAGGGTGAGCACGGCGCTGGCATCGGTGATTTCGCCGGCCTTCACCTCCACGCCGCTCACCTCGGCAGGCAGATAACGGGCAGCGCTGATGCGAAGCTCGTAGACGCCGGGCGGGAGCGTGAGCCGGAAGGTGCCGTCGCTGGCCGAGGTGGTCTTGGCGGAGCCTGCGCCAACAACCTCGACCGTCGCGCCCGGGATCAGGCGTCCGCTCTTGGCGTCGTAAAGAGTGCCGGTGATCATCCCCTGGCCTTGCGCCTGGGCTCGGGCTACTGGCGCGTAGCCGCCGGCCAGAAGCACGATCGCAAACAGCAACTTCAATTTCGTCATGAGACTTAGGTCTCCTTTCTCAGGGCCTCACCCAGAAGACCACCGCGTTGCTGGTCATGCCCCGGTACCGCACAAACAGCGGCACGGGCCCGCTGATGTAGGGCTTGTTCGGCACCCGAGCGTCGATCTGCCACAGGCCGGGGTAAAGCGGCATGAGGCCGCTGAAGAGCACCTCGGCTCTGTCCACGGAAATGTAGACTTCCGGCGCCTCCGTCGTAGAAATCAGCTCGTCGGGCGCTTGTCCGTCCGGAATCGATTTTGTGAGCGCTGTGCCGGCGCCGGTCAAAGCGATGGTGATCGCTTGCCCGCGTTCGGCGGGCGATTCGGCGGTGGCGAACTGGCCCGCTTGATTGCGCACGCCGCCCACGTGAATGCCGCCGATCGGGCTGAAGAAAATTCCCGGCGCCTCGCTGATGACATGGAAGGTCCCTTGGCCTACGACTTGGCCGCCGCGACGCACCTGGATCCCGCGTCGTCCCGGCCCAATGTTCTGCGGCACCAGGAAGGCGACCACCTGAGGAGTCACTGCGTATAGAGGCGCCGCCGTGCCCTCGACCAGTACCTCCACTCCGTCCAAGGTCCTCGGCAGCGGCAGGCTCGTCAAGTCGGCATTCGCCGTCGGGAAGCCACGGAAATCACCCCAGACTTGACTATAGGAGCCGGGCGCCACGGGGAAGTTCGCTAGAAAACTCGCTCCGCTAACGACCGTAACCGGGACCTGGGCAGCAGCAGAGACTGATAGAGACACGAGGCAAAATGCGACGACAGGGAAATTCTTCATCGCTGCTCAGGTTAGTGAAATTAGATTACAGCCAGATTACAGGTAGATAGCAGTTGCGCAAATAGCGGCGAGCCTCAATGAGAAATCCTTCGGCAGCCTCAGCAGGCCGCCAGCGCCGTATCGGCGGCCTCGGAGACCTTCTTGAAGCTGTAGCCGAAGCCGCGCACCGAGCGGATCAGTTTCGGATGCGCCGGATCGTCCTCGATCTTCTGGCGTAAGCGCAGGATGTAGACATCCACCGTGCGGTCGGTGACGGCGCGATCATGGCCCCAGACCCCGTTGAGCAACTGCTCGCGGCTGAAGACGACGCCGGGACGCGCCATCAGATACTCGAGCAAACGAAACTCGGTGGCCGTGAGCTGGATCTCGCGGCCATGCAGGCGTACGGTGCATCCGCTGCGGTCCAGCTCCAGGCCGGCCGACCTGAGCACCCGCGGCGCCAGGGCGGGCGAGCGGAACTGGATCTTGATGCGGGCGATCAGCTCGCGCACGAAGAAGGGCTTGACGATGTAATCGTTGGCGCCGAGCTCCAGGCCCACGATCCGGTCGGCTTCCGAGGCGCGCGCGGTCAGGAAAATCACAGGGATGTGGGCGAGCTCCGGATGCGCCCGGATTCCCTTGCAAATATCGAGGCCGTCGGAATCCGGCAGCATAATGTCGAGCAGGATCAGATCGGGGCGCTCGCGGAGGCACATTTCAATCGCCCCTTTGCCCGTTTGCGAACCGACAAGTGCAAAACCCTCTTTTTCGAGGTTATATTTGAGCAGGGCGAAAAGATCGGCGTCGTCTTCGATCAGGGCGATCTTTTTTCTTGTTATGGTCGACATCTACCCTTAACCTAGCCGGTTGTCAGTTACAAAAGAGCTACGAATAGGTTAACTCCTCTTTAACGGAGGCCTCCTCCTCCAAACCCAGATCGTCCACCGGCAGCGTGAAGGCGAACGTCGAGCCCCGCCCCAGCTCGCTCTCTACCCGGACCGTGCCCCCCTGGGCGCGCACCAGGTGTTTCACGATCGCCAGGCCCAGGCCGGTGCCGCCCAACTGGCGGGACCGCGCCTTATCGACCCGATAGAAGCGTTCGAACAGGCGCGGCAGATCCTCCTTCGGGATGCCCGGGCCGGTGTCCGTGACGGCGATCTCGACAAAGCGGGGCTGGCCGTCAGAGGCAGGCAACGGGCGCGCCGAAACCCGGATGCGCCCTCCCTCCTGCGTGTACTTGATGGCGTTATCCAGCAGGTTGCTCAGGGTCTGGTGCACCGCCTCGGCATCGCAGAAGACTTCGGTGTCAACCGGCGCCCGCTCGATGGCGAGCGCAAGGCTTTTGGCCTCGGCAAGCGGCCTCAGTGCGTCCACCGCATCCTCGATGAGGCGGTTGACGTAGTAGGAGGCGAACTGGAAGCGCTGAAGCTTGAGCTCGATGCGCGAGAGCGTCAGCAGGTCGCGCGTCAGATTGCCGAGCCGTTCCGCATTCTGGCGGATGATTTCCAGGAAGCGCACGTTGTGCTGCGGGTCGTGGATGGCGCCCGCCAGCAGCGTTTCTGTGTAGCCCTGAATTGAGGCCAGCGGCGTGCGCAGCTCGTGCGAGACGTTGATGACGAAGTCCTTGCGGATCTGCTCGAGTTTCTCAAGCTCGGCGTGTTCGCGCTTGAGCTGTTCAAATGTGGTCTCCAGCTTCTCGGCCGTCTCGTCGAGCTTGCGCGCCAGTTGGGCGAACTCGTTCGTTCCCTTCCAGTTCAGCCGGCGGTGGAAGCCGCCGTCGGCGAGCTGGCCGGCGAAGTCGATGATGGCGCCGAGGCGCCAGGAGGCGTAGCGGGCAAACAGCGCGGCGATGAGCATGACGGGCAGGAAGGCCAGCGTCACCGAGCGCAGCATCTCCTTGCGCAGGTTCACCACGCGCTGTTCGATATCGGCCAGAGGCACGGCCAGGCGCAGCGCGCCGACGTCGACCGGAATGGCCACGTAGAGCGACTGGAGACCGATGGTGGGGCTGAAGCGCTGCACCGAGCCCGGCCGGCCGGCAAGCGCCGCGGCGATCTCCGGCCGCGTGGCATGGTTCTCCATCAGGGCCGGATCGGCTTCGGTGTCGGCCAGCACGCGCCCGTCTCGGGCGACCAGCGTCAGGCGCACGCCGGCCTCCCGGGCCAAACCGCTCAGACGAGCAGGCGGCAGCTCGGCCAGTCCCTCGGGCGAGAGTTGGGCCAGCATACGGGCCTTCTGCTCCAGCTCGCGGGTGCGCTCTTCAAGGAACGTCGCGCGAGCCAGGGGTGAGACGAGCAGGTCCATCATCACCACACCCACAGCAAGGATACCCCCGACCCCCACGATGAGCTTCAGGAAGATCTTGGCGGTCAGCATCGAGCCGGCTGTAACCTCCCATTGTACGCCGCCCGAGCCTGCCGAAAAGCTGACGCCGACGAGTTCGCGTCCCGTCGCGCCGGCGGGACCGTCGTTGCGCCAATAACTTACGGGTGGCAGCGGAGTTGCCACGAAGGATCCGGGTGAGGTTGCAAATGATTTCTTCGATCTCTCGGCTCCAATGGACTCGATCGACTGAGGGCGTCACGCCGCGGGGACGCATCGCCGCGGCAAGGAGCCGGCCTCATGCCTCCGCGCGAGCCGGTTCGATGCAGGCGCCTGATCCGGCCGAGCCGTTCAGCGCCGAGTTTCTCCGGTCGCTACAGGATCCGGCCGGTTTTCTCCGCGCCCGACTTGATGCGCTCAACAGGCCGACGCCCGCGGTCGTGCGCAGCGCAGCCGGGGGACTGCCCCAGACCCTGAATCCGGCCTTCCTGTCGACGCGCGAGCAGGCCCAAGCCATGCTCGCACGGCTGCAACGGCTTGGCCTGCCGGTCGAGTCGATCACGGAGCCCCCGCCCTTGCAAGGGCCGTTTACCGTGGACTACGGCGACGATCCCCGGCGGCCGTTCGAGATCGCCGGCATGAATGTGGGCGGACTGTTGCGCCTCTATGCGGCCAACCCGAAGGAGGTGGCCGATCAGATGATTTTAGATCATTGGCGGCTGCTTCGTCCGGCCGGATCCTGAGCCGGCACTGCGCCTCGTTACTCGATCGGAATGCTCGAGCCGTTGCTGAAGACCAACCGGTCGCCCTGCACGGCGGCCAGCACGAGCGGCTGGTTCGGACCGGGCGTCGTCGTGGCCGGCACCTCGAAGGCGACGACGTAGACGCCGATCATGTTGACGGCATACTCGGCGCGCAGGACGCGCACGCCAGCGTGGTTGACGCCCACGATGAGCGGCGTGACGACGGTCTGGCCCTGGCCCAAGGCGTTGGTGGCCGCCCGCGGGCTCATCGCTCCCAGGCCGGTGGCGAACAGATAGACCAGCTCGCCCCGGCGGGCGCGATTGGTCTGCGAGACGAAGCTGCCGTCCGGCCGCATCAGCACGGCGTGACGCAGGCCGTTGGCGCCCACCACCTCGAAGATGCCCGGCTGGACGGCGAGCACGGGGACGCCGGCAATGGTAGCCGAGCCTCCGCCCGCGCGCACGGTGACCGTGGCGGAGCCGACCGGCAGATCGGTCGGAACCTGCACGGCCGCCGACTCCTCGCCGCCGATGTTGCAGACGTAGTAGAGCGGGCCGAAGCCGGAGAAACCGCTCCCCTGGAACTCCACGCTCACCTCCGCCAGGGTCAGCGGCAAGGGCCCCACGCGTGGCGCTTCCACGCAGTTCTCCCGCACATTGGGGGCGATACCTGGCGCCACGATCTTCACCACCGATCCGGGAACCAGTCCAGGCTGGCCGCTGGCGCCGTTGAGAAAGCCGGCAAGCGTGAGCGAAGGTCCGGGCAGCCGCGCGGTCAGATTGAAGCTCACCGCAGGCAGGGCCCCGAAGGTGACGCTGACGACGATCGGCCCGGCCGAGGCGCCCGCGCGCACGCTCACCTGGGCGTTGCCTTGGGCGTCGGTGGTCGCCGTCGGCGCGCTCAAGCTGGCCGTGCCGCTCGTGACGGCAAAGCCGACCACGGCGTTCGGAACCGGCTGATTCTGCGCGTCGAGCAACTGGACGACGAGCGGCGCAGCGAACGGCTGGTTAATGACGGCAGTCTGGTCGTCCCCGGAGACTTTGCGGATCTGGGCGGCGACGGCCTCAATCGTTGCGTTGAAGACGGCGCTGGCGCCGCCCGCGGTCACGGTGATCTGCACTGGGCCGGGCGTGCTGCCCAAGGTGACCAGGGCCGAGGTGCGCCCGAGCAGGTCGGAGGTCGAGATGACGCTCGAGAGCGTCGCGGCGCCGCTCGGCGAGACGCTCCAGGATGTGGGAACTCCCGACAGGCGGTTGCCGAAAGCGTCCGTCACCTCACCGACCAGCGCGAGCGGCAGGCGCTGGCCCGGACGCCCGGTCTGGTTGTCGCCTTGAATCTTGTTGATGCGGCCCGGCAGGCCCGGCGTAACCCTGAGCGTGTAGGAGCGTGCCGAAAAACCGGCGACGTTGGCGCTCAGAATCGCCGTTCCGACCACGCCGCCGAGCTGGAGGTCGCACCGAACCACGCCGTTCTCATCCGAGAGCGCCGTACCCCCGACGCAGGAGGCGGTGACGCCGACACCGGGCTCGTTACCAGTGCTGACCGTAAGCCCAACGTTCGGGATCGGCCGACCGAGTTGCGGTCCGCCCTGCACAAGGACGCGGGCTTCGATGGCGGCCGGAAGGATCTCGCCGGCGCGTCCTTCAATAGTGAAAACCCCTGACTCCGGCCGCAACCATTGCACGAGCGGCTCCGGCGCCGGCTGGAAATTGGGCAGGAAGTTGATGATGGTCGTTATGTAAAAGTCCACGCTTTCTCCGCCGCCTGAGGCCCGAATCGTCGCCTGCCGGTAGGAAAACGTCGGCGGAACCAATGTGCCGATGAAGCGAGCGCTCGCCTCTCCGTTTGCGTCCGTGGTTTCTCGAAGGACTTGTAACGTCCCGGCCCCTTCTACCAGCTCCCATCTGATCGGGGCGTTGGCGACCGGATTGCCGGCAGCATCCCGCAAGACGACCACCAGCGGCTCGGAAAGGAAAAACTCGCGGACCACCTGGCCGTTGCCGGACTTGATTTGAAGGAGGCCCCTGCCGACACCCGTTCCGGTGCCTACGGCGAGGTTAAAAGTACCGCTGATGGAGCCGGCCTGGGCGGTGACCGAGAAGCGACCGGTAACCGACCCGGGGTCGACACGCGCCAGCGCCAGCCCCTCCGCGTTGGTGTTCACGGTGCCCGGCGACACCGTCACACCCGAAGCGCCTGCGGTGAAGGTGACCGGAACGTTGTACAGAGGTCGCCCCTGGGCATCGACGGCCCGCACCACGAGCGGCCGGAAGGTCGCGCCGGAGTCGATCGACTGCGCCTGGTTGTAGAAGATGAGTTGCGCGGGCGAGCCGGTGGCGGCGGCGCCCGCAAACGCCAGCCCGATCGGAGATCCCGCCACGGCGACGGGCGCCTCCGGGCTGAGCCGGCCGGTCCCCAGATCCAGACGGTGCAAGCCCAGGGAATTCAGATAATACAGATATCGGGCCACCGGCAACTCATCGGAGGCGGCAATAGCCGTGACTTCTATGGGCTGGCCTACGGCGTAGACCGTCAACTGAGTGAGCGCGAGCTCGGGGATGCTGATCTGGTAAAGCCGCTGGTCGCCAGCAAGCACGATCGCCCGGGAATTACTCACAATGAGCAGGTCCCGAAACGTGACGGCCTCCCGCGCCACGGTCGCCGAACGGGCGTCCAGATCAAAGAGCCAGTAGGTCGGGCTGCCGGGGAAGGTGGCGGTGTTGAGCGCGATGGCATAGCGGCCGTCGGGGGTGAACACCGCCTTGCCCGGCGTGCCGTTCAGGGCGATCTCCCCGCGGCGCGCCATCGCGAAGCCGTCGATTTCGTAAAGCCGGTTCGTCGCCCCGACGTAGAGCAGGCCGTTCGGAGCGGCGGCAACCGAAGTCGAAATGCCGGGAATCGTCAGATCGCCGGCCACGAGGTTGCTTGCCAGGTCGATGCGGGTCAGCCGCCGGGAGTTCGAGCTCAGCACGAAAGCGTAGCGCGAATCCGGGCTGACGGCCACATCGAGCGGCGTGTCGCCCACGTCGATGGGTCCGGCCAGGCGCGCGAGCGATTCGGAGTCGAAAATGTAGAGGCCTCCGACGGTGACGAGCAGAACGCGGCGGCCGTCAGGGGTGATGACGCCGGTCTGTCCGTTCGAGCCCGGCGAAAAATTGAGCAGCCGGTTCAGGTTCTGGTCCACGGCGATCAGAGTGTCGGAACCGGACTGCGAGATCGTATAGTACCTCGTTCCCGCAGGGTTCGCGAAAGCCTTGCTCGTCGGACCGACCGAGCCGGTAAAAGAACCCAGACTTGCCAGCGCCCCAGAATAAATGCGGACCTCTTGGGCGGGCGCGCCGCCAGGCAGCACCAGAACGTTCTTTGCGAAGGAGGGGGAGCCAAGCGCGAAGACGAGGGCCAAGCCCAACGCCGATTGTCGGAAGCGATTACTCATGGCGACCTCGAAACGAGAAGTTGGCAGGACGCGGGCGTACAAGAGTTCAGTCTAGCACGATATGCGCTGAGCGCAAGTCGGAAATCGAGGCGGAAACTCGGCGACCAAGTTCTGGAAGCACAAGAAAAAAGGGGGGCCTTTCGGCCCCCCAGAGTGAAACGAGCTCCGCGACGGCTTAGTTGTTGAGCGCCTCAGCCGTCTGGCCGGTGCGGTTCAAGCCGCCGAAGTCCAGAATCAGAGCCAGATAGCCCTGAGCCAGCTTGGAGGCGCCGACATCGCTGATGAAGGCGTAGCCGTGCGCAAAGCGGAACTGGCAGCGGGCAATCACATAGCCCTGGAAGCCCGGCGTGGCCGCGATGCCGTAGTTGCCGCCGCTAGACAACGTCCAGATCGCCTGCGTACCCGCGGTGATCGTCCCGGTCGTCTGCGGAGCAGGCGCCGCGCCGCCGCCGGTGTCGGCGCCGTAGTAGTAGATCGTGCACGGCCCTTCCTGAGCCTCAGTGCCGTACGGATCGCGCGAGGTGTTGGCGATCACCATGCCGGTGTCGAAGCCCGCCTGGTTGGTCACATATGGCCACAACAGGTTGGTCTCGCAACGGATGATGGTGAATGCGTTCAGCGGATTGTCGCCGACAAAGCGCGGCACCGGCGCGGTGGCGCTGGCCGTGAACACGGTGGTCAGCGGGGCAAAGGTTCCGTTGACGACCGCGGTGCCGAGCGCCGGCAGGCCCGAGCCGGTCTGCGCCGTGTACTTCACCAGCACGCCGAAGTCCAGAGAGCCAATCTGGAACGGATCGGCGGCCGTCACCTGCCAAACCGCCCAACCGCTACGGGCAGCGTCAAGCGTCACCTCCCGCACCGTCCAGCCCCGGCGATCAGAGCAGAAGTCCGCATCAGAGGTACCGGC
>Ga0308392_1000479_pt1 | contig 16758 bp, 11 predicted proteins | sample Hotspr20Samplem2_FD_202361 | JGI IMG/M metagenome (GOLD analysis project Ga0308392, IMG submission 202361) | Hot spring phototrophic mat microbial communities from Octopus Spring, Yellowstone National Park, Wyoming, United States - 20050624_m2 ... | reverse complement strand
GACAGTGAAGTTCCAGCCGTAGACGCCTTTGTACCAGCGGCCGCCGTGCTCGCCGCCGATGCGCCCGTCCAAGCCGATGTTGCTCGGGATGTTGCCGCCGTTGGCCTCAGTACGCTCCTTCCAGGCGTTGACATATTCAAGCACCCAGTCGCGGTATTTCTTCTCGCCGGTGAGCATGTAGGCGTTGGTGGCCAGGATGGTGGCCGCAAGATTGAGGTGATGGTCGCCGACGACGTCGTAGTATTCGGCGAAATGGGCGAGCATCTTCGAGTAGTTCGACATGAAGTCGAGCATGCGGCTGCGCCCAGCCGGATTGTGCAGCAGGTGGAACCGACCGCTGACCGGATCGCCCGCCCAATCATACGGCGTGGCTTTCCTCAGCAGCGGCCCCTTGCTGCCGTTGAACAGGCTGCGAATGATCTTGTGTTTGGGATCGTAGTTGGGCGCCTCCGGATCTTCGTTCATGTAGAGGCCGGCGAAGCGCTTCATCCGCCGGATGAGCGTTTCGTCGGTGGGGTCGGCCAGGCCTTGGAAGAAGAAGCCGCGAAGGCCCTCGCCGGTGTGGAACCAGTCGAAGCTGGTGATGAACTCATCGAAGTAGGCGCCGTCCTTACCGAGATCGGTTTTCGTGGTCCGCAGCTCGCTGTACTGCAAGATGTGCCCGTCGAGCGCCTTCCGGAACATCTCAAGCAGCGAGTCCTTGCCGCCCAGGGCATGAAGCAGCGTCCAGTTGTAGAAGACCTCGATGGCGTCGTCGGGTCCGTCGTTGCCGCCCCAGCGGGGCACGTGAAGAAGGTAGCCGCGGGCGTCGACGTATTTTTCAAAAAAGCGTTCGCAGGCGACGGAGTTGGCTTTGAGAAGCTCCTGCTCGAGCAGCGCCCAGGCCGGAGGCGCCATCGGTGTGTCGATCGTCAAAATGACGTCTTCAGAGGCTCGGAGCGCTCCGACGAGACCGGCCACAGCCAGCAGGGTGCGGACCGTTCGGCTCATTGCTTGGTCCCGTTCGCCTCGAACAGGGAGACGATCTCCGCACCGAGCTGCGCCGTGGGGATCGACTCCTCGATCAGCATCACCGGAATGCTTTCCCGGACCGCATACAGTCGCTGGTGGTCCACCGTCACCAACGCCTCCTCCAGGCGCTCCTTCACCACCGCGCCGCTCTCGTAGCGCACCCCGCCCTGGGCGATGCGCTCGTTGATGCGGTCGAGCACCTCCTGGGGCACCAGTTTAAGCGGCGACTTCGTCAGGGGACAGCACAGGATTTCAAGCAGATCTTCCCTAACCGGCATTCTCAAGTTGCCTCCGGATTACCAAGATTATCGCAATCATGCCGGCGGAGGGCCGGCGGTGTTCAAAGACTCCGATACAATGGGGCACGGAGGACGGATTCTCGACAGAGGTATGGCAGACAACACGAGCAAGCTGGTGTGGTTTCTGGCGGGCGCCGCCCTTGGGGCGGCGATCGCCACCCTGTACGCTCCCGCCGCGGGTGCCGAGACCCGACGCAAGATCGCCGCCAAAACCGCCGAGGGCCGCGAGACGCTGCTCGAATCGGGCAAAGAGCTGATCGAGCGCGGCCGCGAGCTCTATGAGATGGGCCGCCAGATCGCCGATGAGGCCGCTGAGCTGTTCGAGCGCGGCCGCAAGCTGGTTCACGGGTGAAGCCATGGCGGAACCGACTCTTGCCGCCAATCGCGCCGCCTTGGAGGCGCTGCCGGAGTTCCGCAACGAGGCCTGGGCGGACTTCTCGGTCGAGGCCAACCGCCGGGCGATGACCGAGGCGCTTGCTGCGGTCCGGGCCCAGTTTGGCCGCCAGTACGAACTTCTGATCGGCGGTCGACGACGGAAATCCGACCGACAGTTCGTCTCCATCAACCCGTCCCGTCCAAGCGAGGTCGTCGGCGTTCACCAGCGTGCCGATGAGAAGCTGGCCGTGGAGGCCATCGAGGCGGCGACGGCATTCTTCCCCGTCTGGAAGAAGGTTCCGGTCGAGGAGCGTGTCGCCATGCTGCTGCGGGCGGGCGAGCTGCTGCGCCGCCGCAAGTTCGAATTCGAGGCCTGGGAGGTGTTCGAAGCGGGAAAGACGTGGCCCGAAGCCGACGCCGACGTCTGCGAGGCCATCGATTTCTGCGAGTACTACGCCCGGCAGATGCTCCGCTTTGCCGGTCCGATCCCGGTGCCGCAGTTTCCCGGCGAACGCGACGAGCTGCGCTACATCCCGCTCGGCGCCGGTCTGATCATCCCGCCGTGGAACTTCCCGCTAGCCATTTTGGTCGGCATGACCACGTCGGCGCTGGTGACGGGCAACACCGTCGTGCTGAAGCCTTCGAGCGACACGCCCACCATCGGCGCGCTCTTTGTCGACGTTCTGCTGGAGGCCGGCTTCCCGCCTGAGGCGATCCAGTTCGTCACCGGCAGCGGCGCGGAAGTGGGCGATCGGCTGGTGCTCGATCCAAAGACCCGTTTCATCTCGTTCACCGGATCCAAGGAGGTGGGGCTTCGCATCAACGAGCTTGCCGCCAAGCCCCAGCCGGGGCAGATCTGGATCAAGCGGGTGGTGGCCGAGATGGGCGGCAAGGACGCCATCATCGTCGATGCCGAGGCCGATCTGGAGGCTGCTGTCCAGGGCGTGCTCGTCTCCGCCTATGGCTTCCAGGGGCAGAAGTGCTCGGCCTGTTCGCGCGCCATCATCGACCAGACGCTTTACGAGGAGTTTCTCGAGCGGTTCGTGGCCAAAGTCCGCGCCCTCCGGGTCGGCCCGGCCGAGGATCCGGACAATTTTATGGGGCCGGTAATCAACGAGCGGGCCATGCAGTCGATCCTGGCCTACATCGAGATCGGCAAGCAGGAGGGCCGGCTGCTTGTCGGCGGCGGCCGCGTTCCGGGTGAGGGCTATTTCCTCGAACCGACGGTTTTTGCCGATGTCTCGCCCCGGGCGCGCATCTTCCAGGAGGAGATCTTCGGGCCGGTGCTGGCGGTGACGCCGGCGCGCGATTTCGACCATGCGCTCGAGCTGGCCAACGACTCCGAGTACGGCCTTACCGGTTCGGTGTACTCTCGCAACCGGGAAAAGCTCGCTCGCGCCGCCGAGGAGTTTCACGTCGGCAACCTGTACTTCAACCGCAAGTGCACCGGGGCGATGGTCGGTTCGCATCCCTTCGGCGGCTTCAACATGTCAGGGACGGACTCGAAAGCGGGCGGCCCGGACTACCTGCTGCAATTCTTGCAGGCCAAGTCGATCGGCGAGAAGCTCATCTCGTCGGCGGGTTCGTAAAAGCTCAGGCAGTTGTCGCCCTGACGGAGCGTGCGCGTTCGTTTGAGCGCTCCGTAGCGCTCGGCCGGCGCCTGCCGCCGGTCATGCTGGACCACCACGAGCGGCGGCGCGGATCGGCCAAGCACGCCGAGCGAGCGCTCGTATTCGCTTGCCAGCTCGTAGGGCGGGTCGAGGAAGACGATGTCGCCGCGGAGGCGCTCGAGCGCCGTCGCGGCCCGGGCGCAGTGTATCTCGTAGTGGCTCGTGATGCCGAGCGATCGCAGGTTTTCGCGGATTCGCTCGACGGCCGAGCGCTTCCACTCAATGAAGATGACTCGGGCGGCCCCGCGGCTCAGCGCCTCGATGCCCACGGCGCCCGTGCCCGCATAGGCGTCGACGAAGACGCAGCCGGGAAGGCGCGCCGCGAGCACGTTGAACAGCGCTTCACGCAGCCGATCCGGCGTCGGGCGCACGTCGAGGCCGCGCAGGCTCCGGATCCGCCGGCTGCGGAACTCCCCGCCGATGACGCGCATCGTCTCAACCCACCTGCACCAGCCCGTAGCGCCGCTGCCAGTGCTCGCGAATATAGGCCACCGCCCGCCGCAGATCCTCGGGCGACGTCGGCTGCTCGACGAACGCCTCCGCCTCGCTTCGAGCCAGCTCGAGGATCTCCTGGTCGCGGAGGATGTTGGCCAGGCGGAACGCCGGCAGGCCCGATTGCCGGGTGCCGAAAAATTCGCCGGGTCCGCGCAGGCGGAGATCCATCTCGGCGATCTCGAAGCCGTCGCTTGATTCCACCAGCGTCCGGATTCGCTCCTGGGCGGCTTCGGTGAGCTTGCCCGTCACCAGAATACAGTAGCTTTGCTCGGCGCCGCGGCCGACGCGCCCGCGCAACTGATGAAGCTGCGCCAGGCCGAACCGCTCCGCCTGCTCGATCACCATCACCGTGGCGTTGGGCACGTCGACGCCCACTTCGATGACCGTCGTCGAGACCAGAATCCGGATCTGGCCGTCCTTGAAGGCGCTCATGACGGCCTCCTTTTCCTCGGCGCTCAAGCGGCCGTGGAGCAGTCCCACCTGGACGCCCGGAAAGACCGTGTCGCGCAGGTGTCGGTACATCTTCTCGGCGGCTTTGAGCGCTGCGGCCTCCGACTCCTCGATGACCGGATAGACGACGTAGGCCTGGCGGCCTTTTTCGATTTCGCGCGCCAGGAAGCTATAGACCTGCTCGATGCGATCCTCGGTGACGTGGTAGGTCTTGACCGGCTTGCGGCCCGGAGGCAGCTCGTCGAGAATCGACGTGTCCAGGTCTCCGTACAGGGTAAGCGCCAGCGTTCTAGGGATGGGCGTGGCCGTCATCACGAGCACGTCGGGGCCGGCGGCCTTTTCCATCAGCCGCAGCCGCTGCATGACGCCGAAGCGGTGTTGCTCGTCGATGATCACCAGCCCGAGCCGATGGAAGGCCACGTCCTCCTCAAGCAGCGCGTGCGTGCCCACCACCACCTGAATCTGCCCCTCGGCCAGCAGCTTCTTCACCTGCCGCTTGGCGCGCGCGGGCATCGAGCCCACCAGCGGCGCCACCACATAGCCCAGCCGGGCGAACAGATTCTTGAAGTAGTACTGGTGCTGCCCGGCGAGGATCTCCGTCGGCGCGAGCACGGCCACCTGATAGCCGTTCTCGATGGCGATAATGGCCGCCTCGGCCGCCACCAGCGTCTTGCCGCTGCCGACGTCGCCCTGAAGCAGCCGGTTCATCGGATGCGGCGCGGCCATGTCGCGCGCAATCTCGGCGAGCACGCGCTTTTGCGCGGCGGTGGGTTTGAAGGGCAGCATCTGCTTGATCCGCTCGCGCACTCGGTCGTTGAGCTCGAAGGCGATGCCGGTGCGCAGCCGCGCCTTGCGCCGTTTGAGCGCCAGGCCGCACTCCAGCCAGAACAGCTCTTCGAAAATCATCCGGAACTGCGCGGGCGCACGGAAGGCGTTGAGCGTTCGCAAGTCCGCGCCGGGCGCGGGAAAATGCAGCTCCCACAGAGCCGGCCAGCGCTCCATGAGCCCCAGCCTGCGCCGCACGGGCTCCGGCAGCGGATCCTGGACCGGCCTCAGGGTCTCGAGCACGCGATGGATGAGCGTGCGGAAGACGCGCGAGCTGATCTTCCCCGCCGCCTCGTAGATCGGCACGATCCGGCCCGTGTGCAGGCCCGAGTCGGCCTCCTCGGTCGTGCTCAAGATCTCGTACTCCGGATGAAGCATCACCAGCTCGCCGGTATAGGTATCGAGCTCGACCTTGCCGAACAAGGCCACCTTGAGGCCGGGCCGAAGCACATGGGCCAGATACTCGGCGTGAAACCATTTCGCGCGCAGCGTCTCGCCCGAGCCGTCGCCGAAGGTGGCTTCGAACAGACCGAGCCGCCGCCGCTTGAAGGCCGTCAGGCGTGCGGTGCGTACTTCGGCGATCACCGTGGCGGTTTCTCCCGGCGCCAGTTGCGCCACCGGCTTGAGATTGCTGCGGTCCTCGTAGCGGAAGGGGGCATAGGAGAGCAGGTCCTCGACCGTGCGCAGGCCCTTGGCTTCCAGCACAGCGGCGCGCGGCGGGCCGATGCCCTTGACGTAGGTGAGCGGCGTGGCCAGGTCCACGAAGATGCTCTAGTGTACAATGCCGGTCATGAAGCGACTCTCGAGCGCGTTGCTGCTCGCGCCAATTCTATTTTCCGCGGACCTGCGGCTCGGCATCATCGGCACCGATACCTCGCATGTGATCGCCTTCACCAAGGCCTTCAACGGACCTCCGGGTCCGGATCATGTCGAGGGCGCCCGTGTGGTGGCCGCTTACAAGGGCGGCAGCCCCGATGTGGAGGCGAGCTACACGCGCGTGGACAAGTACGCCGAGCAGCTTGAGAAGGAGTGGAACGTCGAGATCGTACCCGACATCGCCTCGCTGTGCGGCAAAGTTGACGCCCTGCTGCTTGAAAGTGTCGACGGCCGCACGCATCTTGCGCAATTTCGCGAGGCGGTGCGCTGCGGCAAGCCGGTTTTCATCGACAAGCCGCTGGCGGCGACGCTCGAGGACGCGCGCGAGATCGCGCGCCTGGCGCGCCAGCACAAGATCCCGTGGTTCAGCTCCTCCTCGCTTCGCTGGAGCGAGCACGTCTCGGCGACGAAGGCCGAGGATGCCGTCGGCGTGATCACCTGGGGGCCCGGCCCCTACGAGCCGCATCATTACCTGGAGCTCTCCTGGTACGCCATCCACCCCATCGAGATGCTTTACGCGCTGATGGGTCCGGGTTGCGAAGAGGTCATGCGCCTGTCGACCGAAACGGCCGACGTGGTGGTGGGCCGCTGGAAAGACGGCCGGATCGGCACCGTCCGATCGCAGAAAACCGGCTACAATTACGGCGCCGTCGTCTTCCGCCCGAAGGGCGTCGTCCAGAGTCCCCCGGAGGCCAAGTCGAGCTATACGCCCATGCTCCGCGAGATCGTAAAGTTCTTCCGGACGGGCGTGCCGCCGGTGCCGGAGGAGGAGACGCTCGAGCTGTTTGCTTTCATGGACGCCGCGCAGAGGAGCAAGGAACAGGGCGGAAGGCCCGTGAGGCTTCGCTGACGCTCAATCTGCGCTGGCCCTCTCCCCGGCCTTCACATAACGGTTAAGGAATCGAAACAGCTCCTTGAAGAAGAATCGGTTGTTTTCGCCGTTCAGGATCCAGTGGTTTTCTTCCGGAAAGACGATGAGCCGCGCCGGGACGCGCCGGCGCTGGAGCAGCTTGTAGATCTCGAGCGCCTGCCCGTAGGGCACGCGGTAGTCCCGCTCGCCGTGCGTCACCAGCATCGGCGTGCGGAAGTTGGCGGCAAATCGCAGCGGATTCTGTTTCTGCCACTGCCCTTTGCCTTCCCAGACCGGGCCGCCGTAGCGCTTCTCCCAGAAAAAGCCGCCGTCGGTGGTGCCGTACATCGACTCGTTGTTGGTGAGCCCGGCGTGGTTGAACAGGGCTTTGTAGCGCGTGGTGGTGGCCTGCATCCAGTTGGCGAGATAGCCTCCGTAGCTGGCGCCGCCGGCCGCCTGGCGCGCGCCGTCGATGAACGGATAGCGGCGGATGGCCTCGTCGGCCGCCTCGTTGATCTCCTCGGCCGGCAAGCGGAGCACGTCGCGGTTGATCGAATCGGCGAACTTTTCGCCGAAGCCGGTCGAACCGCTATAGTTGGTCATCAGCACGACGTAGCCCTGCGCGGCCATGTACTGAAAATTCCATCGCAGGAAGAACTGGTCCTTCCACATGTTGTGTGGGCCACCGTGCATGAATACAAGCAGCGGATACTTCTTGCCGGGTTCCATCGAGGGCGGCTTGACGATCATGTTGTGAATGCGCGCGCCGCGCCGCGAGGTGAACCAGAAATGCTCGGGCTCCTGCCAGTCGATCTCGACCAGCCGCTCGTCGTTGAAGCGGGTGAGCATCCGGTGGCCGCCTCGAGCGGGGTCGATGCGCACCAGCTCGGCGGGCTGGGTGGTGGCCTGGAAGGTGGCGACGAGGACTGGCTCGGCGGCCTTCTCGGCGATGGCGAGGCCGCCGTAGCAGCCCCGTGTGAGATCGAAGACGCGCCGGGCGCCGCTGCCGTCGGCATTCATCACGAAGAGCTTGTCGTGGCCGGCCTCTTCGGCGATGAAATAGATGGTGCGGCCGTCGGGCGTGATGGCGGTCTCGCCGACCGAGCGGTCGAGCGCGGCGCCGAGGATCTGCGGGGCGCCTCCGCCCGGCCAGGCGATGCGCGCCAGCAGCGTGTTGCTGTAGAGGGAGACCTCGGGGTCGCGCGAATACTTCGCATACAGGGCTGCCCCGTCGGGCGAAAACATCGGTTCGAAGTAGCTGTCGCGCCCGGAAGTGAGCGCTTGCGGTTCGCCGCCGTCGACCGATAGCCGGTAGAGGTGCGTGGTGGGGAAGGCCCAGGCGGCGCGGTCGCGGTCGATCGAGGCGGCAAAGACGATCGAGCGGCCGTCCGGGGCCCACACGGCCTGCAAGCTGAAACCGGCCAGACCGCTGGGAGCACCGGAGAAGCCGGACTGCGCGGCAAACTTCGTGCCGGCGAGCAGGTCCTTGGCCGGGGCGCCGGCCTTGGCCTCCATGACGAAGACATGGGGACGGGTCTCGGGCAGCCACCGGTCCCAGAAGCGGATGGGGAAGCTATCGTAGATGCGGGCGTTCCACTTGCGCTTCTTGCGCTCCTCGATGATCTTCTTGTTCGCGGCGTCGTCGGCCGCGCCCGGGTAGACTTCGCTCTCAAACAGCAGGCGGCTGCCGTCGGGGCTGAACTTCGGATTCTGCGCTCCGGTGGAAAGCTGGGTGTAGCGCACGGCTTCGCCGCCGTCGAGCGAAAGCACGTAGATCTGGGCGGCGTCGTCGCCCTCGCGTTTGGCGCTGAAGGCGAGGCGGCGGCTGTCCGGCGCCCAGGTCACGCCCTCCTCGCCGCCCCGGGTCGAGGTCAGCCGGCGCGGTTCGGCGCTCGCATCGGCGGGCACCAGCCACAGGTCCGACACCTGCTTGTCGGACTCGTAGGAGGGCTCGGTGACCGAGACGACCACCCAGCGGCCGTCCGGGCTGATCGCGGGCGCGCCCACGCGCTTCATCAACCATACATCCTCGTGGGTGATCGGCCGCTTAGCCGCGGCCGGCACGGCAAGCGCCAGGATGAGAAGTGCAACGAGACGCCTCATGACGGCCAGCATAACAGGACGCGGGCGCCGCTCCTTTCGCTAGACTTGATGACCGGAGCACGTCCATGCGAGCAACCAGCGTAGAGAAGACCCGCCGGGCTTTCCTGTGGACGGCAAGCGCCGCCGTCGCTACGCGCGGCCGGCCGATTCTCGGCGCCAACGACCGCATTCGGATCGGCGTCGTCGGCGTGGGCGGCCGCGGCCGGGACCACATTAACACCTGGAGCAGTATCCCGGAAGCGCGTGTGGCGGCCGTCTGTGACGTCGACCAGGCCAGCCGCGAACGCGCCGTCGCCTTGACGGAAAAGCTCACTGGGGCCAAGCCGAAAGAATGCGTCGACATGCGCGAGCTTCTTGAGGATAAGGAGATCGACGCCGTCTCGATCGCCACGCCGAACCACTGGCATGCGCTGGCGACGATCTGGGCCTGCCAGGCGGGCAAGGACGTCTACGTGGAGAAGCCGGCCAGCCACAACGTCTTCGAGGGCCGACAGATGGTGCGGGCGGCGCGCAAGTATAACCGCATCGTCCAGGTGGGCTCGCAGGGGCGCAGCATCCAGCACAAGCAAAAGGCGATGAAGCTGCTCGCCGAAGGGATCATCGGCCCCGTCTACATGGCGCGGGGACTCTGTTTCCGACGCCGCCACTCGATCGGGCACACGCCGGACGAGCCGGTTCCGCCGGGCATCGACTGGGACAAGTTCCTCGGGCCCGCGCCCATGAAGCCCTTCAGCAAGAACAGATACGCCTACAACTGGCACTGGTTCTGGGATACCGGCAACGGCGACATCGGCAACCAGGGGGTCCACGAGATGGACCAGAACCTCTGGGGCTTGAACCGCTACAGCTTTCCGCGCGAGGTCTCTTCGATGGGCGGCAAGTATCTCTGGAAGGATGACCAAGAGACGCCGAACACGCAACAGGCCGAGTTTGACTTCGGCGACGCCGAGATCGTCTTCGACGTGCGCAACCTGCCGAGCCCTCCCGAGGGCTCCAGCCCGATCATCGGCAGCAACTATGTGGGCAACATCTTCTTCGGCGCGGAGGGCTACATGGTGGTCGACCCGTATGGCTTCCGCGTCTACAAGGGCGACAACCGCGAGCTGGTCATGGAGGAACGGCCCGTAGAGCCGCGCCTCTGGGACACCGAGCCCCACATGCGCAACTTCCTCGAGGCGGTTCGCAAGCGCGACCACCGGATTTTGACGGCCGATATCGAAATCGGCGCCGCGGCGGCGGCCTTCTGCCACCTGGCCAACATCGCCTATCGGCTGCGGCGGCGGTTGCGCATCGATCCGGAGACGGAACGCTTCATCGGCGACGAAGAGGCCAATCGCATGCTGACGCGCGAATACCGGCATCCCTATGTGGTGCCGGAGATCGTCTGAGAACGCCGCCCAACCGGAAGATGTCTTTATGCGCCTGGTGCTCCTAGGGCTAGTTTTTGCAGCGTGCCTGCCGCTCGAGGCCGGCCTGTTCGACCGGGTGGTGATCTTCGGCGCCAGCGTCTCGGCCGAGGAGAAGGCGCCCTCGCCCGGCCGGATCCTGGCGCAACGGATGGGCGCCCGCTCCAACCAGGTCCTCGTTTTAGCGCACGGTGGCGCCGGCAGCCGCAAGCTCGCTGCCTTCCTGGACCGAATTTTTGCGGCGCAGCCGACCCTCATTGTCGCCGTCGACCTGTTCTTTCACGACTACAAGTTCTCGCTGTGGCTTTCCGAGCAAGATCGCCGCTATTTACGCGACTACATCGGACGACTTCAGCAGACCGGCGCAGTCCTCGTCTTGGGCAACATCCCTCCGCAGGTCTTTCTCCGCTATCAGCACGTGAATCGTTATCTGGAGCAACTTGAGCGCGAGTTCCCGCGCCTGGTGCTGATTGATCTCGCGGCGGCGGTTCACCAACTGGAGGGCGGCGGCCTCAAGGTGATGGACGAAGGCGAGCCGCGGGTTCTTTTCAAGCGGGACGTCTTCGCCGATCGGGTTCACCCCAATCTCGCCGGCACCACCTTGCTGGCCAACCTGATCCTGGCCCGGCTTTGGGAGCGCTTTCCCGCCGAATTCCCTCGGAACGGCGCAAACTGCTGTCCGCCGCGAATTCCGCTGCCGCCGGCGGTGCGGTGAGCCTCGGGCGCCGTATCGATCGCCGCCTGCGCAGCTTGCGATCGAAGATTGAGATCGACCGCCTCACGAGAGCCTGCATACAATGCCGGTATGCTTCGAGCCGTCCTCCTGCTGCTCGCCGGCGCCGCATCCCTGTCCGCCCAGGCCTCCGAGCAGGCGATCTTAGCCCGGATCGATCCGCCGCTGCGCGCGCACACGCCGAGAGTGGCTCTGACCGGCACGGCGCTGCTCGAGCTGCCGCCGAACCTCTTCGAGCTTCAGCAGCGCCAGATCCAGGACTATTTCCTGCGCCAGATCGCCGTCACGCCCGCCTGGCGGGACGAGCTTTGGAAAGACTACCCGGGCCACGTCGCCGAGCGGCGCCGGCGGCTGGCGGTGATGCTCGGCAGCGTCGATGTCTTGCAGCCGGCGGCGCAGTTCGCGCTCTTGGCGTCATGGAGCGATCTGCGGATCGAAGAGCTACGCGCGCCCGTCGAAGGCGGGCACTTCGCCCATGCTTTGGTGCTGATTCCCTCGGGCGGCGCGCCACGCAAACCGGTCCTCATCGTCATCGGCCCGGAGGACCAGACCGCCGAGCGGTTTGCCGGCATCGAGGAGGGGCGCACGCCGGCGACGTGGCTCCTCAGCCTGCTGGCGCGCGACGTCGTCCTCTGTTTGCCGGTCATGGTGGAGCGCACCGCCGACCATCCGCTCTCGGAGCGGTTGCGCGCCTCCGAGCGGTTCCCGCTGCAAGACCGCCGGCGCATCCTGCACCGGCTGGGGTTCGTCACCGGGCGAACCCTCACCGGCATGGAAGCCGACCAGGTCCGCGCGCTTGTGCATGCCCTCAGCGCGCGTGAGGAGGTCGATCCGGAGCGCATCGGCGTGGTTGGCCGCAATCAGGGCGGCATGACGGCGCTGTTTGCCGCCGCCTTGGACGAACGCATCCGGCTGGCGGGCGTGTCCGGTTACTTTTCGGCGCGTGAGGAGTGCTGGCGCGAGCCCGTCGACCGCATGATCTACGGGCAACTCCTTGAGTTCGGGGACGCCGAGTTGGCGGCCCTGGTGGCGCCCCGGCCGCTCGTGCTCGACACCGCGGCGGGCACCATCGAGTTTGAGCGCGCCCGGCGGTATTTCGAGCGACAAAACGCCTCCGAGCAGTTGCGTTTCATCGCCGGCGGCTTCGAGGATCTGGCGTTAGAATGCGCCCGCCTGCTGGGCGCCCCCGAAGCAGCGACGCCTCGCGAGCTGCCCGGGCGGCTGTCCGCGGTCGAGATCCAGGAGCGTCGCAACCGGCACTTCGAAGCACTGCTGGCCCATCTGCGGCGGCGGGCCGAAGCCTCCGAGGAGGTCCGACGGCGCCGCTGGAACCTGGCCGGTACGGCGCCCGAAGCTCGCCAGGCAAAGGCCGCCGCGCTGGTCGAGGAGCTGAGACGGCTGGTAGGCGAAACGCCCGCCGACGGCGCCTCGCCGAACCCTCGCACGCGCCTCATCAAAGTGACAGACCGTTATGTCGCCTTCGACGTGATGCTCGACGTGGTTCAAGGCGTGGAGGCCTACGGTCAACTGCTCGTGCCCCGAAACGCCGGCGGACGCCTGCCGGCAGTCATCGCTCAGCACGGCCTGGGCGGCCGGCCGAAGGACGTCACGCTTCAGGGCGACGATCCCGACAATGTCTACCACGGCTTCGCCGCGCGCCTGGCCGAGGCCGGCTACGTCGTCTTCGCCCCTTACGTCACCGTGCCGATTCCGCAGGCCGAACTCATCAACCCGCTGGTGCGCCAGGCGGCCGCGCTCGGGCGCATGCGAACAAGCATCGAGGTGGCCAAGCTGCGCCGCATCATCGATTTCTTGGAGTCGCTCGAGTTTGTCGACCGCGACCGCATCGGCTACTACGGGCTCTCCTACGGCGGCTACTCGGCCATCTGGATGGCGCCGCTTGAGCCGCGCCTCCGCGCCACCATCATCTCCGGCCATTTCAACGACTGGCGTGAGAAGATCACCAACGAGCTCGAACGCACAAGCTACCTCTTCCACGTCGACGAGGACTTCTTCAACTGGGACGTGCTCGGGCGCTTCTCGCACGTCGAGCTGCTTGCGGCCCTCTATCCGCGCGCCGTGATGGTTGAGTACGCGCTGCGCGACGGGACGACCTTCCCGGCCTGGCACGAGCGGGCCTGGAGCGAGGTGGCGGCGATCAGCCGCGCCTGGGAGGCCGAGGACCGCATCGTCCGCGATCGCTTCGAGGGCCGGCACGAAATCCACGGCATCGGCGCACTCGAATTTTTGGACCGCTGGCTGCGTCCGGAGAGGGCCGCGGGCCGGGACTACGAATACCGCCTGTGGCCGAGCCTACAGTGGTTGCCGGGCATATCCGACGCCGCGCCGGACACGCTGCCGTTCCTCACCCACCAGCTCGACGCCCGCCCCGGTAGCTGGATTCGCGGGAGCCTGCGGACGGAGGGACCGTTCGGCGGTCTTTCCTTCCGGCTGGCGCGCACCGGTGACCCGGGCAACCTCCTGGTGCGGTACGGGACCCGTCCGGGCGGCGAGGAGCTCGGCACGGCGCGGGTGGCCGTAGGGGACGTTCATCCGCTGTTCGATCTCTGGGTCGATGCTCCGGTTCCGGTGCGCCAGCTCGAGCCGGGCGCTACCGTCTGGTTCGAGCTGCGGGCCGAGAGGGGTCAGGCGCCGGCGGACTACTTCACCGTCTTCGGGCCGCGACCGCTCGGCGGAGTGCGCCTTGCGCCGGAGTTCGCCCTCTCGTTTCGACCAATCGGCCGCCGCCCGAGCGGGCGCGAGGAGCGCTTCGAGTTCATGCGCCGGCTGCTCGGTCCGTATCAACCTTCGGCGCCCGGCGCCGCTTCGAGCGGCCGCTTCGAGATTCGCATGCCGCGACCGGCAACCGCGGTTGTCGAACAGGCCGCCGCACACCTGCGCGAGCTGCTCAGCGCCTGGGGCGCTTCGGTCGGTCGCGGCGGCCGGCCGATCGAGCTCGAGCTCTCGCCGAGCGGGCCGCCTGATGAAGGCTTTCGCATCGAGATCGGCGCCGCCGCCATTCGGATCGCCTCGAGCCGGCCGCGAGGATTGTTGCGCGGCGTCTACGAACTCGAACGGCAGATCCAGCTCGCCCGGTCGCTTGAGCTCGCCCCGGGCCGGATCGAGCTGCGCCCCCGTTTCCCGATACGAATCACCACCGCGCCGGTACCGGGCGGAGACCGCTATACGGAAACCTCACGCGAGCCCTTGTACACGGACGGCCTGCTGCGACGGATCTCGCGCGACGGCTTTAACGGCATCTGGGTGTGGTTGAACGTCGAGGAGGCCGTCGTCGACTCGGCGGTCCTCCCGGAACTCAACGATGCGGAGGCCCGGCTCCGGCTGGCGCGCCTGTCTGCGCTCGCCCGGCGCGCAGCGCGTTACGGCATCGACGTCTGGGTCTATCTGGCCACCGGATACAACCGTCATATGCCGGAGTGGTTTTATGCGCGGCGTCCGGAGCTGCGCGGGCAAGGTTGGGGAAATCCGCTCTGCATCTCCCAGCGCCTGACGCGGGAGTTCTACGCCGAAACCGTGCGGCGCATCTTCGAACGGGCGCCGGAGCTGGCCGGGCTGGTCGTCATTTACGACAGCGAGGGCTTTTTCCACTGCGCCAACGAGGAGCGCAACCATAGCCGCTGTCCGCGTTGCCGTCAAAGGCCGCGCGAGGAGCTGACGCGCGATCTGCTCGTGCTGATCCGCGACGCCATGCTCCAGGCGGGCGGGCCCGAGAAGCGGCTCATCGCCTGGAACTACGGCTACGACACCCGCTGGCTCGAGCGCCTGTTCGCCCTGCTGCCCAAAGACATCATCCACCAGTGCGACTTCTCCAAAGGCGGGCTGGTCGAGCGCGACGGCATCCGGCATCTGACGGGCGACTACAACCTTACGCTCGTCGGGCCTCCGGATCACTGGGTCGAGCAGTACCGGATCACGCAGAAGCTCGGGCTCAAGTTCATCGCTAAGACCGAGCACGCCATCAGCCAGGAGTTCGTCTTCGTGCCCTATATCCCGGCCATGGAGCAGTGGCTGGCCCGGATCCGCAAGATGCGCGAGTTTCATCTGGAGGGCTGGTTCGGCAACTGGAGCCATTACGGCTACACGCCGTCGCCGCCCCCGCGTTTGATCAACCGGATGTCTTGGGACCCCGAGCCGGCCGAACCGCTCGAGGAGCTAGCCCGGATGGAATACGGGCCCGAGGCGGCGCCAAGCGTCCTCCAGGCGTGGCGGCGCTTCTCCGAGGCCATCCGCGAGTTCCCGTACTCGGATCACGTGGCGCGCGTTCCCGGTCCCTTGCAAAAAGGGCCTAGCCATCCCTTTTTCCTCGATGCCTCCATCGCTTCGTTCGGCCGCTGGCGAAGCTGGCAGAACGACTTGGAGTGGACCAGGCCCTGGGGGCGCGAGGTGGCGGCCAAGTACCTCAGGCGGGTGCGGGAGGGCTTTGCGGAGGGCGCCCGGCTGCTTGAGCGGGCGCCGGCTGCTCAGAGCGAATACCGAATCGCGCGAACGATCGTTTCGGCTCTGGATACGACGCTGAACCTCGTCGAGTGGATCGAGGCGCGGGATCGCGGCGCGCCGCCGGAGAGGCTGCTCGAGATCCTCGAACGGGAGCGCGCCAACGTCGAAGCCATTTTGCCGATTCTCGAGGCCGACTCGCGCCTGGGTTTTGCGAGCGACGGCGGCGGCATCATCCGCGGCGGCCTGTTTACGCCCGAGCTGGTGCGGTGGAAGCTGGGCTACCTCGAGGATGTCATGTTCCGCCAGATCCCGGCTCGCTTCGGCCGCCTGGCCGTTCCGCCTCCGGACTCGGATCTGGCCCGGCTCCTGGTTGCGGTCCGCTGAGCGGTACGGTGGCTCGGGCAAAGTGGCCAGCAATAGCAAGACAGACGAGGCATGGCCTAAGAGCTCCGTGGATGATCGCGACTTGGGCGCTTCGAATGGCCGCGGGCGGCGTGACGGAAATGCACCGGTTTCTTCCGCGAGTCATCGAGGGGGCCCCTGGGAGCGGCAGCGGGCTTGCGCTTGGGGTCAGGGTTCCTGGGAGGTCCTGAGGATCTCCTCGATGACGGCGTTGGTGCCCTGGGTGTCGAGCAGTCGTTTGAGTCTGGCGAGTGTGCCTTGGGCGCCTTAAATGACACCGCGGGTCCAGAGCGATTGCTTGCGCGTGTCCGGGCCCCAGGCTGAGCCGTCGGCGAAGAGCACCCAGTCGACGGTGGCGCGGACGACGGGGTTCGTCGGCGCTGCTCCGATGATTTTGGCGCGAGGCTCCTCGCGCGTTTCACCCGGACGGAGCCGGTTGCGGGGAGCAGGAGCCATGACGTAAACCGTGGCGTGAGTTAGCGTGCAGAGGCCTGTTTCATTGGGGACGCAGGCAACGTAGGCGCTCACGTCCTTCTGTGATACGTTCTTGACCCTCCAGAAGCGCTCTTGTCCTTCGGGGACCCGGAGGGTGATCAGTTCCACCTCGATGGGCGGCTGGTCCTGCGATGGGGGCTGCGCGGTGAGCCCAGTGGCTGAGCCGATTCGGAAGGCGGCGGTGGCGAGGACGCGAAGGATGTGTGTTTGCATGAGGTCACCTCGGTTGGTCTGGGGCAGAAATCGAGCTCCGTGCGAAAGGTCCCGTTATCCGGGTGGGAACGGGCGACACCCCCTGGGGTTTCCGCTT
>Ga0308392_1000477_pt1 | contig 16785 bp, 18 predicted proteins | sample Hotspr20Samplem2_FD_202361 | JGI IMG/M metagenome (GOLD analysis project Ga0308392, IMG submission 202361) | Hot spring phototrophic mat microbial communities from Octopus Spring, Yellowstone National Park, Wyoming, United States - 20050624_m2 ... | reverse complement strand
CCGTGCGCGGTCGACAGACGCAGCAGGATACCGCGGCGGCCGCGCAGCTCGGCCGAGAGCGTGGTAGGCGCGAGCTCGTCGAGGCGGGCCGGCAGCCGACCCGCCCCCTTGCGCGGCGGCTCGAGGAGGAAGCTGCCGATCTCGGCGACCCCGGCCCGCCGCGCTTCGAAGACCCGGACGACCCCGTCTTCCCAGAACAGCACGGTCGAACGGCGGCGGCCGGGACGCCGCACCCGTCGAGCCGGGGCGAGCGCACGCAGCTCCTCGAGCCACCAGGCCAAGAAGCCCTCGCCTCGGACGGTCTCGACGGCGCCCTTGAGCGCCATTCAGGATCCCTCCGTGCCCGACGGGCGATCCGGTAGCACCAGTGGCGCCGACCAGTCCACGACGCGCACCGGCTTCGCCTCGCCCGCGCGCAGGGCGATCCGTGCCGTGCGGACGGCGACGCGCCCGCTCTCCGTGCGGGCGACGATCCGGAGGCGGTAGAGCCCGGCCGGATCGCTCCGCCTCGATGCCGCCGGCTCCGGGGCGCCGGGGAGGATCGTTCGGGGCGCTTCCGTCCCCTCCTCGCGCCGATCCGCGAGCGCCGCACGAACGAGCGCCGGCGCGAATTCGGGTAGAGGTTCGTTGCGGCCCGTGCCGAGGGTCGTGAGGGCGAGCCAGCGCTCGACCGCCGCGATCTCGTCCGGTTCGACGCCGCCGGGGAGGGCCGCGGCGACGAGCTCGATCGGATGGTCGAGCCCGGGCTTCGCGGGTGGGCGGAGCGCCTCGCCGGCGCCGCGTCCGGCTGCGATCGAGGCGGCCGGAGCGGTCTCGGCACGCCCGGTGCGCGCCCGCTCGATTGTCGACGCGAGGATGTCGGCACGGTCGGGCGAAAAACCGCTCGCCCGCGCGAGCCGCCGCAGGAGATCGGGCGAGGCCGTGGCGAGTTCGACGAGGCCACTTTCGGCCCGCACCTCGACCTCGAGCGCGACCCCGTCGAGCTCGGCCGACAGCCGCCCGCCTTCCGGACCGAGCTCGAGCCGCTCGGCGGCGAGCCGCTCGGCCGTCAAATGGACCGCCGCCCTCACGGCCGCCCGCAGCCGAGCCGCGTCGAGCGACCGCCGGCCTTCGGGCAGCGAGCCGCGCGTCGTCTCCACGAGGGCCACGGCGAGCCCCGTCGCCGCCACGGCGAACCACAGGACGATCGGGAACACCGCCCCGCGCCGCCCGTCACGCCGGCTCGTCAGCCGCACGCCGCACTTCCGCGCGCACGATCGCCGACACAGGCGATCGGCGTGTCGATCGCGAGGCGGATCACGAGCCCCGGCTCATCCTCTGCGCTGCTCAGCCGGACGGCCGCGGGAAGCCTCGGGCTCGGCGGCCAGTCCGGCCACCAACGGGCCTCGCGCCACCCCTCGCGCTCGCCGAAGTAAGAGAAGGTGCGATCGGCCGCGACCGTAGCGAGCACCACCGGCTCGACCGTGTCGAGCCGGGCGAAGCCCGTACCGTCGCGCACGAGGCCGGTGCGGCGCAGGGTCAACAGCCGTCCGCTGCCGCGCCCTTCGAGCGCGAACTCGACGAGCTCGAGCCCCTGCCCGGCCCGGTAGGGGGGCGCTGCCACCACGAACCGCACCCGGTCGGGCTCGCCCGAGAACGCCGCGAGCGGCCGTTGCGGCGGGCCCCAGTCGAGCGGCAGGGCACGAGCGAGGTCACGCCGCAGGCAATCGTGGGCGAGCGCGATCGCCCGGCTTTCCTCGGCCGCGCGCCGCTCGCGGGCGAGTGCTCGGCCGAGCACGTCGAGTCCGCCCGCTGCGACCGCGGTGGCGAGCGCCACGACCGTCACCGCCACGAGAAGCTCGAGAAGCGTGAAACCACGCCGGCTCATCGCGGGGCCGAAAGCTCGAGGGTGGACAGTGTCACGACCCGGCCCTCGTGGTCTTCGACACGGGCCTCGATCCGCCAGAGCCGCGCCCTTCGCTCGCGGGGTCGGGATGGCGCCGCCTCCGCCCCGGGCTCGCGAAAGGGCGTCCGCTCGAGCCGCCAGCGCAAGCCGCCGGCCGTCCCCTCGGCGATCGGCCCTTCCACGAGGAGGTCGAGACCGGCCCGCTCGAGCAGCGATTCGGCGAGGAGTGCCATGGCCGCCTCGCGGCGGCCGCGCTCGGCCGGCCCGAGGCCGGCACCGCCCGCTGCCAAGGCCGCCCCCAAAGCCACACCGAGCACGGCGAGCGCGACGAGCGCCTCGACCAGACCGAAGCCGCGCGGTGCATCGTGGTCAGCCGTCACCGCGCAGGATCCGGCCGGTCGTGGGTTCGATCCGAAGATATGCCCGGTCCTCGCCCGCCTCGATCCGCAACCGTGCCGGCGTGGCCGTACCATCCGGGAAGGAGCGCAGCGGCATGGGCCCCTCGGCGACGAGCCGAAGCCCCGCCGGCAGCAGCCGGGCCAGATCGGCGAGCCCCACCGTTTCGATGCGGGCCCCGTCGACCGCCCGGCCCCGCACCCGCTCGAGTTCGGCCGCGAGCGTCCGAACGGCGGCGTCGAGCCGGGCCTCGCGCAGCCCGAAGCGCGGGGCGACCGCGGCGAGCACCGCGCCCAGAACGAGGAGGACCACCAGAAGTTCGAGCAAAGTGAAGCCGCGCTCAGCGCTGCCCGGCCACGACATCGGCGGCCTCCCCGGTGCCCCCCGGCGCCCGATCCGCACCCAACGACAGGAGGTCGTAGGGGCCGCGCTCGCCCGGGCTTTTGTAGACGTAGGGGTTGCCCCAGGGGTCGAGCGGCACGCTCGCCGCGTCGAGATAGGGGCCGCGCCAACCCCTTACCCCACCCGGATCGCGGATCAGGGCCTGCAAGCCTTGTTGGGTCGTGGGGTAACTGCCGGTGTCGAGCCGGTAGAGGTCGAGCGCCTGCTGGAGGCTCTGGAGCTGCAGGCGCGCCGCATCGGCCCGCGCGCCGCTCAGATAGCCGAGCACCCGCGGCCCGGCGAGGGCGGCCAGAAGACCCAGGATCACGAGGACGACGAGGAGCTCGATCAGCGTGAAGCCGCGCTCGCCCGGCCGGCCAGCATGGGCCGACAGTCCGCCACCGGCCGGCCGGATCGGTGCTTCCTCCTCGGACCGCATCGGCCTTCCCCGGCTCAGCGGAGGATCTCGAGGCGACGCCGGATCCCGTCGCGCTCGACCTCGAGATGAGCGGGTCCGATCCCGGTGACGATCCAACCCGCGAACGCCGCGCCCGGCTCGACTCGGGCGAGCTCACCGCCTGCCGTGGGTGCGACGAGCGCCTCGCTGCGGCCGCGGCGGCTCACCGTGCCGACGAGGCGGAAGGGCGGCTCTTCGACCCTCCGCTCGGCCTCGGGCTCCATTTCCGGCTGCGGAGCGACCGCCGCCGGCACGATCGCGCGGGCCGGCCGCCGGGACGGCGTGAAGAGCGGCCGCTCGAGCACGACTTCGAAGGCTTCGGGGGGCGCCAGGTCGAGCCGTCGAGTGGCTCGCAGAATGGCACCCAGAGCCGGATCGGTCGGCGCTCGCACCACGTCGCCGGGCGGCCGAGGGCGGGCCACCGCGACCGTCGCCGGCGCCTCGCTCGAACCGTCGAACAGAAGCAAGCCGATCGCGAGCGTGCCGCACGCCACCACGATCTTGCTCGAAGGATGCCAACCGCTCATCCGACGATCGTCGACCTCGGTGGAGGAGACTAGGCACGGGCCGACCGACCGGGTCAACCCCGCCCTACCGAGCCCTTTTTGCCTGCCCTTCGTTGACGAACCCTTCACAGGCACGCTGCGCCCGCCGCACTATCGACGTCGCAGGCCGCCCGATCTTCCACGCGGCCACGGAGCCGAGCCCATGATCCACGAACCGCCGTTGCTCACCGTGCGCCGCCACTTCCCGCGCCCGACCGCCGCCCAGCTCGCCGCCGTGGCGGCCGCCACCACCGGCTGGCTCGTGGACGCCCAGAACGGCCGCGGCTCCCTCGGGCCGCGGATCAAGCCTCTTTTCCCCGACGACCCGAAGCTTTCCCGCTGTTCCGGCACCGTCCTTACCTGCTGGTGCGGCCCGGACGACAATCTGGCGCTCGCCGCGGCCGTCGCGCTCGCCCGCCCCGGCGACGTGATCGTCGCCGCGGCCGAGGGCTTCGAAGGCAGCGCGGTGTGCGGCGACCTCTTGGCCGGCATGATGCGCAACAAGAGAATCGCCGGCCTGGTCGTCGACGGGGCGGTGCGCGACATCGCGGGATTGCGCGAGACGGGCCTACCGGTCTTCGCTTCCGCGGTGAATCCCGCCTCCTGCGTCCGTTCAGGGCCGGGAACGGTCGGGCTGCCGGTGGTCGTGGGCGGCCGGGCGGTCGCGAGCGGTGACCTTCTACTCGCCGACCCGGACGGCGTCGTCACCGTGCCGCTCGCGGAAGCCGACGCGGTTCTCGCCCGGCTCGCCGAGATCGAGGCCGCGGAAGCCGAGACCCTGGCGAAGGTCCGTTCCGGTCTCGAAGTGCCCGACTGGGTCGAGGCCCTCTTGGCCTCCGAGCGGGTCCGCTGGGTCGATTGAGGAGACGGTGGCGCGCCCTGCACCGGCTCGGCCCGGCCCCTCCCCCGCCGCGGCGACCGTCCGCGGTCTCCGGATCGTCGCCTTGGCCGCGGCGCTCGCGCTCGCGGCGGTCGTGGTCGACGCCCGCTCGCGGCCGTCGCCGCCGGAGCCCGTCGTGCTCCTTCCGGTCCCGGGAATGCTACCGGACCGGCCAGCGGGCCTCTCCGCGGCCCGGCCCGCACCGCCGCCGGCGCCCGAACGCCTCGCCGAATTCGAGGCGGTGGTCCCGCTCGCCGAGCCCTCGCCGCCGGGCCCCTCGGCCTCGGTATCGACCCCGAGCTCGCCCCCGGCCGCCGCCGAGGCCGTCGCCGGCGCGCCGGCGGAGCCGGTGAGGCCACCGCCCATCCCGTCCTCCACCGCCCCTGCGACCGTGCGCGACGGCGTGCTCGCCTACCAGATCGGCGACTATGCCCGCGCCGAGGCGATCTGGCGGCCGCTCGGCGAATCCGGCAACCCCCGCGCCCGCTTCCATCTCGGCGCCCTTTACCTCGAGGGGCGGCTCGGCCAGCCCGATCCCGAAGCCGCCTATCGCTGGCTCGCGCTCGCCGCCGCTGCCGGCCAGACCGCCGCGGCGCCGCTTCGCGACCAGGCAGCGGCGCGCCTGCCGCCCGAGCGGCTGGCGGCGATCCGTACCGAACTCGGCCTCGCTCCTTGAAGATCCCGGCGGCGGCCCGCCACGTGGACCGCGGCCGCTCGCTGCGATACATCCCTGGAGCGGATCGATCCCGAGGGAGCCCCTGTATGGCCGATGCCCTGCGCGCCGGCGAGCCGAGCCCGGCCGCCTTCTTCCGTGCCGGTCTCGCCGAGACCGACCCCGAGCTCGCCGCCGTCCTGGAAGGCGAACTCCGCCGTCAGCGCGACGGGATCGAACTGATCGCCTCGGAGAACATCGTGAGCCGAGCGGTGCTCGAGGCGCAGGGCTCGGTGCTCACGAACAAATATGCCGAAGGCTATCCCGGCCGGCGCTATTACGGCGGCTGCCAAGAGGTCGACCGTGCCGAAGCCCTCGCGATCGAGCGGGCCAAGCGGCTCTTCGGCTGCGCGTTCGCCAACGTTCAGCCGCACTCGGGCGCGCAGGCGAACGGTGCGGTCATGCTGGCGCTGCTCGAGCCCGGCGACACGATCTTGGGTATGGACCTCGCGGCCGGCGGCCACCTCACCCACGGGGCCAGGGCTGCGCTCTCCGGCAAATGGTTCCGCGCCGTTCACTACGGGCTCGATGCGCGCGGCTTCATCGATTACGACCAGGTGCGCGACCTCGCTCGTGCGCACCGGCCGAAAATGATCATCGCCGGTGCTTCGGCTTATTCACGGATCATCGACTTCGCCCGCTTCCGGGAGATCGCCGAGGAGGTCGGCGCCTGGCTCCTCGTCGACATGGCGCACATCGCCGGCCTCGTCGCGGCGGGGGTGCACCCCTCCCCGTTCCCGCACGCCCACGTCGTGACCTCGACGACCCACAAGACCCTGCGCGGGCCGCGCGGCGGGCTCGTCCTGACCGACGACGAGGCGCTCGCCAAGAAGATCAACAGCGCCGTCTTCCCGGGCCTGCAAGGCGGGCCTCTCATGCACGTGATCGCCGCCAAGGCGGTGGCCTTCGGCGAGGCGCTGCGGCCCGAATTCAAGCTTTACGCACAGAACGTCGTGGCGACCGCCAAGGCCCTCGCGGCGGTCATGGTCGAGCGCGGGGCGGCGATCGTCTCGGGCGGCACCGACAACCACCTGATGCTGGTCGATCTGCGGCCCAAGAAGGTGACCGGCAAAGCGGCGCAAGACGCCCTCGAGCGGGCCGGCATCACCTGCAACAAGAACGGCGTGCCGAACGATCCGGAAAAGCCGACCGTGACCTCGGGGATCCGGCTCGGCACGCCGGCCGGCTGCACCCGCGGTTTCGGCATCGCCGAGTTCCAGCGTATCGGCCATCTCGTGGCCGACGTGCTCGACGCCTTGGCCATCCGCCCCGAGGGCGATCCGGCGGTCGAAGCGCGCGTGCGCGCCGAGGTCGCCGAGCTCTGCGCCCGGTTCCCGATCTACTGAACCGGAAGGGCGCCGCGCCGACGCGGCGAGCCCGAGCGGCCGGCGAGGTTCAGCGCGGTGCCGGACTACAGCCGGGCTCGCCGCAAGCCACCAGGAGCTCGCCCGCGGCCAGCTCGCGCGCCGCGCGCAAGAGGCAGCCCTCGTGTCCCGCGGGCTCGCCCGCGCAGCCGCGCAGCTCGATCGTCACGCTGGCCGGCACGAGCCGGATGCCGCGCGCCGAGGCGCCGGGCAGCCAGTCGGCGAGGACCTGGAGCGTGCTCGGATAGGGGTGACCGATCGCCACCGCCGAACCGGTCCGCCGGGCGAGCCGCTCGGCCCGCTCGAGCTGGGCGAGGATCGCCGCGGGCGTGGGGTCGTTGTCGAGGAACAGGTCGCGCGCGGTCGCAGGCACGCCGCTCGCGAGTGCGATCTTCCCCGCCACGCTCGCCGCGGTCGTCATGCTGTCGAGGAAGGGCAGGCCGAGCCGGGCGAGCTCGCCCATCACGATCGCCATGGCGCGCGGATCGGCGGTGAGGCGGCTACCCATGTGGTTGTTGACTCCGGCCGCACCGGGAACCCGGCCGAGCGCCCAGTGCAGCCGCCGACGCAGCTCGTCGGCACCGAGATCGGCGAGCAGCGCCATCGGGCCGGGATCCTCGCCGCCGAGCGGCTCCATGGCGAGGTGCAAGAAGACCTCGTGGCCGGCCGCTCGGGCCTCGCGGGCGAGCTCCGGGGTACCCTCGCCATAGGGGAGGAACGCCAGGGTCAAAGGCCCGGGCAGGCGGATGGTCCGCCGGGTGACGGGGCCGTTCACGCCCAGATCGTCGATGATCACCGTAAGCGCCGGTACCGGCCCGCGCGGGCGGCGGGCGATCGGTGCGGGAAAGGCGACCGGGACCGGCCGGACGAACTCGATCGGCGGCACCGGCACGGGTCGCTGGACACCCGCCGCGCTCGCCGGCGCCCGTTCCGGGAAGGGCGGCTCGCCCGCGAGCCGGGAACGTGGCTCGACGGTGACGGGCGGCGGCTCGGGGGGTGGAGCCGGGGCGAGCGGGGTGTCCGCCGCGATCGAAGCGGAAGCCGTCGCGACCGGCGGCGGCGGCACGGGAGCGGGCGGCGGCATCGGCAAGGCCATCGCCAGCTCGCGCGGGGTGGGGGGCGCACCCCCGGAGCGCTCGCGGCGCGGCTGCGGCTCCAGCATCGAGAGGAGGAGCAGGACCGCGCACCCCACGACGAGGCCTGCTTTCCACAGCCGCCGGGTGCGGCGGCGCGACCGGCGGCGGCTGCGGCTCGCAGGGGAGACGAATCGCCCTTTCGGGCGCGTCACGAGCGGCTCGATCGTGGGCAAGGTCTCCTCCGGCCGGGGCTCGCGACCTTGACGCGGCATCGGCCCTCGGGTTTGCTCCCGCGGCTCGAAGGCACCCCGCGCCGGCCCTCGCCTATGCTCCTCTTGCTCGACAATTACGACAGCTTCACCTGGAATCTCTACCACTATCTCGGCGAGCAGGGGGCCGAGATCGAGGTCGTGCGCAACGACGCGATCACGGTGCAAGAGGCTCTCGCCCGCGAGCCCGAGGGGATCGTGATCTCACCCGGACCCTGCGATCCCGACCGCGCCGGAATCTCGCTGCCGCTCGTCCGGGCGGCCGCGGGCCGCTGTCCGATCCTGGGCGTCTGCCTCGGCCACCAGGCGATCGCCCAGGCGTTCGGGGCGCGGATCGTCCGGGCGCCTTCGCCGATGCACGGCAAAGTGAGCCGGATCGAGCACGACGGCACGGGCCTGTTCGCTGGCCTACCCTCGCCCTTCGAAGCGACCCGTTACCATTCGCTCTGCGCCGATCCGGCGACGATCCCGGCCGAGCTCGTGGTCAACGCCCGCAGCGAGGACGGGGTGATCATGGGTCTGCGCCACCGTTGGCTGCCGATTCACGGCGTCCAGTTCCACCCCGAGAGCATCGAGACCCGGGTCGGCAAGCGGCTCTTGCGCAATTTTCTCGCGCTCTGCCGCAGCAGGGTGCCGGCATGAGCGCCGATCTCGCCCGCTTCAAGGAGATCTTGGCGATCGTCGCGGACGGTCGGCCACTCTCCTTCGACGAGGCCCGTGAGGCCTTCGCCATCATGATGGCCGGTGATGCGACCCCGGCGCAGATGGCGGGCTTCCTCATGGGCCTTCGGGTGCGCGGCGAAACCGTCGAGGAGATCGCGGCTGGAGCCTCGGTCCTGCGCGAGCGGATGGTCCGCGTGCGGGCACCTGAGGGTGCCGTCGACACCTGCGGGACGGGGGGCGACGGCGCTGGCACCTACAACATCTCGACCGCGGCGGCGCTCGTCGCCGCGGCGTGCGGAGTGCCGGTCGCCAAGCATGGCAATCGCGGCCTCTCCTCGCGCTCGGGCTCGTCCGACGTGTTGCAAGCCCTCGGGGTCGACATCGATGCGCCCGTCCCGGTGATCGAGGAGGCGATCGCCACGGCCGGCATCGGCTTCATGATGGCGCCTCGCCATCACGGAGCGATGCGCCACGTCGCCGGGCCACGCCTCGAGCTCGGCACCCGCACGATCTTCAACCTCTTGGGTCCGCTCGCCAACCCGGCCGGCGTCAAGCGCCAGCTCGTGGGCGTGTTCGCCGCCCGCTGGGTCGAGCCTCTGGCGCGGGTGCTCGGCCGGCTCGGCGCCGAGCGGGTCTGGGTCGTGCACGGCTCGGACGGGCTCGACGAGCTCACCACCACCGGCCCCTCGCTGGTCGCGGAGTGGGACCGGGGCACCGTGCGGACCTTCGAGGTCGATCCCGAAGCGGCGGGTCTGCCGCGCGCCCGGCCCGAGGACCTCAAAGGTGGCGATGCGGCGCACAATGCCGAGGCGATCCGTGCGGTACTGGCGGGCGTGCGCGGGCCCTACCGCGACGCCGTGCTGCTGGCGGCGGCCGGAGCCCTCGTCGTGGCCGAGCGGGTCGCCGACCTCGCTTCGGGTGCGCGGCTCGCCGCGGAGGCGATCGACAGCGGTGCGGCGGCCGCTACACTCGAGCGGCTCGTGCGCATCACCAATCGTCGGGAGTGAGGGCGTGGCTACCGACGTGCTCGAGCGGATCTGCGCCGCGACGCGCGCCGAAGTCGAGCGCCGGCGGGAGGCGCGGTCGCTCGCCGAGCTCGAACGCGCGCTCGCCCGAGCACCGGCCCTGCGCGGCTTCGCCCGCGCGCTCGAGCAGCGCTCGGCACGGGGCGAGCTCGCGCTGGTCGCCGAAATCAAGAAGGCCTCGCCCTCGCGCGGGACGATCCGCGCCGACTTCGACCCACCGACCCTCGCCCGGCTTTACGCCCGCGCCGGTGCCACCTGTCTTTCGGTGCTCACCGACCGTCCCTTCTTCCAGGGTGAGGATGCGCATCTCGAGGCCGCCCGCGCCGCCGTGGGCCTGCCCGTCCTGCGCAAGGACTTCATCCTCGATCCCTACCAAGTGATCGAGAGCCGGCTCTTGGGCGCCGACTGTATCCTTTTGATCATGGCCGCCCTCGACGACCGGACGGCCGCGCGCCTCGCGGGCCTCGCCCGGGAGCTCGGCATGGACGTGCTGGTCGAGGTCCACGACGGGGAGGAGCTCGAGCGCGCGCTCGCACTCGACACCCCGCTCCTCGGCATCAACAACCGCGACCTCAAAACCCTCGAGGTCGATCTCCGGACGACGCTCGAACTCGCGCCGCGGGTGCCGGCCGATCGCCTCGTCGTCGCCGAGAGCGGGTTCGCGCGCCACGCCGATCTCTTGCGGGCGCGGGAGGCCGGGGCGCGGGCCTTTTTGGTGGGGGAATCCTTGATGCGCGAGCCGGACGTCCTCGCCGCCACTCGGCGCTTGCTCGGAGCCGTGGCGTGAGTGGGCTCACCCATTTCGACTCGGCCGGCAACGCCGTGATGGTCGACGTGGCGGAAAAAGCGGTCACCGCCCGGACCGCGACCGCCAAGGGCCGGGTCTTCGTGGCACCTGCGACCCTGCGCCTGATCGCCGAGCGGGGATTCGCCAAGGGCGACGTGCTCGCGGTCGCCCAACTCGCGGGCATCATGGGTGCCAAGCGGACACCCGATCTCGTGCCCTTGTGCCATCCCCTGCCGCTCGAGAAGGTCGAGGTCCGCCTCGAGCTCGTCGACGAGCCGCCCTCGGTCGAGATCACCGCAACCTGCAAGCTCACCGGCAAAACCGGGGTCGAGATGGAGGCTCTCACCGCCGTCGCAGTCGCGGCGCTCACCGTCTACGACATGTGCAAGGCGGTCGACCGGAGCATGCGGATCGGCGACATCCGCCTCGTGCACAAAGCGGGCGGTCGCTCCGGCGAGTTCCGGGCCGAGTGATGCTCGCCCTCGACGAGGCGCGCGCGCGTGTGCTCGCGGCCGTCCGGCCGGTCGGGACCGAATGGGTGGCGCTGCCCGACGCCCTCGACCGGGTCCTGGCCGAAGATCTCCGCGCCCGACACGACCAGCCGCCGACCGCCGTCTCGGCGATGGACGGCTACGCCGTGCGCGCCGCCGACACCGACCCGCCCGGCCGGTGGCTCGAGATCGTGGGCGAGGCTCGAGCAGGCGGTCCCGAGGCCCGGCCACTCCGCCCGGGCGAGGCGGCGCGGATCTTCACCGGGGCGCCCTTGCCGCCGGGCGCCGATGCGGTGGCCATTCAGGAAAACGCCGAAGCCCGCGACGGCAAAGTGCGCTTCGCCCGCGCGAGTAGGCCCGGTGAGTTCGTCCGGCCGGCCGGGCTCGACTTCGGGGTGGGCGAGCTCCTCCTCCCGGCCGGGAGCGTGCTCGACCCGCGCCGGATCGGCCTCGCCGCCGCGGCGGGCCATGCTTGGCTGCCGGTCCGCCGCCGACCGCGCGTGGCGATCCTCGCCACCGGGGACGAACTGATTTGGCCGGGTGAGCCGGTCGTACCGGGCCGGGTCGCCTCCTCGAACAGCCTGGCGCTCGCCGCGCTCGTGCGTCGGCTGGGCGGTGCGCCGCTCGATCTCGGCATCGCCCCCGACACGGCCGAAGGTCTCGCAGCCGCCCTCGACCGCCTCGCCGCCGTGGACCTCTTGGTCACCTCGGGCGGCGCCTCGGTCGGCGAGTACGATCTCGTCCGCTCGGCCATGGGCGGGCGCGGCCTCGCGCTCGACTTTTGGAAGGTTGCGATGCGGCCCGGCAAGCCTTTGATCTTCGGCCGGCTCGGCGAGGTGCCGGTGCTCGGCGTGCCGGGCAACCCGGTCTCGGCGTTGGTCTGCGGGATCGTCTTCGTGCGCGCCCTGCTGCTCGCCATGCAGGGGCTCGCGCCCGATCTGCCGACCGAAAGCGTTCCGTCAGCCCGCCCGCTCGCCGCCAACGACGAACGCTTCGACCATCTGCGGGCGCGCTTCCTCGACCGTGACGGGCGGCGGCTCGTCGAGCCGGCCGAAACGCAGGACAGCTCGATGCTCGCCACGCTCGCCCGGGCCGACGCACTGATCCTCCGCCCACCCTTGGCACCCGCGGTCGAGGAAGGGGTGGAGGTGCCTTGCGTGCCGCTCGAGCGGGCGCTGCGGCTTTCCTGAAACACTCTGTCGCCCGTTTGCCGAATTGACCGGCGAGCGGAACAACTTTAGAACATTAATCGAATTTCCCGCGAAAGTCGACCCCTCCGCCGACGGAGTCCGGGCGTGCTCACCCGACGCCAGTTCGAGCTCCTCAAGTTCATCCACCAATATCTCCAGGACCACGGCACGCCACCCTCCTTCGAAGAGATGCGCGCGGCCTTGGGCCTGCGCTCGAAATCGGGCATCCACCGGCTGATCTCCGGGCTCGAGGAACGCGGCTTCATTCGCCGCCTGGCCTATCGGGCGCGCGCCCTCGAGGTCTTGAAGCCGCCGCTCCAGCCGGCCGGCGGGAGCCGACCGGCGGCTCGCCCGACTCCCGCGCTGCCGGCACCGGTCGTGGGCTCGAACGTGGTGCGCGCCGAATTCCGCCCGCCGCGGCGGGCCGGGCTGCTCGCCGGCGTCGCCGGTAACGTCGATTTGCCGGTCTACGGGCGGATCGCCGCCGGCACGCCGATCGAGGCCTTGGCCGATCACGGCACGACCATGGACGTGCCGGCCGCTCTGCTCGGCGAGGGCGAGCACTACATTCTCCAGGTCGTGGGCGATTCGATGATCGAAGCCGGCATTCAGGACGGCGACTGGGTCGTGATCCGTCGTACCGAGACGGCCGAAAGCGGCGACATCGTCGTGGCGCTGATCGACGACCGCGAAGTGACGTTGAAGCGGCTGCGCAAACGCGGTGCCTCGATCGCCCTCGAGGCCGCCAACCCGGCCTACGAGACCCGGATCTTCGGCCCCAACCAGGTCAAGGTACAGGGCAAGCTCGTCGGTCTTCTGCGCCGCTACTGAGCCTTCGCCGCGACCGCCGCACCCGCGCCGGCCGCGCCGCTCAGCTCCAGGCGTGCGGCAGGGGTGGCGCCACGGGTGCGATCGCCGCCGGTCGGTCGGAAAAGATCGCCCGCACACCACGGTCGAAGAGCCGGCGGGCCTCGGCCGGATCGTTCACCGTGTAGACGAGCACCGGCACGGCTTCGTGGTAGAGCTCGCGGAGCGTCGCCTCGTCGAGATGGATGTGGCCCAGGTGGAGCGTCGTGCAGGCGAGCCGGTCCATGGCCTCCCGCCAATCCGGACCCGCCCGCTCGCGCAACAGCCCGCGCGGCAGGTCCGGTGCTTCCCGTCGCGCCGCGGCGAGGGCCTCCTCGTCGAAGGACGAGAGGAGCACGGGCGGGCCCTCGGCCGGCCAGATCCGCTCGACGAGCCGAGCCGCCTCGGCGCCCGTCCGCCGCTCCTCCCCCGGATCGGCCTTGAGCTCGACGTTCACCGCCATTCCGAGTCGGGCGAGCAGATCGAGAGCGGCCTCGAGGGTGGGCACGGGCTCGCCACGGAACCGCGCGTCGAACCAGGAACCGGCATCGAGCGCCGCGATCCGCTCGCTGTCGGTCTCGATCACCCGGCCGTGGCCGTCGGTCGTCCGGTCGAGGGTCGAATCGTGGATCACGACGAGCACGCCGTCGCGAGCGAGCCGGGCGTCGAGCTCGACCATGGCGGTGCCGAGCTCGTGCGCGCGGCGAAAGGCTGCGAGCGTATTCTCGGGCGCTTCCGCCGACGCGCCGCGATGGGCGATCACCCGCGGCAGCCCCCGCAACGGCAGTTTGAGCCCCGGTTTCCAAGGCTCCCAACCCTTGCCGCGCATCCCCCCTCCTTCGTCGCTCGTGGCGGTTCCGCTAGGTTCGTCTCCGTTAGGCCCGGCCGTCCCGCCGCGCAAGCCGGTGCCGAGCGAGGGAGCCGTCCCTGCGCCCGCCCGTGACCACCACGCAGCCGCCCGCACCCACCGCCGGTGACGCCGACGTCACCGGCACGATCGGCCGGGTGATCTTCCATCGGCCGGAGACTGGGTGGACCGTGTTGCGGCTCGATCGCGCCGGTGAGGCTCCCGTGACGCTGGTCGCCACCCTGCCCGAGCCGCGCGAGGGTGAGCTCGTCCGGGCCTGTGGCATTTGGCGCGACGATCCCGCTTGGGGCCGCCAGCTCGTCGCGAGTGCGGTCGAGATCCTGCCGCCGGGCTCGCCCGAAGCCCTCGCCGACTATCTGGCTTCGGGCATCGTCCCCGGCCTGGGCCCCAAGACCGCTGCCAAGCTCGTCGCCCGGTTCGGGAGCGATCTGCCCGAGATCCTGGAGCGCCGCCCCGAACGGCTCGCCGAGGTGAAAGGGCTCCCTCGCGGGCTGGCCGAACGGCTGGTCACCGCCTGGCGCGAGCACCGGACCGGCCGCGATCTGTTGCTCTTCTTGCACGCCCACGGGGTCGGCCTCGCCCGCGCCCGGGCGGTGCTGCGAGCCTGGGGCGCGGCGGCGATGGCGCGGGTCACGGCCGACCCTTACGCCCTCGCTCGCGAGGTGCCCGGTGTGGGCTTCCGCACCGCCGACGCGCTCGCCCGGCGCCTCGGGATCGACGAGGCCGCACCGGTCCGCCTCGTGGGCGCGCTCGAAGAGACGCTTCGTCGCGCCGCCGAGGAGGGCCACACTGCCCTCGACCGCGCGACGCTCTTGGCCGAGGCCCGCACCCTCTTGGGTCGGGAAGCGCCGCCGCTCGAGCCCGCGCTCGATCGCGCCCTGGCCCGGGATCTGCTGGTCGCGACGGAGGTGGGCGGGCGGAGCTGGGTCCAGCTGCCGGAGCTCGCCCGCGCCGAGGAGGCGATCGCCCGGGAGCTCGCCCGGCTCGCCTCTTTCCCGCTCGGCTGGCGGTTCGCCGACCCGGAAGCGACGCTCGAGCGGGCGACCCGGAGCCTCCGCCTCGATCCCGCCCCCGGCCAGCGCGCCGCCCTGCGCGCCGCCCTTTCGAGCAAGCTCCTGATCGTCACGGGCGGGCCCGGTACCGGCAAGACGACGCTCGTCCGCGCGATCCTGGCGGCGTTCGAGGAGCCGCGGCTGCGCGTCGCGCTCGCCGCTCCGACGGGCCGGGCGGCCAAGCGACTTGCCGAGAGCACCGGGCGGGAAGCGAAGACCCTCCACCGCCTGCTCGAGGCCGAGCCGGGCCGCGGCTTTCGTCGGCGCCGCGGCCGGCCGCTCGAATGCGACCTCTTGATCGTCGACGAGGTCTCGATGGTCGACACGCTCTTGATGCGCGCGACCCTCGAGGCCCTGCCCGACGGCGCAGCACTCCTCCTCGTGGGCGATGCCGACCAGCTCCCTTCCGTGGGCCCCGGCCAGGTGCTGGCCGACCTCCTGGAGAGCGGCCGAGTCCCCGCCGTCCATCTGGTCGAGATCTTCCGCCAAGCGGCCGAGAGCGGGATCGTCCGCAACGCCCACCGGATCAACCGAGGCGAGCTTCCGGAATTCGCGCGCGGTGACGACTTTTCGGGTGATTTCTTCGGCATCAAGGCAGCGGGTCCCGAAGACGCCGCGGCACGGGTCGTCGAGCTCGTGGCTCGGCGGATCCCCGAACGTTTCGCCCTCGACCCCTGGGCCGACATCCAGGTGCTCTCGCCGGTCAACCGGGGTGCCGCGGGCGTGCGTGCGCTCAACCGGCTCTTGCAGGCGCGCCTCAACCCGACCCCGACCGACGCGATCGAGCGGGCCGGCGAGCGGCTCGGCGCGGGGGACAAGGTCATGCAGCTCGCCAACGACTACGAGCGCGAGGTGTACAACGGTGATCTCGGCCGCATCACCGCGATCGACCGCGCCGGCCGGACGGTCGAGGTGGTCTTCGACGGCCGCCCGCTGACCTACGGCTTCGACGAGCTCGACGCCTTGGCCCCGGCCTTCGCCGCCACGGTGCACAAGGCGCAGGGCTCGGAATATCCGGCGGTGGTGGTGACCCTTTGCCGATCCCACGGCCGTATGCTCTCGCGCCGGCTGCTCTACACCGCCGTCACCCGCGCCCGGCGGCTCGTCGTGCTCGTGGTCGAGCCCGGGGCCCTCGCCCGCGCGGTCCGCGAGGGAGGCGGGGCCACACGCAACACCCTTCTGCGGGCCCGCCTCGCCGTGCTCGAAGAACGCCCGGCCACGAACGGAGACGAGGGATGATGAGCGAGGCCGAACTCGAAGCGCGCCTGGTGGCAGCCCGGGCGATCGTGCGCGAGGCGGGTGCCGTGGCGCTCCGCCATTTCCGCGCCCGCGATACACTCACCGTCGAGCAGAAGGGACCGCAGGATCTCGTGAGCCGCGCGGATCGCGAGAGCGAGGCCACGATCCGCGCACGCTTGGCCGTCGCTTTTCCAAGCGACCCCGTGCTCGGCGAGGAGGAGGGCGGGGTCGAGGCCGAGCGTCTGTGGGTGGTCGACCCCATCGACGGCACCGCCAACTTCTTGAAAGGCATGCCTTATTGGTGTGTTGCCCTGGCCTTCGTGGCGGACGGCGCGACTCGCTTCGCCTTGACCTACGACCCGGTCCACGACGAGCTGTTCGAGGCCCGCAAGGGCCGCGGTGCCACCCGCGACGGCCGGCCGATGCGTCTCGCCGACCGGCCGTTCTCGAGCGCCTGTGTGGGCTTCTCGCACAATTTCAAGACGCCCGCCGAACCTTATCTCGAAGCCATGCGGCGGCTCCTCGAGGCCGGAGTCGACCACCGCCGGATGGGCTCCGCCGCCTTGACCTTCGCCCACGTGGCCGACGGCCGACTCGATGCGGCGATCGCCTTTCGAACGAACGCCTGGGACGTGCTCGGCGGGCTCCTCCTGGTCGAG
>Ga0308392_1000475_pt1 | contig 16791 bp, 15 predicted proteins | sample Hotspr20Samplem2_FD_202361 | JGI IMG/M metagenome (GOLD analysis project Ga0308392, IMG submission 202361) | Hot spring phototrophic mat microbial communities from Octopus Spring, Yellowstone National Park, Wyoming, United States - 20050624_m2 ... | reverse complement strand
GGTACGACCCGGCTGATTTGCGCCTCCCACGTCACGCCGAGCGGCCCCCAGCCCAGGCGGAACACCTGCACGTCGCCCTCCCGGGCAGGAGCTGTGCCGCCCTCGACCAGGCGGAACGGCGGAAACGGCGGCGAGATGTGGCTAAGGTTGCGCACGTCTGCATGGAACTCGAAGAGTCGCTCCGGCGGGACCGGGAGCTCGCTGCGGAATCGTACGGTCGTCATAACGGCGCCTCCATGTCGAGGTATTCCAGCACGTCGCGGGCCGCGTTGATACCCGAGAGCGCAGTCCCAACCGTGCCCTGGCCGGGGAAGGTATGGTCGCCGGCGAGTACCAGACCGCGGCCGGCACGGCGGCCCGGGGCGCGGAGCGCGACCACTGACGGCACCTGGCGGAGCCCGCCGACGAATCCGCCCGGCCTCCCGGTGAACCGCTGGTAGGTCGCCGGCGTTGCAGACCTCAGGAGCAGGATGCGCCGGTCGACATCGGGGACGACGCGGCGGACCGCTGCCAGGAGGCTGGCTTCAAGCCGGCAGCGCAGCCGGCGCGCCTCGGCCGGCGGGACCGCAAACGCCTCGGGGCGCACGTGTGTCGAGACCGAGATGCTCCAGCGGTTCGCCCGGTCGCCTCGGCCGGGGTAGATGGACACCAGGCAGTTGTTGCCGGCGGTCTCCAGGTCGCCGGCGTCGGCAACGACCTGGTGGAACGGGTGGAGCGGCTCGAGCCCGGCCGCGTCGATGCCGAGGTGCAGAACGAATGCGCCCCAGGCCGAACCGGCCCGGGGCAGGCGCGGCGGGCGGCCCAGCAGCAAATCGAGCCCTCCCGGGGGCACATTGGCGACCACTGCCGGCGCCGTCACGACCGACCTGTCGTCAAGGCGGACCGACCAGCGCCCTCCCTCCTGGCGCAGCCGTGCGGCACCGTTGCCGAAGGTCACCGTGCCGCCGCTGGCCCGGATAGCGCGGACGAGCTTCATGGCGAGCGCGCCCGTGCCGCCGTCGACCCACTGGCAGCCCCGCCGGTAGAGGTCGAGCGCGATGGCGCCCTGCACCGCGCTGCACCCGGCTGCCGTTGCGCCCGTCGCGTCCAGGAGGAGTGCGTCGATGAGCGCGTCAGCAGCGGGGTCGCCTTCAGCGCCCAGGAGCTGCTTGACGCGGCCGACGGTGGCGAAGAGCCATGGCGCTGCCAGGACCAGCGAGGGTCTGACCGCCCGGAGCGAGCGGCGGATGTCGGCCGGCCGCTCGAGCGGGAACGATGGGAGTGCGGCGCCGATGCGGTACACCTCGCCGCCCACGAGCCGCACCCACCGCCAGAAGCGCCGGTAGCCGGCCGGCGCGCCGGGGAACTCCCGGGCGAACAGCGTGGCCCACGTCTCGTGCGAGGCGGTGTACGGAACGACCCGGTCGGGGAGATGAAACACGATCGATGGGTCGAGTGGGCGGGCCTCCACGTCCACCTCGAGGACGTCGAAGACCTGTCGAAGAATGCCACCGGGCTCGAGCCCCGTGACCACGGTGGCCCCGGCCGGGAACCAGAACCCGCCGAGGGCGAAATCGCCGGCACAGCCACCGGGACGGGTGTGCCGCTCGAGCACCAGCACCCTGGCGCCGGCCCTGGCGGCGAGGGCTGCGGCGGTGAGGCCGCCGAAACCGCTGCCGATAACGACGATGTCCGCATCGCTGGCGTTACCCATGCTTCCATCGTAGAGACTTCGGCGAGAGTTTGACAAACATTCGGCAAAAGGCGCATGATCGGGGCATGCGAAAGCCCGGCATCTTCCGGATTGCCCAGGTCGAAGCCATGACCGGCGTTAGCGCGCATGCGCTCCGCGCGTGGGAGCGCCGGTACGGCGTTCCCCGGCCCAGCCGCACTGGCGGCCAGCAGCGCACCTACTCCGAGGCAGACATCGCGATGATCCGCCGCATGCACGAGCTGGCCACCCAGGGCGTTCCGCTGGCCCGCGCCGCCGAGATCGTGCTCCAGGAGGCAGCCACCCCCGGCGAAGGAACGGGGCCGCGCATCGCGCTGCTGAAGACGGAGCTGTTCGACGCCCTGCTCGCATTCGACGAGCAGCGGGCCGCCGCGGCCTGGACCGAGCTCTTCGATACGCTCGACCTGCTGAGCGGGTTCGAACGGGTAGTCGTGCCCCTGATGCGCGATATCGGCATCGCCTGGCACGAGCAGCGCATCACCATCGCGCAGGAGCACTTCGCGTCGAACTTTGTGCGGGCCCGGCTGGACCAGCTCAGCCGCCAGGTGCAGCCGCTGCCCGGCGCCCCGACCGTCGTACTCGCCTGTCTCGAGGGCGAACACCACGAAATCGGTCTGCTCATGCTCGCCGTCATGCTCCGCTTCCAGGGCATTCGGACCATCTACCTGGGCCAGGACGTCCCCGACGAGGACCTTATCCGGACCGTGGAGGACGCCCAGCCGGAAGTGCTGGCGGTGCATGCAGGGACCGCCGAGGGTGCGCGCCACCTCCCCGGGGTGGTCAGCGCCCTCGCCGAAACCGCGCCGCTGACCGCCATCGTCTACGGCGGCGGCGCCTTCGACGCCGACCCATCGCTCCGGATCGAGACCGCGTATTATGGCGGACCCCGCCTGGTCGAGGCGGTCGCACTCATCAATCAGCTCGGACGTTCACGCATCACAGGAGGTGCGGCATGAAAATCGCAGTCGCTGGCGGCACAGGGTTCCTCGGCCGCTCGATCACCAGGGCGCTGCTCGACGCGGGTCATGAGGTCGTCGTCGGCTCGCGGCGGCGGCCCGAGAAGGCTCCGCTGGACCCGCGGGCGACCTGGGTCGCAGCCGACGTCACGGCCCCGGAGACACTCCCGGCGCTGCTCGCCGGGGCTGACGCAGTCGTCGACGCCGTCCAGTTCCCGAACTCGCCCATCGAGAACCCGAAGAAGGGGTACACCTTCGAACGGATCGACCTCGGCGGCACCCGCAACCTGGTCGATGCCGCCAAATCGGCCGGGACGCCCCTCTTCATCGGCCTGAGCGGTGTCGGCGCGGCCGAGCACGCCCCCTACCACTGGCAGCGGTTCAAATGGCAGGAGGAGCAGCACATCGCGGCGTCCGGCGTGCCGTACGTCGTCTTCCGTCCGAGCTGGGTGTACGGACCGGGCGATGTCTCGCTCAACCGCTTCCTGGGCTTCGCAAAGTTCCTTCCCTTTGTCCCGGTCATCGGCAACGGGAAGACGCGCATCAATCCGCTCTACGTCGAAGACCTTGCAGCGCATGTCGTGGCGGCCGTACAGAAGCCGGAAGCGCGCGGGCGCATCTTCGAAATCGGCGGGCCTGACGTCCTGACCATGGACGACGTCATCCGGACGGCCCTCCGGGTGTCGGGCCGCAGGCGCTTCCTGCTTCACAGCCCGAAGCCGGTCATGAAGCTCGTCGCTTCGGTGGCCCAGTTTGCGCCCGGCCGGCCGCTCACCCCCGACGCCATCGATTTCATCACGATGGACGGCGTCGCAGACACCAGCGCCCTCCGCGAGGTGTTCGGCCTCCGCCTGACGCCGCTGGAGGAGGGACTGGCGGCCTATCTGAAACGCTGACAATCGGGGCTTTCATCTATAGCTCGCATCCACGGCTTGCATCGTCCCCGGCCGGATCGCGTAGAATCAGGCTGCGGCACCGCGGGGGCCGCGCACGACACCCTATCCGCACGGGACGACCATTGCGCGCTGATACCTCCGATGTAGCATTCCGCCTTCTGCTTGCCCTCGGCGACCTCTGGGAAGGCCTTCACCGGGCCGGAATCGACCCATCCGCTCGCGGGCTCCACATGACGCAGGAGTACCTGGGCGGCTACACGAGGTACTGTGCCGGGCCGGGGTCCCATCCCCGGCTCGTTGTCGAATGGAATGAGTCGTCCCGCCACCTGCGCATCATCCGCTGCGAGCCGTGGCCGGGCGCCGAAGCGACGATTTCAGCGACCGTGGCCTACGTGCGCAACGAGGCCCGTTCCCGCGGCATCAGCGACATTGTCGACCGCACCCTCGTCGCGGCCTGCAAGGAGCCGCTCAAGCCTGCCCGCAAGACCGTCGTCCCCTCGGCACTGAACGGAGCGCACGCGCTCGCGGCGCGCCGGGTCTAGCAACGGCTCCTGCCCCGGCGTACGATCGGCGGCGTGTCCGCTGCGCCAGCCTTCGCCCTTCCCCGCCGCGCCCGGCTGCTCCCTGAGCTGGTCGCCCGTCACCGGGGCGACGGCTTTCTCACGCCCGCATCCGTCGAGGCGGTTGCCCGGGAGGTTGGTGTCCCGGCAGCGGAGGCATGGGAGGCCGCCCGGTCGTTTAACGAGTTCCGTTTCGATGCTCCAGGTGGTGAGCGGGCCTGCGTCGGCATCGCCTGCGCCCTCCACCCTGGCTTTCACGAGCCGGAGCTGCCCGCCGGGTGCCTGTTCCGCTGCTACGCCCCGCCCGCATCCGGGGACGAGCAGCCCTTCCCGGCGGAGATGGTGCGCCAGGCCGGTCCCCTGCTCGGGCCGGCAGACCGGACGTGGGCCGGGCTGGAGCGCGCCCGTCGGCTCGGGCCGGCCGCAGTCCTCGACGCGATTGAAGAGGCCGGGCTGCGCGGCCGCGGCGGCGCCTACTTCCCCACCGCCCGGAAGTGGCGCGCTGCCCTCCGCCATGGGGCGCCGCTCGCCCTCGTCATGAACGCGGAGGAGGGGGAGCCCGGCGTCTTCAAGGACCGTTCGCTGCTCTGCCTCCGCCCGGGGCGGGTGGTCGAAGGGCTGGCCATCGCCATGGAGGCGCTGCGGCCGGCGGTGACCATCGCGTTCATCAACGGCGAGGCCGACCCTGCTGCGGAGGCATTTGAGCGGGCGCTCGCGGACTCGCCGATTGCCGGGCAGGTCCTGCTCTACCGCGGCGCGGGCGGCTACGTGCTCGGGGAGGAGACAGCGCTCCTGAACGCCATCGAAGGGCGCCGGGCCGTGCCCCGGCCGCGCCCGCCGCTGCCGGTGGATTCGGGCCTCTTCGGCATGCCGACCGTGGTTAACAATGTCGAGACCCTCGCTGCCGTCGCGGTGATTCTGCGCGAAGGCCCGGCAGCGTTTCGGGCCTTCGGTGCCTCCGACGCGCCGGGGACCCGTATCCTCTCGCTCAGCGGCCGGGTCGAACGGCCGGGCGTGTATGAAGTGCCGCTCGGTACACCGCTTGCGGAGGTCCTCGACCGGGCCGGTGCGCCCGCGCCGGAGGGGCTCGCCGTGCTTTGCGGCGGGCCGTCGGGTGGATTTCTTCCCGGGGCGATGGCCGACCAGCCGGTCCTGCCGGGCCGCTACCACCCGACGGGCGCCATGCTCGGGGCCGGGGGCATGGTTGTGCTGCAAGCCCCCGGCGACATCCGCCGGGTCGCGCTCACCATGGCCGCCTTCAACGCCGAACAGTCGTGCGGGAAGTGCACCCCCTGCCGGGAGGGGACGCCGCTTCTGCTCGAGGCACTGGGCGGCAATCCCGCTGAACTTACCGAGGACCTGCTCGACGCCATCCAGCTGGCGTCCCTCTGCGGCCTGGGCCAGATGGCCACCGGGCCGGTCCGCTCAGCGCTTGCGTTCTGGCCGGAGGTGTTCTCGTGAAGGTCGACGGGCGCCCCGCCCCGGAATCCGCCAGCATCCTCGATGCCGTGCTCGCGCTTGGCATCCACCTCCCGCACCTGTGCAAGGACGATAACCTGCCTCCGATCGGGGCCTGCCGTACCTGCCTGGTCGAAGCGGATGGCCGGGTCGTCGCGGCCTGCCACACCCCGGCTGCAGGCGTCAGCGAAGTCCTGACCAATTCCGGGCGGGTCGTCCGGCTGCGGCGCGAGGTGCTTCGGCTCACGTCGCGGATGCACGGTCCCGAGCCGGATGTGGCGGGCGGCCCGCGGAGCGGTGAGATCTTGGCCGCGTATGAGGAGCACGGCCTCGAACGACCAACGTTTCCGCGGCGGATCCGCGACAGATTCGACGCCACGAGCCCGTTCTTCGAATTCGAGGAGCAGGCCTGCATTCTCTGCGCGCGGTGCGTGACGGCCTGTCAGCAGCTCCAGCACATCGGAGCCATCGGCATCGCCGGGACGGCGACTGCGGCCCGCGTCACGCCGGGTGCCGGGGCAACATTCGCGGGTTCGATTTGCACGGCGTGTGGCTCGTGCGTGGCGGCATGCCCCACGCATGCCCTGCGTCCGAAGCCGATGCGTGACCCAGCCCGGGCTGGCCGCTCAAGGAGACAGGGAAATGGAACGGAAGACGGTTAGCACCTGCCCGTTTTGCGGTGTTGGATGCGGCATCATCATCCACACGCGCGAGGACCGCGTGACCTGGGTCGACGACGACCCGGCGAATCCGTCGAGCCGGGGAATGCTGTGCGTCAAAGGGCGATTTGGCATCCCGTTCGTCCAGCATCCTGACCGGCTCACCACGCCGCTGGTCCGCCGCGACGGCGAACTTCAGCCCGCAAGCTGGGACGAAGCCCTGGACCTCGTGGCCGAGCGGCTCCTCGACTACCGCGGCGCCTTCGGCAGCTTCGCGAGCGCGAAGGCGACCAACGAGGACGCCTTCGTCCAGCAGAAATTCGTCCGGCTGGTGATGGGGACGAACAACATCGACCACTGCACCCGGCTCTGCCATTCCCCGAGCGTGGAGGCGATGCTGGTCCAGCTTGGCAGCGGGGCAACGAGCAACTCCTACATCGACTACGAGGAGGCGTCGTGCCTGGTCGTCGTCGGGTGCGACCCCGATTCCAACCACCCGGTCATCGCCTCGCGGATGCGCAAGGCAGTCGACGACCATGGGACGAAACTGGTAGTCGTAAACCCGAAGCGGATCGACCTCGCAAACCGGGCCGACGTCTTCCTGCAGCCCGCGCCCGGGACCGATGTCGCCCTGTTCAACGGCATGGCCCGCGCCATCCTCGACGAGGGGCTCGAAGACCGCGGCTTCATCGCGGCGCGGACGGAGGGGTTCGAAGCCTGGCGGGCAGTCGTGATGGAACGGACCGTGGAGGAGTACGCGCAGGCGTGCGGGGTTGACCCGCACGCACTCCGGCTGGCCGCCCGCCTGTATGCCCGGCCGCCGGCCCGGCGCGGCCTGCCCGCGGATGAACGCCCTGGAAGCTGCCTTGCCTGGGGCATGGGCATCACCCAGCACACCCACGGGACGGATAACGCGCATGCGCTCATCAACCTGGCGCTGCTCGCCGGCCAGCTGGGCCGGCCGGGCTGCGGGATTTCGCCGCTGCGCGGCCAGAACAATGTGCAGGGCTGCGGGGATGCCGGCTGCATCCCGGACTCGCTGCCCGGGTACCAGCCGTATCGGGACGACGTTGTCGCGCGCTTCGAGGAGGCCTGGAATGCCGGGATTCCCCGCGAGCCGGGCATCAAGGCAACCGACATGGTCGAGCGTATCGCGACCGGCGAGATCCGGGCGATGTACATCGTCGGCGAGAACCCGCTGCTCTCCGAACCGAACCTGGCGCATGCGGGCGACCTCTTCCGTCGGCTCGATTTTCTCGTCGTGCAGGACCTGTTCCTTCACGAGACCGCAGAACTTGCCGACGTGGTGCTGCCAGCTTGCTCGTTCGCCGAGAAAGACGGGACGTTTACCAACAGCGAGCGAAGGGTTCAGCGGGTGCGCCAGGCTGTCCCGCGGGTCGGGCAGTCCCGCGCCGACTGGGAGATTATCTGCGACCTGGCCCGCCGGATGGCTCCGCACGTCGGGGTCGACCCGGGCCAGTTCGCATCCCGGTCCGCCGCGGACGTTTTCGCCGAGATGGCGCGGCTGACACCGCAGCTCCGCGGCATCAGCTATGAGCGGCTGGAACGCGAGGGCGGCATCCAGTGGCCCTGCCCGTCCCCCGACCACCCGGGCACCCGATATCTCTACGCAGAAAGCTTCCCGCGGGGGCTCGGAAAGTTCGTGCCGGTCCGCCAGGCCGCGCCCGCGGCCGAACTGCCCGACGCGGACTACCCGCTCATCCTCAACACTGGCCGGGTGCTCTACCACTGGCACGGCGGCACCCTAACCCAGCGCGTCCAGGCCCTGCTGGACCAGGTGAGCGAGGTGCCGGTTACCATCCACCCCGGCGACGCGGAGCGGTTTGGCATCGCCGACGGCGACGAAGTGGTGGTCCGCTCCCGTCGCGGGCGGCTTACCGGGAGAGCCGTCGTCACCGATGCCTTGCGGGCAGGCTCGGTCTTCGTTCCATTCGTCAAACTTCGCGAGAGCGCCGCCAACTTCCTGACGAACAACGCCTACGATGAACCCTCGCGCATCCCGGAGTACAAGGTCTGCGCAGTGCGGGTCGAGAAGAAGCGGCCGCGGGATGCAGCGCTCACCGGCGGGCAGCCCACTGCTTCGCGTGATAGGTGATGACGATATCGGCCCCGGCCCGGCGGATACCCGTAAGGGTCTCGTCGACCACGCGGTCGAGGTCGATCCATCCGTTTTGGGCCGCGGCCATGACCATCGCGTATTCGCCGCTGACGTTGTAGGCGGCAACCGGGACCGTCGTCCGCTCGCGCACGGCACGAATGACGTCGAGGTACGGCAGGGCCGGCTTCACCATCACCATATCCGCCCCCTGCTCGAGGTCGGCCAATACCTCGCCGAGCGCCATCCGTCCGTTGGCTGGGTCCATCTGGTAGCCGCGCCGGTCACCGAAGGTGGGGGCGCTGTCGGCAGCCTCGCGGAACGGGCCGTAGAACCCGCTCGCGAACTTCGCCGCGTACGAGAGGATCGGCACCGTCGTGAACCCTGCGGCGTCGAGCGCGCGCCGGATGGCGAGCACGCGGCCGTCCATCATGTCGCTGGGCGCGATGACGTCCGCGCCCGCGCGCGCCAGCGAGACCGACGTTTCGGCGAGGAGTGGGAGCGCCGCGTCGTTATCGACGGAGCCGTCGGCGGAAAGCGGGCCGCAGTGCCCATGGCTGGTGTACTCGCAGAGGCAGACGTCCGCCATCACGACCAGCTCCGGCGCAGCGTCCTTCAGCTGGCCGATGGCCTGCTGGACGACGCCGTCGGCGGCCCACGCTCCGCTCCCGAGCTCGTCCTTGGTCGCAGGGAGTCCGAACAGCATCACGCCGCCGATACCCAGCCGGGCGAGGTCGCGGACTTCTTCTGCCAGCGCGTCCAGCCCGAGCCGGTCCTGCCCGGGCATCGAGGGGATGCGCTGACGCCCGGAGAGTCCGGCCTCGACGAAGAGCGGATAGACCAGGTGCGACGGCGACAGCTCGGTCTCGCGGACGAGCCGGCGCATCGATTCGCTGGAGCGAAGCCGGCGATGCCGGGCAAAGGTTCCGAGTTCCATGCAGCGCCAGTCTAGCATCAGGAAACCCCCGAAGGTCGAGATGGGCGGCGGCCGCTATCCTTTGGCATTGAGGAATTGAAGGAACGATGGAACGACGGCTACCGCCAGAGTACGACGGGTGGCAGGCGCACGAGGGCCGGATGCGCCGGATGACGACGCCCGAGCTGGTGGCCGAGGTCCAGGACGGCTCGCCCGAACGGCGGCTGGCCGCGCTTTCGGTCATCAATCTGGCCGATGTCGAGCCGGCCGTCGTCCGCGACTGGATCCGGACCCTGCCGGATGCCGAGGCGAACGAACTGGCGGGCGCCATTCCTGTTCTGACACCCGAGGGCACCTGCGACGACGATGCGCGCTGGGCCGAACTGGCGCGCGAAGGTTTCGATGCCCGCCGGCTGCCGACCTTTCTCGTGGTCCTCATGGCCTCACTTGAGGCGATGGAGGCCCGGGGCTGCCCGGGCGCAGCGGCCGAATGGGAGCGGACCGCCGACTGGCTGGGCGACATCGTTGACCGGCTTGCGGCTGCCGGGGACGAAGACGCGCTGGACGACATTTCGCTCTTCGTCTTCGAGAACTACCTCGACCGGGACGCAATCTTCGAGGCGTTCTGCGGCGTGATCGTCCGGCACGAATGGTTCGCGCAGGAGGTGAGTGCGAATCCTTCGGTCTACCTGGCGCGGCTCCCGGCGGAGCGCCAGCGGCGCGCGCTCCTCGAAGCGGCGCAGGCCGGCGGGCTCCCGTTCGAGGTCGCCTGGGCCAATCTGCGCGGGAGCTGACAGGGCTGCAGCCGGCTTTAGACGGCGCACTCTCCTTCGCCGCGCTGCAGGCGGTAGAGTTCGAGCCGGTTCCAGTCGATGAACATGCCGCGGTTGTCTTCCGTGAACTCGCCGGGGATGCAGAGGTCAGCGATGGCGCGTTCGAACGGCTCAGGTCCGACGCGGTCGAAGAAGGCATTGAACGTCTCGCCCGGCAGACGCTCGGCTTCGTACAGGCGGATGAACCGTTCGACGGCATCGGGCCCCCGTTTCGCGGGCAGGCGCACCCTCAGCTGCTGCGCCATCCGCAGCTCGCCGTTGTCATAGTTGCCGCCGAGGAAGACATGGTAGGCCGGGAGCTGGTGCTCGCCGACCTTCATGGCCGCGCCGTGGAACCCGATAGTGGCGATGTGGTGCTGCCCGCAGCTGTTCGGGCAGCCGCTCATCTTGATGTGGATCTGCTTTGTGAGCGGGTCGGTGATCTGCATCGCCTCAACGCGCTCCTGGACAGCCTGGCTGAGGCCCATCGACGACGTGATGCCGAGCTTGCAGCTGTCGGTCCCCGGGCAGCTCACGACGTCGGTAATGGTCTGGGCGCCAATGTCCGCCAGCCCGAGCTCCTTCAGCCGGGAGTAGACCTCGTAGAGGCTTTCATCCCGGACCCAGCGGAGCACGATGTTCTGCCCGATGGTCGTCCGGGCGTAGCCGCCGGTGTACTCCCGCATGATGGCAGCCAGGCCGCGGAATTGCTCCGGCCGCAGGTCGCCGCGATTCACTTTGACTTCGACCGCGCTGAACCCCTGCTGCTTCTGTGGCCGAACATTGGCGGCAACGAACGCGGTGAATTCCCGGTGGTCGCCGTTCGGCTGCTGATAGTGCGGGCGCCGGGCGGGTGCGTTCGCTTCTTCGTCGTGGACGAAGAGGAGCGGGTCGGGGCGGAAGTCGCGTCCGGCGGTCCAGTCGCCCCTCAGCTCCTCTTCGACCATCCGGCGGAACTCGTCGATACCGACCCGGTCGACGAGGAACTTGATGCGCGCCTTGGCGCGGTTTTTTCGGAGCTCATCGGCGCGGTTGAAGATGCGAAGGACGGCCTCGGAGACCTTCAGGTACTCGTCGACCGGGACAAACTCGAACAGCACCGGCGCCTTGCGCGGCATCGTGCTCAGGCCGCCGCCGACGACCATGGTGAACCCGCGCACGCCATCCCTGACCCGGGGAATGAAGCCGAGGTCGTGGATGCCCGTGATGGCGTGGTCCCTGTCGTTGGCGGTGAAGGCGACCTTGAACTTCCGCGGCAGGAGCTGGGTCAGCGGGTTCCGCAGCCAGCGGCGGGCGAAGGCGGCAGCATACGGCGTCGGGTCGAACGGTTCGCCCTCCTGGATACCGGCCCACGGGTCCCCGGTCACGTTCCTTACGGTGTTGCCGCACGCCTCCCGGGTTGAAAGGCCTGCCCGCCCCAGCACGAACAGGGCTTCTGCGGCCTTGAGCAGCGGGATGTGGTGGAACTGGATGTTCTGGCGGGTGGTGATGTGGCCCTTCCGCAGCGGGGCGTACTTTTCCGCTACCTCGGCGAACGCCTCCATTTGCTCGGGCGTGACGCCGCCGAAGGGGAGTTTTACCCGGATCATCTGGACGTTCGGCTGGCGCTGTCCGTAGACGCCCTGCTTCAGGCGGAAGCCGATGAACTGGGCCTCATCCCACTCACCGTTGAGGAAGCGCGCGGCCTCGGTCTTGAAGTCCTCGAGCTCCTGCTCGAGCACGGGCAGCACGCGGCCGGGTTCGTTGGTGTAGACGACGGTCTCGACGTCGGGCATGGCGTTGACCCTCCCCGGGGTGGTCTCCCGGCGACGCCGCCGGGGGCCTTCCGACTAAAAAGCTGACTGAATCTATCAACTTACCCTGTTGACTGCAAGCGGGGCGGTGCATAAAGTTGACCCGGTTACTGACCTAAGGAGCTGCCATGCCCTCCCGAGTCCTGAGCGATGCCGAGATTGCCGCGCTCAACGAACGGTTTGAGTCGGCCCAGCCTCAGGCCATCGTCGAGTGGGCGGTCGACACCTTTGGGGATGGGCTGTCGGTCGGCGCGAGTTTCGGCGGTGCCAGCGGAATGGCCATCCTCCACATGGTGTCGCGGCTCAAGCCGGACGTGCACGTCTTTGTGCTCGATACCGATTACCTTTTCGAAGAGACGTACGAGACGATGCGCCGCGCTGTGGCGGCCCTCGGGCTCACCAAAGTCCAGGTCTACAAGTCGAAGCTGACGCACGAAGAGCAGGCCCGGCAGTACGGCGCGGCCCTCTGGATGCGTGACCCTGACCTCTGCTGCGAGCTCCGGAAGGTGGAGCCGAACCGCCGGGCGCTGGAGGGCAGGACGGCCTGGGTCAGCGGGCTCCGCCGCGACCAGTCCGAGGGCCGGGCCGCGATCCCCATCATCTCGTGGGCGAAAAAGTTCGGCGTGGTGAAAATCAACCCCTTGGCGAACTGGTCCGAGAAGCAGACCTGGGCGTACATCCTCGAGCACCGGGTCCCGTACAACCCGCTCCTCGACCGCGGCTACGCGAGCATCGGCTGTTACAACTGCACCGTGCCCGGCGTCCATGGGCGGGCCGGCCGCTGGCAGGGCTTCGAGAAAGACGAATGCGGGCTGCACACCTGACCGGGGCCACCCGCTTCATCATCCCGTGACAGACAAAGGCAGGAACATGACCGACCAATCGCGCGGATTTGTGCTCTGGTTGACGGGGCTGTCGGGCGCCGGCAAGTCAACGCTGACCGCGGGCCTTGCCCCGCTCCTCCGCGAACGGGGGCTCAAGGTGGAAGTGCTCGACGGCGACGAGGTACGGACCAATCTTTCGAAGGGACTCGGCTTCAGCCGGGAGGACCGCGATACCAATATCCTCCGCATTGCGTACGTTGCCCGGCTGCTCGCACGGAATGGCGTCGCGGTCATCACGGCCGCAATCTCGCCCTACCGGGAGACGCGCGAGCGTGCGCGTGAGCTGATCACGGCCGACGGCGTGCCATTCCTGGAAGTGCACCTTGCGGCCTCGCTGGAGGCGTGCGAAGCGCGGGACGTGAAGGGGCTGTACGCCGAGGCGCGCGCCGGTCGGCGGCCCGGCTTCACCGGTATCGATGACCCGTACGAGCCGCCTGAGGCGCCGGAACTCCGGCTCGATACCGGCGTCCAGTCGGTCGAGGAGAGCCTCGCCGCCCTCGTCCGATTGCTCGAAGGGCGCGGGCTGATCCCCGTGGCGGCGGAGGTGGGCGCGTGACGGCCCAGGCGGTGATGCCCGTCGACCACGACCCGGGCCTCGACCAGCTCGAGGCCGAGGCCATCTTCATCCTGCGCGAAGTGGCGGCCGAATTCGAACGGCCGGCACTGCTCTTCTCGGGCGGCAAGGATTCGATCGTCCTGCTCCGCCTCGCGGAGAAAGCCTTCTGGCCGGCCCGCTTCCCGTTCACCGTGATGCACGTCGATACCGGCCACAACTTCCCCGAGGTGATCGAGTTCCGCGACCGCCGCATCGCCGAGCTGAAGGCGCGGCTGGTCGTTGCCTCGGTCCAGGAGGCGATCGACGAAGGGTGGGTCCAGGAAGAGCGCGGGCCGCGGGCCTCGCGGAACCGGCTGCAGACCCCGGTGCTCCTTGCCGCGATCGCCCGCCACCAGTTTGACGCGGCGATCGGCGGGGCCCGGCGTGACGAAGAAAAGGCTCGCGCCAAGGAGCGGGTCTTCTCCTTCCGGGATGAGTTCGGGCAATGGGACCCAAGAAACCAGCGCCCCGAACTCTGGAACCTCTATAACGGCCTGCATCTCCGCGGCGAGCACATGCGCGTGTTTCCGCTGTCGAACTGGACCGAGCTGGACGTTTGGCGCTACATCGCCCGGGAGGGGCTCGAGATTCCGTCCATCTACTTCGCCCATGAGCGCGAAGTGTTCCAGCGCGACGGCATGCTGATGGCGGTCAGCCCCTACCTGCCGATGCTGCCGCACGAGCGCCCGTTCGTGGAAACGGTGCGGTACCGGACGGTCGGCGACATGACCTGCACCGCCGCGATCCGGTCTACGGCCCGGACTGTCCAGGAGATTATCGCTGAGGTTGCCACTGCCCGGGTCACCGAGCGCGGAGCCAGCCGCGCCGACGACCAGTTCTCGGATGCGGCGATGGAAGACCGGAAGCGGGAGGGGTACTTCTAATGGACCTGCTCCGGTTCGTGACCGCCGGCTCCGTCGATGACGGCAAGAGCACGCTCATTGGACGGCTCCTCTACGACACGCGCCAGGTTTTCGAAGACACCCTGGCGAGCATCGAACGGGCCAGTCAGGCGCAGGGGCTCGATGAACTGAACCTTGCGCTCCTCACCGATGGCCTGCGCGCCGAGCGCGAGCAGGGGATCACCATTGACGTAGCGTACCGGTACTTCGCCACGCCCCGGCGAAAGTTCATCATCGCGGATTCCCCCGGCCATGTGCAGTACACGCGAAACATGGTGACCGGCGCGTCAACTGCCCAACTCGCGCTCATCCTGGTCGATGCGCGCAAGGGAGTCGTTGAGCAGACCCGCCGGCACTCCGCACTGGCTGCGCTGCTCGGCATCCACCACGTCGTCCTGTGCGTCAATAAGATGGACCTCGTCGACTGGTCGGAAGCCCGCTTCCGCGAGGTGGAGGCCCAGTACCGCGGCGTCGCGGCTCAGCTTGGCATCGAGAGCGTGACGGTCATCCCGCTCGCCGCTCTCGAAGGGGCGAACCTGGTCCACCGCTCCCCATCGCTGGGCTGGTACGAGGGCCCCACGCTGCTGGAGTTCCTGGAAACCGTCGAGGTGCCCAACCGGGGGGTCGACGCGCCCTTCCGCTTCCCGGTGCAGTACGTCATCCGGCCGCAGTCGCGCGAGTTTCCCGACTACCGCGGGTATGCCGGCACTGTCGCGGCCGGGACGGTCCGCGTCGGAGACCCCGTACGGGTGCTGCCCCTCGGTGCCACCACGCGGGTGGCGGCGATTGACCGGTTCCAGGAGGCGGTCGAGGAGGCCCGTGCAGGCGACGCCGTCGTGATCCGGCTGAGCGATGAACTCGACGCTGGCCGCGGCGCGATGTTCGTTGCAGCCGGTGACCCGGTCACGCCTGCTACCAGTTTCGAGGCGGACGTTTGCTGGATGACCGATCTCTCGGCGCTCGAGCCCGGCCGGCAGGTGCTCATCAAGCACACATCGCGCCGCACCCGTGCCGTCGTTGAGGCGCTCATCGACCGACTCGATATCGAGGCGCTGGCGCGGGTGCCTGAACCATCTGCCCTCGGGGTGAACGATATCGGCCGCGTACGGTTCCGGCTCATGGAGCCGATCGTTGCTGACGAGTACGCCGCGAATCGCGAGACCGGGGCGTTTATCATCATCGACCCGGCGACGCGGCATACGACCGGCGCCGGAATGATCCGCGCGGTTCACGCTCCCGTGCCGGTTGGCGCCCCATGAACGGCGTCCCCGGGCGCAAGGCGCTCGAACGGCCAGCAATCGGTCTCGAAGGGGAAACGGCCGTTCCATCCCGCGGTGCGGCGCGCCGTGTCGTCATACCTGCCACGCGGGCTGCGACGGCCTCTGCTGGGGTCCTGCTGTTCATCTTTGGCCTCCAGATTCTCAAGACCGGTGCGAAATCGCTCGTTCCGCTGCTCGACGGGCTCAGTATTGCGGGGCCGGCCAACGCCGTTGGGTTCGGGTGGCTCCTCGCGTACGCGGCCATGAGCGGGTCGCCAGTCGCAGCGATTGGCGTGACGCTGCTGGCCGGCGGTGTCCTCACCCCTGCGGAGTCGTTCGGCGTCATTGGCGGTTCACGTCTCGGGGCCTCCTTCATCGTGCTGGCGGTCGGGTTCGTGCTCTACCTCGCCCGGCGGCGCAACCCCGACAGTCTCGCCATCGGCGTTATCGCGCTGATCACGACGTTCACGACGCAGGGGCCCGCCATCCTCCTGGGCCTGGTGTCGCTGCACTACGGCTGGCTCGACCGGTTCCAGTTCACGCCGCCACCGGGCATGCTCGACTGGGTCGATGCGCTGTACGGTGACCCGGTTCGCTGGCTCGACCGGCAGCTTCCGGGCGGCGGAATGTTCGGCCTCGGCGTCCTCGTGCTCCTCGGAAGTTTCGCAGTCTTCGACCGGGCGCTTCCGCAGCTCGAGGCCGGGTCGAGCAGCTTCGACCGCCTGCTCCACCGCATGCGCTCGCGCTGGTTCATGTTCTTCATCGGGGGCGCGGTCACGTCCATGACCATGAGCGTGTCGATTTCGCTAACGCTGCTCGTGCCGCTGAGCCTGAAGGGTTACCTCAAGCGAGAGCAGGTCCTTCCGTATGTGATGGGCGCCAACATCACGACCTTCATCGACACGCTGGCGGGCGCCCTCATCCTGGGCGGGGCAGCGGCCTTCACGGTGGTACTCACGGAGATGGTGTCGGTGGCTGCGGTGTCGCTGGTCATCCTCACGCTGGCCTACGGGCCGTACTCGCGGGCGGTCCTCAGGCTGGCGCACCACGTCACGCGGAGCGAGCGGCACCTCGGGCTGTTCCTGGCTGCCATCGTTGCGGTTCCGCTCTTCCTGCTTTTCCTGTGACCCGGGCCTACCGGTGGAGCGACTCATCGGGGACATCGGCCGCAACCCCCGCGCGGTACAGCTCCGCGATGCGGGCATCATCGAGCCCAAGGAGCTCACGGAACACGTAGTCGTTGTGCTCGGCAAAGCCGGGGGCCGGGAGCCGGA
>Ga0308392_1000470_pt1 | contig 16894 bp, 11 predicted proteins | sample Hotspr20Samplem2_FD_202361 | JGI IMG/M metagenome (GOLD analysis project Ga0308392, IMG submission 202361) | Hot spring phototrophic mat microbial communities from Octopus Spring, Yellowstone National Park, Wyoming, United States - 20050624_m2 ... | reverse complement strand
GGCGAAAGCTGGGCGACGGCAACCTCTCGTTGGCCGCCACCGCCGTCCGGTAGGCCTGCTCGGCTTCGGCTACGCGCCCGAGCGCTTCGAACGTCAACCCGCGAAAGGTATGTATGCGCGGATCGCGCGCATCGAGCTTCCGGGCGTTCTCCAGCGCCTCTGCCGCCTTGTCGAAGAAGTTCATCTTGTAATAGTGCCGGCCGAGAAAGAACCACGCTTCCGCGTCTTTCGGCTTGAGCTCAGTGGCGCGCCGGAAAGCGGACTCGGCCTTCTCATCGTCCTCGGTGAGCTGATAGCAGAGCCCCAGCAGCTTGGCGATGGCGGGCTGTCGCGGGTTGAGCGCAAGCGAACGCTCGAGCGCCGCCGCGGCCTCGGCCGGCCGACGCTGCTGGAACAGCTCCGCGCCGCGCCGGTTGAGCACCTCCCAGGATTCGCCGGCGAGCACGAGGGCGGCCGGCACCACCAACCAGCCGATCCGCCGCCCGGGGCGTCTCACTGATAGCGTACCCAGATCGGGCTGGACCAGGCGAGCTGGCCGTCCTCCTGCTCCAGCCGCACGTAGTAATAATGCAGGCTGCTCGGCGCCTGGCGCGGCTCGGCCGGCGTGTTCACATCCTGCCAGGTGAAATCCACTTCCCGAGCCCGCGGCGCGGTCTCGTAGACATAGCCGTTGTTCTTGATCACGACGATGCGCCGGATCGGCCCGGTGCCGATAGCGCGCACGCGCAGGCGCACCGGCTCGGAGGAGGTGAACTCGTCGCCCATCAGGTGGTCGCCGGCCCGCACGTCGAGCACGATGTTGTCCGTTGCTCCGTAGGTATGCCGGCGGCGAAAGGCGTCGAGCAGCGCCTCGCGGCTGGCCGCCTCCGCGATCGCCACCGCGTAGCTCATGTGCGTGCTCACATGGTCGCTCGAACTTTGCACGCCCAGACGATGCCCCCGCGCCCAGGCGTTCCAAACGAACCCCGCCGGCTGATAGCCGCCGATCTGCGTCTCCGGCGTCGCGCTGCGCGGCGCCCCGCTGTGCTCGTAATTGTGCCGGAGCCCTTGATAGATCTCGACGACCGGTTCGACCTGCGGGTCGTTGTCGCGCCAGTCCGTGCCCATATTGGTCGCGCTTGTGTGCACCGAGCAGATGCCCCCAAAGTGCCGCAGGTAGGCGTACAGCAGTTTGGTGTCCGGCGCGCCCTCTTCGGCCGTGCCGGGCAGTCCGCCGCGCGGGAGCGGCCGGACGCCGCGCCGGGCGAACATCACGTTGCGGTGGCCGTTGGGATAGACGACCGAGCGCTCATAGGTGAACGGCGGCACGAAATACGGCGCATGGTGAAAGATGTCGGTTACTTTTTGGATCACCCACCAGGCGTACTCGCGGCCGTAGCCGTTGTCGTGGTCGCCGTTGCCGATCCATTCCATTGCCGCTCCGTCCAGGCCGTAGCGCCACATCTCCTCCAGGCCCCCGTCCTGGTCGCGGTGGCTGGTGTATTCGGTATGCCGGTGGAACTCGCCCCGCAGCAGCCGGTACGTCTTGCCGCCGGCTTCGATCCGGTACGCGCGCATCCGCGCGACATCCTCTCGCTCACTCGGGTGGACCGCCGGCGCCTCGGGTCGGGGCGAGGTGTCGGGCGCCAGACGCGGCGGCTCCGCCGCCCGAGCGGTCAGAATCGCCGCAAACAGGTTGTCCTCCACCGGGCCCGGCTCGAGCGTCTCAAACCGCCGCGCCTCGATCGCCTTCTCATCGAGCGGCGCTCCGGGCTTGTAGGCGGTATAGGCGATCCACACCGTTCCGTCCGGCGCCGCCGCGGCCGCTGGAAAACCCTCGTCCCGTCCCGCGACGGTAATCCGAATGGCCGGGATGGTCCTCCAAGCGCGCGCCGCTCCGTCCAAGATCGCCGTGGACTGGGCCGGCGATAGCGCCGAAGGCCGGAAGCGCGCCGTCCCATGATTGGTCTTCAGCTCCACCTCGGCGCCGGCAGGGGCGCGGATAGTCGCGAACAGTTGCGGCAAACCCGCCTGCTTCTTCTTCCCCGGCCCCCCGGCGCGCACAGAGAACCGGGCGCCGTCCACTCTGGCGTCAGCGCCCGGCTCCCAAAGGTCGAGCCGAAGGACCTCTCCGCCGCTGACGCTGACTTCCCCCTCCCACAAGGTCGGCTCTTTCTCGAGGATGCCGAACTCGATTCGAAAGCCGGACGCCAGCATATCCATGGCCGGCGGCCCCGGCTCCTGGGCCGTTCCCTGCCGCGAGAAGAACGCCAGCATGAGGCCGCCCGCAGCCGCCGCCACGAGCGCCGCCAGCCCCGTCATCACTTGCGTGCGCCGCATCAGACCCTCCCCCTCGATTTCCGGCGCGCCGCCACGCGCCGGCTCTCAAGGTCGCCGCCGGAACGGATTCGGAATGCGAATCAAATCCGTCCGCTCTTTGCCGCCTTCGTGAATCGCCGACAGCGCATAGACGTCGCCGTCCTTGCCGATGGCGATCGAGTTCACATACGAGGGCCGCTCACCGTTTTCGAGAAAGATCGGCCCGTGGTCGGTGTAGGTTCCCGTGGGCACGTCCCAGGTGACCAGGTGCAGGTTTTCCTCCCCTTGCGCCTCGATCTTCGTTTTGTCGCGCGCCACCTGGGGCCTGCCGTCCTTATAGATGCAGCCGCCCGTCAAGTAATACAGCGTTCGATTGTCGGGCCCCAGTGTGAAGCCGAGATATCCGTAGTAAAACTTGTCGAACATTCCGCTTTGCTTGGACGGCTTGGTGGTGATCCGCTCGATCACGTCCACCCGCTCGATCTTCGGATCGAACTTGAAAAGATAACCGGAGTTTCCATGAACGGCATAGATCGCCTTTTCGGTAGGATGCCAGACGGCCTGGCGCCAGTTGTAACCCATGTGACCGGGCGAGGTGGGATCATAGAGTCCGAAGTAATCCTTGCGGAGGTTATCCGCGGTGACCCTCTCGATCGCATCGCGATCGTAGCGGTAGCGCATGATGTCGCCGTCGGCGGTGGTGAAGTAGACCGAGCCGTCGTCGGGGTTCACCACCATGGCGCGCGTCAGGGTCCGGTATTCGGCGCCGAACCCGGCCTCCCCCTTGGCGGAAATCCGCCCCAGGTCCTTCATCTCCCTCGAATTCATGTCGTAGCGGACGAAGAAGCCGTCGGGCCATGTGATGCCGTAGAGGCGCCCGCGCGCCGGATCCATCGTCATGGTGAGAATGCCCTGCTCGGGCATGATCTTGGCCACGCTTTCCAGCTTCTTCGTCGCCAGGTCGTAGGCGACGAAATGTCCGCCGGGGTAGGGCTTGTAGCCGGGCGGGGGCACACCCATTAATTCCCTTCCGCCTTTAAGCGTGTAGTAACCCACGTGCGTGGCAAAGTAGAGCTTTCCGTTCGCCTCGAAAAACGGCACGTGACTTTTGCCCTGTGGAATCGCCTTGAGGTCCTTCTCACCGACCGCCTCGCTCAAATCCGCCAGGTGTTCGATCTTATCGGTCGCCGGGTCGTAGGAGTACAACTGGGCCGCCGTGTCAATGACGGACGTGCACAGGACATAGTAAATCTTGCCGTCGCTCGCCGCCCCCAGGCCGTTGTAGGTGTGCTTGGAGAGCGGGAAGTTGGAATTGAAAGCGCGAGCAACGAGCGGCTTGCCCGCAGGAACCGGCGCGGCCGATTCCGGGGCGGCCGGCGGTCGCGAACAGGAGCTAGCCAGCATGAAAGCAACTCCGAGAGCAGCAAAGAAGGTCTGTATCCGCATCACGTCCACAAGAATACAACAGGACGAGTGCTAGGATCAGCATGACGGAGCCAGAGGCGAGATGAAGCGGCGAAAGTTCGTGGGATCGGCCGCGGGTGCGGCGCTGCTTGCGGGTTGCCGAAGCGATCCGACGGCCGGCCGGAGCCGGCCGGAGGAAGTGCGTCTTGCGGGCTTGAGCCTTCGCGAGTGGCGCGACCGTTACCGGAAGGAGCTCTTCGACGTCGTGCTGCCGTTTTGGGACCGCCACGGCGTCGACCACGAGCGCGGCGGCATCCTGCACGCGCTCGACTACGACGGCACGCTGGTGCGCCCGGAGAAGCACCACTGGTTTCAGGGCCGGGCGATCTGGGTCTACAGCTTCCTCTACAACCATTTCGGCGGCGATTCGCGCCATCTGGAGATCGCCCGCAAGACCCGGGACTTCTTCTTGCGCCATGCACGTCAGCCCGACGGCTTCTATGCCGAGCTGCTGGATGGCGAGGGGCGGGTTCTCCGGCCGTTTCGCGGCGACGTCTACGGCATGTACTTTCTCGCCGAGGGTCTCCAAGAGTACGCCTGGGCCGCCAAGGACGAGGAGTCCTGGGAGCTGGCCCTCAGCCTGATGAAGCGGCTTTACCGGTACATCGAGAATCCGAAGCTCGAATTGCCCGGCTCGCCCGCGCCGGGCGCCCGACCTCAGGGCCTGTGGATGGTGAACCTACGCATCGCCACCCAGATGCTCGCCCGGCGCCGCGAAGCCGAAATCGAAGAGATCGCCGAGAAGGCCGTCGACGCGGTCATCCACAAGCATTACAACCCCGACATCGGACTCAACAACGAGGATCTGGCGTTCGACTTCAGCCGGATCAAGGGGCAGGAGAATAAGTCGCTGCTCGGCCACTCGATCGAGACGCTCTGGATGGTCCAGGACGAGGCGCTCCGCCGCGGGGACGAAAAACTCTGGCAGCTTTGCTCGGAGCGGATCGAGCGGCACATCGAGGTGGGCTGGGATCCCGTCTTCGGCGGCATCATCGAGTGGATCAATGTCGATCAGGGCTGCTACGAGTGGCCGGTGGAGCGGCCGGTGGGAACCGATCTCGAGTTCCGTTTCCGCGGCGAGCACCACTACCTAAAGCCGCTCTGGGCCTTGAACGAGGTCCTCATAGCTTGCCTGAACGTCTTCGAGCGGACGCGGGCCGAGTGGGCCTCCCGCTGGTTCGGTCGGGCGCAGGAGATCATCGACCGGCATTACTCGCGGCGCCGGTACGGCCAGCCCGGCTACATGCTGTTCGCCGACCGCCGCATGACGCCGCAGCCCAAAGTGACGCGGCAGGACAACTACCATCCGCCGCGGCAGCTCATGCTGAACCTGCTCGCCCTCGAACGCATGCTGGCAACCTGAGCCGTTCGCGGCAAACTGGTCGATTCTTTGGCCTGGGCCGGGCCGCAAGGGACCGGCGCCTCCCTCAGCCGCGCAGGCGGAGGAAAAACCAGCCCAGGCCGACCGCCAGCAGCAGGCCGGCGGCAACCGGCACCGGCCGCAGCGCGACGAGCGAGCTCCTCAGGCGGGCGAAGAGGAGTGCAAAAAGCGCCGCAAGGGCGATCTCGGCCGCCGTGACCCCAAGCAAAACCCAGCCCGCCCGATAGCCGCTCGTGTCGATAAAGTGACCGACATAGAGCCCGTGAAAGATGCCCAGAACGGCGACGACGATTCCGCGCTGGCCGGCCTCGGGCAGCAGCAGGATCTCCACGGCCAGATAGGCGATCGTGAGCGCGGCCGCGGCCTCGAGGAAGCGCGTGGCCGGCTGCCAGCCGGCAAGCGGCAGCACCAGCGCCGTGGCGGTCTCGCCCGCCAGAAACATCGCCACGAGCACGACCAGTTCCCGCCGGCTTCGCCCTGCGAGCACAAGCGCGGCCAAGAAGAGCCAGGGCGCCGGGTTGCCTACAATCCGCATCGCGCCGGCTGCGGTCTGCTCAAGAGCGGTCTCGAGGGCCGTAGGCGGGATGAAGTCGATCTCGGCCTCGCGCGAGGCCAGATCGAAGATCTTCTCGTCGGAGGTCTCGCCCCGGCGCGCGCGCAGGATGTGGATGTGGTTGGGGACCGTGGCCGCATAGAAGGTGCACCGCACGGTGAGCTCCTCGACCGGCTGGGGAAACTCGTAGGCGGCCTCACAGATGTAGGCGCCCTCGGCGAGCTCGACCCGGCAACGCCGCTCCGTGAGCCGCCCCGAGGCGCCGTCGCTTGTGAAGTCCAGGTGATCGAACAGAACAGCCTCTGGATCGCGGATCGGCTCCACCTCATAGAGCGGCATCCGAAGCTCGTATCGGATGCGGTTGTCCTCGGCGATGAGCTCGCCGGTGCTGATGCTCAACAGGTGGGCGGCGAGCGAACAGGGAGCGAGAAGTGCGAGGAGCAGCCGCATGCGAGTTCAGCGTTCCGTCAGTCGGACTTTGCGCCGGCTCACGGTCGGCTCGCCCGCAGCCGGATGCGCCGTGGCGCTGAGCTGATAGGAGCCGGGCGTCGCGGGCAGGCGCAGGCTTACGAGCAGCGTCTGTTGCCCGAGCGGCGCCAGCCGGAAGGGAGCTCGCCGCTCGACCCTCGAGTTGCCGCCCGCCTGCTCGATCGCCAACGCCAGCTCCCCGGAAACCTCCTCGTCCCGGTCATTGACCAGCATCACGGCGAACTCACGTTCGAGGCCCGCGCGCAGCTCCGGCTGCCAGAAGTTGAGATAGACGCCCAGAGGTTTGAACGCTTCGCCCACATAACGGGCGAAGTGCGGCTCGAGTTCAAGCGTGCGGACATCGCGCCAGTGGTCGCCCGTGAATGCGCCGGGGTAGCTCGAGGTCAGGTAGACGAAGTGCAGAACGCCGGCATAGTTGCGATGAGCGCGCCAGTACTCGGTCAGACCCGCCAGATAGTAGGCCCAAGCCTCAAAACGCTCCTCCGCCGTGGCGTTGGGTCCCACCAGCCGCTCGTAGACCTTGTCGGTGAGCCCTGTCGGTGTGCCGTCCCGGTTGAGCCACAGCCAGCCGTACTCGTTCAGGATGACCGCATGCGCGCTGGGATGCGCCGAATTCGTGCTCTTGGCTCCCGTCGAGCGTTCCAGATCCGTAATTTGAAAGCGCGGTTCCCGCTCCCATTGCCAGCTTGAGAACAGATACGGGTGATCCTCCACCGGATCGTCCGGCCCAACCGGCAGGTTATAGCCGTTTTCCCATGGCCGGTTCGACAGGTCGAGCGGGCGGACGGTGGGAATGATGCGCTCGCCGAAAACCGGGGCGATCGTCTCGTTGCTGGCGTCCCAGATCACCACGCTCGGGTGATTCCAGTTGTCGCGCACCCAGTCGCTGTACTGCCGGATCATCTCGTCGGTGTTCCACTCCTGGTGATAGCCGTCGCGCCCGGTCCAGACAAAAAACTCGTTCTGGATGAGCAGGCCGACCTCGTCGGCGATGTCGAGCCATTTGTCGGGCACCGGGCCGATGCAAAAGCGGAAGCTGTTCCAGTGCATCCGCTTGGGGATGTCCCCCAGAAGCTTCCGCACCCAGTCTTCGCGCCACGGCAGATCGTTGCATTCCGGGTCTTCAAAGAAGCGGTGCAAGGTGATGTTCGAGCCGCGAAGGAAGTGCACGCGGCCGTTGAGATAGGCCCGGCGCGTCGGCGTGTCGAACCGGAACTCGCGCAGGCCGAAGCGGGTCGTCAGCCGGTCGCCGCCGGTGGCCGTCTCGAGCGCGTAGAGAAACGGCTGTTCGGGAGACCAGAGCCGGCCCGAGGGAATCGGTATCCGCCGCAAGCGGATCAGCTCGCCGCCGGCGTCGATGCGGAGGCGTTCGAGCGGCGCGCGCGCCACCTCCCGGCCGCTCTTCCACTCCCGGACCCGATGGGTGAGCGCAAAGCTGCGAGCCGGTCCGTAGTTGCGGATCTTCACCTGCACCGTGATCTGGGGCGGGTCGATCTGGGGCGCCACCTGCACCCATTCGATGACGGGGTTGTCCGCCAGGTGGAGCGACACGCTGTCATAGATACCCGGCGTCCATTTCCTCTTCTCGAAATCGGTCCCGGCCGGCGCCCACTCGGGCAGCGCCGCCGGATGCGCGCCGACGCGCACGACGAGGATGTTGTCCTGGTCCCAGCGGACGGCCCGCGTGATGTCGAAGATGCCCGCGGTGAAGCAGCCGAGGTGTTCGCCGATCTTTTCGCCGTTCACCCAGACGGCCGTTCCAAACTGCGCTTTGTTGATACGAAGGATGGCGACCTGGCGACGCTCGGGCGGGGGGAAGTTGCGGCGATACCAGAACCAGTTGCGCTGCTGGCGCGGAATGCCGACGCGCTGCGTGCGCGCCGAGGCCGGGAGCTGCCCGCGCCGGACAAGATTGTCGATCAGTTCGCGGCTGTCGAAGCGGTCGACGTCAGCGAAGGGCGGGCGCGCGAGATTCACCAAGCCGGGCACCGGGACCCGGTGATCGAACGAGGCAGGCATCCGCTCCTCGATGCTGTCGGCGATCTCCCAGGTGCCGTCTAGACTTACGATCAAGCGCCCGGCGAAGGCCCCGGCGGCGGGCGCGAGCAAAACCAGCAGCAGGCGGGCAACCGACGGCATGATGGTTCTCATTGTAGCTCGACTGTTTCCTAGCCAAGGCTTTATCGAGCAGCGGAGGCCGCGAATGTACGGTGAGCTGCGTCGCACTCGAACGACACACTCATGGATCTGTACCTCCTATCAGGCGACACTTGGCGAGACAGGTTTTCGGTAGGTCCGTTTCCTCCCTGCACGCTCTCCTCAACCGCCGTACCGCCACACTGGTTCTGTCCGCTTTGCCGCCGCGACTCCCGGACGGCATTGGCAACCGCCGTGATAGAATTGCCGGCAGCGCGAAAGGGCTTGCCGGATGAAGAGGCTTTCGATGCCCGTCCTGTTCGGGCTTCTGTGGGCGGCGGCGGCCCAGCTTCCCACCGCCTGGACGCCCGAAGTGATGATGCAGGTCCAGACGATCGGCGCCGTCGTGCCGTCGCCCGACGGCGCCTTGGTGGCCTATACGCAGACGCGCGCGGTCATCGAAACCGAGAAGAGCGAGCAGCTCACCCACATTTTCCTGGCCCGCGCAGACGGCTCCAAGCGCTTCCAGCTCACGCAGGGAGACAAAAGCTGCACCTCGCCCGCCTTCTCTCCGGACGGCGCCTACGTCTACTTTTTGTCGGAACGGACGGGAAAGCCGAACCTGTTTCGGATCCGCGTCGACGGCGGCGAGGCCGAGCGTCTGACCGACTGGAAGGGAGCGCTCGGCAACTTCCGGGTATCGCCCGACGGCAAATGGATCGCCTTCACCGGACGGAAGGATTCCGAGGAAGAGGAGAAGGCCAAGAAGGAAAAACGCGATTTCCAGGTGGTGGATGAGAAGCCCAAGAACCACAGCCTGTGGTTGATCCGCGCCGAACCCGGCGTCGACAATGAACCGAAAGAGCTTGCCGGCGGAGCGTTCCACGTCCAGGAATTCGACTGGGCGCCGGAGGCGCGCGCCATCGCCTTCGTTCGATGGCCGACGCCCGTGGCCGATGACTGGACCAGGTCGGATCTCCTCGAGGTGGCGCTCGATAGCGGCGCGATACAGACGCTCGCGGCGACGGCGGCAGCCGAAACCGCGCCCCGCTATTCCCCCGACGGGGTCTGGCTGGCGTATCAGCGCTCAGCCGAGCCACCGCGCTGGGCGGGCGATGAGCGCATCGTCGTGCGGCGCCGCTCCGACGGAGCGACCCGTACGCTGGCCGTTACCGGCGACGAGCGACCGACCTTGCTCGGCTGGAGCCGGGACTCCAAAAGGTTGCTTTACACCGAGTCAAAGCGCACCCGCCTGGCGATCTTCTCTCTGCCGCTTGAAGGCAAACCGGTGACGGAGTACGAGCCGCGGGCCGGCACGCTCAGCGCCGTCGGCCTCAACCTCACAGGTTCGCACGCCGGCTTCGCCTGGGAGACCTCCGAGGAGGCGCCCGAGGCCTGGGTGCTCGCCGTGGGCGGCGGACGCCCCGTGCGCGTGAGCCGCGCCAACGCCGACCTGCCCAAGCTCCCGCTAGGCAAAACCGAGCTGGTGCGCTGGAAATCGACCGACGGCTTGGAGATCGAGGGACTCCTCACCTATCCGGTGGATTATCGGCCGGGCCGAAGAGTCCCGCTGATTCTCCACATCCACGGAGGACCGGCGTCGGTCTTCCGCGAGACGTTCCTGGGCTCGCCCGGCCTGTACCCGCTGGCCGCATTTTCGGCCAAAGGCTACGCCGTTCTGCGCCCTAATCCGCGAGGTTCGACCGGCTACGGCAAACAGTTCCGCTTTGCCAACTACAACGACTGGGGCGGCATGGACTATCAGGACCTGATGGCGGGCGTCGACCACGTCATCGAGATGGGCGTCGCCGACCCTGAGCGGCTGGCCGTGATGGGCTGGAGCTACGGCGGCTACATGACGAGCTGGATCATCACCCAAACCAAGCGCTTCAAAGCGGCGGTGATCGGCGCGCCGGTCACCAATCTGTGGAGCTTCACCGGAACGAGCGACATCCCGGGTTTTCTGCCCGACTACTTTTCCGGCGAGCCCTGGGCGAACTTCGAAGTCTACCGGAAGCACTCGCCTCTGGCCCATGTGAAGGGTGTCTCGACGCCGGCGCTCATCCTGCACCCGGAGGCCGACGTCCGCGTGCCGGTTTCTCAGGGCTACGAGTACTACCAGGCTTTGAAACGGCAGGGCGCGCCGGTGAAGATGGTGGTCTATCCCAGGGAGGGGCACGGCCCGCGTGAGCCCAAGTTCCGCCTCGACATCATGAACCGCCACTTGGACTGGCTGGAGCAGTACGTGCGATAGGCGGGCCGGCTCAGTCGGCGCCGCCGGTGGCCGGCTCGATGATGGCCCTCATCGAACCTTTCGAACGCGGCATGCGCCAGTCGGGGCCGTAAGCGTGAATTTGGTCCCGGGCAAATTCGGCCTCAGCGAGCTCGCAGGTCATTAGCACCGTGCGTCCGGTGGTGTCCACCTCGACGGCGTGCCGGTAGGCCTGCGAGCGGCTGAACAAAAAGAGTCTTTCGAGCATCTCGATCACGTAGTCGTAGGTGTGATCGTCGTCGTCGAGCAGGACGACGTTGTAAAGCGGCGCAAGCTCCTCCCGGCGCGTCGTCGAGACGTCCGGGGCCGTCAGCGTCCCGGGCATCGTCAATTCGACCCCATTCGGAAATATAGTACTCGAAGAGGGGACAAGATGCGGGCGGCTGTGGTAAAATTTGGAGCGAGGGGGCGAAACGGCTTCGACGGGATTGGATTGGCGTGGAAAGGCGTGCCGGGTTCCGAGCTCCCGTAAAACGATCGGAAAACCAATAACTGCCAATCAGCAGTTTGCTTACGCTGCCTAAATTTTAGGCGGCCGCCCCGGCCGGCGGGCCCGCAAGCTGGCCAGCGGGCGTCATCCAGCGGGCTGGGCTGAACGGCTTCGGTCCGGAGCCTGAGGCCGACAACCAATCGGGCTAGGCCGCAGCCAATCTCGCCGGCTCTAAAGCGGCGGCCAAAAAATTCGAGCCGGCTACGCACGTAGGCTTTCCACGGCAGACTTTCTCGGACGCGGGTTCGACTCCCGCCGCCTCCACCAGTCTCTTGCCGGCCAAACCCGGCCGAAGCTCCCCATCAAAACGCGAACCGCAGGCCGAGCTGGATCTCGCGCGGCGTCAGGATCGTCGAGCTGATCCGGCCGAAGGCGGCGACGCCGAACGTCGTCACCGGAGAGGCAAAGTGCGGATTGTTAAAGAGATTGAAGAACTCCGCACGGAACTCAAGCGACTTGCGCTCGCCGATGGCGAAGGCCTTGAACGTCGAAAAGTCGAAGTTCACCAGGCCCGGGCCGCAAATGCCCGATAGAAGTGGCCGCTACCGACAAGCCAAAATGTCCGGCCTGCGTCCTATACGGGGCTACCGCTTGCGTAGACGTTGGCTGGCGTGCAGGATGGTGACCCCCACGACCTCACCCTGCTCGTAGCGCACGATGATGTCGTCGTCGGTCAGCTCGCTGTCGTCGGCATGGCTCGGCTTCTTGAAATTCAGATACAGGACGTCCGCTTCCGGGTCAAAGCTGACCCAGAGTTGCCGCGTGGGCAGGCGGAGCAATTGCGGCGCCAGCTCCACGATCTCCTGAAGATTCAACGTGGCCATACCTTGCGCCGCTTCTCGAGCTGCCGGATCCGTCGCGTCAGAAACGCTGTGATCACAAAGCCCTCTTCGGCGGTCTGCTCCCGGTATACCACAACCAGAAACTTTCCGGGAACCAGTTGACGAGCCGCCAGCAGTTCGCCTGCAAGGCCTTGGTAGACAACCTCCGGTGACTCGATGCTTTCCAGCACCTCGTACGACAGCCCGGCCAACTCGCAGTGCTCCTCGGTGACATGGGTCCAGCGCTCCGCGGTCAAGCGAATGAGCGCGCCGTTCACGGACCGAGCCGTGCCGAGCATATCTCCGCATTCTAGCCTCGCCCAAGGTGCGCACTCCCATCCCGCGAACCGTCCATCCGCCGCAACGGCTTCACAAGCCTCAGGGCGGTGAAACCGGTGACCATCGGAGCCGGGTTGTCACCCGGTCAATGTGGCCTCGCCAGATTCTCGCTCACGTGATTTTCGCACCTTTCGAGACTTTCGGAGCACAAATGTCCCCGCTGTGTGCCCAACATCGGCTGAACTGGCGCTTCTTGCCAGACGAAGAATTAGAAAGTCAGGAGGCGAAAGGTTTTGGCGGCGGGTTCGACTCCCGCCGCCTCCACCAGTCTCTTGCCGGCCAAACCCGGCCGAAGCTCCCCATCAAAACGCGAACCGCAGGCCGAGCTGGATCTCTCGCGGCGTCAGGATCGTCGAGCTGATCCGGCCGAAGGCGGCGACGCCGAACGTCGTCACCGGAGAGGCAAAGTGCGGATTGTTAAAGAGATTGAAGAACTCCGCACGGAACTCAAGCGACTTGCGCTCGCCGATGGCGAAGGCCTTGAACGTCGAAAAGTCGAAGTTCACCAGGCCCGGGCCCCGCACATGACCGATGCCGCCGTTGCCGAACACGAAGGGCTCCGGATCGGCAAAGCAGCCGGTATCGAACCAACGCTCGACCGTCTTCGGGCGGCCCACCTTCGTGCAGGTGATGTTGGCGCGGTTGCCCGTGCCGGTGTTCAGGCGCGAGGTGGCGACATTGATAACGAGCGGCGGGCCGCTCTGGATCGACGTGATGCCCTGGACCGACCAGCCGGAGACGACCTTGTCGAGCGCTCCGGAAGCGCCCGAGAGCCACCGTTTCCCTTTGCCGAACGGCAGCTCGTAGGCGTAGCTGACGGCGAGGTTGTGGGGAATGTCCACCATCGAAAAGCAGTTCGACAGGCCGCGGTTCAACTCCCTGTCGAAGCCCCGCGGATAGATCACATGACAGATCGTGTCGATGCTCTTCGAGAACGTGTAGGAGGCCAACAACATCAAGCCGTCGGCCATGCGCCGCTCGAGCTTGGCCTGGAACGAGTGGTAGTAGCTGTCGCCGTCGCTGCCGCGGTGGAAGATATCGCTGATGCCGGGAGCAATGTCCCGGTACGGCCTTCGCTCAGGCAGAGGGCCGGGCCCGGGCAGCGGCACGTTGATGTTGCGGTGGCGGTATATGTGCGCCCCGCGAGTGGCGACGTAAGCCACCTCCGCCATCGTGTTCGGGCTGAGTTGCCGCTGGATGCCGAAGTTCCACATCTGCGACATCACTTGCCGGAAGTCCCGCGGGATGATGAAGACCGCAAAGCCGGGCGGGGGCGTCATCTTGGGCGCCAGCGTCACCGGAGTAAACGGCGGCAATCCGTCGCTGACGCTCCGCCACGGCGTGAACAGGTCCGGCGTCACCATGTGGATGATCCGGAAGAACGGGTAGTTCCGCTCGAGCGTGCCGCCCGTGGCCCCAAAATTATCCGGGAAGTAACTGATCCCGTAGGCGGTGCGGATTGCCGTACGCCCCTTGTCGGGCGACCAGGCCAGGCCGACGCGCGGACCCCAACTCCGCAGGAAGTTGTCGACGTTCGGCCCCCGGTTGTCCGGCGAGGCAAGATAGATCAGACCGTCGGCCAGGCTGAAGTTGGACTGCCGATTGTACTTTTCCACCGGCCGGGTGAACAGATCCCATCGCAGGCCGAGATTGAGCGTCAGCGAGGGCGAAACGCGGATGTCATCCTGCGCGTAAAATCCCCAGTAAGTGAATCGTACGCCCGGCCGCGTATCGACAAAGTCCCGGCGGACCTGCCAGGGATATCCCAACAGAAAGCTCGCCCACGGGTGGCCGGTGCCGGCCGCGCCGCGGTTGCTCGTGATGTTTCGATCGAAATCGAACCAGCCGCGCGGCTGCGTCTGCGGGTTTGTCAACGTCGATTGGTACCGCCGGATGTCGGCGCCGAACTTCATCGCATGGCGGCCGCGCACCCAAGTGAAGTTGTTGGTGTACTGGAAAGCGTTGGCGATTCGGACGGCGTTGGTCGAACCGAGCGATCCCGTGGGATGGAACCCTGGAATGTCGAAGCGCGCGATTCCGTAAGTGTAAAGCCGCCCGGGAATGTTGCCGTTGGGGATGCCAAGCTCGTTATTCTTCGGCTCGGGGTAGTCCGATCCAAAATGCAAGACGTTGTAACGGTTGAAGCCGACACGGAACTCGTTAATTTTGTTCGGCGCCAGCGTGTAGACGATGCCCGCCACGGCGTTCTGGTTCCGCGAGTCGGCGTTGATGCCGAGCGCGTTGTTCATGAAGCGGTTTCCCGGCGGCGGATCCTCGACATTCCGCTGGGCGAAGCTTTCGCGGGCAAACAGATGCAAGCGCTCGGAAATGTGGAGATCCACCTTGACGTCAAACTGGTCGGTGGTGCCCCGCAAGCTCGTACTCTCCAGGTAGTTATTCGCGATGCCGGGACGGTTGGGCAACGGCCAGATATCGGCCACCCGACGCGTTATCGGATTGAGCCGCGTCGGAGGGATGGTGCGCCCCGCAAAAGGCGCATTTCCGAGCGGATCGAAGATCTCGGCGCCCAGCTCGGTCAACACGCCGGTGCGCATCTCCGGCGTGGGCACGCTGATCAGAAAGGTTCGCCCGGTGCGCTGGCGCAGCCCCTGATAGTCGGCAAAGAAGAACGCCTTGTTGCGAACGATCGGTCCGCCGATCGTCCCGCCGAACTGGTTCGTCTTGAACGGCGCTCGCTGCGCCGCGAAAAAGTCGCGGGCGTTGAGCTTGTCGTTGCGCAGATACTCGAACAACGACCCGTGCAGTTCGTTGGTGCCCGAGCGAATGGTCAGGTTCACGACTGCGCCGCCGAAAACGCCGAATTCGGCGGACGGGTTGTTCGTCTGCACTTTGAATTCCTGGATGGCTTCAAGCGGCGGCGTGATGTTGATGAACGCATTCAGCGGCTCATTGTTGGCGATGCCGTCGACGAGGAAATTGTTTCCGGACCACTTCAAGCCGTTCACGCTGGCATGGATGGGGCTCCTCGCCCCGGCGGCCGCCGGATTTTCACCGAAATCGGCGAAGCCGCGCTGCACCGCTCCGGGTGTAAGAAGAATCAACTGCTGAAACAGGCGCCCGTTCAGCGGCAGCACCTGAATCTCGCGGGCCTCGATGACGTGGCCGACCTCGGAGGTCGTGCTGCGCACGAGTGGGGCGACGGCTTCGACGGTGACCGACTCGGTCACCGCGCCCGGCTCCAAAGTGAAATCCATGCGGCTGGTGGCATTCACCTGCACGCGAACGTCCGAACTGACCGCTGTGCGGAAACCCGCATGCTCCACTTGGACTCGGTAAAGACCGGCAGGCAAATAGGGAACAATGTAATTGCCCAACTCGTCACTGCGGCGTTCGACTGATACGCCCGTCGCTTGGTTGGTGACCGTGAGTTTTGCGCCGGCCACCACCGCACCGGTCGGATCGTACACCGTGCCGACGATGGTTCCCGTGATGGCCTGGCCGAAGCCTATCTTTGAGAAAATGGTGGTGAAGAGGATAATTAGGAGGCCGTGAAACACCGGCCGCTCGAAGCTGGACTTGGTTTCAATTGGATTAGCCATGTCCCACCCTTCCTGGCCTAATTATGACGCCAGCGCCCTTGTGTGTCAAGGCCGATCAGCCGCGCTTTTTGCGCCGGGGAAGTCGCGGCATTAGCAGGTATCACCTTTTGCGCGCTCGAGCAAGTTAAGAATTTTCGTATGCTAAGTCTCAGCCATGAGCCACGCCAGCGCCGAACTGCTCGCCTTCGCCCTCGAACTCGCCCGCGCCGCCGAAGAGGTGATCCTCCCGTTGTTTCGCGTCGCCGAAGCGGGAACGAAGGCAGACGGCACCGAGGTGACCGAAGCCGACCGCACCGCCGAGGCCGCCATGCGGGGTCTGATCGCACAGCGCTTCCCGGACGATGCGATTCTCGGCGAAGAGTTCGGCGAATCGGGCGGGTGGGAGACCGGCCGGTGTTGGGTGCTCGATCCGATCGACGGCACGGCCTCGTTCACGCTCGGCCTCCCGCTGTTTGGAACGCTCGTGGCGCTGCTTGAGGAGGGCGAGCCCGTGCTGGGCGTCATCCACCTGCCGGCGATGCGCGAAACCGTCTATGCCGCTCGGGGCGCGGGCTGCTGGTTCCTTCACGGCCACGCCGATCCGGTCCGGGTGCGTGTGGCCGCGCCGGTGCCGCTCGCACAGGCCGTTGTCTCGGCCACGGCGGCGCACAGCTCCGACATTCAGGCGTTGCCCGGCCAGACGCCTTACCGGCTTTCCGAGCTCATTCGCCGGGCCCGCAAGTTCCGGTTCGTGGGCGACTGCGTCCAGCATGCGCTGGTGGCGCGCGGCAAGCTCCATGCGGCCGTCGACACCCTGATGTCGCCCTGGGACATCGCCGCGCTGGTGCCTTGCGTCGAGGAGGCGGGCGGCAAGCTCACCACGCTCGGCGGCGAGCGGCGCGGCCTGTTGCGGGGCGGAAGCCTGTTGAGCTCCTCCGGCAGCCCGCTCCACGAAGAGGTGCTCAAAGTGCTTGCCCCGGTCTGAGAGGCTGCCCGGGGCGGGAAATTGGGGATTGAGTATACTGTCCCGGATTTCCGGATTAGGTCTTGGCCGGAATTTCCATTGGGACTCCCGGACAGGTCGAATATACACCCACCCCCCCCCCCAACGC